>OAVX01000023.1_pt1 | contig 169816 bp, 141 predicted proteins | sample 1476471 | NCBI WGS metagenome assembly OAVX01 (sample SAMEA2580114, study PRJEB22360) | human gut metagenome | biome: human gut; feature: human-associated habitat; material: faeces | place: Denmark | collected 2008/2010
ATTCTGCAAAGTAGAATTTACCTTTGCAAGGTGGATTTTACTTTTTCAATTCACCTGTACATCTTTTTATCACACTTTTCTTAAACTATGAGAAACACGCTCCGCGAGTTTCTCAAGTTATCGCGGCAGTCGCCAAGGTCTCGTGCAAGCACGGACTTTGGCTCGTTGCCCGCGTAAATTTAAAACAGATCTTATGAATGTCTTTAAATTCATAAGATCTGTCAATCATCTTATCGTTGATATACCAACATATCGTCTAATGCCTCTCTACTTTCCGATCAGACTATATGATATTTACTTTCGCATGCTATTTTTTTAAAAAATATGCAAGTATTTCCGAATAATTTCTAGCCGAATCTCCATTCATATGGCCATCATAATCTGTGTAAGAATTAATATCATGTGAAAACAACTCATAATACGTCGTATTAAAATTTAAATACTGAACTTTTTCTTTTCCGAAAAATGTTTCAAAATAATTCCATGCCTCTTCATAGCTCTCTTGATATTTTTTCAGTGTCTCCTCTGGAATTGGGGTTGTTACAGCTACAAACTCAATCTTTTCTTTTCTGCATAACTTAATTAATTTTTGTAGATATTCCATACTCTGTACATTAACTGTATCTTCGGAAAAGAGTTTTGGTTGTGTCATTTTCAACGTTGACGTATCTACCGCATATCGCTCAATAAATCCATCTGTATGGTATTCCTGTGAATCACTTTTTAAATCTGACACACTGTAATCTCTGTTCCACTTTTTGGAAACTGTTTTTGGTATCGATTGTATTTCATAGGATAATGAATACTCATACCAAGGAAACAATACACTCCGAAAATCACAATCCAGCAACAAATCTCCAAAATATTCGGCTTTAGAAACAGAGATTGGAAACTGATGATAAAAGAGCAAATAATTATTTCCTTCTTCTTTTTGAGTCGCAAAGTACCCGGGATCCACTTCATAAATGATTCGTTCTGGTTTCTGCTTCTCAAGCAATAATTTTGCTAAATAATATGCGTCAATTCCGTATTCTCCTCCAACACAAAGGTTATGTCCTGTCCTTCCTGTCACGGATGAAATTGTTTTGGGATCTATATTCATCTTTCCATGAGAAGTTCCCATAAAGATGTCCTGATGTTTCTGTGTCGTCACTGTATGAATATCATTTCTCATAAAAGTACATGGATACAATATATAATCCAGTCCAAGTAATATTACTATAATTAAAGCAATTGCTATAATCATTCTTCTTATTCTTTTAGAATTGTGCATATATAAATCCCCTCACTGCTGCTGTAGAGCCAAAAAATCCAATTGAAATTAACAGTCCTGCATAAAGAATAAATTGAACCGCAAAACTTCTTTCTGAAATTTTCTCTCTAATCTTGATTCCACGTTCCTGTAATACACTTACAATAAACAAAACTATACATCCACCTAGAAGAATCATCAACGCATATGGCGTAAATGCAACTCCTTCTCTGCCCGCCGGAATCAGGAAAAGTTGTGTCGGCTCAAAGGATGTCACTGCATATTTCATCATTTTGACTGCTTGTCCAACTGTATCCGAACAATCAAAAAACCAGCTGATATTCACCAATATAAAAGTTCTTAAAATCATAAACACATGATACCAGTTTTCTTTACCTGTAATATGCAAAGACTTCTTCCACTTCTTATATTGATCTCCCATCATACCACTAAACGCAATAATTATGCCATTAAACATACCATATGCTATGTATTTCCATGCTGCACCGTGCCAGACCCCGACCAAAAAAAATACAATCAGGTTCGCCACACAGATTGGAAGCTTAACCGCAATCTTCTTCCCCATTTTTTTCTTAGCCGCTTTTCTGAATTTTCCCATCCATTTTGAAAGCGTTAATGGATAAAACACATAATCTTTCATCCATGTTCCTAATGTGATATGCCAGCGATGCCAGAAATCTGTAATGGATGTTGAAAAAAACGGTCGCTTAAAGTTTTCATCCAATGTTATTCCAAACATTTCCGAAATTCCAATCACTACGTCCATCCCGCCAGAAAAATCAGCATATAGTTGAATAGAATAAAACAAGACGCCAAATATCGCCAGTCCATGATACTGGTCAGGGTTTCCAAAAATAGCTTCTACAAAAACTACTGACCAGTCAGCAAGAACCATCTTCTTAAAAAATCCCCACAAAATTCTTTGTGTCCCCCGACATAATCTACTTAATTCAAATTTATGTCCTTCATACAACTGCCCTGCCATTTTACTGTGTCGTCCAATCGGTCCCTGCAGAATCTGCGGGAAATAAGATACAAACAATGCATAACGAAAAGGATTCTTTTCTGCTGTATCTCTTTTCCAATATACATCCAGTAAGTATCCGGACGATTGAAACGTATAGAATGATATTCCAAGTGGAAGTAATAGTTTCATTCCAGGGATACTCACATGAAATATCAAATTCATATTTTCAAGAATGAAATTCGTATATTTCACCACACCAAGCATTCCAAAATTAAGAATCAAGCCTGCAATCAAAAATTTCTTTGCTTTCCTCTTATTCTTACCAATCTGACTCCCTATAAGTCTTCCACTCACATATGTAACTATTGTTGAAAACAAAAGAAACAAAATATATTTTGAACCTGCCGCAAGATAATATATGTAGCTCATCACCAGAAGACCACACCATTGAACCTTCTGTGGCAGTATATAATAAATCGCTACACTCCCTGCCACAAACAAAATAAAAACATTTGATACTAATGACATATTTTCCTCTTTTACCCTAAAAAGGGATGGGAATATGCTCCATCCCCATCTCCTTTTCGTATACTTCTAATATAATAATCCATCATCCAGACATCCATCATCTCCTGATGACTCAGAATTCCCTGTATCTCCTGAATTACTATAGGATTCAGATGGAGCTGGATTGCTATTGTTATTGCTACTTGTAGAATTTCCAGAACTCTTCTGCTGTTTGGACGCCGCTGCTGCCTGTTCCGCTTCTTTTTTTCTAGCCGCTGCCTCCTCTGCAGCTTTCTGCTCTGCGGCTGCCTGTTCTGCTGCGGCCTGTGCTGCTGCTTCTTCTGCGGCTTTCTGCTCTGCCGCAGCCTGTGCTGCTTCTTCTGCGGCTTTCTGCTCTGCCGCCTGCTTCACTGCCAGTTCCGCTTCTTTCGTATCAATCTGTTCTTTAGATTCAATACTTGTATAGGTGAGATAAGCCACATCATCTGCATAACAAAGATCCCCTTTTTCGATATCTCCAAATGGGAATGCATGCAATTCTGCTGTACTGTCATCCTCAAATGTCAGTTGGACGTCATATCCCTGCTCTAAAACTTTCTCATCATCTGTTCCATCATTTTCTGTTGTTTCAGATTCTTCCGTCACATCTTCATTCTCGTTTTTTTCTAGAGCTTTGTAATAAAGATTTCTGCTTTCCTGATCAGCAAAAACATCTCCTTCTTCCAGCATATTCTCTGGATAAGCATCCTCATCTGTCAACTTAATCGCAACGCCTTTAATATTTTTTCCAGTTGCATTCTTTACTTCTACTTTAAATGCCTCTTTATCTTCCTGACCAATTGCTTTCAGTTCAGGTTCTTTTTTTTCTTCTTCAACTACCGGTGTCTCTTCTTTTTTACTTCCGCATCCTGTAACCGTTCCAGCCAGACCAATCATGCATAAGCAAAGAGTAACAAGTACCTTCCTTTTCATTCCTACTCTTCCTTTCTATTATTAATTCATTCTATAATAATTCGAATATCTCCAAGTTCCAGACATTCCATAAGAAATCTGATAACCATTTCTTCCTGACTCATGTGTAAAATCAGGATCAAAAACATATGTACTTCCATTCATATCAATCTCAACCCAAGAATGTACTCCCATGTTTCCACTTCGGAGTGGAACATATCCCGCAATCTGGTGTGCATCATATCCTAATAGTTTTGCCATATAATAGAAAGTCCCGGCCATAACATAACAATCTCCTGTTTTGGTCTTAAATCCATGAATCGCAAAATTTTTACTTCCTGGTGACGGATCATTCGAATAATTCACATATGGAAGATTTGCTGACCAGTTGTATGCTGCCCATAGATTCCAGCCAACCCGATTCAAAACATTATATGCCCCTTGATAAGCTTCATTATACACTCCATCTGGTGCAACTACATAACCATTGATTACTGTATTAACCGCCATTGCTCCCTCTGGTGCACCTAACGAATTTCCTGCCGGATATAAATAATACCAGTCATCATTCATTATGATCCATCCTGTTTCCATGGCTCCATTTGCATTCAGATGATACCAGTTTCCATTTTGTTTTGTCCATCCGGTTTCCATTCCACCACCACCATAGAAGTGATACCATCTTCCGTCAATTAGCATCCATTCGGATGCAACCATTTTACCACCTCTTGCTGGATCTAAATAATACCAGTTATTATTCTGCTTAAACCAGCCTGTCTCCATATATCCATTTTCATTCAAATGATACCAGGCGCCCGTCTGTCCCGTCCATCCGGTTTCCATTCCACCACCACCATAGAAGTGATACCATCTTCCGTCAATTAGCATCCATTCGGATGCAACCATTTTACCGTCTCTTGCTGGATTTAAATAATACCAGTTATTATTCTGCTTAAACCAGCCTGTCATCATAGCTCCTGGTGTTTCAGGACACTCTTTTTCCGTCTGCAGATAATACCAACTATTTTCATACTTTACCCAGCCTGTCATGATTTTTCCATTCGCATCTGCGTAATATTTTTTTCCGTCAATAAGATTCCATCCCGGTTCAAGTTTTACATCTTCTGGTTTTTCTGAATTGCCTAAATTATCTGGTTCTTCCGATTCTCCTGCAGTCTCCGGATTCTCCGATTCCTTCGGCGTTTGCAAATCATCTTGTGCTTCCACCACCTCATTTGATTCCAACACAATATCTTCTTGTAAATCTGCCATTTCAGACTCAATAGTATCCTTTTCTTCAGGTAATGTCTCAGCATTAACTCTAGTAGGAACTGTTGCCACTGCCATCATGCAAATAGCACCAATAACAAGTTTTGACCAATACTTCTCATTCTTCACTTTTGTATTTCCTCTTTTCATTTTTCAACATTTACAGACTTTTCATTTTCTGAATCATCTTTACAATATCAACACCATATCCATCTGCTGCTGCCCATCCTTTATTCTCTGGGTTATTTGGAATCCCCAGCCATTCTACATAGATTGAACATCCGCGTTCTACGTATTTAAAGCGATTATCTACACAAGTCTGATTTAAATCCTTCGTTGATCCGTACGCTTTCAGATGTTGGATTTGGGCGCGCACACCTTCTCTTACATCTTTAAATGATTCGCCTGTAACACCATTTCCGGTTGCACCCATTCCCGCAAAATTATACTGTTCTGCCTTAACATCACCCTTGAACTGAAGCCAGCCTGTTTCTTTCATTGCCTGTGCAAAAGCAACCTCCGCTTTAATACCTTCTTTTTCTGCTTCCTCATAATAGATCTGACAGAACTCCTCTAGCGTAGAAGCTCCTCCCTTTTTCATAATATCCGTTGGATAAGAGTATTTACTCTGTCTAAAATAATCTGTCATCTGTTTCACTGAAACAGATGTTGTTCCTTCTATCAGATATGTTCCTTCCACAACTTTACTTTCGATATTCCCCTCATCCTTCTTTGTCGAAGTGTTCCCTCCATTATTAATAGTACCATTATTGTCTGTTATATCTGTATGTTTTTTTGAAGCATCGTAAACACCATTATCGTCAAAATAATACCAAGCACCTTCTATCTGCTTCCAACCTGTCTGCATAATTCCACTCGATTGATCGAAATAATATTTCTTACCATCGATTACATACCAGCCTGTTTTCATGGAGCCATCATTTCGATCTCCGAGATAATACCAGACATCTCCCAGTTTCTGCCAGCCTGTTCTCATATAACCATCATCTGTTCCACCAAGATAGTACCAGCTATTATCTATTTTTTTCCAATCGGTCTGCATTCTTCCATCTTCTGACCCGCCTAAATAATACCAGTTTTCATTCGGTTTGTACCAGCCCGTTTTCATGGAGCCATCTCCAGCTTTTCCGAAATTATACCAAAAGCCATTAATATACTCCCAACCGGTTTTCATTGCTCCATCATTGGCATCTCCGAGATAATACCAAGATCCGCTAATTTTCTTCCAGCCAGTCTTCATTGCTCCATCATTGGCATCTCCAAGATAATACCAGACATCTCCCAGTTTCTGCCAGCCTGTTCTCATATAACCATCATCTGTTCCACCAAGATAGTACCAGCTATTATCTATTTTTTTCCAATCGGTCTGCATTCTTCCATCTTCTGACCCGCCTAAATAATACCAGTTTTCATTCGGTTTGTACCAGCCCGTTTTCATGGAGCCATCTCCAGCTTTTCCGAAATTATACCAAAAGCCATTAATATACTCCCAACCGGTTTTCATTGCTCCATCATTGGCATCTCCAAGATAATACCAGGATCCTTTAATTTTCTGCCAACCAGTCTTCATTGCTCCATCATTGGTGCATCCAAGATAATACCAGGATCCTTTAATTTTCTGCCAATCTGTTCTCATATAACCATCTGAATCAAAATAATACCAGTTTCCATTAATTAAAGCCCACTGATTCTTTAAATAACCTGATCCTGATTGATACCACCAACCTTTTGAATCTTTCTGCCAACCTTCTTTTTCAAGACCAAAGTATTTCGCGATTCCTGTTGCATCTGCAACTCCAAGTTTCTTCAATCCTGCTTCATTATTCAAATAATTATTCACATCTGAACTATTTGTTACAAATGCATGTTCGACAATAATTCCAGGTATTCCATGTTCTTTTGCTGAAATCTGAACTGTAAAATAATCAGAAATCGATCCATCCTCATAGGTTTCCCCTATCGTTGTATTTTTGCTGTAAATTGCTCTTCTTTCCAATCCAATCCCTACAAGTTCATCCTCTATTAATTTTGCAAGTCTCTTACCGTCTGCACCTACTTGTGGTTTCCAACTCAAATTCGGATAAATCACCTCTGCACCTTTCGCTGAAGATGATTTAGAAGAATTTAAATGAATACTGACATAAATACTTGCTCCTGCCTTCGCTGCATCAGCAACTCTCTGCTCAATATCTTTTGCAGAGCTTCCTCCCGGATGAGGACACGCTGCACTCGTCCGGGTCATGTAAACAGATACTCCTGCATAATTTTCCAATTCCGCCTTACAATACTGTGCAATCTTTAATGTAAGAACCTCTTCCCGGACCCCATTTGCTGAAGCACCTGCATGTGATGAATCATGTCCTGGATCTAGTGCAACTACAAGATTCGTATTCCGTGTTTGTACTCCATCATCACACATCATAGCTGGCATTTCTGCTGTTGCCTGATTGATTGCTTCTTCCAGACTTTCCTTTTCTGTCACATTTCCAGCTTCATCGATATTATACGCTGCAATATCAGTCGACATCCCTTCATCATCCACTAGTGACAGTTGCTCGATTCCTTCGTATTCTTCATCCACACCAAATACTGTTTCTGCACCTAACTCTGCAAGTGAATAGGTATATGTCACCCCTTGAATTACAAGATTAAGTTCAGTTATTTGATAGATTCCTTTCTCTTGTTCCGTATAGGCCCGTTCAAACAAATAAATTGTATCCGTCTCTTCTGATGCATACCATATTTCTTCACCTTCTGGTCCACTTACTACAGCTGACATCTCAGTAATATTTTCTGTACCATCTCCCCAAGACACGGCAATTTTCTGCGTATCTGGTGATTCCAGATACGGCTGTTCAACATAAATATAATTCAAACGCGGATCTGTTACCGTGTCCTGAATATCTTTTTCTGCATTTTCAGTGATTGCGATACTATTTTCACAATTTTCATTCGCCCATATTGGAGTAGGAACTGTCGTTATTGCCAAAATCGCTGTCATCAAAAATACAATACACTTTTTCATTAGATTTTCCAATCTTTTGTATCCTCCATTGCTTTACTGCTTTGTCATATAACCATCCAGGACTGCACTACTAGTTTCCAATGGCTGACCATTCTCTGTTATCTTAATTTTCTCACAACTATAACTATCCAGGAATGTATTCACGATACACTTAAGTACTTCTTGTTCTTCTGTGGCACCCATAGTTCTTATGTAATTTCCAAAGGTACCATCAACATCCAGATCAATCTTTTTTTCTTCTGTATTTACATTACATGTATTCAATTTACAGTCTGTCGTCAAAACATCTCTTTCTTTCAGTGCTGTCCATATCTCTTCTCCACTCAACTGATTCACTTTAATTTCCTCTGACTGAATCTCTCCGCTATCTAGATTCACAGAATACACTGTTATGATTTTCTGTATCTCTGTTTTTTCAGCTTTTTGTGTTTCATCTTCTTTTAAGTTATCTTTATAATCAGTTGTTGTATCCTGCTTGTTGTCCGTTTGAATCTGTTCCTCTGTATTTTTGTTCTCTTTCTGACCACATCCAACAACCAACACCGCCGCAAGACAGCACAGTACAAAAATCCCTCTTTTCTTATACATGCTTACACCTCCTTTTCATCGCAAAAAAACCTATAACGAATATCATTTTATCGTAATTCAAATATTTTGTCTACATTTCTCTAACAAATATCCCATAAGAAAAAGGAAAGAATCCCTTCTTCGGACAATTCTTTCCTTTTCTTTTTGTTTTATTATCTTTTCATTATACCAGACGGTACCCTTCTGCATATTCCCCATTCTCAATTCAATTGTTCACCTTCCGGCAACACTCCACCTTCTTCTACAATGTTTGCCAGATCAATAATATTCTGCACAGAAGATTCAACCGGCTCCATAATAAAGAGTTCTGTATCACCACTAGAATAACAAATTCCAGTTGTATTCGTACCTTCCGCTGCTACAGACTGAATCGTCCATGCCGGATTATTACTTAACTGATATTTAATCAACGCATTAATCTCTTCCTGAGACATATTGGTCTCTATATCTTTACTCACCTGTTCCATAATAGCATTCGCTTTCAAGAGCATAGTCGGTGACAAACACTTCTTCAACATAGCAGTAATAACTGCCTGCTGATCTTTTCCTCTCTGATTGTCTCCACCTGGAACATTGTGTCTCTCTCTACAGAAAGCAAGTGCTTCTTCACCATTAAAGTGATTATATCCTTCCTGGACATCCATTACATGTTCAGAATCTTCACTTGTAGTAAACTCATACTCTGAATATACATCAATTCCTCCAAGTGTATCTACAATGTCAATCATGGATGTAAAATTCAATCTCGCATAATAATTAATATCCGTTTCATATAATTCACCCAACGTTCTCATAGATGCATCTATCCCGTAGATTCCCGCATGTGTCAACTTATCTCTCTGTCCTCCTGAAATCCCCGGAATAGGAACATAATAATCACGTGGTGTTGTTACAAGTAATATCTGATGTGTCTGCGGGTTCACAACTGCAATAATATTCACATCACTTCGGCTTGTTTCTGATACATCACCATAAACATCAATACCACTGATATAAACTGTAAATGGTTCTTTTATAATACTGTCATCTGTTGCCATAGTATCCTTGTTTCCCAACTTCAATTCCACACGGATATTAAATGTGTATAATACCTTTGCTTTTTCGCTATAACCGTCTACTGTTTCTTCCATCAGACTTGTATATGCACTGTTATAAATGATTGCATCACAATCTCCATCAATCAAAGCCTGTGCCTGATCCTGAACAGAATCGTATTCTTTCACTTCGATCGTATCAACGCCGATCTGCTTTTCAATATCAGTTACAGCTGTCTGTATATTGTCAGCACCTTTCTCAAACTGTACACCATACGTATAGTTTGCCGCATCTTCTATTGTCTCTGCCGAATCATCCGCTCGCACTGCAACAACCATCTTATCCACTTTATAGTTGCTGCCTGTGATCTTCCCAATCATATTATTAGCCTGAGCGACATAATAACTTCCAGTAAACATCACAACTGCCATAAGTAAACTGAACACTTTTCCCAAAGTACCCCGTTTTCTCCTTGCCGCCTGTGAATTCAGTGTCACACACCATAAGAAAAACAGTATTGCTGCTACCAGTATCAGATACTTATCCGGAATCATTCCCAACAAATACAATACTGCCATTAAGGCTATACTGGCAATCGTCTGAAGAATGATACACAAAGTTCCCAATTTATTACTTCCCGATCTGCGGGAATACTTATTTGTACTTTTCTTTCTGCGTGCAGAATTGCCAGCAGATCCTTTTCGTTTTGCCATCTTACATCCCTTTTCTCAAATTAGAACAATTTTGACGGGTAAACTCCTTTTTCAATCAATCCACGAAGTGCTGCTGTTACAGATTCTTTGTCTTCTTTATATGTCACACCAAACCACTGATCATGTGACTGCAGTACTTTTACTTCCAGTTTTCCATCATTTAACAGATCTCCAATCATTGTCGGAAGCAGGTATTCTGCTTTTAGATCTGTACTTTCTGTTTTCTCAAGGAACTTTTCAAATCCTGTCTTAAGAATCTCAAAAAATTCAGGTGTAATTCCCCACATATTCATAGATACCGGTGAATCAATGTCAAGGAATACATCTCCATCCTCTTTATGGATTACGGCTTTTCCATCTTCTTTTTCGATGTTATGTGTCTCTTCAATGTCTGCAAGCATACCATGTCCGTCTACTTTGCACACGCCTCTGGTCACACCGCCATTGTCACTCAATGTATTTTTTAATACAAAGCTGACCATACAAATCTGCATTATATCAGTAGACGGGAGGTTTGTCAAATAACTGTATGCCTCTTTAAATGCTTCTTTTCCATAATAATCATCTGCATTGATTACAAGGAATGGAGCATCCACCACATCTTTACAGCAAAGAATTGCCTGACCTGTTCCCCAAGGTTTTGTTCTTCCTGTGAATTTTCCGCTGAATTTTTCCGGAATATCATCAAGCTCTTGAAATGCATATGCTACTTCTACTTCTTTTTCAATACGGTTGCCAATGATCTCTTTGAAATCTTTCTCGAGATCTTTGCGGATAACGAATACAACTTTGTCAAACCCTGCTTCTAATGCATCATAAATGGAGTAGTCCATGATAATCTCTCCATTTGGTCCAATCGGAGCCAGCTGCTTGATTCCACCTCCAAAACGACTTCCAATACCAGCCGCCATGATCACTAATGTTGCTTTGCTCATTTCTTTTTCCTCCTATGTCTCTTCACTATTACAATATACCTGTAAACACCACTTATTCTCCCAATCCATCTTTCACAAGTTGAACCATGTCTGAAAGTGCTGTTTCTTCGTCTTCTCCTTCACAAATAATTGTAATCTCATCTCCGCTTTTTATACATGCTCCCAGTACGCTTAATACACTTTTAGCATTTGCATTCACTTCTTCATTTTTCATCTTCTTGTATACTGTGATCTTGCTCTTGTACTGCATTGCAGTTTTACAAAACAATCCTGCCGGTCTTAGATGAAGTCCTGTCGGATTTTTGATCACTACTTTATCGCTTACCATGTTATTCTCCTATTCTATCTCTCTGATAGTTGGAAGTTTTAACTCCAATATCATATAATATGCATCGAAAACTGTCAATGCCAGCCTTCTTAATTCTTTTTTAATTTAGACCTGTATTTTTTTAATTAATATGAAGTATCATTAATTTGTCTCAGCGTCATTTTCCGGTTGTTCATCCTCTGTTGATTCTTTTTCAGTCAATGTAAGCTGCACTGTCACTGGTTTTGTCAATGTCACTCCATCCGGAAGGTCTACTTCTAGCGGTATGTCAAAAGTGCCTTCCTTCGTGTAATTCTGGAGGTTTACCGATACTGCATTGCTGATATCCAGACTGTCCAGCGTATCTTTCTCGCCCTGGAATACAAGCGTTACCTCAGCATCTGGCTCATAACTCACCTGAAGATTTTTTGCCAGATAATTCTGTTTGATGGATGCAACCATAAACTCAATTGTTCGATTTCCCAACTGTTCAATCATTGCAGTTGCTATAACCTTTCCTGATGCACCTTCAATCAGTTCTACACCTTCCGGCAGATAATCTGTAATATCAAATGCTTTCTCTATCTTCTCTGTTGCCCCATCGATAGACAATTCAGATGCTGGAATATTGATACTTTCAATCTTGGATAAGGCATCTTCTCTTCCGCAGATCTGCACGCTCGCCGGTTCGCTCGAACAACCGAGATATTCATATCCATCTGCCGGTGTTCCAGATGCTTCAAATTTCAACGGAACCGTCTTGATTCTCATTACTGTCACATCTACTGTGATTCCATCTTCTCCAAGATTATTACTCAACTGTCCCTGATTGATTACATTTCCCGATGCATCATATAAAACAAGTTCTGCTGTAAGTTCTTCATCTTTTGAAATTCCATCTACATTAATCTTCGCTACGGCTTTATCAATTGCTTTTACTGTGGATTCTGCTCCTGTAATCGTTATTTTTTCCGGATTAACTTTCATCTCTCCAATCTGATAACCGTCACGCTGCGTTCCTGTTGTGCTAACAGTCAGTGTAAATACATTCTTACCTGTCGGTTCTGTCTTAATCTGTATGTTTCTCGGAACAGACTCTGCCGACTGATAAGATCCACTATACTTTGGAATTGATACTGAAATTGGTATCAACCCTGTCCTGGAATCCATTTCTTTAATATCCGCAGTAGCCACAATATCATCCGACTTAATCTGTTGAATCACTGAACGTTTTGCATAAACAACTACGTTTACATTCTGATCATCTAAAACCGTATAAACTTCCCCACCCTGTGTAATCACATCATCGTTCGCTATCGTAACTTTGATGTTTGTATAAGTTGATTTCGTGACCGGATTAGCAACATTCGCAACAATCAGCCAAAGAAATGCTGCAAAAACAAATGCAATAATCTTAAGCGGAAGATTCGTTGTCAATTTGTATTTTTTCATGATCTGTGCCATCCTTTCCGTATAGAAAACTTGTTCTTTGTCTCTGTCTTTCTATACTGAATCTGGCTTAACTGACTCCGAAGTTCTTCTGCGTTAATAGCTCGAAGCAATCGTCCTCCGGAAGCCACAGAAACAAGTCCCGTTTCTTCTGAAACAACAATCACAAGAGCATCGCAAACCTCGCTCATTCCCAATGCCGCACGATGCCTTGTTCCCAGATCTTTACTGATTGTCATGTTATCTGAAAGTGGCAGATAGCATGTTGCTGATGTAATTCTGTCCCCTCTGATAATAACCGCGCCATCATGAAGTGGGGTGTTGTGTTCAAAAATATTGATCAGCACCTGAGAAGACACTTTACAATCAAGCTCTATACCTGTCATTTCATACTCTGTCAACTGAATCACCTGTTCTACTACGATTAGTGCTCCTGTACATACACTTCCCATAGCATAACAAGCTCTTACAATACTATCCAGTGTTTCATCCGAAAACCTCTGATTTTCTTTATTTTTATCGAACGGATTAATGTTACTAAATAAATTTTTCTCTCCCAGCTTCTCCAATGCCCGTCTAAGTTCTGGCTGAAAAACAACAATTGCTGCAATCGCTAATACATTAATCGACTCTCTTGCCAGATACAGGATCGTATTCATTTGAAAAAGCCATGCCAGAAGAATAAATCCCCCCAGCATAAGCATTCCTCGCAGAAGCATCCAGGCTTTTGTGTTCTTGATCCAGAGCATGATTTCATAGACAATAATCGTCACAATCAGAATCTCTATGATATCTTTTATCTGTATATGTGGAAAATACATTCCATTTGAATAATTTCTTATAAAATTCTGAATCCACTCTATCATCTCAAGTCTCACCACCTTATGTAATCACTCGTTGTTATGCACTCTTGCATCTTTTGCTCTGTCGATCACTCTTTTTTCTCTTCATTCTGATCCAGACCCAGTTCCTTGCTCAGACTTCTTGTTAAAAGAATATCTTCCGTCATGTTTGAATCATTAAAAATTGTTGTTTGTGCGAGATCAGACTCCTTTTTCAGTTGTTCTGACTGATCTTCTTCCTCTTTCTGTTCAACTTCCTTCAAATCAGAAACTTCTGACACAGCAGTATTGTTTTCTGTCTCTGACACATTCGGCATCTCTGCGTCCTGCCCCTGATGTTCTGTAATATGTTTTATCTGCTTCTCAGGCATCTGAACCCCTACTTTCGGAACTGCCTTTACATAATAATAGTATTCGTCATCTTCAAACTGAACATTCTCTGTTCTTGAATAATCCACAGAGAAAAAAATAACTTCAAGGAACAATCCTATTACAACACCAAGAATCCCACTGAAAATCATCATCGTATAAGACATGTGAAGTCCAAGAGAAATATTTCCCGATGCACCTACGATCACACAAACTGCTGCTCCTGTTGCTGATGCTATCTTCCAGGAATGATCGACTGCCCGATTTTTAATTCCGTTCACTACCAGTATTCCGATCACTACTGCAAACAGCATAACCCACATTTCTTGATAGCCTACAAACTGTTTTGTAAAATTGGTTAAAGTGCTGATCATTGTTGTTCCATCTGTACCTTTCAATGCTGTTGCAGAAGCTTTGATCAGGTAAAGCAGATAATAAACAAGGATTCCGCAGGATGCAGGAACAATCCATACTGTGGTACCTAACAGCCCAAATATAACCGGAATCACCAGTGGTATTTTCATGCCGAAAGCTACTACTGTCAGCAGAATCAGCCAGCTCTTCTCTGGGGTAAATCGAAAGTAGAAAATATACATTAACAAAAACAGTATCACCGTAACTCCGGCTATTGGCATAGATAATGTATATAAATGCGCCACTATTAACACAGTTGCTGCTGCCGTCATTACTGCCAGAGGGAGAAATGTACAGACTACTGCTAAGCCAACAGTACAAAGAACAGATGATGCCATCTTCATAAATCCAATATTAGAATTGATCAGGTTAAATACCAAAAGTGCAAGCAAAAACTGTGCTCCCTTTCGAACTAAGAGAGAGTGAGAAACATAAATCTGCTTAAATCTTTCTCTAAGAACCAATAAATTGTTCATTGTTCATTCTTCTCCTTTTTACACATCTTCTCTAAACGGGACAAATTACGATAATAACGTTTTACATTCTGTTTGGCAACTGCATGTTTTCTCTTATAAAAACTATTTGCGCAAACCCCATATATAACCAAAAGAACTATATAACCTGCAATTGCTGCAATCAAGAGAACGAATAGTTTTAAAATTGTCAGATCAGCAGATAAACTATCACTTGAATAAATGCAGAAACTAACGAACAAAATTGCATAACCTATTGTTACCCATATCAATGTAATCCATCTCTTAAGACTTGCATAATCTTTTCTGTAATAATCGGCAATTTTAAAATCATCTTTGTGATTCTTCTCATATATCGACATTTTTGTCATTAAACGAATCCTGTCTTTATCTAACATATCCGACATTCACCTTTCAAGATTTCTCTCCTAAGTATACCATATGTTCAGATGCCTTGTCCAATGCTTAGAGTCAAAAAGTAGACATTTTCAACACCTGCTTTTTTCAGGATTCCTGCAGCACGTTCTATTGTACTTCCGGTTGTGTAAATATCATCAATCAGAAGAATGTTCTGGCGTGGATTCCACGATTTTGAAACCGCAAATGCCCCCTTCAGATTTCTGTGTCTCTGCTCCCCGTTCATTTCCTTTAAAGGCCGGGTTTTCTTAATCCGATATAAAACATCTTTTTCCATAGGAATTCTCATGCATTCTGATAACTGCTTTGCTAAAAGTTCTGCCTGATTATATCCTCGTTTTCTCATTTTCGATCTATGTAATGGAATTGGAATAATTGCCTGGATCCCCCATCTTCGAATCTGAAATTCAAACTCATCTGCCAGCTCTTTCCCAAAGATTTCCGCATAATATCGCTTGTTGTGATATTTCAACCGATATACTGAATTTGAAACCGGCGGAATGTGAACCCATAGGCTGCGTCCTTGTTCATAATTACTTTTTCTTCTTTCACAATCCCTGCAATACTCTTTCGTTTCATCCTCCAATGGCTTTCCACAATGAATACATTTTATTTTTCCCACCTTAACAACCTGTTTTCTACAGTCATCGCAAATACCTTTTGAGCTGATTTCCTGACAAAACGGGCATCTTTTTGGATACATTTTTTCTAAAATTCTTTGATTCGCTCGTCTAAGCTTGTAAATCTTCCCTGCTCGCTTTTGTTTTCGATCATTTCCTGAAATGTTAGTTCACTCCCTACTATTGTTAAACATTTTTTTGCCCGCGTCACTGCTGTATAAAGCAGATTCCTGTTATATAGTAACTTTGGTCCTGGAAGAAGTGGGATAATGACCGCCGGATACTCGCTTCCCTGAGATTTATGAACCGTAATCGCATAGGCAAGTTCTAACTCATCTGTCATATCGTATCCATATTTTACCTTTCTCCCCTCATCATATTCCACGATAACAGTTTCTGTATATTCATTGATTTCATCAATGACTCCCATATCACCGTTAAAAACTCCAATTCCTTTGTCAACTGTTAATCCAAATCTGGTAGAAACTTCCCACTCTAATTGATAATTATTTTTAATCTGCATTACTTTGTCACCTTCACGGAACAATCTACCATTAATTTCTTTCTCCGTTTTTTGGGAATCTGAAGGATTCAGATATTGCTGTAGAATCACATTCAATCGTTCTACACCCAGCAATCCCTTACGTGTTGGTGTCATTACCTGGATTTCATTTGGGTCGGCCTGCACATATCTGGGTAATTTCTTCTGTATTAAAGTAATAACAACGCTAATGATCGTATTCGCATCCTGGCGTTTTAAGAAGAAGAAATCCCGGCTTTTATTATCAATTGTAACCGGTTCTCCTGCATTGATCTTATGAGCATTTACTACAATATCACTCTCTCCTGCCTGACGAAAAATCTTTGTAAGCGTCACTACGTGAAATTTTTCTGAGCGTATGATATCTTTTAACACACTTCCCGGTCCCACGGACGGAAGCTGATCCACATCTCCCACAAGAATAAGTCTTGTTCCCGGAATAACTGCTGATAAAAGCGCATGCATCAGATTCAGATCAACCATGGACATCTCATCTATAATGATAACATCTGTCTCAAGTGGATTCTCTCTGTTTCTCAAAAATCCACCTACACTGTTCTCTTCCTCAGGATTTCCACTTACTTCAAGTAGTCTGTGAATCGTCTGGGCTTCATATCCTGTTGCCTCTGTCATTCGCTTTGCCGCGCGTCCTGTTGGCGCTGCAAGAAGGATACTCATTCCTTCGCTTTCAAAAAATTGAATCATCGTATTGATCGTTGTCGTCTTACCTGTACCCGGTCCTCCTGTTAATATGAGCAGGCCATGTTTAATAGCTTCTATAACAGCTCTGTGCTGCATTGGATCCAATTCTATCTTTTCTTTCTGTTCAACTCTTTTCAGACGTTTCTCCATCATATCTTCCGGCATCTGACAGTCAATATCAAGATCATTAAGCATTTTCGCAGTATTCAATTCCAAGTAATAATAATGTGCTGGATAAATGCGAATTTCCTCATCCACTTCTTTCATAACTGTTTTCCGCTCTATACACAGATCCATGATATACTTCTCAATATCTTCAAGATCAACTCCTAAAAGTGCATTTGCCCTTCGAAGCAATACATTCTGTGGTAAATACACATGCCCCTCACCTACTGCCTGTTGCAATGTATAAAATAAACCACTTCGTATACGATAGTCTGAATCTGTATGTATGCCAATCTTGGATGCAATTTCATCCGCAGTCTTAAATCCGATTCCTTCAATATTATCTGCAAGCTGATACGGATTTTCTTCTAGCACTTTATACACTTTCATTCCGTAATACTGATAAATCTTGGCTGCCAGCTTTGTGGAAATACCGTATTTCTGCAGATAAATCATGGCTTTTCGCATATCTTTCTTTTCTTCAAGCTGAGATGCAATCTCCTGTGCTTTTCTCTCACTGATTCCTTTGATCTCCGCAAGTCTTTCCGGCTCTTCTTCAATAATGCGGAAAGTATCCTCTTTAAACTTTTTCACGATTCGGCCAGCCAGTGCCGCACCCACACCTTTCACTGCTCCGGAGCCAAGATATCGTTCAATAGAAACAATATCCTCCGGCTCTTTTACTTTATAATGAGAAATCTTCAACTGCTTACCGTAAACATTATGATTCACATATTCTCCTTGAATTTCAAGAAGTTCTCCTTCATTAATATAGTTCAGACTTCCCACGCATGTCACTTCACCATCATCATGTTCAATATGGAATACTGTATACCCATTATCAGAATTTCTATATACAATATGACTCACATACCCTGTAACTGTTTCCACACTTTTTCCTCTCTCTTCTTGTATCTTTTCCTATTTATATGCAGAAAAAGGGTGTGTTCCTATTATACACACCCCTTGTAATTGAATCTTCTTCTCTAAGAACCTGACACTTCAAATTCTTTTTCAGAATTCTTTCTCTTAAAACTCTTTTCTTCCACTCATAAATTCCACAAACTGTCCGGTACCAATTGCAACGACTTTCATCGGATCCTCCGCTGTCATCGTATTAATTCCTGTTCTCTCTTCGATCAATTCTTCCAATCCGCGAAGAAGTGCTCCTCCTCCGGTAAGAACAATTCCCCGATCAAGAATATCTGCCGACAACTCTGGCGGAGTCTGCTCAAGTACTCCGATTACAGCTTCTACAATCTGTCCTGTAGATTCTCTCAAAGCTTCTTCTGTCTCAGATGAAGTCACCGTAACTGTCTTCGGAAGCCCCGTTACCAGATTACGCCCTCTGACTTCCATCTTCTCTTCTTCTACAAGTGGATAAGTCGTTCCAATCTTAATCTTGATATCTTCTGCCGTTCTTTCTCCAATCAGAAGATTGTGTTTCTTTCTCATATAGCGTACGATTGCTTCATCGAAATCATCACCCGCTATCTTAATTGATGTATTCACAACTGTTCCACCCAGCGAAATAACTGCAATATCTGCTGTACCGCCACCGATATCAACAATCATATTTCCACAAGGCTTTGAAATATCTATCCCTGCTCCTATTGCTGCTGCCACAGGTTCTTCAATCAGATGAACTTCTCTTGCTCCGGCTGCAAATGTAGCCTCTTCCACTGCTTTTTTTTCTACTTCTGTAACACCACTTGGTACACAGATACTGATTCTCGGCTTCTTAAATGTACGTTTTCCCAGAGCTTTCTGAACAAAATACTTAATCATCTTCTCCGTCACGGTATAATCAGAGATTACTCCTTGTCTGAGTGGTCTTACCGCAATAATATTTCCCGGTGTTCTTCCAAGCATCAGACGCGCTTCTTCACCAATTGCCTTGATCACATTCGTATCACGATCAAATGCGACAACTGATGGTTCTTTCAGAACAACCCCTTTTCCTTTCACATATACCAGTACACTGGCTGTCCCCAAATCTATTCCAAGATCTACTGACATCATAATTTCTATATCTCCCTTCTAAAACGCTCTTTTGCTGTTCTCAGCACTCTACTGCAAATAAACAACTTTGTCTGTTACTGATTCCAGCATTCTCTTTCCTCAATCAAGTGTCTTTTTTCCCTTGAAGGGGTTTATCGTTACTGTTTTTTTCACTCTTGCTGTTGTCAATATTATGTAACCAAAACAGTAATGTTTTATCATCCGCATACTTTAGTATAATAGACTTCGCTTAAAATAGAAAGGCATTTTTTGCATATATTTTACGACTTTTTTCGACTTTTTTTCGTCTTTATTTCTCCAATATAGACGCAATATATTTCCCTGTATAAGAATCTGGATTCTTTGCGACCTCTTCCGGAGTGCCACTTGCCACAACAGTTCCTCCGCGGTCTCCTCCTTCTGGTCCAATGTCAATAATATAGTCTGCCGTCTTAATCACATCCAGATTATGTTCGATTACAATTACTGTATTTCCATCACCGGAAAGTCTGCGGAGAATCTCTGTTAATTTATGCACGTCCGCAAAATGAAGTCCTGTCGTAGGTTCATCCAGAATATATACCGTTTTTCCGGTACTGCGTTTGCTAAGTTCTGTCGCAAGTTTAATTCTCTGTGCCTCGCCACCTGAAAGCTCTGTAGAAGGCTGTCCCAAACGAATATACGACAATCCGACATCTCTCAACGTCTCCATCTTTCTTCGAATACTTGGCACGTTTTCGAAGAAATCTACCGCTTCTTCCACTGTCATATTCAATACATCATAAATATTTTTCCCTTTATAGCGTACTTCCAGAGTCTCACGATTGTAACGCTTTCCACCACAGACCTCACATGGAACATAAACATCCGGAAGAAAATGCATCTCGATTTTCAGGATTCCGTCTCCTGCACATGCTTCGCAACGTCCCCCTTTAACATTAAAGCTAAACCGTCCTTTCTTGTATCCACGTGCTTTTGCATCCGGCGTTCCTGCAAACAAATCTCGGATCAAATCAAACACGCCTGTATAAGTGGCAGGATTTGACCGTGGCGTCCTTCCGATTGGTGACTGGTCGATATTAATCACTTTGTCAACCTGCTCTAGCCCTTCTATTCTCTTATGTTTTCCGGGGATTGTTCTTGCCCGGTTCAAGTTTCTTGCAAGTCTTTTATATAAAATCTGATTCACAAGAGAACTTTTCCCCGATCCAGACACTCCCGTTACACAAGTCATAACTCCCAAAGGGAATTTTACATCAATGTTCTTGAGATTATTCTCTTGTGCACCGACTACCTTCAGATAACCTGTCGGCTTCTTTCTTTCTGTCGGAACCGGAATCCTGATTTTTCCACTCAAATACGCTCCTGTGACAGAATTTGGATTTTTCATAATTTCCTGTGCATTTCCCACAGCAACAACCTGACCGCCATGTTCTCCTGCCCCCGGACCGATATCTACTATATAATCCGCTGCCAGCATCGTATCTTCATCATGTTCTACTACAATCAATGAATTTCCAAGATCACGCAAATGTTTCAGCGTCGCAAGAAGTTTATCATTATCTCTTTGATGAAGTCCGATACTCGGCTCATCCAGAATATATGCAACTCCGACCAGACCTGATCCAATCTGTGTTGCAAGTCGAATTCTCTGTGCTTCTCCACCGGAAAGTGTTCCCGTCGCACGCGCAAGCGTCAGATAATCCAGACCGACATCCATCAAAAAACTGATTCTTGCTTTGATCTCTTTCAGAATCTGATTACCAATCAACTGCTGTGTCTCTGTCAATTGAAGTTCATCTAAAAATTTCTGAAGACGTTCTATAGAAAGTGTTGTCACTTCTGAAATATTCTTATCTCCAACTGTTACAGCTAAAGCCCCCGGCTTCAAGCGCTGTCCTTTACAGGCTGAGCATGGTGTAATATTCATAAATGTCTCATATTCTGCTTTCATCGTCTGAGAACCTGTCTCACGGTAACGACGTTCCACATTCTTGATCAATCCTTCAAATGCAACCGGATAAATCCCTTCGCCTCTCTGACCTTTATAATAAACCTTCACTTCTTTTCCATCTGTTCCATAAATCAAAACATCATGGATTTCTTTCGGATAGTCCTCAAAAGGGGTGTCCAGATCAAAATGATATTCTTTACACAGTGCATCCAAAATTGCACGTGTGAAGCTGCTCTTGTCTGTACAGGACTGCCATCCTAAAACTGCAATCGCACCTTGATTAATAGACAACGACGGATCCGGAATCATCAGTTCTTCTGAAAATTCCATTTTGTATCCAAGTCCAAAACATTCCGGGCAAGCACCAAATGGATTGTTAAAAGAAAAACTGCGTGGTTCAATCTCATCAATACTGATCTCACAGACAGGACAGGAAAAACTCTGACTGAAATTCATTGGCTCTCCATCGATCACATCTACAAGAAGCAGTCCCTCTGCCAGCTGAAGTACATTTTCCACGGAATCTGTCAGTCGCTTTTCAATTCCAGGTTTTATCACAAGACGATCCACAATAATTTCAATATTATGTTTAACATTCTTATCCAGTGCAATCTCTTCCGAAAGCTCATACATATTGCCATCCACACGAACACGAACATATCCACTCTTTTTTGCACGTTCGAAAAGCTTTGCATGTGTTCCTTTTCTTCCACGTACAACAGGTGCCAAAAGCTGTATCTTCGTTCTCTCCGGAAGCGCCATGATCTGATCCACCATCTGATCTACCGACTGTTTTGCAATCTCACGACCACATTTCGGGCAATGCGGAATTCCAACTCTCGCATATAATAATCGAAAATAATCATAAATCTCCGTAACAGTTCCAACTGTGGAACGTGGATTGTGGTTCGTTGATTTCTGATCGATAGAAATTGCAGGTGAAAGTCCTTCGATACTTTCTACATCCGGTTTCTCCATCTGACCAAGAAACTGTCTTGCATAGGAAGACAGTGATTCCATATAACGTCTCTGACCCTCTGCATAAATTGTATCAAATGCAAGAGAAGATTTTCCAGAACCGCTAAGTCCCGTCAAAACAACCAGTTCATTTCTTGGGATATCTACATCTATATTCTTCAGGTTATTCTCATTCGCGCCTCGTATCTTAATGTACTGTCTGGCGTCCATTTTCTTACCCATTTTGTAATCTCCTATTCCATATCATTGAGCATCTTTTTTAATTCAACAAGCTTATCACGAAGTTCTGCCGCTGCCTCAAAGTTCAATTCCGCTGCTGCCTTCTTCATCTGTTTCGTCAAATCCGCGATCAGTTTCTCCAGTTCTTTTTGGCTCATGGACTCCGGATCTTTTTCAAGCCGCATCTCTTCTGCCGCAACCTTTTTAGAGATACTGATCAGATCACGCACTGACTTCTGAATCGTCTTCGGCGTGATTCCATGCTCTTCATTGTATCTCATCTGAATCTCACGACGACGCTGTGTCTCATCGATCGCCAGCTGCATTGATTCTGTAATCTTATCTGCATACATGATTACATGTCCTTCTGCATTACGCGCTGCACGACCGATTGTCTGAATCAGCGAAGTCTCTGAACGAAGGAATCCTTCTTTATCTGCATCAAGGATTGCAACAAGAGTGATTTCCGGAATATCAAGTCCTTCTCTCAAGAGGTTGATCCCAACCAACACATCAAACACATCCAGACGCATATCTCGGATGATCTCCGTACGTTCAAGCGTATCAATATCCGAATGAAGATATTTTACACGGATTCCTACTTCACGCATATAATCTGTCAAATCTTCTGCCATGCGCTTTGTCAGTGTTGTGACAAGTACTTTATTCTTCTTACTGATCTCTTTGTTCACTTCACCGATCAGATCATCAATCTGTCCTTCTACCGGCCGCACTTCAACTTCCGGATCAAGAAGTCCTGTCGGGCGGATTACCTGTTCTGCTCGAAGAAGTTCATGATTCTTCTCATATTCTCCCGGTGTCGCAGATACAAACATCACCTGATTGATCTTACTTTCAAACTCATCAAAGTTAAGTGGACGGTTATCCTTCGCAGATGGCAGGCGGAATCCATAATCTACCAATGTCTGCTTTCTCGACTGGTCTCCGTGATACATTCCACCAATCTGCGGGATTGTCTTATGTGACTCATCAATCATCATAATAAAATCATCCGGGAAATAATCGATCAATGTATACGGAGCCTGTCCCGGTCGAAGCCCTGCCAAATGTCTGGAATAATTCTCAATTCCGGAACAAAATCCAGTCTCCTTAAGCATCTCAATATCAAAATTCGTTCGCTCCGCAATACGCTGTGCCTCTAAAAGCTTATCATTTCTCTTAAACTCTTTGACACGTTCTTCTAATTCTTCTTCAATATCTGCCACCGCACGTTTGATATTCTCACGGTCAACCACGTAATGAGATGCCGGAAAGATTGCTACATGCTTCAGTTCGTCCTTCACTTCTCCTGTCAAAATATCAATCTCTGAAATCCTGTCTATCTCGTCTCCAAAGAATTCCACACGAATCGCTGTGTCACTCTCATATGCCGGAATGATTTCCAAAACATCTCCACGCACACGAAATGTACCACGGTGGAAATCCATATCATTACGATCATACTGGATCTCAATCAGCTTTGCCATTACTTCATCACGATCTTTGATCATACCAGGACGCAAAGAAACTACCATGTTCTGGTAATCTACCGGGTTACCCAGCCCATAGATACAAGATACACTTGCAACAATGATCACATCTCTTCGCTCCATCAGTGACATAGTTGCGGAGAGTCGAAGCTTATCAATCTCGTCATTGATGGACGAATCCTTGGCAATATATGTGTCTGAAGATGGAACATATGCTTCCGGCTGATAATAGTCGTAGTAGGAGACAAAATACTCCACTGCGTTATCGGGGAACATCTCCTTGAACTCTCCGTATAACTGAGCTGCAAGTGTTTTATTATGAGCGATGACAAGCGTCGGCTTCTGTAATTGCTGAATCACATTTGCCATCGTAAAAGTTTTTCCAGAACCCGTAACCCCTAGTAAAGTCTGGCATTGATTGCCTTCCTTGAAGCCTTTCACAAGCTCTGCAATTGCCTGTGGCTGGTCTCCGGTTGGCTCATATGGGGCTTTTAATTTAAAAGCATGTCCGCCTTGCGGGCTGCTTTTATGAGCAAGTAGCTGACTATTGTCAGCGGATTGCGAATGTCCTTTTTCTGCATTCATGGTAAATTCCTCCATTTGTGACTTTTATATTATCCGCGTTTTCAAATTTACAAAAAGTCACAAAATTATTAATGTAAAGTACTTTAATATGTATTCTGTATTTCCCTGCTCAAAGTTTTTCATCTCTCAATAACACTAACTTTTTAAATTGTGAAAACAGAAACTTACTATAAGCAATATTCTTTTAACGCAAAGAATCTCTTCTCTCTTTGAGATTTCGAACGTGTTCTTGATTGCATACTTATCCTATAATCATCTATTATTGTCGTTTTATCCCCTTTACGTAATTTTGTATAAAATTCATTTAGCTTTTTTGAAATATCTTCTTTATCATAATCAGGATTCTCGCACAAAAAATTACTCAAAGCAAATAATACATAAAAATGACTAACACCTCTGATTTTATACTTGTTAAAATCCAACCCTAACTCATTAATATACTTCATTACATTTTTAAATTTTTCTAAGTACTTTTTAGCATTTTTAGCATTTATCTTTTCGCTCCAAATTTTGTATTTACTGTCTAATGTATTATTAGTATCTCCATTGTCTACTTCACCCTCTAAAATAATAAAAAGTAATTCTGATACAAATTCTTGATCCTGCATTCGATTAAACTTAATTCCACTTAACTTATTCCGATCAACACAATCGCAACAATTTTCAATCAATTTCATCAATTCTGTATCATGATATTTTGCCTTTCTTAACTCTTGCATCTCTAAAGGTTCTCCATTACGATTTAGCCGATCAAAAATATTATCAATTATCTCTAATTCATCTGTGTCAACATATTCTACAGTAATTGAATATCGCCAAAGTTGCTTCTTATATTCGGCCAATTCTTTATCTAAATCTTTAAAATAAATTCCATTTAATTTGGAATCTCCATACATTCCTTCATCAAAATCTTGTGGCAGCGCAAGCTTACCTTGTAAAAACTTAACTATCGCAGTAAGTCTTTGTTTTCCATCAATAACATCATATTTTGTAGCGCCTGTTTCCTCATCAATTCTTTGATGCAAAAAAATAGGTGGCATTGGATAATTCTTTAAAATAGTATCAAGAAGAAAAGCTTGCTTTTCTTCGCTCCAAACATCTCCCCGGCGTTGATAACTAGGTGAAAAATTATACTTATCCAATTTATACTTTTCATAAAACTCTGAAATGGTTATCCTTGTAGAATCTCTTCTTAATATTTTTATATTTTTCATAGTATTCCTCCCAATTCTTCTGAGCTTGTATATAAAATATAATTATCGAAAATACATGTTAAAACAGCATTTAAAACTTTAGGTGGATTAGGATTTACCATATAAACATTAGCTTTTGAACTAATGCTTGTCAAAATATCATCTATTTCTTTTCTATCCACATGCCAATATGATAATCCTGATACAATTATCTTGTCATCTTCCTGCAAGTTCCTAATTATTTCTTTTTCTTTCGTTCTCAATTCTTCTGCCCACTTGAACAACATCCTTGTAGAATCACCTGAAGGTGGAATTAAGGCGTATACTGAATAATTTTCATCTAATCCATCATATTTCACTTCAAAATCTTTCAATTCTGCCTCATATAAAACAGATGATCTTTTTATATTATATGTATCCTTATCATTTACGCTCCTATGACAAAAACTAATCGAGCCATGTGGCTTTATTATTTGTATTTTATTTCCCGTATTTTCGATTCCTACCACATCAAACGGAATATTATGTGCCTTCAAAACTCTTTCTAAATACACATCATAATTATATGTTATAATATATACATTTTCATATTTATCACTGTTATAAGCATTCTTAAGAAGCTTGTACCATCCCCAATTCACAACACCATCACTAGATAGTTCTTTTTCTGAAATTTTATTATCATACATGACAAACAACTGCTTAATATATGCAACCAACTCAAAATATGCATTTACGTATATATTTTCGCTCTTATCATCCAGCATATTTTTAGGAATTGTATTCGCACATGATATAATTTCTTCTATCATATTTTGTGCTTCCTCATCACTCATAGATGGTCTTGCCCCCAAATTCCAAAGATTTCTACAATGTTTATACGACAAAAATCCTTTTTCATTAGATCCATCCGGCCACTCTACTTTATCACCATTTCTAAATAAATTTTTTGTATTAATTTTTTCTGATTGAGAAATGCAATTCATCAAATCAACTGTTAGTCCATTTCCAACAATCAACATTAAATTGCTCATATCTTTCGCATCCTTTCCTTAACGATCTTATTTTGACTATTCACTCTTCCTTCCATCAATCGTAGGTAATTTTTTCTCAGCCCCTTCGCCAATTTATCATTGTAACTTCAATTATTTGATTATTTTTACATTCATATTTTCATTGTTTATTGCAACAAAATTTTTATTTCTTTTTCTTAACCTTTAAGATATTTTTCTACTTCCCGGTCAAATTCAGAAACATATTCCCTATCCTGTTTAACCCTAAATACTTTATACTCATCCTCAGCTTTTTGCATAGCAGTATCATGAGAAATCTTTCCTTTTCCATTCAGTACCTTTCGCCTATTATTCATCAAAAATTGATTCGTTTGGTCAACCCAATCTTGCATGCTCATTAATATCTCATCTTCAGCCATTAATTCAGCATAATCAATAAACATTGTCACCAATCTATTCAATTTTGATAATTCTTTTTCATTCAAATAATTTTTCGCTATCCCAATATCTCGTTTTAAAATTTTCCCGTCTGGAGCATCTTTCCATGTTGTCAAGCCCATTGCTGGTTTCTCCGAATCAGCACGTTCGTATATCAATTCCGCTGCGGTCTTTCCTGTAACTGCAAAATGCAATTTATTTTGAACAAATGCATAAAAGCTTTTTGTAACTTCACTATTTTTATCATAATCATAACTACATTGTTCGAAAACATCAGTAATTTTTTGATAAGCTCTTCTCTCACTTGCCCTAATTTCACGAATACGTTCTAATAATTCATCAAAATAGTCTTTACCAAAAGGCTTTCCATTTTTAAGCATATCATCATTCAACACAAACCCTTTTGTAATATATTCTTTTAATGTTTTAGTAGCCCACTGTCTAAAATGCGTAGCCTTCTTAGAATTCACTCTATACCCAACAGCTATAATCGCATCCAAATTATAACATTTTACTTTTCTTTTAACGCTACGCTGTCCCTCATTTTGAACTACCGAGAAAAACTCGGCAGTTCCATTTTCATCCAATTCTTCTTCCTTATAAATATTTTTCAAGTGCAAAGAGATATTATCTGTTGTACATTCAAATAAATCTGCCATTGCTTTTTGTGTCATCCAAAAAGTATCTTCTTTAAACATTACATTCACACAAATATTACTGCCTTCCACCTGATACAAAACAACTTCATGTTCTTGATTCATTTATTTATCCTCTTATTTTTAATTGTTTTCAACAATATATCATTTTAGCTTCTATTATTTACACTACTTATTATATATCCTCCAGTGACAATATTAGTCACAAAACCTATTCATCCACCTGCTTTACATCTATACTCTCACCACTACCACTTCTACAACATCTGGATGTTCAATCACCCACGTGCCACAAAATACCACCCATTTTGTGACTTTCTCATGCTAGGAGACAAAATATTCCACTGCGTTATTCGGAAAGAACTCTTTGAATTCCCCATACAGCTGCGCAGCCAGCGTCTTATTATGTGCAATAATCAATGTCGGCTTGTTCATCTGTTGAATAACATTCGCCATGGTAAATGTCTTACCAGATCCAGTAACGCCAAGCAACGTCTGACACTGGTTTCCTTCTTTGAAGCCTTCGACCAGCTCTTTAATTGCCTGCGGCTGGTCGCCAGTTGGGTTGTATTGTGATACTAATTCAAAATGATCCATGTAATTTCTCCTGAGCGCTCTAATTTAGCGGTGATATTTTAGAAATAGTAGTTGTTTTCTTAGTATTGTTACTTGTATAGTATATCATTCAGGAGAAAAAAAGTACAGAACTAAATCGAATGTTTGTTCTGTACTTTTACATCTTAGCTCGATTCTACATACCTTTAAAATGTATCTGGATTTAAAGTCAAATTTTTTATTTCGTTGACAGAATAAACTTTTAAGATATATAATATTTTTATTACATTTGTAAGATTTGGAGGAATATCACATGAGCAATCTGCCTCAAATTTCAGAAGCTGAATTTGAAGTTATGAAAATCGTTTGGAAATACGCACCAATCAGCACCAATGAAATTACTGAAAAATTAACACAAATTTCCAGTTGGAGTCCTAAAACAATTCAGACATTGATTAAACGTCTCGTTTCTAAAAAAGCACTAACCTATGAAAAACAAAGCCGGGTTTTTGTCTATACTCCATTGGTCAAGGAAGACGAATATATTCGGCAGGAAAGTAATTCTTTTTTAAAGCGATATTATAATGGTAATATCACTTCTATGCTTGCCTCTTACATTGAGGATGATAAATTGTCTGAAGAAGACATTGCCAGCTTACGGAATCTTCTTTCCAATCATTAACCATGGAAGGAGCATATTTTGATATATTTTAGTTTTCGATTTTTACTCTGTAATGCCATCATTTGTATTTTTTTAGGTAGTTTACTGGGATTAAAAAATTTATTGCAAAGGCAATTATCCGCACGTATGCAATATAATCTTTCGATTATATTTCTTGCCGTTCTAATTGTTCCCTTTTTACCGATAAACTCTGCCCCATCTTCTATATCGTGGAGACATTTGCTGACAACCAGTTCAAGTACCAATGGTGACATTCAAACCACTTTTCTTTCTGGTAATGGTTATAATTTGGATAAAATAAATGATTTTGCTGTCTCTGTCAGCACCCAAATACCAACTTTTATTCACACATTACTTGTATTTTTCTGGAGTATCGGTATATTCATAATGTTTTTTCTTCTCTACCGCTCAGTAAAACAGGTAAAAGCCTTACATAGTTCTGCTTTACCTCTTCAAAATGAAGAACTAAACGCTCTTTATATAGAATGTTTAAACGAAGTGAACAGCAAGCATACCATTCCGATTTATAGTACAGCATTTTTGAAATCTCCTGTTTTGGCTGGTTTCCTGCATCCTCGCATTTATCTTCCAATTCACTTGATTTCAGATTTTAACGCTGGAACTATAAGCGCAACTGATATTCGATATATGCTTCTTCATGAACTGCAGCACTACAAGCATAAAGATATTCTAATTGGATATTTGATAAATACAGTAAATGTTTTCTACTGGTTCAATCCCCTAATCTGGTATTTTCTAAAAAGAATACGTCAGGAACGGGAACTTGCCTGCGACAGTGCTGTATTACAATTATTGAAAGAAACAGAATACAAGTCATATGGAAATACACTGATTAACTTTGCCGAAACAATAGCTCTGTCTCCATTCCCTTTTACTATGGGAATCAGTGGAAATATAAAACAGTTAAAAGGACGCATTTTAAATATTGCATCATTCCACCAACCTACTTTTAAACAAAAAATTCGTGGATATCTTATATGCATATTCGTCTCTACTATCATCATTGGATGCATTCCCATACTTTCTGTTTATGCTTCTGATCAGACTGGGTATCATTTTGACACAACCGAAAAGAATATTACTCAGCTAAATCTTTCTTCCAATTTTGGGGACTACACCGGAAGTTTTGTTTTATATGATCAGTCTGCTGATAAATGGAATATTTATAATATGGAGCATGCTTCCACACGTGTATCACCGAATTCGACTTATAAAATATATGATGCATTACTTGGCTTGGAATCTGGAATTATTACACCAGAACATTCCACTTTCACATGGAATGGAGAACCATATCCTTTTAATTCATGGGAAGCCGATCAAGATTTAACCTCGGCTATACATAGTTCCGTAAACTGGTATTTTCAGGCAATTGATTCACAGGCAGGTTTTGAAGCCGTAAGAACATTTTTACAGACAATAAACTATGGGAATCAGAATACTGGAACAAATCTAAATCTCTATTGGACAGATTTCTCTCTGAAGATATCACCCATAGAACAGGTGGAATTGTTACAGGATTTCTATCAAAATAATTTTCATTTTGACAGTAAAAATATCCAGGCAGTAAAAAAAGCTCTGCTGCTTTCCACTACTTCTTCCGGTTCTCTTTACGGGAAAACAGGAACTGGGCGTGTCAATGGTAAAGATGTCAATGGTTGGTTTATCGGATACATTGAAACAGCGAATAATACTTACTACTTCGCAACAAATATTCAATCCTCTTCTGGTGCAACTGGAAGTCAGGCTACCGAAATAACAGAATCTGTACTTTCTAATCTTGGTATTTGGAAATAAATAAAGAGAACTGATAGCATAATTTCCCGTTATCAGTTCTCTTTATTTCATTCTTCTCTACTGATCAATTCTGCAAATTACCTAACCGGTACTGATACCTCGGTATATTATCAATACCATTATCTAAAATCCTGTTTCCAACATACTGAATCGTTCCATCATCCTGAATTTTCATCGTAAGTTCGTGTGTAATAACAACATCATTACATACAACAGAATCACATACTGCATGAATTGTCAAAACAATGGTTCCATCTTCATTGTTCCTGACTTCTGTTACTTCCGGTAAAGACAAGCCAAAATGTGTTGGTGAATAATTACCACATCCCAATCGTTCCCAGATAAACATATTACTTTGTTCATCGTAGACCGCCCATTCTTTCAATTCTTCTTTTGTAACAGGAAGATATGTCATAATTACATTTTCGAACTCTTCTGCTGGAATTCCCACAACCTCTTTTTCTGCAGTAAATTTTTCTCCATATTTCATTTGATAAAAATATTCATAAAGTCCATTATAATCCAACCCCTGCATATCCTCCGCATTCCAGTTTGAACATAACAGATTGTTTCCCTGATAGCCGAACGTACTCACATATTTTTTTGAATATTCCCGACACTCCTCACTCAAAGGCTTTACCCGGATAATACAACTTCCATCTACAATCTCTGTCACTTCCGGTGGTTCGGGTACGCATAATTCATAACAGAAATTCCCATTTTCAGTATATGCCCATTCTTTTATTTTTGATAGCGATATGTATGTAAGTACAGGCTCTGTATCCTCACTCCAGATCATTTTTGCGGACATCACACTCATTTCTTTTCCATCATAACTATATTCTTTTCTGGTAATTCCACCATCTGTATCTGCTTCATATAAAATTACACTTCCTTTTTCTTCTTGTTCTGCAGATTTTAAAAATTGTTCCATCTTCTGGTAATTATCCATAACAGAATAATGATCGGAACCAATGACCGGATTCCCATTTTGTTTGATAATTTCTTTCATCCGATTCATCATTTGCTCAGCAGTGTTCTGATCTGCTTCTTGTATTCCATTATATTCAGAATAAATGTCTCGGACAATGCCCATAATTTCTTCACAATCGTTCACAACTTCCTTTTTCTTGTCTTCATCGATTGGTAGATTATATCCCTTATCCGGATTTTCCATGGTAGTGTTTTTCTGATTCTTCTCATTTTTTACATCTGTGCTGTTTAACGATATCTTACTTTCACAGGAAGTCAGAATCATTCCTATACAAAGTACTAACAAAATACTTTTTCTTTTCATATTGCCCCCTAATTATTACTGTAATTCTCTTCCCACTCTTCTTCTGTTAACCTTGGCTTATACCACCCTGCATTTGCATTTTGATCTGAACTGATTACCTTATTTGATAAATACTGGAAACTTCCGTCTTCCATAGGTTTTATCATCAATTCACTGGTGATTGCCTGATCTAACATTCTGATTTCCCATACTGCTTCTACCGTAAGTTTTAATGTTCCATCTTGTAATTTTTCATATGAGATAACTTCCGGATATGGCTCATATGGGAATTCACAATCATATAACCCTCGCGGTCTGTATCTAAAAGTTTTATTATCAGAGTTATAAAAAGTTCCCTTTTCAATCTCGGTATTACTAAATGGTAAATAGGTCTTTATAACCTCTTCAAACTCATCTTCTGGAACTTCATATTCTGCTCCACCATAATTTGCTTCATATGGAACTTGCTTTCCATATTTCATATAATACATTTTTTCATAAAGATCATAAAAATCAAGTTCCGTATAATTCTGGTTATCCCAATTTGTAATCAACAGATTATTAAGTGCATACCCCAACGGCATAACATATTTTCGATTCAATTCCCGGCATGTTTTATCTAATGGCTGCACTCTGAATCCAGTTTCACCCGGTGCTCCATCAAATCCCGGTGGGTGATATTCCTCCAGAAACAAGTATCCTTTTTCTGTATATTTTCACTTATATGCTTCATATTCATCATAATAATTAGCCTGTGGGCTATTATCCTTCCATTTAACCTGACATAATCGAACATTTATCTTTCCATTCATTGACTCTAAATGATATTGTATAATTTCCCCTTCATCAAATACAACAACAATATCAACTGCTGCCTGTTCTTCTTTCTCCGCTGCTTTGCAAAATTCTTCTACTTTTTCACGATTGACCATATCAATCTGATTATCACAATCTACTGCCGCATATCCTTTTTCTTCCAGACAATTGATAATTTTTCTTTTCACCTTTAATGTATTTAACTCCGACTTCTCCTTCATATAAACAGACCGAAAAGTTTGCACTGTTTTTTTTACTTCTGCATTCATTTCAGATTCTACGGTTTCTTTCTTTTCTTCTTTTTCCGTAATTCGATTTTGTCCGCACCCTGTAAAAACAATAAGAACTATCAATATCATCGCAAATATCTTACATATGTAATAATTCCCCATAAAAATTTTTTTATCCTTCAAAATACTCATCCAATACTGTTGCATCTTTTTTAACAACATAACCACTTCCACCGATTCCTTTCTTCTAATTTTTTTGTTTCTTAAATCTTACGCTTGTAATATTTAAAAATCAAGTCTATTTTCAGGAATTGTATACTCCAGATTCACCATCTTTATGTGCGATATATCCTATTTTATTACCATCCTCTATATCTTCTCCATTTTTGTTACCCTGTCATTTTAAAGAACATCCTTACTTACACTGTTACATATTTTTCCGCTTCTTCTTTGCACTTCAACGTATTTCCATGCCCAATTACATATTCCATACATTCTTTTCCCTGCTCTTCTTTTCCGATTCGGTAGTAACATACTCCCAGCAGGAATCTGCGTGTAACCTCATAATAAGGCAACTTTTCCGTATCATTTTCCAGTAATCTTACTGCTGCCTCATCTTCACCTTTCAGCATCAAATTTTTTGCCATAAACAGTGGATTCTTTTGAAATACTTTCCCTGCTTTTTCTAATGTAGCCGAATAACCTGCCGCATCTTTCTCTTGATATTTCTTCGACAGTTCGAGATTCGTCATAACCTGCTGCCAGGAACGTCCCTCTCTTTTTCCTTCCCATTCATTCTTTATATACTCTTCTGCCTTCTGCAACTGCCCATTTATGATCAGTGCAGCTACATATTTAGACTCAGCTATCAGCATGACACTTTTTTGAAATCCATGATAATCCAAGCTCTTTCCGTACTTTATCAACTCTTCCAGCATTTCTGAATATTTTTCTGCATCACATTGCTGTGACAGAATCCGGTCAATTTTTGAAAAATCTCTGAGAATGTCCCTGATTAAAATGAATATACCTGCAATCAGATCAACCACCACGCAAATCCACAGAAGCCAGGGATCTGTCGTGACCCAGCCCGGCTGCTTCACATCGAAAAAGAGTACTGTCTCCTGATGCGGGAACGGATTTCCTTTGAAAATACTCACCACACAGATCAATGCTGCATAAATCAACAGCACATTCCGTATCATCCTGATGCGTCCATTTTTCTGCTTTTCATAAATCTTTTTTATCTGCTCTTCCATTTTCTCTACCTCGCTGTCACACTATTTTTGTACCTACAACATAATTATACATAATTTCTGCTGTTATTGAAATCTTCTCTTGCTGTCTCCTGCTTTCCGGGAGTATAAGCTGCCAGCAGAGTTTTATGGCACTCGGACAGGCAAAAATCAGTCTGCTTCTTGCATGCCTGCGAAAACTGATCCTGCTGATCCCTCTGATCTTTATCCTGCCGCTCTTTTTATCTGATAAGGTATTTGCAGTTTTCCTTGCAGAACCAGTCAGTGATATCCTGGCGGCTGCCATTACAACCATAACCTTCTTAAGCCGCTTTAATGGAATATTGAACCAGAAAGACCTCGCCTGCTGCAAAATTTTCACCAATACAGACTGATGCAATCAATGCCAGTGATACCAGTACATCTGATTGCCTGAACCTGTCCGATTATTTTCTTCAGTCTTCGGTGCAGATTATCTGCATCCATACATTGTCTCATCTTCCCATCTCCTTATCACCAGAAATATTAATATTGTAGCGAATCTCTGTTCGGTTGTACAATATCTACTGCTGCCTGTTCTTCTTTCTCCGCTGTTTTGCAAAAATCTTCTACTTTTTCACGAGATTGACCATATCAATCTGATTATCACAATCTACTGCCGCATATCCTTTTTCTTCCAGACAATTGATAATTTTTCTTTTCACCTTTAATGTATTTAACTCCGACTTCTCCTTCATATAAACAGACCGAAAAGTTTGCACTGTTTTTTTTACTTCTGCATTCATTTCAGATTCTACGGTTTCTTTCTTTTCTTCTTTTTCCGTAATTCGATTTTGTCCGCACCCTGTAAAAACAATAAGAACTATCAATATCATCGCAAATATCTTACATATGTAATAATTTCCCATAAAAATTTTTTTATTCTTCAAAATACTCCTCCAATACGGTTGCATCCTTTTTAACAACATAACCACTTCCACCGATTCCTTTCACATTCTCAACCATACTGATAAGAAGAATTGGTTTGTCCACACTTTTATCTGCCGTAAACACCGAAAACCACCCGATTTCTTTGCCAGAAGTATCTTCTTTCGTTGCCTTCAACTCAGCTGTCCCTGTTTTTCCAGCCAGCAAAATATCGTCACGATGTGCAGCATATCCGGTTCCTTCCGGATCATTTACAACACCTTCCACCCCTTGCATAATTTCTTCTACATTTTCTTTGCTAAACGCATTTTCTATCCATGTTTCACCGGATGCTTCTTCTTTGTATTTCAAATACGGTTTTATCATATTCCCTTCATTTAAAAATGAAGTATAAATACTTGCCAGATGTAATGGATTTACAAGAATCTGCCCTTGCCCATAACCACTATCTGCCAATTGTATTTCTGTTTCTATTTTATCTGTATTGGAATATGTTGATTCCTGCATCGCAATCTCAAACGGCATATTCTGATTAAATCCTATTTCATTTAAAGTATTCATAAAATTCTCACTACCAATTTTAAGAGCTGCCTTTGCAAAATAAATATTATCAGAATAGATAATTGCATTTTTCATAATAACCGGTTCATATTCATGAAGTGTTGTCACTTGATAAGATCCCCAGGACGAATCTTTCTGCCATGCCAAACCTTCATTTCCAAAATCTTCTTTTGGATCTATACTTCCCGTTTTCAACCCAATTCCTGCCACAACTGGTTTAAATGTTGAGCCAGGACACCATACTTGACGAAAACGATTATATAATGATTTCTTTTCATCTTCGTTTAATGATGTCCATTTCTCTGATGATAAGCCCCGTATAAATTCATTATTATCATAAGATGGGGTACTTACCAAAGCCAATACTTCTCCCGTATAAGGATTCATTGCGACAGAACACCCCGGATCTTCTTTAAACTGCTCGTATAATGATTTTTGCAAATCGGAATCTATCGTTAATCTTATATCCATACCATCTTCTTTAAAAATACTTGCAAGAACCTCTTTTACTTCCCCATCACTATCCAAAATCTTTATATCACAACCATCTTTTCCTTTTAATTGCTTTTCGTATAACTTTTCCACCCCAGATCTTCCGATTACACTTTCAGCTGAATATCCTTCCCCTGGATGATTTTCCAAATCTTCTGCTGTTACAGACTGTACATAACCAATTAAATGAGCTGCTGCTTCCCCTAACTCATAGGTTCTAACTTCCACATCTGATAGCATAACCCCTGGAATTTCCAAAAGTTTATTCTGACAATCCTGCTCTTCAAGTGTCTTTTCTTCTGGCTGTATTTTCATTAAATCTATTTCTTCTACTTTCGGAATAGTTTCAATTGGTACAAAAGAATCTTCTTTTACCCACTTTTCTGTGAGTTTGTTATTTATTGTTTCTACATCTATCTCTAATAACTCCGCTATTTTTTCAATAGATACATTCCTGTCTTCCAGCTTTCCCGGTATAATGCCAACTGATGTTGCTACTCCTTTTCCTGCAAGCATTTTACCATCTCGGTCTAATATTTCTCCTCTCTCCGCTTTTGATGTAGTAACACTTATTTTATCATCACTCTCTAAATCTGGAAAAATCAGGCTATCCTGCCATACTAATTTATATCCCTGTTTCGTCTTCTTCAGTTCCGCCATATTGTCAAATTGTATTGTTCCGGCAATTGTATTACATGATGTTTCATACGAAAGCGTAACTGTATCTGCTTTTTTCTCTTTCACAGCTATATGACTGATTTTAATGTCACTGACCTCTATTCCTTCGTATATCTTAGAATTTCGTTGTATGTATTCTTCTTTTGTCAAATAAACTTTTTCATCTGAATCTATCATAGTATACATTACTTCATATTCCTTTTTTTCAATATGGTTCATATATTCCATAAGTGTGTCTTCTGGTGATTCCGTTATCGTCCTTTTTAATAAAACACTTCCTGAAACAGCAATTACTGTTATAGCCATTATTAATCTCAAAATCCTACAAGTGTAAGATTTTTTAGTGCTTTGTTTTTTCCGTCTTTTTTTCATAGATACCCCTTTCTTTCAACGCTTTTATTTCCTTAAATCTTACACTTGTAATATTTAAAAGTCAAGTCTTTTCTTAGGCATTATATACGTGCGTCGCACGATGCATATAAAAAGAAATCCTCGATCACAAGTAAACTTGTGGGGTTTTGGTCTAGGTACAGCTTGTGCATTGTAGGTGCATCAAGACATCCGCACAAGCACGCTTAGCTCGATTCCACTTCGCTTCATCTCGCTATACGTGCGTCGCACGATGCATATAAAAAGAAATCCTCGATCACAAGTAAACTTGTGTCGAGGATTTCTTTTTATATACGCCGTGCTTGTGCTAGACGCTTACATTCCAGCCTGAGCTGCAACTTCTGCTGCGAAGTCGTCAACTTTCTTTTCGATTCCTTCACCAGTCTCGAAACGAACGAATTTTGTAACTTTAACGTTTGCACCGTTCTCTTTTGCTACCTTATCAACGTATTTTCCTACTGTAAGGTCGCTGTCCTGAACGTATACCTGATCAAGCAGACAGATCTCTTTGAGCTCTTTGTTCAGACGTCCGATGATCATCTTCTCGATGATGTTTTCCGGTTTCTCCGGGTTCTCTTTCTTAGCCTGAGCAAGAAGGATTTCTTTCTCGTGATCAAGGTAATCCTGAGATACTTCCTCACGGGATACATACTTCGGAGACATAGCTGCTACCTGCATAGCTACGTTCTTCAGTGCTACTTTGATCTCGTCGTTAACAACATCTGTATCAGCAACAACAAGAACACCGATACGTCCACCACCGTGGATGTAAGGAACAACCACACCGTTGTCTGCTGCAACTTTCTCGAATCTTCTGATGTTCAGGTTCTCTCCGATAACTGCGATCTTCTCTACGAGAGCATCTTTTACAGTCTTTGTTGTATCAGCTTCCCAAGCCTCTGCCATAAATGCATCAAGATCAGCTGCTTCTGAATCTACTACCTGGTTAGCAACTGCTTCTACGAATCCCTGGAACTCGTCGTTCTTTGCAACGAAGTCTGTCTCAGAGTTTACTTCTACGATTGCAGCAACTTTGTCATCTTTAACAACTGTCTTAACGATACCTTCTGCAGCGATTCTTCCAGCTTTTTTCTCAGCTTTAGCCTGTCCGTTCTTTCTAAGGAACTCTACAGCTGCGTCCATATCTCCGTTTGTCTCAGAAAGCGCTTTTTTACAGTCCATCATTCCAGCGCCTGTCATTTCTCTTAACTCTTTTACCATTCCTGCTGTGATTGCCATGATAATTTTCCTCCATTATTCATAATGTGTATGTCACTGTAAGCAGTAACATATGCTTTTCTCTATAGAACTATTTCTATAAAGTAAAATGCTTCAACCTGATAATCAGGCTGAAGCATTTTCTTTCATATCAAGAACTGATATTACTCTTCTACAGCCTCTTCAGCTTCAGCTGCTTCTGCAGCCTCCTCGTAATACTCATCCTCAGCTGCACCCTGGTTTGCTTCGATAACAGCGTCTGCCATCTTAGAAACGATCAGTTTTACAGCTCTGATTGCATCATCATTACCTGGGATTACGTAATCCAGTTCTTCTGGATCACAGTTTGTATCACAGATACCGATCAGCGGAATTCCGAGTGTGTGTGCTTCCTGTACACAGATTCTTTCTTTCTTAGGATCTACGATGAAGATAGCGTCTGGCAGTTTCTTCATGTCTTTGATTCCGCCAAGGTTCTTCTCAAGCTTTGTCCACTCTTTTTTGATTTCGATAACTTCTTTCTTCGGAAGTACTTCGAATGTTCCATCTTCTGCCATTCTCTCGATGTCTTTCAGACGTTTGATACGGCTCTGGATTGTCTTGAAGTTTGTAAGCATTCCTCCAAGCCATCTCTCGTTTACATAATACATTCCGCAACGCTCAGCCTCAGCTTTGATTGCATCCTGTGCCTGTTTCTTTGTTCCTACGAAAAGAACTGTACCGCCTTCTGCAGCGATGTCAGAAACAGCCTTATATGCATCGTCAACCATTCCTACAGATTTCTGCAGGTCGATGATGTAGATACCATTTCTCTCTGTGTAGATGTATGGAGCCATCTTAGGGTTCCATCTTCTTGTCTGATGTCCAAAATGAACACCTGCTTCCAATAACTGCTTCATTGAAATAACGCTCATGTTATTCTCCTCCATTTGGTTTTTTTCTTCCGTATGTTTTACTCTCCTTCGCAACCGGACGAAACTCCTGTCTCGACTTAGGCACCTTGGAAGGAATCCACATACGTGTTTTTTAGCAACGTTCGTAGTATAGCATAAAACAAGGGACGTTGCAAGAACTTTTTCCCACAACACCCCATTTTTCAACATTTTTTGTTATTGTTCGTACTATGTGCGACCAACAGCCATTTTTATCCTCCTACGCAACAAAATGTGAATTTCCTATTCCTATACCAGCTGAAACGCTTTCAGCACATACAGCCATCCTGTCAACGTGAATGCACTGAACAATGTTGTCAGCATCACTACACTTGATGATAAAACTCCTTCATGTCCCATATTCTTTGCCATAACAAAACTGCTTACTGTTGTTGCAGATCCAAGCATTACAAGGATTGCAATCAGTTCTTCCTGACGGAATCCCAGTTTCACAGCAATCGGAAGAAAAATTGCCACAAATACGATCAACTTCATAATTGTTGCTGTCACAGCCGGTTTGATCTTTCCAAGTGCTTTCCTAAAATCAAAGGTAGCTCCCATTGCCATCAGCCCCATTGGTGTGGACATTCCTCCAATACTTGTCACCGTTTTATTAAGAATTACCGGCATTGGGATCTTGCAGGCTGACCAGATCAGACCAGCCACGATTCCAATGATGATTGGATTGGTTACGATTCCCTTTAACGTTTTTATCCATACAGCTTTATCAATTGCCTTTCGTTCCGGATGGAAAAAGGATAACACGATAACTGCCATCACATTATAAAGTGGTACACTTCCAATGATCATAAGTGGCGCCATCCCTGCATTTCCATAAATATTCTGGATAAATGCAATTCCAAGAAGTGCTGCGCTGCTCCGGTAAGAAGCCTGTATAAATTCCCCCTGGATTGAACGATCTTTCCAAATGCAAGATACCAGTGCAGCAATTGTAATACAGATAAATGTTACTACAAAGCAGAAAATCACAAATTTGATATTCCACACTTCTTTAAAATCAACCTTTGCCAGGTCACCAAACAACAATACCGGCAATGGAATCAGAAAGACAAATTTATTCATCTTTGCTGCAAACTCTTCATCCATCCAGCCAAGCTTTCTGAACAGCATTCCCAGTACCATCATCAAAAAGATCGGTACGGTTGCATTCAGACTAAAAACTAAATTTTCCATTCTTCTCACCAGTCCCCTACTCTGTACGAAGCGCTGTCACAGGATCACTCTTTGCTGCTTTCTTTGATGGGATCAGTCCACCAAGTAATGTAAGGACAACACTTAATAAAATCAGTATGATTGCCGGAACAATCGGCAGAACTGCATTTACCTTCGCATTATCCGCCACATTGTGAATAATTGCATTTCCCGGAATCAGAAGTAATAAAGTCAGTCCGATTCCGATCAGTCCTGCACAAAGTCCGATAATAAATGTCTCTGCATTAAATACCTGTGATACATTTCGCTTTGACGCACCGATTGCTCTTAATATTCCAATTTCCTTCTTCCGCTCAAGCACACTGATGTAGGTAATAACACCAATCATAATGGAAGATACCACAAGAGAAATTGCTACAAATGCAATCAGCACATAGCTTATCGTATCTACGATTGTTGTGACAGAGGACATTAAAGTTCCAACTACATCGGTATAAGTAATGACCTGCTCATCCTTCCCTTCTGCCTCCATCCTGCTATTATAATCGTCCAGAATCTTTACTACTTGTTCCTTTCCTTCAAAATCCTTTGGATAAATGTTAATAGCAGACGGGACTGCAAAATCTACATATCCCAGTTTCTGCAGATTACTATCATAAGAAGACAAGCCTTTCCCACTCATCGACATCATAAGCTCTGCCAGATCATCTTCCGTCATATTCATCTGAAATGCATCTGCAAATGCTGTCGGATCAATCTGCATTGCATTTCCGAGGCTGTTCTGAAGCTGCGTTCCTACGTTGGTCATCATCTGCTTCATTGCAAATTCAAGCCCTGTTGTCATCTGACCGATAATCTGTGTCATTGCAGTGGACACCTGTGTCTCAAGTGTCTGACCAATCGTATTTCCCATTGCCCCCATTGCCTGATTCATATAGTTTCCGATGATTTTTGACACCTGGCTCTCCAACTGATCCATATCGATCATTGCTGACAGACCTTCCTGAAACTGCTTCTTTCCATCATCTGTTTGCAGATAAGCCATGAAATGTTCTCCCATCTTAGACGGATCCGGAAGACTATTCTCAGAAGCATATGCCAAATAGCCTTTCACAAGGTCATCTGATAGTTTCTCAAGCTGTTCCGGTGTTATCTCAATCTTCGGATCTTCCGGCATAACTTCTGACATCCAATCTGAAATTATTTTCTTCGCTTCATCTGTCTGAAGATATTCCATCAAATATTCATCAAATTGATCCGGATCTGTATATCCTTTTTCCGTAATATACTGTTCGTATCCGGCCATAATATTTTTGATCAATTCCTGTATTTTCTCAGTTGTAATCGTCACAGTTCCGCTTGATTTTATAATATCTTTTATATTATCAGAAATAATCTTTTTTGCTGCATCTGTCTTAAGAAATGCTGTAAAATCCTCTCCAAGACCTGAATAATCTGCCTCTGGATGTGTCTTTGCATACTCCTGATATCCCGTCAGCAGTCCACAAGCCATCTGTTTCATACCATCCGGTGATGCCTTCAGATCCAGATTCGAAACGATCTCTCCCAGATTCATCTGCGGCATTCCGGAAAGATCTAAGTTCAGAGAATCTGGATTCACAAGTCCCGACAGATCCAGCGTATTACTTCCTGTCTGAAATGCTCTTGACAGATCCATAGACTCACTGAGATTTAACGAATTCCCGAAATCCAGAGAATTTCCTAAATTGTTCATCGCACTTGCGTCAAATCCAAATGCTTTCTGCAGTGCTGCTTCGTCAACCGTAAATAAAGAATCCATGGCGAATCCATTTTCACTGTCTTTCTCTCCGAATTTTTTATTTGTAAATACATTAACATCCGGATTTGTCAGCTGTTGTTTCACAATCTCACTTTTTGCTGCCTGTTCTGCCACATGTTTCGTCAATGATGTCGGATATGCAATTCCCGGACTCAGAGAGGAGGCTTTCGCATCTTCAGCGGGTTTCACAATTCCAACCACGGTAAGATCTTCCCCATTCGCTACAAGTGATTTCATATAATCTTTATTATCCGTCTTATCTTTCCAGACCTGATACTGACTGTCATACTCATAATAATCCGAACTGTTCACAAGCTTGAACTTTGTTCCGATAATATCATCATAAGAATAGGTTCCCAGATCATCCGGTGTAGTAACATTTTCCTCTTTCATAAAGGACTGGATCATCTCATCAAGCTCCAGCGGATCACGAAGTCCCAATGTATAAAGCATAAAATCACTCATTCCGCCATTCGAAGTCAGAACCACAACACATTCATTATATTTCTCTGGCCAATGCCCCTTTTCCACTTCATACTGATTTTCATAGAGTTTACTACTCTCCGGCATCTCATAAAAAACATCTGTACTCATCATAGATGACATCATACTGTTCGTACTTATAGAAGAACCCAATCCCATAGCAGAAAAGGATTGATCTGGATTCACCTGACGAATACTGTCTTTATTTTCTTTATAAATCTGCGGAGAAACGCTATACTTAGATTCTATAGCATTCGTATATTGTTCCACTCCACTCTTGCCAGTATCAAGATACTTCTTCAAAGCACCAAGGTCATTTGAATCCATTGTGGAAAACATATTCGTCACCATCTGAATTACTTTAACCTGATCCTTTGACTTTTTCTTTGTATCTGACTTCTCTTTGTCTGTTTTTTTATCATCCGCAGAAGCACTGTCCATCCCGACCATCATGGATGTCAGATCAAAGCCTGTACTTTGTATCTGTAGAGGATATTCTGAAAGTGTCTCTTCCTCTACGTTCTGAATATATTGATTCACACCTGTAGATAGAGACAGAATTAATGCAATTCCGATAATTCCGATTGAGCCTGCAAATGAAGTCAGAAGCGTTCGTGCCTTCTTTGTCTTCAGATTGTTAAAGCTCAAAGCTAATGCTGTCAGAAATGACATCGAGGATTTCCCCATATTCCTGTGTTCTGCCACTCCCATCACCGTTTCATCTACTTCAAACGGATCTGTATCTGAACGGATCACACCATCTTTTAATGTAACAATTCTTGTCGCATACTGCTCTGCAAGCTCTGGATTATGTGTAACCATAACAACCAGACGGTCTTTCGCTACTTCCTGAAGAAGATCCATGACCTGCACACTTGTATCACTGTCCAGTGCACCTGTCGGTTCATCTGCAAGCAGGATATCCGGATCATTCACTAATGCCCGGGCAATCGCAACACGCTGCATCTGTCCCCCGGACATCTGACTTGGTCGCTTATGAAGCTGCGCACCCAGACCAACCTTTTCAAGTGCTTCTGTCGCACGTCTCCTTCTCTCAGACTTGCCAATCCCTGAAATCGTAAGTGCCAGTTCAACATTTGCCAGAACAGTCTGATGCGGAATCAGATTATAACTCTGGAAAACAAATCCAATCGTATGATTACGATAAGAATCCCAGTCTCTGTCCTTATATTTCTTCGTTGATATTCCATTGATGATCAGATCTCCGCTGTCATACCGATCCAAACCACCAATGATATTCAGAAGCGTTGTCTTTCCCGAACCACTCGGTCCCAGAATAGCAACAAATTCATTATCTCTGAGATTCAGACTGACATCATCCAATGCTTTCTGTATCAGATTACCTGTTCGATATTCCTTGCAAATATGTTGTATCTGAAGCATGCCTTCTCTCCTTTTCCAATCACTATACAGTCATTATTTTACTATTCTACACCCTGTTTGGATGAATTGTCATTCACTTTATAAGGTTTTTCTTGATTTCTATACATTTTTCCATTAATGTGGTTAGATGGTATGTAATACACGAAAGCATTGAAGGAATTTATCACGAAAACATATAAAAGACCTGTTGTTTCCGTTGATACAGGCCTTGCTGAAGGAGTATACGCTGCAAGTGGTGCAACTATAAAAACTGCCAGCAGATAAATTTCTACTGGCAGGAAAAATTTATATTTTTTCAATTGTCTACTTGACGGGGAGCAGTTCCCATTCCAATCTCCTTAACATAATCCTTTAATTGCTTCTATTGTTCGGGTATATTCTCGTTCTACTTCTTCAAACATCTCTGTAGTGTTTTCTTTGATTTCTTTGTCTCGAAGCTCTTCTGTTAATGCTGAGCTGACCTCGAATAACTTTGTAAATCCAAGATTCATGCACACGCCTTTCAATGTATGTGCACCTCGGAATGCGAGTTCTGCATCCTGATTTTCAAGTCCTTCTTTTAATCCCTGGAAACTTGTATCATCCAAAAACTTCAATACAAATTTACGGACCAGTGTTTCACTTCCAAGTCTTCTCATCACATCATCATAGTCACTATCTATTGCTTCATAGCATTCTTCTAAATTCATTTTTGTTTACTCCTTAATTTTCTTTTATTTCAATAGTCCCATTAATTCTTCAAAACAGACACCATCCGTCAACGGGATTTCCATTTCAATTGACTTTTGTATGCACTTCTTTATAAATGCGGATGCCTTTCGGACAGATTTTGTAAACTCCACTCCATTAACTGCATCTGCTGCAATGATTGCAGAGAAAATATCTCCCGTACCACATCTGGAATGTCCTACTTTATGTGTACGGATCATCTCGTATCCTTTGCCTTTTTCATAGCACAAGTTGGATACATACGTTTTCTGTGGAATTCCTGTAATCACAACTTTTTCTGGTCCGGTCTGCACAATCTGTTCTGCCATCTTTGCCAGCTCTCTCGTTGTCCACCGTTCCTTATACGGTGTTCCTGTCAGGATACATGCCTCTGTCACATTTGGAACAACTACATCCGCATAGCGGACTAATTGAATCATCTGTCTGCACATTTCTTCCGTATAAGTCGAATATGCCTCCCCATTGTCCCCCATCACCGGATCGATCACAGCCACTGTATTCTCGTCTCTAAAATACTGGATAAACTCACTGACAATCCGAATCTGTTCTGCTGATCCCAAAAAACCAGTACAAATTCCTTCGAACTTCAAATCCAGTTTCTTCCATTGTTCAATATATGCTTCCATATTTGATGTATAATCTGTAAAATAATAATCTTCATATGCGGTATGATTTGAAAAAATCGAGGTAGGCACTGCACAACACTGCACTTTCAGCATTGAAATAATCGGCATCTGTACCGCAATTGAGCATCTGCCAAATCCTGTAAAGTCATTGATCAGCGCGATTTTTTTCTGTTGATTATGATTCTGCATCATTCTATTCCCTCGTTTCTTCTATAATAAATAGACATACTAATTTAATTACAATATGTCATAGATGTCAATATTTCTTTTTTACTATTCTCTTTCACCTTCTGTGTAACTGCCTTTTCTACTATAATAATTTCTTATTAAATAATATCTGATTTGTTTATGATACCTCAAAAACATTCTGTTTTTTTCACTTTTCACTCAACGTATTCCACAATCACTCTCTTTATTTTTCCGTTGTTTTTATACAAAAAACACAATTTTCCACATTTTTCCTTCTTCAATGATTTTTTACACCTTTCTTTCCTCGTTTTCAGTCCGCTTGACAGTTTCCCCTAAAAAGTGTACGGTTACGTTGTAAATTCTAAGAAAATTCTATGAGGTGAAAAAATGCAGGAATTAAAACCAATCAAAGAAGGTAAAGTTCGTGAAATTTATGATAATGGAGACAGCTTAATCATGGTTGCTACAGACCGCATCAGCTGCTTTGACGTGATTCTCAACAATGAAGTTACAAAGAAAGGAACTGTCCTGACTCAGATGTCCAAATTCTGGTTTGATCTGACAGAAGACATTCTTCCTAACCACATGCTCTCTGTTGATGTAAAAGATATGCCGGAGTTCTTCCAGCAGGAGAAATATGATGGAAAATCTATGATGTGTAAGAAACTCGAAATGCTTCCGATCGAGTGTATCGTTCGTGGTTATATCACTGGAAGTGGCTGGGAAAGCTATAAAGAAAACGGAACTGTTTGTGGAATCACACTTCCGGAAGGATTAAAGGAATCTGACAAACTTCCTGAACCAATCTATACACCTTCCACAAAGGCTGAAATCGGAGATCACGATGAGAACATTTCATTCGAGCAGAGCGTTGATCACCTTGAAAAATATTACCCTGGAAGAGGACGTGAACTCGCTGAGAAACTTCGCGACAACACAATTGCTCTCTATAAGAAATGTGCCGAATATGCTCTGAGCAAAGGTATCATTATTGCAGATACAAAATTTGAGTTCGGACTTGATGAAAATGGAAATATGGTAATTGGAGATGAGATGCTCACTCCTGACAGTTCCCGTTTCTGGCCTGCTGACGGTTATGAAGCCGGACATGGACAGCCATCTTTTGACAAACAGTTTGCCCGTGACTGGCTGAAAGCAAATCCAGACAACGACTGGACACTTCCACAGGAAATTGTAGATAAGACGATTGAGAAATACCTTCAGGCATATAAGATGCTGACAGGAAAAGATCTGGATAAATAAGATTTCATAAAACAAACAGGGACGAAACGAACTGCTTAACAAGCTTTTCATTTCGTCCTTTTTTACTACATTTCTGTAAAAAGAAAACGAGGATCAACGCCTCGCTTTCTCTCTGGTTTTTAGTTTGTTGTTTTCACCCTACCTGTGTGATCTTTTGTGATTGCTTTGATTGCAAGCAGAACTCCAATCTGCAGAGCAATTCCGATCACGAGACAGATGACTGCATTCTGCAAGATACCTGCGATCACATATGTAATACAGGAAACTGCTGCTACAGTCATTGCATATGGAAGCTGCGTGGATACATGATTTACATGATTACACTGCGCTCCTGCGGATGCCATGATTGTTGTATCTGAAATAGGTGAACAATGATCTCCGCAAACTGCTCCGGCCATACAAGCTGAGATTGAGATGATCATCATTGTCTCGTTCGTACCCTGGAATACTGCAACTACGATTGGAATCAGAATTCCGAATGTTCCCCAGGAAGTACCTGTTGCAAATGCAAGGAAACATCCTACAAGGAAGATGATTGCTGGGAGAAGGTTCATCAATCCGCCTGCTGCCGAATTCATTACAGAAGCTACGAACGGAGCTGCTCCGAGACTGTCTGTCATTGCTTTCAGAGTCCATGCGAATGTAAGAATCAGGATAGCCGGAACCATTGCCTTAAATCCTTCCGGAATGCAAGCCATAGAATCCGAAAAACGAAGAACTTTTCTTACTGCATAAAAAACAATTGTAATTACCATTGCAAAGAAACTTCCAAGCATCAGTCCAACCGATGCATCACTTCCGGAGAAAGCCGCTACAAAGCCTGTTCCTGAGAAGAACCCACCAGAATAAATCATACCAATGACACAGCATACAATAAGTGACAGAATCGGGAATACAAGATCGATTACTTTTCCTTTATTGTAAATCGCATTTTCGGATGTATTTTCAAATGGTCTGTCTCCTGTTGTAAAAAGATCCCCTTCAATCGCATTTTTCTCATGCGCCTTCATCGGACCATAATCTTCTTTTGCAAAAACCAGTGTTACCATCATTATAATCGTAAGGATCGCATAGTAGTTATATGGGATTGCACGAATAAAAATTGAAAATCCATCCTCCCCTTTAACAAATCCTGTTACTGCTGCTGCCCAGGAAGAAATCGGTGCAATAATGCAGATTGGCGCTGCTGTAGCATCGATCAGATATGCAAGTTTCGCACGGGATACATTGTGGCTGTCTGTTACAGGACGCATAACGCTCCCAACTGTAAGGCAGTTAAAATAATCATCAATAAAAATCAGCACTCCAAGTGTGATTGTTGCAAGCTGTGCACCCGCTCTTGTCTTGATATGCTCTTTCGCCCAGCGTCCGAATGCTGCAGAACCACCGGCTTTATTCATCATACATACCATAACACCAAGAATTACCAGAAATACTAGAATACCCATATTGTAAGAATCTGTAAGTACTCCCACTACTCCATCCTGAAATACATGTAAAATTGTAGCTTCCGGTTTAAATCCTGACCAAAATACACCTCCGATTAAAATTCCAACGAATAAGGAGCTATAAACTTCCTTTGTAATAAGTGCCAGTACGATTGCAACGACCGGCGGCACCAGAGACCAGATTGTTGCATAGAGCTGAGGTACATACTCGGCAGATGTATCTGCGGCAAATACTGTTGTTGAACTACAACACAGAATGAGCAGAGACATCAGAAACACATACCCCATTTTTCTTTTGTTTCTCATTTTCTTTTTTCCTTTCCTATAAACTTATGTTTGTTAAGTTTGTGTGTAAGCATAGTGGGTTTTGCCTGGGATTCTCTAAACGCAAAAAATGCCATAGGCACTCTCTGCTGGTGAGTCACCCATGGCATAATAATTCTAACGTCATCGATAGCTCTCCACACCTGTGACAGTCCGGCGTATCTTCTACATCCGGCCCAGGAATCATATCTGGGAATATCATTCCTTCGGCGGCTTCTCCTTTCTCTCACTGACAGTCTTCCCAAGACTCTCGTCAGCGGGTACTCATATCACCGCGCCTCTATCAAACGTTACTATATTATCACATTCTATTTAAAAAAGCTAGACTTATTTTATAATAGTTTTCATTTTTATATTTCTACATTTTTATTAAACTTCTATTAAATAAAGTAATAGCTGTCAATACTCTCATATCAACAGCTATCACTTGCGTTTCCTCCTGTACTTTCTAAACAATTATTGGAAACTCCTATTCCTTAACTTTATCTTACCATATCGTTATCATTAAAGATACTTAAAGTTATATATTTCCCATAAACAAAATAGCTGCTTCCCCCACTCAGAGAAACAGCTACTATAATCACTGAAAGATGATTCATCTAAAATCTGATTTTTTAATTGTTAGAATAGAATGAACCCATATAACGGATATATTCATCATCTGTTTTATTTGCCTGCCAATTATGAACATTTGCTTTATTGTGCTCACCTGCAATAACAGAAAGAGATTTGCCAAGATTATCAAATGCTTCCTCTACACAAGCTTCCGGTGTCATAGCTGCCTTCATAACAGCTTCTCCTGCTGGACCGCCTGGAAGATTGCTTAACAAACTTGGTGTAATTGTTGTTCCTAACGTGATAACCTCAACGTCTACATTTGTACTCTCACATTCTGCTGCCACAGCTTCTGTTAGTTTCTTAATGTAAGATTTTCCTGCACCATACTGTGCGTTATATGGTGAACTACTGATTGCTGTCAAAGAAGACACATTGATTACAGCTCCACGATCCTGCTTTGCAAAGATTCCCATGTAATGATAGAAACATTTCAAGAATGTCATAACATTAACATTGATCATCTGCTCATGCTTCTCCCACGGAGTATCCTGCAATTTTCCAAATGTATGGAAACATGCAACATAACTCATGAATCCCATATCAAGGTCTTTTGTTGCTTCAAAAATCTTGTCAGTACAGTCGGACTGTGCAAAATCTGCACGGATAACCATGTGATCCACACCATATGTTTCGCTGATACTCTTTCCAAGCTCCTGAAGTTTCTCTTCTCTTCTTCCTACCAGGACAACACTCATTCCTTCAGATGCGATTTTCTCTGCAAATGCTTTTCCAACGCCTTCTGTTGCTCCAAGGATGATACCCCACTCACCGTATTTTTCTCTTAAGTTCATTGTTTTTTCCTCCTAATTTTTCCGATTCACAACTAAAATATACTATAGCACACCTTAAGGAAAATAACAATGTGATTTTGATATATTTTTAACAAGCCATACCGATCTGTTAGCTTACCTTATAACTTCTTTTACAGAGTGATGTATTCTATTCATTATTACTTGAAAAGATATCCGCCACCTCACTGATTATAATAAATGTTGTGAAGTTCAATCAACTTTCAGCATCCGATACCCAACGCCAATGTGTGTTTGGATATATTGTGGAGAGTTTGGTTCTTTCTCGATTTTTTTACGAAGTGTTGCCATAAACACACGAAGGGAAGCAATATCATTATCCCAACTACTTCCCCAAATGCTTTGCGTAAGGAAAGTATGGGTCAGAACTTTTCCTATATTTCTTGTCAACAGGCAAAGCAACTTATATTCAATAGGTGTTAAATGCAACTCTTCTTCATTCAAATAAGCACAACCTGCAGCATAATCTACACGAAGTTTTCCGTTTACAAAAACAACCGCTTCGGCAGGGGATACTTTTTGCATCATCGATAACCTTCTTTGCGTGACTCGTAGTCTGGCAAGCAGTTCCTCAACAGAAAATGGCTTTGTTAAATAATCATCTGCGCCAGCATCCAACGCATCAATTTTATCGGTATCTTCACTGCGAGCACTGATTACGATAATTGGCATATTTGACCAAGTACGGATTTTTTTAATAATCTCAACACCGTCTATATCAGGAAGTCCTAAATCAAGTAAAACAATATCAGGATTGTGTGAAGATGTTTCTAAAATTGCCGATTGACCATCGGGTGCCGTCAGATATCGGTATTCGTGCGTTTTTAAGGTTGTTGTAATTAAATTTCTGACAGATGTGTCATCTTCTACAACTAATATTAGTGACTTATTCATATACTTTGACCTCCCCTGCCGGTAATGTAAATGTAAATACTGTTCCGTGCGGCAGATTATCTGAAACAGTAAGTTCTCCGCCGTGGGCGTTAATAATGGACTTGCACAAAGATAATCCGAGTCCTAAACTTCGGCGGCTGTCTGCAATTTGATTTGCACCGCTATAGAACATATCGAATATCCGTGGCTTTATTTCGTCAGCAATTCCGTTTCCGTCATCCGATATAGATACGATTGCTTGTTTTCCCCGCTTTTCTGTCCGAATAGCAATATGAGAGTTTTTAGGTGTATATTTGATAGCATTATCAACAATATTGATGATTACCTGAACAATAAGCTTTGCATCCATTTTTGCAAGAAGAAATTCTTCTTTGCTTTCAACGGAAATATGATGTTCTTCACTCTTTCGGTTAATATGATGTAACGCTTCTGTGATCACGTCATCCATCAAATCTTCCGTTATACGGAGATTCAACCGTCCTTCTTCAATCCGGGTTACAGCCAGCAAATTTTCTACAAGGTTAATCAGCCACATGGAATCATCATAAATATCCATGTACAGCTGCTTTTTTGTATCATTATCAAAGAAATCACCGTTGGACAAAAGATTGCTGGCATTACCGGAAATGGATGTCAGCGGTGTCCTCAAATCATGTGAAATAGCACGCAGCAGGTTCGCTCGCAACTGTTCATTTTTTGCAAGAATGGCCGCCTCCTGTTTCTCACGGGCATTTTTCTCATTTTCCAAAGCCAGGGCACATTCTCCGAGAATGGATAGTAGAATACTGTTTTCAAATGGATCAAGAGGTATTTCCCCCATCACGATTCCAATAACTCCATATACCATACTGCTGCTGCGAACAGCAAGGTACAGGCATTTTGCATTGGAAAGCGTTCCTGTTGTAGCTCCGGCACGTTTATTGTTTTTCAATACCCAGCCGGCAACGGCCTTTTCATTTTCGGAAATACACGATTCCAAATTTTCTTCAGTTACAGAAAAAATATGCGGCGTATCCAACACTTCTCCATCAGCTAAATAAAAAACGATATCTTTTCTCAAGAGTTTAATGAGCTGATTTGAAGTTGCAGATACAATTTCATTTTTATCTTTTGCCTGTTGCAATAGCTGGTTTGTATCAAATAACACTTTGGTACGGTAAGCAGATTGTGCCGCCTGTTTTGCTTGGTTTTTAATCCGTATAGCAAGAGAACCGGTTAAAAATGCCGCCAACAACATGATAATAAAGGTAACAGGATAACCCTGATCATACGCCTGCAAGGTAAATTGAGGTTCCGTAAACAGGAAATTAAAGACCAAAACACTTACAATCGAGGAAATTAGGCTGTATATCTGATGTTTCGTGATGACAGCGGTGACAAGAACACCTAAAACAAAAACAGTAATGATATTTGCTTTGTCAAATCCAAATTTCTGGAAAATCATTCCGACTAAACTGGATAAAATCAGAATCGCAGTAGATTTTAATGTATCAGTGACAGCGAATACGATATGATTCTTTTTCCTGCCCCCTCTTAACTGATACACTGCCGCATTAGAAACCGTATCCGGAATAATATGCACATCCAGGTTAGGGGCATAATCAATCAATTTTTCTGTCAGGGTCGGTTTGCTGAGCAAATGCCGTTTTGTAGCAGAACTACGTCCGATCACAATCTTTGACACACCGGACAAACGAGTAAATTCCGCAATCTGAAACGGAACATCTTCTCCGTAAACTGTTTCTATTTTTGCCCCAAGCTGCTCAGCAAGACAAATATTTGAACGCAGGCGTTTTACATTTTCCTCGCTCATCACCGAAAAATCTGGGGTTTCTACAAATAGAGCCGTAAACTCCCCTTTAAAAGCAGAAGCCATTTTTGCGGCGGTACGGATAATTTTCGCATTGGATGGAGAAGAAGATAGACATACAAGAATATGTTCGCCCGTGTGATAATCTCCATGATTTTTTATGCGGGTATTTTCTGTGAGGATATTCACCCGGTCCGCACATCGCCGCAGTGAAATCTCCCGGAGAGCTGTTAAATTTTCTATTGTAAAAAAATTTTCTACTGCCTGTTTTTCCTGTGTCTGTCTGTATACATTTCCTGTATTCAAACGGTTGATCAAATCCCGTGGTTCAATATCTATTAATTCAACCTGATCTGCATTATCAAAAATAGAATCCGGGATGCGTTCCCGTACAATAATTTCCGTAATGGATGCAACTGTATCACAAAGGCTTTCAATATGCTGAACATTGACAGTCGTATAGACATCAATCCCTGCATTCAAAAGTTCCTTAATGTCCTGATACCGTTTTGCATGACGGCATCCTTCGGCATTCGTATGCGCAAGTTCATCTACAAGGATAAGCTGTGGTTTTCTTTTCAACGCCATGCCAATGTCGAATTCGTCCAGCATCATACCATTATAAAAAACTTCTCTTGTAGGAAGAACTTCTAAGCCATTCAAAAGAGCTGCTGTTTTGGGATGTGCGTGGGGTTCTACATAACCGGCTACCACATCAATTCCCTGCTGTTTTTCCATATGAGCTGCTTCTAACATGGCGTAGGTTTTACCCACACCAGCTGCATATCCGAAGAAGATTTTCAAATGTCCTTTATTACGTTTTTCTTCATCAGCTTGGATTTCCTTTGATAACTGATCCGGATTATGTCTGCTTTCACTCATACGGTCATCTCCTTGTACAAAAACATTATATAGAATAATACGTAAATTTCAGAAAAGCATTTTAGCACTGACATTAAAATCGCATAAAGATTATACCACCTTTTCTTCTCTTTTTCCATTCGGGCGTGTAGCCGAAAGCAGAAAACGCTCCGAAAAATCACGCAATTTTTCGACAAATAGACCCTTCATACAATTAATGTCATTTTGCCATATCACTCTCGCTGGTTTCTCAATCGTGTTGATGGGATGTACCGCAATGTCTATAGAGCCTGGAGTAATGACACTTTGCTTTATTTGAAAGGATAAGGAACAATACTCATCTTTCAAAATATCGTTGGAATTTTCTATGATAAAGCCAAAATCAAGTTTATTATTTTCCAGCCCATTTATTATTTCACTTACAGAACCGTAGAACAGGTTCAGCTCATAGTTTGGGTATTCACTTGAAAATTGTTCTAATAGATCTGCAATAGAATCTATGATTGCAGGTGTTTCAAATCCAATCCTGAGCTTAGAATCTGAAATAAGTTTTTGGGATTGATTTTCCTTGAGAAATTTATCCAGCTTTTCCATAAGAAAATAACCATAAATAAATGCTACCAATACCACTATAAGTAAAACAAAGTCTTTCATATCACCAACTTCTTTCAAAAATTAAATATGAAAACATTTTTGAATATGTTTCGTCTCCCCAAGAACAAGCATGGTACTGCCCTTTAACAACTGCGTATCGGAACTTATTTTCAAATTCATAATATCATTTGTTTTCAGCGCCATAATATTGATGTCATATTTTTTTCGTATATCCAACTGACCGATTGTTTTTCCTATCCATTCTCCCGGTATAGATATTTCAAAGATTGCATGTTCTTCATCTAGTTCTATGTAATCGAAAATATGATCAGCACTATAACGGATCGCAACCCAATCGGCAAGCTGCCTTTCGGGATAAACAATTTCATCTGCGCCGTTTCGTAAAAGAAATTTTGCATGAACATCACGAGCGGCACGAGACACCACCATTCTTGCACCGAGTTCCTTCAAAAGGCACGTTACTTCCAATGAACTCTGAAAGTTATCTCCGATAGCCACAATACAAACATCAAAATTTCCAACACCAAGCGAACTTAAAAAATCCTCATTAGTCGCATCCCCAATCTGAGCGTTAGTTACAAAGGGAAGTACAGCATCAACTCGAGTATCTTCTTTATCTACCGCCATCACTTGATGATGCAATTCATCTAATTTTATAGCAATGTGCCGTCCGAATCTTCCCAGACCGATAAGTAATATTGATTTCATTTTTTTATTCTCCTTAACCTACTGTAATTTTTTCCTGAGGATATTTTGAACCGTTAGACTTTTTTTCAGAAATGGTAGCAAAAATCAGGGTCAATCCTCCCACTCTGCCAAAAAACATCAGGCAAATCAAGATTATATGGGAAACAAGCCCCAGGTCAGGAGTTATTCCCAACGATAACCCTACCGTCCCGATTGCCGACGCCGTCTCAAACAAAGCGGTCATAAGTGGAATATCTTCTGTTCTGCAAATTACCATTCCTCCGACAAGGAATAAAACGATATACATCAAAAAAATCGTAGCTGCATTTCTGATAGTGCCATCCGGAATTTGTCTGCCGAAAAAATGGGTGTGTTCCTTTTTTCTAAATACAGATAATGCCGATGAAACGAGAACTGCAAGAGTTGTCGTTTTCATACCACCTGCAGTGGAACCAGGCGAGCCACCAATGAGCATCAGCATAATGATAAGCATTTGCCCAACTTCACTGAGTAAAGTCAAATCTGCCGTATTGAATCCTGCTGTTCTCGGCGTAACGGATTGAAACAAAGAAACCCATACTCTTTCTGTAAAAGGCACATTTGAAAACTCAAAATAAAAAAAGTAAAGAGCCGGTAAGAATATCAATATTCCTGTTACCATAAAAATCACCTTGCTTTGCATCCGGTATTTTTTAAAATGCCATTTACGATTCTTTATATCCTCCCAGGTAAGGAATCCAATACCTCCTGCAATAATCAGCATCATAATTACAAGATTTACAATCGGCTGTACAGAATAAGAGGTCAACGAGGAAAAAGGGGTTCTTATACCGATTAGATCAAATCCTGCATTACAAAAAGCAGAAATAGAATGGAACAGTGAATACCATATTCCTTTCCAAAACCCAAAGTCCCTGCAAAAAACAGGGGCTAAAAGAACCGCACCAATGATTTCGATAAGAATAGTAGTCCGAATAATAAATTGCGTTCTCCGCACAATACCACCCACCGTTGGAGCCGAAATTGCCTCTTGCATGGTACTTCGCTGCATCAACCCGATTTTGCGTCCGGAAACAACAGAAATCGCAATAGCAATCGTAATAATTCCCATACCTCCGATTTGAATCAGCAGTAAAATAACTCCTTGGCCAAATAAAGACCAGTAGGTTGCCGTATCATTAACAACCAGTCCCGTCACACAAACCGCAGAAGTTGCGGTAAACAAAGCATCCAAAAAGGAGGTACACTGACCGCTTTTTGTAGCAATCGGCAGCATCAAAAACAGACTGCCTAAGAGAATCGCGGATAAAAACCCTAAACTAATCACTTGAAATGATGTTATATGTCGATGCCTTGATCTGTTTGTCTGTTGCATAACTATATCCCCATAATTTTAATTTCTTTTTTATATTTTCTTTATTCTATCTTTATTTGTATTAAATGGGCATAAGTAAGTTTGTTTTGAAATTAAGATTGTGTAAAGATGAGCAGAAGTCTGAAATCTTTTGCTCATCTTTTGAGAGGGGAGATATGCTGATCAAGTCCGCTGTCGGAACAGGTCACAAGTTCAACCGGAATGGCTGTTTCCTCCATATTGGGATTTGCCTTACGAAGCATCTGCACCCGGCTCGTGATTCTCTGATGAACACATTTCTTTCTTCTTTGCCATTTTTTATTTTCTCCTTTGCCTTTGAATAAAAGAAAAGGACACTCATCTTCCAGAAGTTCTGAAAACAAGCGTCCTTTCGGTTTTTCTTGCCCTGTTTGACTGTTGGTGTGAAACTCATATACCTCGTAAAGTGCCTGAATCTGAGAATTTCTATGAAATTCTCAGATCGCGTACATTCGTCAAATTCCGCATAAACACTGGCTTTACAGCCAGTTGTTTCTTCGGAACTCTCCTCATTGTCTTCGCGGAAATTAAGGACTTCTACGAATTCACCCGATGTAGACAACACACGACTTCGACATGCACCGTCTCGCAGAATTGATCCACCGCCGTCATCTTCTCCACGCGATATCCTGCCAACTGCATCATCTCCATATCACGTGCCAGACTGGTCATCTTACAGGAAATATATACAATCTTATCCACCCCATAATTCAAGATCTTCGGGAGTGCCTTCGGGTGAATTCCGTCTCTCGGCGGATCCAGTACGATCACATCCGGCTTCTCTTCAATCTCATCAAGTACCTTAAACACATCTCCGGCAATAAATCTGCAGTTGGAAAGTCCGTTTCGGACAGCATTTTCTTTTGCTGCCTCGACTGCTTCTTCAATAATCTCGACACCGATCACTTTCTTCGCAACCGGAGCAAGCACCTGACCGATTGTTCCTGTTCCGCTGAACAGATCGAATACAACCTGATTATCAATATCTCCAATGTATTCTCTTACAGTCTCGTACAGCACTTCTGCACCTTTTGAGTTTGGCTGGAAGAAGGAAAATGGTGTAATCTTGAATTCCAGTCCGAGAAGCTTCTCATAAAAGAAGTCCTGTCCATAAAGAATTCTTGTCTCATCACTCTTCACGACATCAGACAGGGAGTCATTCAATATATGAAGGATTCCAACAATCTTTCCTTCTAATTCTAATGCCAAAAGTTCTTCTACTAATGGAGTTAAGTCATATTCTTCCTGCGTTGTCGTTACAAGATTCACAAGAATCTCGCCTGTTGTATCGCCTCGTCTTAAAAGAAGATGGCGAAGATAACCGACATGCTGCATTTTCTTGTAATAACTTACATTTCTTTCTTTGAAATAATTCAGCACACAAAGGAGAATCTTATCCATATCTTCATGGACAAGCTGACAGTCTCCTGCTGTCAGTACATCATAAGTACTTCCTTTTTTATGAAGACCGAGAGATAACGGACCGTCTTTGAATTCATCTCCAAAAGAAAATTCCATCTTGTTACGGTAATGGAATTCCTTCGGACTGTGCTTCACACCTTCAAAAACATATTCACCTTTTACTACCGGATCCATGATTCTGCGGATCTGTCCTTCTTTCATCTTCACCTGTTCTTCGTATGGCATTGTCTGATACATACAGCCGCCACAGGCAGGAAAGATACTACAGACCGGCTCTCTTGTCTCTAATGGAGATTTCTCCAACACTTCAAGAAGTCTTCCTTCTGCATTTCCTCTTTTAAATTTATTTATCATAAAACGGATCTTCTGTCCCGGAATCCCATTTTTCACAGTAACATACTGTTCTTCCTCCGGAACAAATACAATCCCCTTGTTTGGGAAATCTACACGTTCAATAATACCCTCGTAGATCTGACCTTTTTTCATCCTAATCTCCTATCAATTCTAATCTATTTTAACAGAAAAACAGACAGGATGGTTTCTTCTCTCACCCTGTCTGCACTTTTGCAATTCACTCAAGAATTATACCTGATCATCCTCGCTGAAGTAATCATCAAAATCGTCATCAAAATCATCTTCAAAATCATCAAGATAATCCGGTGATACGAAACGATATACTGCATAAGCGATTGCAGCTACTGCTGCTACTGCTCCGATGATAGCCAGTGTCCAGATTACTGTATTCTTCTGCTTCTCAGCCTCATTCTTATGAAGAATCTCGTTCAATCTTGTTTCTGCAATGATGTCTTCTATTCTCTTGTTCATATTAACACGTCCTTTCTTCACCTTTTGCGGTGACAGATAATCTGTGTTTATTATAACACCTGACGATTCATATTACTACTGATTTATCATTTTTTTATAACTTTCTCATACCTTGACAAGCCTGGCAAATTTTGCAAACATCCTGCGTGTTCCGACACTGTCAAATTCAATCGTAACCTCGTGATCTCGTCCGCCTTCTTTGATATCCGTTACTGTTCCTTCCCCAAACTTCACATGACGTACCCGGTCTCCGACCTCATAACCAAGTGGACCATTCCCACCTGCTGCCAGCTGACTTCCCTTCTGCAGGGATGCCAGTGCCTGACTTCCTGTAAGCGACTTACCCGCCCCCTGATTCTTTGCAGGTGTCATTCCGCCAAGTGCTCCTGCGAATGCCTGTGCCCGAAATGCTTCTCTGGCACGTGCATATGTATTCTGCTGTGCTGGCATCTCCGTCTCCTGGGTAAACTTCTTGTTTCCTGTATCAAGCAGTTCCCTCGGGATCTCTTTCACAAATCTTGACATCGGATTGTACTGTGTCTCACCGTGCACCATTCTTCTGCGCGCACTTGTCAAAGTCAGTTCCTGCTCTGCCCTTGTGATTCCAACATAACAAAGTCTCCGCTCTTCTTCCAGTTCTTCTCTGTCTCCTGCATTAATACTCATATATCCCGGGAAAAGTCCATCTTCCATCCCTGCAAGATAAACACGTGGAAATTCAAGTCCCTTTGCGCTATGTAAAGTCATCAGAACAACATATTCCTGGTCTTCATCCAGACTGTCAATATCCGCAACCAAAGCAACTTCTTCAAGGAATCCGCTCAATGTTGCCTTTTCATCTTTATCCTGACAACTTTCCTCATAAGTTGCCGCTTTACTGATCAGCTCGTCTATATTCTCTTTTCTTGTTTTCGCCTCTTCTTTATCTTCATTTTCAAGGCTTTCTATATATCCTGTCTTCTCAATCACTTCCTGTAAAAGATCTGTGATGTTCATCTCTTCTGCCAACGTCTTAAAATACTCGATCAATGCCGCAAAAGAGTCCAGTTTTGTTGCACTTCTTCCCACACCTGCGATCAGCCCCGGTGCCAGTAATGCCTCATAAAAACCAATTCCACGTTCTGTTGCAGACTCCTGAATCCGGTTAATCGTTGTAAGACCGATTCCCCTTTTTGGAACATTAATAATTCTTCTAACCGCAACATCATCACGTCCATTGTCGATCGTCTTGAGATAAGCAAGAAGATCCTTGATCTCTCTTCTCGCATAGAAATTTACACCGCCGACAATCTTATAAGGAATATTCATGGCAATAAATTTCTCTTCCAGCAGACGGGATTGTGCATTCGTACGATAAAGAACTGCACTGTCATTATAGGAACCTCCCTGTCTGACAGCACTTTTGATATCTTCACCAATGAAATCTGCCTCATCAAACGCCGTATCAAACTGACGCAGACGAATCAGTTCGCCTTCTCCGTTCTCCGTCCAAAGTGATTTCTCCTTTCTTCCGCGGTTATTCGCGATCACACTGTTCGCTGCATTCAGAATATTCCCTGTAGATCTGTAGTTCTGCTCCAGTTTGATCACCTTTGCATCCGGAAATTCATGCTCAAAGTCAAGAATATTCCGGATATTCGCTCCACGGAACTTGTAGATTGACTGGTCATCATCTCCAACGACACAAAGATTCTTATATTTTCCTGCAAGAAGGCTTACCAGCTGAAACTGGACTGTATTTGTATCCTGATATTCATCTACCATAATATAGCGGAATCTTTCCTGATAACTCTCAAGCACATCCGGCTGTGTCTGCAAAAGCTGCACTGTCTTTACAAGCAGATCATCAAAATCCAGTGCATTATTCGCTCTCATCTGCGCCTCATACTCGCGGTAAACCTTAGCAATCTTCATCTTTGCAAAGTCTCCTCCGGCATTCAGTTCAAATTCATCCGGAAGGATCATCTCATTCTTGGCAGATGAAATTGCTGAAAGCAGACTTCTTTCTTTAAACACTTTCGTATCCACATCTACTTTCCGACAGACTTCCTTAATTAATGTCTTCTGATCATCTGTATCATATATCGTAAAATGATTCTCATACCCTAATCTGTCAATAAATCTTCTCAAAATACGCACACATGCAGAATGAAATGTGCTCACCCATACACTTTCTGCTCCAAAACCGACAAGATTATCCACACGTTGGCGCATCTCTTCTGCCGCTTTGTTCGTAAATGTGATTGCAAGAATGTTCCATGGGTTCACGCCACGTTCTCCGATCAGATATGCAATCCTGTGCGTCAGAACTCTTGTTTTTCCTGAACCAGCTCCGGCAAGGATCAGAAGAGGACCGTCCGTGTGGTAAACAGCCTCTCTCTGTGGTTCATTTAATTTATCATAAATGCTCATCTTTCTACTCCTTTAAAGTTATAAAGATATCTGTAAATGTATTCCCATTATCAAACACACGTTCCTGTTTGTCAACTACATTTTCCGGCCTTCTTATCTTTTGCTTGCTATCTAGTTTTAAATACTATATAATAAATGTATTGAGGTGATAACATGAATATAGACACAAGTAATCTGTTAAACAGCATTTTGGAAGAACTTTCTTCTTTAAGTTATGTGCATCCCGGCGATGTTCCGAATATTGATCTTTACATGGATCAAGTAACTACTTTTATGGATGAGCAGCTGGCTTCGACCAAACGTTACCCTGATGATAAGATCCTGACAAAGACCATGATCAATAATTATACGAAGAACAATCTTCTTCCACCCCCGGTGAAGAAGAAGTATTCTAGAGAGCACCTGCTCCTTCTGGTCTTCATCTATTATTTTAAGAGTATTCTTTCAATCAAAGATATTGAGACAGTCCTTACACCGCTCACAGAAAAATATTTTCCGGATGGAAGCTCTTTTGAATTAGCGGATATTTACAAAGAAGTCTGCAAGATTGAAAAAGAACAGCTGGATTCCATCAAAGAGAATGTAACTGCTACTTATGAGAAATCTGCTGAGACTTTCACTCATCTTGCTGATGGAGAAGATAAGGAGATCTTACAGCAGTTTGCATTTATATGCAGCTTGAGTTTTGATGTATATATCAAGAAAATGATCATTGAACGGATCATTGATGACCTCTCTTCCAAGTCTTCAAAAAACGAAGAGAAAAAGAATGGGAAATAAACATTTCTGTTTAAAACGAGATACAGCCTGCGAAAGACTTTATCAGGATCTTCCGCAAGCTGTATCTTTTGATTGATAAAAGGTATTTTATTGTAAGCTTAATTCTTAAGTGTTATTCTTCCGTTCCATTCTCTTCCTCAGCAAGCCCTACACGTTTGAAAACCATATCATATCCGTCATTCCCATAATTAAGAGAACGGTTCACACGACTGATTGTCGCAGTGGATGCTCCTGTCTTCTCCGCGATCTCCAGATATGTCTTCTGTTCACGGAGCATTCTTGCCACTTCAAATCTCTGTGACAATGAAAGCAGCTCATTGATCGTACAGATGTCTTCAAAAAATGTATAACACTCTTCTTTATTCTCAAGGCTTAAGATTGCCTGAAACAAATAATCTACTGCCTCGGTTCTGATCTTCTTACTCATACGAAACAATCTCCTTCTCAACCGGCTAATTATATGATGGCTTACGGCATACCATAAACCATAACAATACCTTTTGCCTTCTCAGGCCACTTTTTGATTTTAACACATTAAATTTTTAAAGTCTACCATTTCTTATGAATTTAAACTAAATTCTTGCGCAATTTTGATTTTTTTCTAAAACATTTTATGTAAAACACACTTTTTTCGTTGTTCTTCCTCTTTTAAGATGCTATAATAAATCTGTTATAAATATTTTGATACAAAAGAGAGGAGTACATGATTAATATGAAGTGCCCAATATGTGGAAAAGACCTGGATTTGCAGAATAAGCAGATTGGCACCAGCGAAAACGGGGATCCAATCTTTAATGAATATGCAATCTGCCATAGCTGTAAAAAGCAATGGAACCTTGATAAACAACGTGCAAAGAAGATCGCTGCCAAGAAAGCCGCAGAAGAGAAAGCAAAAGCTGAGGCTGAGGCCCGTGCCGCTGAAGAGAAGGCAAAAGCTGAGGCTGAAGCCCGCGCTGCTGAAGAGAAGGCAAAAGCTGAAGCTGCCGCCCGTGCTGCTGAAGAAAAAGCGAAAGCCGAAGCTGCTGCCCGTGCCGCTGAAGAAAAAGCGAAAGCTGAGGCTGCCGCCCGTGCCGCTGAAGAGAAACGAGCTGCCCGCAGAGAAGCAAAAGCCCGCGCCCGCAAAGAAGCGATTGCCCGCCTTGCTGCTGACAAAGGGATTTCAGAAGAAGAAGCTGAACGTATTCTTAAGGAGAGAGCCAGAGCCCGCAAAGCCGCTGCACAGAAAGCTGCCACTGATGCCACTGCCACTGATAATTCCGAAGAGCAGAAATATGGGAATATTCCAGCGGAAGAGATCCGTGATAAGCGTGAAAAAGCAGTTCGCAAGGGATACGAAGATATGCTTGCAACTGATCCTGACAGTAAAGCTGCCAAGAAGAAAAAGAAAGAGGAAGCCGAAACTGCGAAAGCAAAAGAAGATGTAAAATCCAGAAAAATGGATGACTATGATGATGAGAAATCCTCTGATGATGAAGATGATGATGAATATGAATATGTAGACGAATATCCACGTTTCAGACCTGGACGCATCATCCTTGGAATCATTTCCCTGCTTGCATTTGGTTTCTGTATTTATAAAGGATTCGTAACAGGACTCAGCACATCAGGAGCTGACGTAACTTCTGCCCCTGGCATGAATTATGTCATTGTTGCTCTTTGCATGCTTGTCACTGCACTGTTATACTTCATCATGAATAACCGTGATACACTTTTTGCATTCCTTATCCCGATGATTGTCTATATCGGTAGTGCTGTTTTTGCTTTCCTGAAACATGGAGATGAATTCGAGCTTCTGATTTTAGCCGGTGTAAGTGGTGTACTTGCTGTTATTTCACTGATTCTCGCAATTGCTTCCCGTGGTGGAGATGATTACGATGATGAAGATGATTACGACGATCCATTTGAAGAAGAACACGATAATTAGAATTGCGTTGTAAATCTTTTTGGTTTCTAATAACAATTTATATAAGATAATTACAAGGGAGTATCATTTTGCGGTACTTCCCTTTTTTTGTCCTGATATGCATTTTTTATATCATATATCTAAAATATTTTTAGATGTCAAAAAACTTTTTTAGAATAGTTGTTGCTTTTTGTTGAATATGTGATAAAATGTAACCATAGGTATCTTTATATAATTAAAAATACACAACAAACACATACTCCTCAAAGATTTTTCTTTGGGGATTTTGTCACAAAGAAAGGAGTAACTGACATGGCATCATTTATAGTAAATGGTCAGGAAGTCTCACCTTCAAAGAATCAGAAACTGTTACGGTTCCTGCGTGATGAACTGCACATTACCTCTGCAAAGGATGGTTGCAGCGAAGGCGCTTGTGGAACCTGTACTGTTATCATTGATGGACAGACTTGCAAATCCTGCGTACCTGACACAGATTCATTGGCCGGAAAGAATGTCATCACAGTCGAGGGGCTTTCTGATTGGGAACAGAAAGTTTACACTTATGCTTACGGGAAGGCAGGCGCTGTACAGTGCGGATTCTGTATTCCTGGTATGGTTATGTGCACAAAAGCACTTTTGGATGTAAATCCGGAACCAACCGATGATGAGATTCGCTATGCGCTGCGCAACAACTATTGCCGCTGTACAGGATATGTCAAGATCATGGACGCGGTGCGTCTGGCAGCTAAGATTCTGAAAGAAGGAGTTTTACCAGATGACGGAGATCCTAGCTGGACTCTTGGTTCCCGTGTTTCTCGTATAGATGTTGAAGAAAAAGTGCTTGGAACAGGTAAATATCCGGATGACTATTATCCGGAAGGAATGCTCTATGGCGCTGCTCTTCGTAGTAAATATCCACGAGCTCGCGTACTTTCTATTGATACCTCTGCTGCCGAGGCTCTGCCTGGCGTAGAAGCGGTTGTAACAGCCGATGATATTCCTGGGGAGAATAAGATCGGACACTTAAAACATGACCAGTATTCACTGATTCCGGTTGGCGGACTGACTCATTATCTCGGAGATGCAATTGCCCTTGTAGCTGCAACTGACATGGCAACTGTAGAAAAAGCAAAAAAACTTATTAAAGTTGAATATGAAGTACTTCCTCATGTGCATACAGTGGAAGAAGCTGCCGCTCCGGATGCACCTCTTGTTTATGATGAAGAAGAGACTAACGTATGTGCTTATAAGCACATCAGCCGCGGAAATGCGGAAGAAGCAATCAAGAATTCCAAGTACGTGATCTCACATCACTTTGAGACACCTTGGACTGAGCATGCTTTCCTTGAACCGGAATGTGCTGTTTCTTTCTATGATGAAGACGGTGACATTTTCGTATATTCAACAGACCAGTCTGCTCACCAGACATTGCACGAAGTTACACTTATGCTTGGAACAGATAAAGTAAAAGTTCAGAACGCATTAGTCGGCGGTGGTTTCGGTGGTAAAGAGGACATGACTGTTCAGCATTTAAGTGCATTGCTTACTTACGTAACAAAGAAACCGATCAAGATGAAATTATCCAGAGCGGAATCCTTGCTTGTCCATCCGAAACGTCACCCATTCTACATGGATATGACAATGGGATGCGATGAGAATGGAGTGATCCAGGGTGTAAAAGCGATTGTTAAATCTGACACAGGTGCATTCGCTTCTCTTGGAGGCCCTGTTCTTGAACGTGCATGCACACATGCAGCAGGACCTTATCATTATGAAAACTTTGAAATTGAAGGAACTGCTTACTATACAAATAACCCACCTGCCGGAGCATTCCGCGGATTTGGTGTTACACAGACTTGTTTCGCAACAGAGACACTTCTGAACATGATGGCTGACAAGGTAGGCATTACGCCTTGGGAGATTCATTACCGCAATGCGATCCGTCCAGGCGAAGTACTTCCGAACGGACAGATTGTAGATAACTCTACAGGTCTTGTAGAGACACTGGAAGCTGTCAAAGAAGAGTATGATGCTGCACTTGCGGCCGGTAAGGCTGTTGGCCTTGGTTGTGCTATGAAGAATGCCGGTGTTGGTGTTGGCATCCCGGATACAGGACGTGTAAAATTAATTGTTGAAGAAGATGAAAAACTTCACATCTTCACTGGTGCTTCCTGTATCGGTCAGGGACTTGGTACTGTACTTGTACAGATGATCGTTACAAATACAGATCTTTCCCATGATGACATCGTCTATGAGCGAAGCAACACATGGATTTCACCTGATTCCGGTACAACTTCCGGTTCTCGTCAGACACTTGTAACTGGTGAAGCGTGCCGCAGAGCATGTGAAAAATTCATGGAAGCGAAAAACAGCGGTAAGTCCATGAAAGATATGATTGGAGAAACTTTCTACGGAGAGTATCTCGCTAAGACTCATCCACTTGGTGCAGATGTGCCTAATCCGATATCTCACGTTGCTTATGGATATGCAACTCAGGTCTGCATCCTTGATCCTAAGACAGGTAAGATTGAGAAAATGATTGCCGCACATGATGTTGGTAAAGCTGTCAACCCTCTCTCCTGCGAAGGTCAGATTGAAGGCGGTGTTGTAATGTCAATGGGATATGCACTCAGAGAGCAGTATCCAATCGATGAAAACTGTAAACCAATTGACAAATATGGTTCCTTAGGACTTTTCCGTTCTCACGAAGTTCCTGAGATTGAAGCAATCGTTATTGATAAACCTGGTCTGGATGTTGCCTGTGGAGCAATCGGTATCGGAGAGATCACATCCATCCCTACTGCTCCTGCAATCGCGGATGCATATTGCAGATTTGACGGAGAAAGACGCTACAACCTTCCTCTTTCTAACACACCATACGAAAGGAAGAAATAATCATGGCAATTAAAAAGAGATTTCCTTACCGGGCAGCTCTGGTTGCCTGTAACGGTGGCTGCCGCGCAGCCGGCTCTGAAGACGATGGATGCAAAGATGGCTGCATCGGATGTGGAGCCTGTATAGAAAAATGTAAATTCGGCGCGATTTCCATGAATGAATATGGCGTTGCCGAAGTAGACGAAGAAAAATGTATTGCCTGTGGACAGTGTGCAAAAGTCTGTCCACAGAACCTGATCAAGATTCACGAATGTGCAAACTACATTGTAGTAAAATGCTCTAACAAAGAAAAAGGAGCTGTTGCACGTAAACAGTGTGAAGTCAGTTGTATTGGATGCGGTATTTGTGAAAAAACATGTACTGCAGGTGCAATTCATGTAGAAGATAATTGCGCAGTAATCCAGGAAGACATCTGCTTAAGCTGTGGAATGTGCTCTGTAAAATGTCCAAGACATGTAATCCATGATCTCCGCGGAGTATTTACAGCAGTAAGATAATACAAAAGCTATCGACTACGATAACAACACAGATATGTGTTAAGTTATTGTAATCGATAGCTTTTTCTATCTACTCATCTTCATCCAGAAACTCGATATCATCATCGTCATCAAGATAATCTAAATCATCCAAATCATCTAAGTCATCCAGATTTTCCAGATCATTCAAGTCATCTAAGTCATCCGGATCTTCATCAAAATCATAATCCTCTGTCGCATCTGCCTCATCAGCAGTTACTTCAATTTCGACTTCTTCCTCGTCTACATCAAACTTCTCTTCTTTAAAGTTCTCCACTTCATCTTCTTCCAGATCATCTTCAAGATCATCAAATTCATCCATGCTGACAACTGTTGTGCCCTTGTCTTCTTTCAGGACATTTTCCGGAAGACTCTCTATAATCTCATCCAGCTCATCAAAATCATCCAGATTCTCGACCAGTGCCCTTGCCTTCTCGACTTCATTTTCTGTAGAATGTTCTTCACGGATCTCTGCGGCTTTAAGTAAATTCTTTTTCTTACGTTTTCCGGATTCCAAAAGAAGCTGGATCCAAATACTAAGTGCACCAATTGCAACACAAAGTGCCACATGGATCATTCCGTTTTTATACGGCTGCAGATAAAAGATACTGCTGCCCGCTGCCATTGCTCCAAACACAGAAGAAGAAGCAATCAGCATAAAGTTATGAAACTTAATAGAAAGCAATGCACACACAAGACCGATACCCGCACAGATTCCATACATAATAAGATCCTGTGGTTTCATCAGATGTACACTGACAACAAAGACAAGTACCGCTACTGTCACAAATCCACCAATCTGCTTCTTCCATGCACCAAGCACCGCCAATACAAGTCCCACACCCGCTCCTGCTGCCAATGCGATTGTCTGATTCAGACCTGCAATCGCTCCGACTGCAATTCCAGCTGCACATCCTGCTGACAATCCTGCAATCACTGACCAGAAACGTACCAGTTTCAGCCCCGTCAGACATAACAGTACTGCTCCGACCGTTATAACGATCAGAGAAATAAATTCCATCTGACTCAAATGATGACTGCTTTCATTAAGTCCCGCCAGAACAACATCCAGGTCAAAATTCAGAATTGTATCAATCATATCATTTACATTCATTATTTACACCTTCGTCCCTTACTATTTATTACTCACTACTGCTCATTTTAGCAATTTTTTTTACTGATTACAAGTGTTCATTTCACCTTTCCATTGACTTCTTATTCTTCTCCACTTAAAATAGAAGAGAAATGCTATTGCTGACCGCATAATACTGTGAACAGCAATAAAATGCTAACATAAAGGAGTTTATTATGGAACAGTTAAGAATACCTGCTGGCTATCATTCCCCTCTTACAATTCGTGAGACAGAAGTAGCCATCAAAGAAGTGAAAGACCACTTCGAGCGTGCTCTTGCAAAGAATCTCCACCTGACACGAGTGTCAGCACCACTGTTTGTCCGTCCGGAATCCGGTCTGAATGATAACTTAAACGGTGTGGAACGTCCGGTTTCCTTTGACATCAAAGAACAGGATGGTTCTGTTGCAGAGATCGTTCATTCTCTTGCAAAATGGAAGAGATATGCATTGAAGAATTATAATTTCCATTCCGGCGAAGGGCTTTACACAGATATGAGTGCGATACGTCGTGATGAAGATACAGACAACATCCATTCTCTGTATGTTGACCAGTGGGACTGGGAAAAAGTAATTTCTAAGGAAGAACGTAACACAGAGACACTTCAGTACACTGTCCGCAAAGTCTACCGGGCTCTGAAAGATACAGAAGAATACATTTCCAGACGTTACAACTATATTGATCCTCTTCTTCCTGATGATATCTTTTTCATCACTACACAGGAGCTGGAAGACCTTTATCCGGATCTTACTACCAAAGAACGTGAAAAAGCGATTGCGAAGGAAAAAGGCGCAGTGTTTATCTCCAAGATTGGTGGCGTACTTGCTTCCGGCGAAAAACATGACGGTCGTGCGCCGGACTATGATGACTGGGAGCTAAACGGTGACATTATCGTTTACTATCCGGTTCTTGACATCGGTCTTGAACTCTCTTCTATGGGAATCCGTGTTGACGAAGACTCATTAAAGGCACAGCTCAAAGAAGCCGGATGTGAAGATCGTGCAGAACTTCCATTCCAGAAGGCACTGCTGAACGGCGAGCTTCCATATACAGTCGGCGGCGGTATTGGACAGTCCCGTATCTGTATGTATTACTTAAGAAAGGCTCATATCGGTGAAGTACAGTCTTCCCTCTGGCCTGAAAATGTAGTTGAAGCTGCTGCTGATGCCGGCATCCACCTTCTCTAAACACAAGACAGACCAGCCAAGATAAAAAGCAGATTCGAATTCTACTGGAGCATCTCTCCTTTGAATTCGAATCTGCTTTTTCATTCTCCTCTTATTCTACAATCAGCAACTGTTCTTTCTCTTCCTCAGACACCCTGTTCCAAAAAACATTAAAATCATCAAATTCCGGCAAATAGATATCTGCCGTATTCCAGATCTGCGCCAGATTCTTGTCATTTGCCTTATCATAAACTGCTACTGTCTTAAATCCCGCATGCTTTGCCGTTCTCAAAGCCTGGTAAGTATCTTCAAACACCCAGGTCTGTTCCGGCTCCGTATCCAGCTGCAAAAGTGCTGCAAAATAAATATCCGGCTGATCCTTACCGCTTCCGATCTCAGATGCTGTAAAAACTCCTTGAAAATAAGGTAATACCTTCAATCTACTCAGAGCTGCTTCTGCATTCTTCCGGTCACCGGTTGTTGCGATCACCATAGGAATCTTCCGCTCTCTGAATTCCTCCAGATACTGACGAACCCCTTCTTTCAATGGAACTCGTTTTGCATAATAATCTTCCACTTCCTTATTCAGTCCCTGTACAACCTCTTCCACTGTCTTCTCCAGGTTATAATGTGAGATCAGATAATCTGCTGCCTCCTCCAGGCTCATCTCAAATAATGTCTCCCCCAGGTTCTTCTCGGCCTCAATTCCCAAATGATCCAGATACAATTCTCCAAGATTCTCCCAGACAGGCATGGAATTGAGAAGGACACCATCTACGTCAAATATTACACCTTTTATCATGTCATTCCTCTTTTCTGCTATGCACTACATTATAGTCTCCCTGGAAACACATGTCAACCGTTACTGTTCACACGATGTGCGACCAGCAACGCATCTCGCCATTTTAAATCGCCTTTGGCGATGGGGCAAGATGCATTCAAGTCAAAACACGCATCCTCCGTGTCAATCAGCGGAATGATTGACACGGGAGTAAACAGTAACTGTCAACCATCAGAAAAAGACCTTCTGCCGGCAGATCAACCACTTGCAAAAGGTCTTTATAAAATGCTGTTATTTATTTTGTCTCAAGGATCTTATCAACACTTGCCAGTTTTACACTCAATACAAATACTTCAGCGGCAACTGCAAGTTCTTCCGGTGTCGGATAAGACGGTGCAATACGGATATTGCTGTCATGTGGATCTTTTCCATAAGGGAATGTTGCTCCCGCTCCTGTCATAACAACGCCTGCCTCTTTCGCCTTCGCAACGATTGCCTTCGCACATCCGTCCAGCGCATCAAAGGAGATGAAATATCCTCCACGTGGCGCGATCCAGGATCCAATCTCAAGTCCGCCAAGTTCTCTTTCAAGAACTTCAAGAACAGTCTCAAACTTCGGACGCAGGATATCTGCATGTTTCTTCATATGTTCTACAATTCCGTGAATATCTCCGAAGAATCTTACATGACGCAGCTGATTTACCTTATCATGTCCGATCGTCTGCACACGCATTGTGCTTCTGATATCCTCCAGGTTCGCATCAGATGCTGCCATTGCTGCAATTCCTGATCCTGGGAAACTGATCTTGGATGTAGAAGAAAACTTGTAAACCATATCCGGGTTACCGGCCTTCTTACACTCCATCAGAATCTCAATCAAATAATCCTGCTTATCTTCATATAAATGATGTACACAGTAAGCATTATCCCAGAAGATACGGAAATCTTCTGCTGCCGGCTTCAGGTTCGCAAAACGGAACACTGTCTCATCAGAATATGTGATTCCCTGTGGGTTAGAGTACTTCGGTACACACCAGATTCCTTTGATTGCCGGATCACTGCTTACAAGTTTCTCAACCATATCCATATCCGGTCCTGTTGATGTCATCGGTACATTGATCATCTCAATTCCGAAATGCTCTGTAATCGCGAAATGTCTGTCATATCCCGGAACCGGACATAAGAATTTTACCTTATCAAGCTTACACCATGGAGTACTTCCCATGATACCATGTGTCATTGCACGTGCTACCGTATCATACATCACATTCAGACTTGAGTTTCCGAAAATGATCACGTTATCTTTCGGAACTTCCATCATATCTGCAAGAAGCTGTTTTGCTTCATCAATTCCATCAAGTCCGCCATAGTTACGACAGTCAACACCATCTTCACAAGTCAGATCAACACCACTTGTCAGTGTATCCATCATCCCCATTGACAGATTCAGCTGGTCTGCTGACGGTTTTCCTCTGGACATATCCAGTTTCAGACCTTTTGCCTTCACTTCTTCAAACTGCGCCTCCAGGCCACTCTTTAATTCCAATAACTCTTCTTTGCTCAAATCTTTATATGCAGTCATTGCAGGAATCCTCCACTTTCTTTATTTTTTCACTTTTGTTATTGTATATAATTTTTGACGTTTCGTCAATGGGTTCTTGCATTCTTTTTTATTTTCTTGTTTTTTTCAGCTTTATTTCCACATGTTTTGCATTTCAAAAATGTTTTTCATTCATTTTTCACTGTATTCTGTGTTATCACTCTATCCCATCAGGTTTTATCTATGCATTATTGATTTTTCCTCTCCTCCTGTGATATCCTTAGAACGTAGATTCCAGTCATCATTCCACTTGACTGAGAATAAAAATCTTATGATTCTATGGAGGTACTAAAATGAATTTTACATTTGCACACAATAACCTGAATGTATATGATCTTGAAAAATCACTGGATTTTTACCAGAAAGCTCTGAATTTAAAAGTAGAACGTGAAAAACTTGCCGATGACGAAAGTTTTAAGCTTGTATATCTCACAGACGGTGTGACTCCGCATCTTTTAGAGCTCACCTGGCTGCGTGATATGGATCGACCATATGAACTGGGAGATAATGAGATCCATCTTGCATTTACTGTCGATGATTTCGATGCTGCTTACAAAAAACATAAAGAGATGGGATGTATCTGCTTCGAAAATCCATCTATGGGAATTTATTTTATTGAAGATCCTGACGGATACTGGCTGGAAATTGTACCGGGCAAATAAAAAAGTTTAAAAAAAGGAATCAGCATAAAACTAAAAATAAATGTACATAGTTGGCAAGATGCCTTTATCCCTTATAATTCTAGGGATTCCGCCTATTATGTACATTTTCTACAGATGTACATAACAGACAAATGTACATTTAATATTGATATGGGATATGTACATTTCAAGACATTCCTCTTCTCATATACTGTCTGTATACCATTTCATAATGTACATTATTATTCCAGTCATGTTGTTAAATGAAATGTACATTATCATATCCCTTTCAAACAAAACTTATCTAATTGTGAATTTTCTTTAATGACCCGACTGATTGATTTTTTTCAATAGCGACATCTTCCATTGCAACGGGATTGCTAATTCCGCTAGTCATGATAATCTCCCCTACTATTTTGATATCAATATAAGTAATGTACCAATTTGTATTTGTCTTGTATGTCCATTCTCTTTGCAAAAAAATGTAATCTTTTCAGAAATATCAAATCCTACAACATACTCTTTTTCTTGTTCGATTATCTTCCATATTAATATAAGGAATATAATGCGAAAGTTAGGATAGATACAATGATCAGAGATAGAACAAAATAATTAGATTGGAAATGGTAGCAAGTTGATAGTTGAAAGGAGAATTTATTTATGAAATCAATGTTGGAAGAATACGGCAAGATCGTTGTTGTTTCTATTGTGATCGCGATCATGATCGGGGCAGCTGCGTTACTTCGGGGGGCAAATTGAACTGCCGTTCCAAAAGATTACCAAATTAGGAAGTGATGAAGTATATGTGGCAACAACAGGACGTCCAAAACCACCAACAACAGTAGATCTGTATGTTTGGATTTATATTAATAAAAATAATGAACTTGTAATATCTAAGAATAAAATAACAGCACCAACTGATGCACTTTTAAAAGAAAAATCAGTAAATGTTCGTAGTAATGGATTAGCAAGAGATGGTTCATTTGATTCAAAGTTAGTAAAGAGTGTCAAATTTGCAGAAAAAATAAGACCTATATCGTGTAGAAATTGGTTTTATGGTTTTACAAATTTAGTAGAAGTGAAAAATATTGAAAATCTGTATACAGATAAATGTGAAGATATGTACTTTATGTTTTATAACTGTTCTTCATTGAAAGAAATAAATCTAAAATATTTTGAAACAAGTAATGTTACAGATATGAGATGTATGTTTAGTAATTGTTCTAGTTTGAAATACTTAGATTTAAGTTCTTTTGATATCAGCAAGTCAAAAGATTGTAATTACATGATGGATACAGGCACTTCAACAACTATAAAGGCAAATCCAGATTCTATTATATATCTGTATTTTAAAAAAAGCAATCAAAAACCCCTCTCAGGCGCTATGCATAATAATTTCAACAACATGCTGCTTATAGCAGGTATTGATAAATTTATATCATTCTGATGAAATATTATATTTTATTTTTCACGTTAATGATGTAAAATTATCAATGTAAATATCAGGGCATATTCGAATAATCATTTCTAAACTTTTTCAAATATGCTCTGGAAAGGAACTTTTATACCAATGAAAACCAAGATTCAGGATATGACCTCCGGTTCACCGGGACGGTTGATCATTCTTTTTGCAATTCCCCTGATGCTGGGAAATATCTGTCAGCAGCTTTATACAATGGTGGATACCATGGTTGTTGGCCAGGTTGCAGGTGTGGAGGCTCTTGCCGCACTGGGTGCTGTTGACTTTCTGATGTGGGTTGTCACAGGAATATCCACAGGACTCACTCAGGGATTTTCTATTCAACTCTCCCAGTATTATGGGGCAAAGGATTTCGAAAATCTGCGTAAATCTCTGGCTCACAGTTACCGGCTGACCGCATTCATCGCAGCCGGAGTATTGATTCTCAGCCAGTCATTTGCTTCGCTGGTATTAACAGGGCTGCATACACCTTCCAATATTATCGGAATGTCTCTGTTATATCTGCGCATCATTTTCTGTGGAATCCCCGCCACAGCAGCCTATAATATGTTTGCCTCTGCTCTAAGGGCTATGGGAAACAGTAAAACACCGCTGACCGCAATGATCATCGCATCTGTGCTGAATGTCTCACTGGACATCCTTTTTGTGGCAGGCTTCGGATGGGGTGTGGCAGGAGCAGCAATCGCAACTGTGATTGCACAGAGCTTCTCCGCTGTTTACTGTTTCCTGATTTTACGCAGAATTGATATCGTTCATCTGACCAGAGCAGATTTTATGCCTGCCTCCGGCATGAATGCCCGCCTGATGAAGCTTGGTATTCCTGTTGTATTTCAGAATATCATCATCGGTGTAGGCGGTCTGGTAGTCCAGTATGTGATCAATGGCTACGGTTTCCTTTTTGTAGCAGGATTTACAGCTACAAACAAGCTTTATGGTCTGCTGGAAATGGCTGCTATTTCCTATGGATATGCCATCGTTACCTATGTGGGTCAGAATCTGGGAGCCGGAAAGATTGACAGGATCAGAAAAGGCGTCCGCAGCAGTATGCTGCTTTGCCTGCTTACCTCACTGATCATTTCTGCTGCCATGTTTTTATTTGGAAAAAATATTCTCTCACTTTTCATCTCAGGTGAACCGCAGCAGACACAGCAGGTATTGGCAATTGCTTTTAAATACCTTTCTATTATGGCTGCCATGCTCTGGGTTTTGTACTTCCTGTACGTGTACAGATCTGTACTTCAGGGGCTGGGAGATACCTTAATGCCTATGGTAAGTGGTATGGCTGAATTTGTCATGCGTATCAGTGCTGCACTGATCCTTCCCCATTTTATCGGACAGGACGGTATTTTCTTTGCAGAGATTGCAGCATGGAGCGGAGCCACTGTGATCTTATGCATCAGCTATTATGTACGGATGCATAAATATCATTAAAACAAAACAGGGAGCTGTCGGTAAATAACGTTTTTTAGAGCTGACAGCACCAAACAAAAATATCCTGACAGTTACAGAGCTTTCTGGCTCTGCAACTTGTTCAGGATATTTTTATTTTGATAAATACTTTCTGTTTTTGGCCGCAAAAAATCCTTGTTTGGATTTTTTCAGCCGCATTTTTTTCTAGGCAGTTTTTCCTTCAAATTTTCTCAGTTTTTCGTATAAAAAACGATGATATTTATTTATATTTCTTCCAATAGCATACAGCATGAATTCTTTTGCTAAATACCCTGACATTGCTACTTTATGGAGTGACCAAAATGAATTAACTGCGGATGAAGTCCGACCCAATCACAGATCTGGTGCTTGGACTTACCCTACTTGCCATAACGATTACAATGCTGAAATCATTGATATGGTTAATGGTAATGCCGACTGTCCGTATTGTTCAGGTCGAAAAGCTATCCCTGGCAAAACATCCTTCGCGGCACTTCATCCCGATCTAATGAATGAATGGAATTGGATTAACAATTATGTATTAGTTGATCCTGATGAGATTACAGAAAAATATTCAACTAACGTCTGGTGGATTTGCAAGCGTAATCCTGATCACGTCTATGAATTAAGTGTTTCTGAAAAGATTTTATACAAGAAACGTCATCGTGAAAGCTGTCCTTATTGTAAGGGACGAAGACGCAAGAAGCGACTATTTTAATTTTAAAGTGTAAAATAAAAAGGAATCAGCATCACTGATTCCTTTTTTTGATTCTAATATCTTACATAATATGTAACACGTACAGAACTTACCTTAACCGGCACTCCTGTCTGCTGTGCTTCGATCATCTGTCCTCCGCCAATGTAAATCGCTACATGCCCCGATGTCCAACAGATATCTCCCGGCTGAGGATTGCTTACAATTGTTCCTCCTGCAAGAATATCTCCACTTGTTCTTGGAATTGAAATTCCAGCCTGTCTGTAACAATACTGTACAAGTCCTGAACAGTCAAGTCCAACTCCCGGTGTAGTTCCGCCCCATACATATGGAACTCCGATCTGTGAATAAGCTGCATTTACAATAATGCTTCCCTTATTAGCACTATAACTTGGGCTTGATGAGGAAGAACTTGAGCTGCTTGAACTGTTGGAAGAACTACTGCTTGAGCTACTGGAGCTTGAACTGCTTGAGCTTCCTGAACTTGAGCTGCTGGAGTTCGAACTACTGGAGTTTGAACTGCTGGAAGAACTATTGCTTGAGTTATTTCTATTAGATGAACTACTGCTTGAGTTATTCTTCTTAGCTGCTTCCTCAGCTGCTTTCTTCGCTGCTGCTTCTTCTGCTGCTTTCTTCGCTGCCTCTTCCGCTGCTTTCTTCGCTGCTTCTTCCGCTGCTTTCTTTACAGCTTCATCAATCTTAACATCGAGATTTGCGATTTCACTACTCTTCTCTGTGATTGTTGTATTCAGTTCATCCTTCTGTGCATCATACTCCGTCTGTGTCTCCTGCAGATCAGCCATCTTTGTCTCAAGCGTTGTCTTAAGATCTTCTACTTTCTGAACTGTCGCAACATACTCTTCGAGCTTATCTCTGTCATAAGAATGTACCTGCTGGGAATATTCTGCCTGTGTCAGTACACTGGAAATATCTCCGGATGTCAGTACCTTCTCTACTGTAGCAGTTCCTGTTCCTTCTTCATACATATACTTAATACGAAGCTTCATAGCTGCATACTGCTGTTCCTGTTCCTCCTGCGCTGTCTTCAGATCTTCCTCCGTCTGAGAGATTTCCTCACCTGTTTCGATCAGATCATTCTCAAGATCAGAGATCTTGGTCATAAGTGAATTCAGCTGTGTCTGAAGATCGCTTACCTGATTCTGTGTCTCCTGCTTCTTCTGCTTCAGATCACTGACTTCGTCGGCAAGTACCGGTGTAACAGTCATTGTACATGCAAGTGTTACTGCAAGAATCATACTGCTTACTTTTTTTAACTTCATCTTTCCACCTATCCTTATTTTTATCTAGTCCCCCATGTGATGCATTATAATTTTCGTATCATAACTCGTTGTAAATAGTTACATTATAATTCCACATACTCATATGTTATAATACAACATCTATTGTGTTTTTTCAACATATTTCTCGTAACAAGAGGGTATTTTATTTACATTCTACGCTCAACATTATAGCGTATTTATGTAATATTTTCAATAGTTTTCCTTACTTTTTTCATTTTTTCGTAACATTTTTGTAACAAAAAAATCTGGAAAGTTCTCTTTATTCTTAGATAAACTTTCCAGATTCCTGTTTCACTGTATGATCTTTTATTTTCTACTGAATATATAAGTTTGTATATCCCATCAGGCTTTCATCCACTTCTCTTGCCACTTCACGACCTTCACGGATAGCCCATACAACAAGAGACTGTCCTCTGTGCATATCCCCGGCTGTGAATACATCCTTCACATTTGTAGAATATTTTCCTGCCTCTGTCTTTACATTTGTGCGTTCATTCACTTCTACACCAAATGCTTTTGTTACATAATCCTGACTTCCAAGGAATCCAGCTGCGATCAGAACAAGATCTGCATCTACGGTATACTCGCTTCCTTCTACCGGAACCATCATTTTCCGTCCGGTCTTCTCATCAGTCTTACTCTCAAGCTTGATAAGAACTGCCTTACAGAGATTCCCTTTCTTATCTTTTACGAATTCTTTCACTGTCGTTGTGTAAACGCGAGGATCAGAACCAAACACAGCGATTGCTTCCTGCTGGCCATAATCTGTCTTGCAGACTCTTGGCCACTCCGGCCATGGGTTCAGCGGTGTCCTCTCGTCCGGTGCTTTCGGCATCATCTCCAGCTGGAGAACGCTCTTTGCTCCATGACGGATAGATGTTCCGACACAGTCATTTCCTGTATCTCCGCCTCCGATTACAATTACATTTTTTCCTTTTGCAGAAATGTAGCTTCCTGTTTTAAGCTTCATGTCATTTGCCCATAGTGCTTTCGTTGTTGATTTCAGGAAATCTACTGCAAAATAAATTCCCTGTGCATCTCTTCCCGGTGCTTTGATATCTCTTGGATTTGATGCTCCACATGCAAGGATCACGCGGTCATATTCTTTCAGGATATCTGCCGCCTTCACGTCTTTTCCGACATTACATCCAGTCTGGAAGATAATTCCCTCTTCTTCCATAATCGCAATCTTACGGTCGATAATCTGTTTCTCCAGCTTCATATTCGGAATTCCGTAGCGGAGCAACCCACCCGGTTTGTCCTCACGTTCAAAAACAGTTACCTGATGACCTCTTCTGTTCAGAAGATCTGCTGCCGCAAGTCCGGACGGACCGGAACCGATCACTGCGACTTTCTTTCCTGTACGCACTTTCGGTGGATTTGCCTTTGCATATCCCATCTCATATGCATTTTCAATAATTGCATATTCATTACTTTTTGATGCAACTGCTTCCTGATTCAGTCCACAGGTACATGCATTTTCACACAGTGCCGGACATACACGGGAAGTAAATTCCGGAAAATTGTTTGTCTTTTTCAGACGTAAATAAGCTTCCTTCCAATTTCCATTGTAGATCAAGTCATTCCACTCTGGCACAAGGTTGTGCAGTGGACATCCACTGGCCATTCCTGCAAGCGGCTTTCCAGACTGACAGAACGGAACTCCGCACGCCATACAGCGTGCACCCTGAAGTTCCTGTTCTTCTTTGCTAAGAGGCGTATGGAACTCATTGAAATGTTTGATGCGTTCCAATGGGCTCTCTGCCGGTTTATCCTGTCTTTCATAATCCATAAATCCTGTCGGTTTTCCCATCTCTATGCCTCCTATCTTCCGTTCTTGATCATATTAAATGCTTCGATTTTTGCTTTTTCTCTACTAAGTCCTTTTTCTTCCATCTGGATGATCGTGGACATCATTCTCTCATAGTCTTCCGGAATGATCTTCTTGAATTTTGGCAGATATTCTTTGAAATTATCAAGAATCTTCTTACCTACCTCAGAGTTTGTATAAGCAACATGCTCCTGGATCATTCCTTTTAATTCCTGTACATCATACTTATCTGTGACACGTTCAATGTTGACCATTGCTTTATTTACTTTACGATATAGGCTGTTATCGAGATCGATCACATAGGCAATACCGCCGCTCATTCCGGCTGCAAAGTTCTTTCCAACCTGTCCAAGTACAACAACACATCCACCTGTCATATATTCACATCCGTGATCTCCGACACCTTCTACAACTGCGCGTGCACCAGAGTTTCTTACCGCAAAACGTTCTCCGGCAACACCTCCTACAAATACTTTACCACTTGTAGCTCCGTAAAGAGCAACATTTCCGATGATAATATTCTCATCTGATTTGAATTTCACACCTTTCGGCTGGCAAACAACCAGTTTTCCACCGGAAAGTCCTTTTCCAAAATAGTCATTACTGTCTCCTGTCAGTTCCAGTGTCAGTCCTCTTGGGATAAATGCTCCAAAGCTCTGACCGCCGGCACCTTTACACTGGATCACATAGCTGTCTTCTTCCAGTCCTTCCGGATATCTTCTTGTGATCTCAGATCCGAAAATTGTTCCGAAAGTACGGTCTGTATTTGTAACATCTACTTCAAGTCCTCTCTTTTCTCCTCTTTCAAGGGCTGGGAGAAGCTGTTTCAATAGCACTTTTTCATCCAATGTCTTGTTAAGTTCAAAATCATAGACTTTCTTTGGATTAAAGATAACACCTTTCTTCTCTTTCGCATATGGATTGTACAGAATCTGTGACAGATCCAGTGTTGCGGCACGCTCTGATGTCGGAACGTCTTTTACTTTCAGAAGATCTGTGCGTCCTACCAGTTCATCCACTGTGCGGACACCAAGTTTTGCCATATATTCTCTTAATTCTTCTGCAATAAAACGCATAAAGTTGACAACATATTCCGGTTTTCCGCTGAAACGTTTTCTAAGCTCCGGATTCTGAGTTGCAACACCAACCGGACAAGTATCCAGGTTGCAGACGCGCATCATAACACATCCCATTGTTACAAGCGGAGCTGTTGCAAATCCAAACTCTTCTGCTCCAAGGATTGCTGCGATTGCAACATCACGGCCACTCATAAGCTTACCATCTGTCTCAATACGGACACGCTCACGCAGACCATTCTGAATCAATGTCTGATGAGTTTCTGCAAGTCCAAGCTCCCACGGAAGTCCTGCATTCTGAATCGAGCTTCTCGGTGCTGCTCCTGTTCCTCCGTCATATCCTGAGATCAGAATAACTCCGGCTCCTGCTTTTGCAACACCGGCAGCGACTGTTCCTACACCTGCTTCTGATACCAGTTTCACAGAAATTCTTGCATTTTTATTTGCATTTTTACAGTCATAGATCAACTGTGCAAGATCCTCGATTGAATAAATATCATGATGTGGCGGTGGTGAGATCAGGCTCACACCAGGTGTTGAATGACGAGTCTTCGCGATCCATGGATATACCTTTCCACCCGGAAGATGTCCTCCTTCTCCTGGTTTTGCTCCCTGTGCCATCTTGATCTGGATTTCCTGTGCACTGACCAGGTATCTGGATGTAACTCCGAATCGGCCGGAAGCAACCTGCTTGATTGCAGAGCATCTGTTTGTGTCAAGACGTTCAATGTCCTCTCCACCTTCACCGGAGTTTGATTTACCATGAAGCATATTCATGGCGATCGCCATTGTCTCATGTGCTTCTTTTGAAATAGATCCATAGGACATCGCACCTGTCTTGAATCTTGTTACGATTGAATCTACGCTTTCTACTTCATCAAGCGGTACACTCTTCTTCGGGAAATTGAAATCAAGCTGACCTCTCAGATTGATCTTCTCGCCTTCCTCATCAACCATCTCTGTATACTGCTTGAACATTTCATAATCACCACGTCTTGTGGACTGCTGAAGCATATGGATTGTCTGTGGATTATAGAGATGTTCTTCTCCGCCACTTTTATATTTATGTTTTCCAACACTGTCCAGTGTCGTATCAACCTGCAGTCCAAGCGGATCAAATGCTTCTGTATGGAATGCTGTGTAATCTTCTGCAATTTCTTCAATACCGATACCACCAACACGACTGACTGTATCTGTAAAATAGCGGTTAATAAAATCTGTCTCGAGACCAATTGCCTCGAAGATCTTTGCTCCCTGATAGGACTGGATCGTTGAAATTCCCATCTTGGATGCAATCTTAATAATTCCATGAATTACTGCTGAGTTATAATCATCTACTGCTGCATAATAATCTTTGTGAAGCAGATTAGACTCAATCAGCTGACGGATTGACTCATGCGCAAGATATGGATTAATCGCACATGCTCCATATCCAAGCAGTGTTGCAAAATGATGAACCTCTCTAGGCTCTCCACTTTCCAGAATCATCGCGACTGAGGTTCTCTTCTTTGTACGTACCAGATGCTGTTGCAGTCCGGATACTGCCAGAAGTGACGGGATTGCAACGTGATATTCGTCTACCTCACGGTCTGTCAGAATTAAAATGTTAGCGCCCTCGCGGATCACACGGTCTACTTCAATAAACAGATACTCGATTGCCTTCTCAAGACTTGTGTTTTTATAATAAGTGATTGGGATCTCTGCAACCTTGAATCCATCCACTTTCATATTTTTAATTTTCAGAAGATCTGTATTGGTCAGAATCGGGTTATTGACTCTGAGCATCTTACAGTTCTCTTCCTTCTGCTCCAGAAGGTTACCGTCTGTTCCGACATAAATTGTTGTAGATGTTACAACTTCCTCACGGATTGCATCGATCGGTGGGTTTGTTACCTGTGCAAACAACTGTTTAAAATATCCGAACAGTGGCTGACGTTTCTGCGAAAGGACTGAAATCGGTGCATCCATTCCCATCGCTGCGGTTCCTTCGGCACCGTTCTTTGCCATTGTCAGAATAGAAGTTTTCACGTCTTCATAAGAATAACCAAATGCTTTCTGAAGCTGTGTACACTCTTCGGCAGTATACTTTGGCACATCCTTATTCGGGATTTTCAAATCCTTCAGCTGAATCAGATTACTGTCCAGCCATTCTCCATATGGGAACTGATTTGCATATTTTTCTTTTAATTCCTCATCATCGATCACGCGTCCTGCAACAGTATCAACAAGAAGCATTTTGCCTGGATGAAGTCTTTCTTTCATCACAATCTTGGATGGATCAATATCCAGAACTCCGACCTCTGAAGAAAGAATCAGATTGTCATCATCTGTAATGTAATATCTGGAAGGGCGAAGTCCGTTACGGTCAAGTACGGCTCCCATAACATCTCCATCTGAGAACAGAATTGACGCCGGTCCATCCCATGGCTCCATCATTGTTGCATAATACTGATAGAAATCTTTCTTATTCTGGGACATCTCTTTATTGTTGATCCAAGGTTCCGGAATACAGATCATAACTGCAAGCGGAAGATCCATTCCACTCATCACCATGAATTCTAATGCGTTGTCAAGCATTGCGGAGTCAGAACCTGAAGTATTGATTGCTGGAAGTACTTTGTGAAGTTCGCCTTTCAGACATCCTGCCTCCATCGTTTCCTCACGGGCACGCATCTTATCTGCATTACCACGGATCGTATTGATCTCTCCGTTGTGGACCATAAAGCGGTTCGGATGCGCTCTCTGCCAGCTCGGTGCAGTATTCGTACTGAATCTGGAATGTACCATTGCAATTGCAGAAATAAATTCTTCATCCTGCAGATCTTCAAAGAAAAGTCTCAGCTGTCCTACAAGGAACATTCCTTTGTAAACGATTGTTCTGCTGGAAAGTGAAACAACATAAGTGTCATCACTGCTCTGTTCGAAGATTCTTCTGACTACATACAGTCGACGGTCAAAGTCGATTCCTTTCTCGTATTTTGCAGGACGTTCAATAAATGCCTGCATAATACATGGCATGCAGTCTACCGCTGTCTTTCCAAGAATGTCCGGATGAATCGGAACTTCTCTCCAGCCTAAAAGCTTCAATCCTTCTTTTTTTACGATAACCTCGAAAATCTTTTTCGCCTGATTGCGTTTTAATTCATCCTGCGGAAGAAAGAACATACCTACACCGTAATCTCTTTCATCTTTCAGCTTGATTCCAAGTGGCTGACAGACTTTCTTGAAAAATCCATGAGGAATCTGTGTCAGAATACCCACGCCATCTCCTGTCTTTCCTTCTGCATCTTTTCCGGCTCTGTGCTCAAGTTGTTCTACAATACTCAAGGCTCCTGCCACTGTACTATGTGTCTTTTTGCCTTTGATATTGACAATTGCACCAATACCACAGTTATCATGTTCAAAACTTTCGCGGTAAAGACCACGATTCTGACTTTCCATTTCTTTCCTCATAGTCGCTATCCTTTCTTCCTGTAATCTAAAGTTTACTTTAAAATCTTCTTTGTCCGGCGCATTCAATCATTTCTTTCTCACGTCGTGTAAAACTTTTTCTAGAATATACACCCTTTTACCCAGGCTGTAAATAGGTAAAATACTTTAAATTGTCTGATTATTTGATTTTTCATTGTTTTTCTTTTAATAGTCAGATTTTTCTTGTTTTCTTATAAAAATAATATTAATTATCAAGATTCCTGTTTTTCTTTGATTTTATTTAACAAAATAGTAAATTAAAAAGAAAAAGCGCGACAAGGTTTCGCACCTCATCGCGCACAATTTAAGATTGTATTTTTATTAATACAATTTATTTTTTTGTATTTCTTCACATTTCTTCTGTTTTCTGAGTACTCACCGGATCACCGCTTCTCTGAATCCACACAAAACAAGCTGCACAGATAAATGTACTGATGATCACTGCCACTGCCATTTTAAACGGTTCTCTGGCAAGCCAGTTAAATACTCCGATATCTGTAAAGATCAAAGATCCCAAATTCAAAACAACATGAAGCGTAATCGGAGCTTTCATTGAGCCAAATTTCTCATAAACATAGCACAGAAGAATTCCTAAGAGGAAAGTGTAGATCATCTGTACCGTGTTGGTATGTGTGACTGAGAAAAACAGTGCTGACCAGATTGCCGCATAATAAAATCCTCTTGTCTCCCGGTACCTTTGATAGAGTACTCCGCGGAACATAAATTCCTCTGCAATCGGAATTACAAATCCAAATACAATAATCTGGACCACAAAATCTGCTGAATACATATTCTGTGCGGTCTGGATATACTCCGGATCAACCAAAACGGCCTGTGCCATAGCGGACAGACATGTAGCACCAATACTTCCGATCACTCCCATCACAAGAAGTGACCAGTAATTCTTCAGTGGCTTTTGAACCCCCATCCGCTGTATCCCTGCAATCTGCTCTTTCTTTCGATCGATAACAAACAATGTAACTGTCAGAAACAACGTTGCTGCTGTAGCAATCCCTGTAATCGCAATCTGACCTCCTATGATTTTATCAAACGCAGGACTTAACACTTCATAGTACTTATTCATCATTTCCTGATAATTAAGAACTTCTCCACTTTGTGTCATCTTGGAAGATGCTTCCCCCATAAAAGGAAGAATGATTATAAACTCAATCACAAATTCCATCACCAGCTGGATTCCCCAGAATCCAAGTAAAGGACCGGCAGCTCTCCAGAAGGAGCGTCTCGGATCATTTTTCATAAGACAATTCCTCCGCTATCTTCTGAATCCACTCTCTGATCTTTCCGGCTTCACCTTTTACAGTTCCCTGAACCATCTCCGGCTTTCCGCCTCCCCGTCCTTCGAATGCAGCATTTAACATTTTGGAAAATGCACGAAGATCCTGGGTTCTGCTTCCGATCACATAACGGTATCCCGCTGCATCATTTCCATAAAACACAGCACAAAGAATTCTTTCTTTTTCAAGCACTTCATTCACATACTGACGCATGGCATCCGCACTGATATCCTCTGAAAACATACAGACTGTTTTTTCTTCTTCCGGAACAGACTGCGCCCAGATATGTACAAGCTGGCGTTCTTTCTCCACCAGTGTCCGTTTCAAAGAATCCAGCTCTTCTTTCAAGTGTCCCACTGCCTCTGCTGTCTCATATTCTTTCGCACAGAGCAACGCTGAAATTTTCCTGTTCTGTTCCTGCTTCTTCTCATAATCTGTAAGTGCACGGCTTCCACAGAGCATTGTCACACGAACGCCGCCTTTGTATCGCTGCATATTAACAAGCTTGATCATACCGATCTCTCCTGTGCGTTCAACATGCGGCGCACAGCACGCACAGATATCATATCCCGGAACCGATACGATACGAACCTGTCCCTCAATCTCAATCTTACTGCGGTAATCCAGTTCTTCCAGCTCTTCTTTGGATGGATAGGACACTTCGATTGTCAGATTCTTCCACACTGCACGGTTTGCCTCAAGTTCAATCTCCTGCAGTGCTTCTTTTGATATCTCTCCATCAAAATCCATCGTACAATCTTCTGTTCCAAGATGAAATCCGACATTGTTGAAACCGTATCTTGCATGCACGATTCCGGAAACAATATGCTCTCCGGTGTGCTGCTGCATCTTCATAAATCTGGTCTTCCAGTCGATCTCGCCTTCAACAATCTCTCCTGCTTCAAACGGCTGATCTGTAATATGCAGAATTCTTCCATTCTTTTCCCGGACATCAGATACCTTCGCATCCTTCAGTTTTCCTGTATCTGCATACTGTCCACCGCCTTCCGGAAAGAATGCTGTACGGTCAAGTTCTACCGCATAGCATCCTTCCTTTTTCTCATACGGCTCACATTCCAGAACCATTGCAGTAAATTTTGAAAGATGGCTGTCATTGTAAAACAGTTTTTCTGTTCTTGTACCATCCATCAATCCATTTTCTGTCATAATTCGTATTACATCCTTTCCGGAGCTGTAAATCCAAGAAGGTCAATGCAGGTCTCAAGCACTTGCTTCGCAAGTGTGAGAAGTGCAAGATAACCTTTCTTCTTCTCTTCGTCTTCTTCTGCAAGAATCTTTGTCTCATGATAGAACTTATTAAAGTCGTTCGCAAGATCATAGATATATGCACACAACTTATGAGGAGCTGTCTCTTTATATACATTATCGATCACTTCATTGAATTTCACTACCTGAAGCATCAGAGACTTCTCTGCATCATTCTCAGCCGGTCTGATCGTTCCGTCAAGAACTCCGCCATTCTCAACATATTTCTTGAGAATAGACTTAATTCTAACGATTGTATAAAGAATATACGGTCCTGTATTTCCCTCAAAGGAAGTAAATCTGTCAACATCAAAGATATAATCCTTAGAAGCCTGGTTAGAAAGATCTCCGTACTTGATCGCTGCAAGTCCAACTTCTTCTGCTGTACGTCTTGCATCTTCTTCCTCTACTGTACGGTTGTCCATGATCTTCTTATACATCTCATCATCAATCTCACGGATCAGATTCTCAAGACGCATAACACCGCCTTCTCTTGTCTTAAACGGCTTACCATCTTTTCCGTTCATTGTACCAAATCCAAGGAATGTAAGTTCTGTCTCCGGTTTTACAATTCCTGTCTTCTTCGCACAACGGAATACCTGCACAAAATGCAGTTCCTGACGCTTATCAACAACATAGATCACCTGATCCGGATCATACAGTTTCTCACGTTCTACCAGTGTAGCAAGATCTGTTGTATCATACAGCGCAGCTCCGTCAGATTTCAGAATCATACACGGAGGAATCTCTTTCTTATCTGTCTCTTCTGCAACGTCTACTACAAGCGCACCCTCATCATAATGTGCGAATCCTTTCTCCTTGAGCATCTCAACCATATCCGGAATATATGCCTGGGCATCTGCTTCACCCTTCCAGAGATCAAAATCTACACTCAGTCGCTCGTAGTTCTTCTTCAAGTCAGTTACAGACACATTCATAATATGTTTCCAGATTGCACGATATCCTTTATATCCATTCTGTAACAGATAAGTTGCATGAAGTGCTTCTTCTCTATAATCGTCGTGCTCTTTTGCATAAGCACTTGCTGTAGGATAAATCTCTTCCAGTTCACTGATCGTAAATGGTGCTTCTTCCGGATATTCTCCTTCAAAACTCTCATCAAAATACGGGAGTTCCGGTTTACGTTTTTTCAGCTCTGTGATGATCAGACCCATCTGATATCCCCAGTCTCCCAGATGGATATCTCCTGTTACATCATTTCCTTTAAAACGGATAATACGTTTAATGCTCTCTCCGATAATCGCAGAACGAAGATGTCCGACATGCAACGGTTTTGCCACGTTCGGTCCGCCGTAATCAATAATAACTTTTTTCGGATTCTTTTCTTTTTCAACACCAAGATTCTCATCTGCTGCCATCTCATTCAAATACTCTGCAACAACTTCCGGTGCCAGCTTCAGGTTGATAAATCCCGGATTCACCGCTTCTGCTGATGCAAAATACTTGCTATCTGCAAGTTCTTCCACAACTGCATTCGCAATCATGATTGGAGCCTTCTTATATTTCTTCGCACCTGCCATTGCACCATTACACTGATATTCACAGAGATCCGGACGGTTGGAAAGCGTAACTCTTGCAAGCTCTTCATCATATCCTGCTGCTTTGAACGCTTCTTTCATTTCTATTGTGATCATTTCCAGTAATGTCTTCAAAGTTTCACACTCCTCTTTACTTTTCGTTTGTCTTTTCTGCCTGACGGCAATTTTATTAAAACAAGTCTGCCTCCCAACTTTTCTGGAGACAAACAGCCACTATTTATTCTATCATGTATCCAACAGAACAGCAAGCGTTACTGTGAACAGTAACGGCAACGATGCAAATTGATCCGGACTGCCCCCGAAACCAATTGACATAAAAATAACCAATACTTATAATGTAACCACAGCTTTACACATACAGTTTCTACATCCTGTATGATATAACATCAGACAGAAAGGATATCCAACAATGTTAAAATTAGGTTCACACGTTGGCATGAGTGGAAAAGAAATGCTTCTTGGTTCTGCGAAAGAAGCCGTTTCTTACGGTGCCAATACATTTATGTTTTATACCGGAGCCCCACAGAATACCCGCCGAAAAGAAATCAGTGAATTGAATATCGAACCAGCATGGGAATATATGAAAGAACACGGAATTGATGAAATTGTCGTTCATGCACCTTATATCATCAACCTCGGTAATTCAGTAAAACCAGAGACGTTCTCTCTTGCCGTAGAATTTCTGGCAAAAGAAATCGACCGCACGATTGCCTGCAGAAGCCACACTCTGATCCTTCATCCGGGTGCTCATGTAGGTGCCGGTGTCGAAATCGGAACTGCACAGATCATCAAAGGACTCAATGAAGTTCTCACTGCTGAGACTGACTGCTGTATTGCCCTTGAAACAATGGCTGGAAAGGGATCAGAAATCGGACGGAATTTTGAAGAACTTGCCCGGATTTATGATGGAGTTGTCCAGAATGATAAATTGAGAGTCTGCTTTGACACTTGTCATACAAGCGACAGCGGATATGATATCATCCATCATTTTGATGATGTTATGGAGTCTTTTGACCGTCTGCTTGGAAAAGATCAGATTGCAGTCTTCCACATCAATGACAGTAAAAATATTCCAGGAGCCGCGAAAGACCGGCATGAAAATATCGGCTTTGGAGAAATCGGTTTTGATGCAATTTCTACAATTGTCCATCACCCGGATTTCGAATCTGTACCAAAGATCCTTGAGACTCCTTATATTCCTTCTGTAACAAAAGCAAAGAAATCTTATGCCCCTTATAAGTATGAGATTGAAATGCTAAGAAACAATCGGTTTGATCCTGAAATGAAAGATCACATCCTTGCAGATTGTGAATAAAAAACTATATGAAAAAATCCTGTTATTATCAGCCATCTGAATGCGCTGAAATAACAGGACTTTTTTATCCTATAGCGTCTGAGCGGAGTCGAACCGCCGCACATGCCTCCGGAGGGCATCGCTCTATCCACTGAGCTACAGACGCATCTCGGTTGTTAGTGAGAAAATTTAATTTCGTACAGCTAACAACCTTTTTTATCCTAGCACAATTCTGTATAAATGTAAAGTGGCAAATAAACCTCTAACTTTCTGCGGTTAATCTTTTTTCACTGCAAGCAGAAGAATTAATATCCCCGCCCCAAAACAAAGCATTGCCCATGCACCTGCCTGTTGTGAATCTCCGGTCTTTGCAGCCTCTTCCCTTATCGTTTGTTTTGGACATACCCTGACATTCCAGTTCATTGCCCCTTTGTCCTCTTCCCATTTTGGCAGCTGGACAAGAACCGGCTGAACCTCGTATTCTGATTCATCTTCGACATAGATCAGATAAACTCCTGCCCTCAGATTCGTAAGGGTTGCTTTTCCATCACAATCCGTCCTGCACAATCCATCACTATAATGATATTTACTCAAAGTCCGCGCCAGCTCTTCCTGTTCTCTGGCATACCTTACCTCATTGAGATCCACGTCTTTATCTTCATATCTTTTCTCCATCTCATAAGCACCATCAACAAGAGATGCCACTTTGGAATACTGGAATGTAACACCTTCTCTCTTAATTTGTTCTCCGGTATCTTCAATACAGATTTCTATAGTTCCTGTTTCTGTTTCTGCAAACGCCGGGTTCTTTACTGCTACCACCAGAAAACATATCAAAAGAAGAAGAATTCCGCATTTGATTTTCCAATTTTGCCGTCTTTTGCATCTTTCTTTTTTGTCTCCTGCTTTTCTTTCTTTTACGTTTCTTTCTCCTGTAGTGCTTACATTTCCTTTTCTGGTTTCTGTTTCTTTTTCTCTTTCCCTCACAATTTCTTTTTTCTCGCTTTCTTTTTATTCTTTCAATCACAACATATACCAAAAAGAGAATTGGAATCATTGTGAAGATCATTTCTCTGACAGACGGACGTTTCTTTTTGATTTCCTCTTCTTTTTTCTCTTCATACACAACCCGCTTTCCAGTAATCACTAACCGATGTGTATTAATTCCATATGGGGTACATGTGACAAGCGAAACCAGATCTTCTCCCGGTCTGATTTCCAGACTTTCTACCTCTTCTGGTAAGATTACATTTATTTCTTCTACCTTATATGCGAGTTTTTCTCCCAGTACTTCCAGAAAGAACTCATCGCCTTCCTTTAATTCATCCAGACGAGTGAAAAGTCTCGCACTTGCAAGCCCACGATGTCCCGTCATCACACAATGCGTATTTTCTCCCCCTATCGGAAGACTACTGTCCATCAAATGCCCTACACCTTCCTTAAGTACTGCCTCGCTGGTTCCATGATAAACCGGAAGCCTGAGATCTATTGACGGAATTTCCAGTACACACATCATTCCTGTCTGTATTTTTTCGGCATTTAACAGACCTTCATACTCTTCCATCTGGTCAGGCTCGCTTTGTTCCCTGACTCCTTTCGATTCTGCCCAAAGCTTTTTATTATATTCATCAGCCTGATTCCTTAATTGTTCAATTTCATCTCCTGTTGTCTGTTCCACAACCTGTTCATATGTTGCCAACACATTTTGTGTTTTCTTCTGACTATACCAGCCAGTCAAAAGAGGTATACTACACAAAAGAACTCCTATCCATAGTAAAAGATCTGACTGTAATCTATTGTTTTTCCTTTGCATTTTTTCTGTTTCTTCTCATTGCTCCTGCAAGAACAAGAACACTTCCGGTTGTAATACAGATAACAGCTGCTGAAGAACCTGTTACCGGCAGTTTTTTTCCAACTGTATTAATTACTGTCAGATTAGCAGATCCTTCGCCTTCATTTGTTGTCAGACTGACTTCTGATTCTTTCCAGTTTCCGTTAATAAATTCTTTGATCTGCGCAGATGTCTCCAGTTTTTTCAATCCTTTGTCTGTTTTTCCGTCTCCTTTTACATATGCGTTTCTATCATTTGGAAAACTTGCTTTTATATTTAATACAATCGGCTCTGTCAGCAGACGGTATCCTGCCGGTGCCTCTGTTTCTTTCAGATAATAGGTGCCACTATCTAATCCATAGATCACAAATGTTCCATCCTGACCGGATTTCATCTCCACCGCATTTTCCGGCTGCTTTCCACCTGTATGGTCGTTTCCTTCAAGACTGTCCCGGTTAATTACAATGTACCCACCTTCTCCCTGTTTTACATATACTTCATTTTTTAATCCAACGTCAGAATAAAGTCTGAATCTGGCATTTTCCAGACTTTGTCCATGGTTATTTGATTTCAATGCATTGATTTTATAAGAGAAACAAACAACTGTATCCCACGGTGTATATCCTGTACTTCCTCTCACCGCTGAATCCGGATCATTTGAAAATTCCAGCCGAACATCATTTTCAAATCCCGGACGTCCTGTATTTTTCGCTGCCTTTTCATTCAATGTTGCCTGATAGGTAAGCACTATTTTCTGTCCATATTTATTTTCTCCTGCTTCATTTTTACGATTAAACTCTCTGTCTATGATTTTTTTCATATCAGAAACAACAACCTGAAACGTATCTCCTCCTCCCGGAGCTTCCTTTACTTCAAATTCGTCTTCTTTCAATTCATAATAATTTCCTGCATTTGAATTTTCATAAATCCGGATGGCAACAGAATCCTTTTTGAAAGTAAGTGCTTCACTCATCACATCATGCCATGCGTAATAATAATTGTTATATCCGTTAACATCAGGCATATTTGACTCATACCGATATGGCACAGTCTGCCCGATCTCAAAATCAGCCAAATCATTCCATCCCTGATTTCCAACTTTATCCTGCTCATCATCTTCCCGGATCTTTTTTGTCACAACCGGATAGTCTGATTTTATGTTGAGGTTCATTTCCGGATTAGCTGTACTTACCATACACAAAGAGGCGGCTGAATTCGTTCCTTTTACTGCTGTCACTTCATCAATAATATAATATCCGTATGGTAATCCCTTAATTTCAAATGAATTGTCCGCTTTTGTACTTGTCACTTCAACAGATTGACCTGTTTTTCCATTTCTCTGTAGATGGGTTCTTAATTCTTCTACAAAAACACGATATTCACTGTATGCTCCTTCCTTTTCCTGAGCGGTCTGCGCCCCTTCTGTCTGATGCGTATTCAGAGACTGAATATAATCGATCACATCATACTCTGTTACATTTCTCTCATCCTTATGAATCCGCTGTCCCACGATATAACAGACAAATTTCTTGTATTCCGGATTAAACGTGTAATTAATGGATTCCATTCCTTTCGCATTTTCTGCCTGAAATAACTGATATACCAGAAATCTTTTTCCTTTCAGACTCTGTCCGTCATTTCCTTTGATCGTAATACTTGCAGGACCATTATTAAGATTCAAAATTCCATTTGTAGTTGCTGCTCTTCCCTGTACTTCATTTTCCGCTGCATATACAGATTTGATTCCGGTCGCACCTATTGTTCCCGAAGTACAGAGTACCGCAGCCAAAGTCATCATATAACAGATTTTCATCATTCTTTTTTTCATTTTGTCATCTCCTCATTTCTCACCGTTTTACTACTATCTTTTTTGCTCTTTTTTTCTGTAAATCATTGCCATGATTCCTACAGCTAAAATTCCCGTAAGTAACACAGGTTTTCCTGCCGATCCTGTATCTGGAAGCTTCTTTCCTGTCTGATTTATAATCTTCATTTTCACATTCCACTCCTTAATTGAACCTTCAATACTTATCTTGCTGTCTGCAGTATCTTTGCTTCTGTATTCTTTTCCATTTACAACCAACAGACACTTTCCCTCTTCCGGATTACTTTCCAGACAGATTTCATATTCAATATCTGCATCGTCTGATGTTTTCGGAATTCTGTAACCTGTCGGTGCTTTTGTTTCTTTCATATAGTACTTTTTCTTTACTTCCAGATTTTCGAACATTGCAATTCCATTCCCATCCGTCAACACCCGGTCAATCTCTTTCTGACATGCCTGGTCTTCATATAAAGTAAACTCAGCTCCTGCAAGTGCAACACCTTTTTCATTTTCCTTTTTCAGCTCAATCTTGTAACAGGCTGGCTTATCTTCTATCGTCACTACCGCAATTCCATCCTCTGTATATTCGATAATAACCTCTCCTTCTTCTGTATTTACCTCAGATAAAAATTCTGTTTTCCCGCTCTCATCAACCCGGAAAATCAGTTCATTATTATTTGTCCGGTACCCGTCCGGTGCTTTTACTTCCTTTAATTTGTGAATTCCCTGCGATAATGGCATTACTTTCAGAGTCCCTTTTTCATCTGTTGTCAGAATTTTTTCACTTCTATCCGGTCTGATATGCTTAAATTGCGCTCCTGAAAGAGGATGTCCTGTCTCTGTTGCTTTTTTCACCAAATGAATCTGGAAAACCCTGTCCGGTATCGTAGGGTTCTGATATACATTTATTTTTTCTCCCGTACCTTCTGATTTTATCTGAAAAACAAAGACTTCCTCATTCAGGAAATACCCTTTTGGCGGTTTTATCTCCTGAATTGTTACGGTTCCCAGCGGAAGCGCCTCTGTTCCGTCTGTCATTTTATACAATGCATCGCCTTTCACCTTATACTTCTCCTGATAACGGCAAACTGATTTTGCATCTGTTTGAAAGACCCAGCTTCTGACTGGCTCTTTCCCTTCCTTTTCCGGATTTTTTCCCGGATCCAGAAGTTCTGCATAGAATTTCACCAAAAACTGTGCTCCTTGATACGCTGCTGTCCCTGACGGATCGACATACTCCTGTTCCATGCCTGTTTTCTTTAGCAAAAGCTCCACAGGATTCATCTGCGGCGGGTCTGAAAATGTCACTGTCGCTTCCTGCCCGGATTTTACTGTAACCGTTTTTACTTCATCTACAAGCGCATATCCTTTGGGAGCTTTTAGTTCCTTTACGTAATAAGTTCCTTCATTCAACACAACTGTTGATGAATTTCCTGCTGAATCTGTTCTGAACGTTCCTGCTCTTGATTCACTAGAAAGAGTGGGACTACTATAGATACCGTACTCTGCTCCCTCCAAAGAATAGCAACTGTTCTTTTCTGTCACAGAAGTATTCGCCGACACCTTCTTTAATCTCCCTGTTCCGGTCGGCTGGTATGTTCCGCCCCATTTACTGAGCGGCTGTCCATTTCCTTCATAAATAACCCCATATGCATCCGGGAAATATTTATAATTCTCTTTCGCCCATGCAATCCCTTTGTGATAATACTCAGATTTGTGTGTTGAAATCCAATGACCATTCCCACAGGCCACACTATTTCCTGTTTCTATCAGGATCATATCTCCATACCAGTGATGTACTTCATTCATAATCCACCATACTGCGCATTGTTTTAAAAGATAATCGTAATTTGAACTCACCCCATTGCATTTATTCTCATCGTAGTAATAGAACATTGCCGCGATCATCTGAATGGTCTGTTTGTTATAACGTTTTGAAGCATCTACTGCTGTTTTGCTGCCCTCCTGAAACTTTAATGTTGGATTGGTGCAATACAGACTTTCTCCTGATTGCGTACCAAGTCTTCCTTCATTCCAGTGCTGCAGCACAGGCCAGTTTGGGTCATTATAGTCAACTACATCAATCGCACCGATTCCCCTTTCGATTTTCTTTGTATAAACGGTATCTCCTTCCCTTGCCGATGCATATACACCTATACTTTGTATCTTCTTTTCATCTGTCTGATCAAAAGTTTCTTCCTTGTCTTCCTCCTGTTTATCCTCCGTTTCGTCGCAAAATCCCACACCGATATCTTTCAGGATTTTTTTTACTTCTTCTGCCCAGCGCAGTTCTTCTTCAATATCAACCTCCGTTTTTTCTCCGGCCTCTTCAGGCTGTTTTTCAAGTTCTTCGGCCTTGACAATGCCTCCATATGTCATTGCATAGAGAATACAGATCAAAAAGACTGACATGCAGAGGATTGTTATAATCTCTCTGCGTCCTTTCATTCATTTTCCTCCCTGTCGATACACATCTCTTTCCCCAGCTGAAGTTTCCCTTCCTGTGCATAATAGAAATAAGCATGATTGCTTAAGATTTCTTCCTCAGGCACCTGCGTTTCATTGATTTCCCGCACCATTCTTTCTAATTCTGACTGACGGATCTGAGAGGATTCCGGTACGATGATCACTTCATGGACACTGCTTGGAAGAACATAGAAATTTTCCTTTAAGACTCCTGCAAGCATGTCCAGAATATAAGGGTATGCAATACAGGCCGCCCCATAATTTTTCAGTTTATTAGACAAAACATACATTTTATCTTTTTCCGGAAGTTCCAGTTCTTCATGAATATGCCAGGTTCTCCTTAACAGATTCTCCCGATCATGTTCTCCCGGAGTTGATCTGCTGAGCAGTTCATACACTGCAAAATTCATTCCGAAGCATTCTGCCGGAAGCAGACGTTTTGTATTTTCTTTTGCTGCATCCCAGAGCTGTTCTTTCGTTACTTTCCATTGTCTCACATGCAGATCTTTGATCAGCATCACTGCCGTCCCATCATTGTCCGCCTCTACAAGTACTGCAAACACAAGTGACAGATCCAAAAACTTTTTATGTGGAACATCCAGAAGTAATTCCTTGTTTTTCTCTGTGTTGATCAGTCGAAAGATGATTCTGTCTTTTACCCCTTCGAAAGAAAGCATCCTCTCGTAATCCCATGATTTTTCCTGTCGGATTTCTTCATATAGTTCCACCAGATCTTCAATGATCCAATCCATCTGTTTCCCTTTTTCATATAGTTCAAAGAATTCTTCCAGATAGATTGTCGGCGATATATTAACCCCCGGCGTCTCCAGGATTAGTCCTGTACGCTCTGTTGCATTATTTTTTTTCGTCGTATAGACGTTTACCCTGACACCTCCATTTAACTCCTGAGTCAGTTTTTCCTTTACCGCATTTACAAATTCTGTATAATTCACTCTTCTCCTTCCTGATTGCGGTTCATAAAATTAAAATGAGAAACCAGTACGAAATGTACTATTTCAATTGAGTTAGAATTTCCCGGAGAGTTCAGAAGCTCTCCAAATAGAATTTCTTAAAATTTAGAACAAATATTATGTGCTCTTTATTATAGACAGGCCTTCCTTAAAAAGCAAGCCAGAATTTTGCATAAATCCAAATTGATTTTTTTAGTGAAAACAGAGAATTTCATCTGATTTTGTCAAAGAAAAAAGGAACCTGCATGATACAGATTCCTTTTTGAAATACAGCTTAAACTGTACTAAATTCGTAATTAAACTCTTGACAGATACTCGCCTGTACGTGTATCGATCTTAAGAACATCACCTGTCTCAACAAACAGCGGTACCATAACAGTAGCTCCTGTCTCAACGATTGCAGGCTTTGTAGCTCCCTGAGCTGTGTCACCCTTGAATCCCGGTTCTGTCTCTGTGATTGCCAGTTCTACGAACAGCGGCGGCTCAACTGAGAATACGTTACCCTTATGGGAACAGATCTTAACGTTCTCATTCTCTTTTACAAATTTCAGAGCGTCTCCAACTACATCAGCGTTGAGAGCGATCTGATCATATGTCTCTACATCCATGAAGTTATACAGATCTCCATCCTGATACAGATACTGCATTTCCTTTCTCTCGATGTGTGCATTCTCGAACTTCTCTGTCGGACGGAATGTCTTCTCTACTACACCACCACTGATGATGTTTTTCAGTTTTGTTCTTACGAACGCTGCACCTTTACCAGGTTTAACGTGCTGGAATTCCAAAATCTGGAAAATATTTCCCTCAATCTCAATTGTTAAACCATTTTTAAAATCTCCTGCTGAAACCATGTATAATCCTCCTTAATTGCATTTCGTTCAGACAATGTAACTGTTCGTTACAGACTTTTTGCTTCTACCATTCTATACTAATTTGCGACTTTTTTCAATCTTTTTTTGCTCTTCTTATAGAAATGAAGCACAATCTTCTCCAAATACCGCTTTAAAACGATCTGAATCTCTTCTTTTGGATTGATCGGATGCACTAAAATGTTGTGTATTCCGACCCTCTTTGCGCCCCATACGTCTGTAAAAAGCTGATCGCCGACAAACAGCGTGTTCGTCTGATCTGTTCCCATGATCTCCATCGCATGAAGATAATTCTTTCTTGCAGGCTTCAGCGCATTATAAATATAATGTGTCTGGATCTCCTGATTAAACATCTCTACACGTTTTTTCTGATTGTTGGACAACAGACAGCTTTCAAAGCCAATCTCTCTCAGTCTCTGAAACAGTCTCTTTGCACGTTCATCTGCCGGTGCACCGTGAGGAACTAATGTATTATCAATATCAAAGATTACCCCCCGGTATCCTTGCTCATATAGTTTTTCAAAAGGGATCTTATAAGTCGACCCCAAATATTCATCTGGAAAAAATTTTTCAAACATTATTTTCATCTAACTCCGTAAGCTTTGAAATCAATTCTTCTATGATCCCAAGAATTGATTTCATTATAACAATTCAGTGAAATGATGTCTACTGTTTTTCCAACGCATCCTGCACATTTCTCCTGAATTCTACCCATGCGTCCTCATCCTCCACAAAATATTTCGGACAGATTTTTCCGGTTACATCATAGTGACGGATCACCTGATCTGCTGTCAGATCATATTTTGCACAAAGCCATGCTGTAAGTTGTACAAGTGAGCGGTATGTTGCATCAGTAAACTTTCCATTCTCATCCGGATGACAACATTCAATCGAAATCGTATCCGCATTGCGGTCATTTGAAGCATATGCCATCTCCCAGGTCGGAATACACTGAATAATCTCTCCTTCCAATCCTATCACAAAATTACTGCTTGCCGAAGTCTCATGGCTATCTTTGAGACCATTAAAATAATCTCTGTTATCCTGCGCTGTACTCCCCGGATTCGCTGTGTAATGGACAACAATCCCATTCACATGGTCAATTGTTGTCCCTGGTCTGGAATACGGATTTATATCTAACAACTGTACATCCATCTCCGGCTGCGTAGCATCCACATCAGCATATTGATTTTTCTTTTGTATACAGGATTTAAAAAGAAGAAAAAGTAATAAAATCATTAATGGGATCATTATGATCCGCAGCATTTTCCTGCCTCGCTTTTTCTTCCTTCGTGTATTCTTCGGCAATGTTTTCCGCCCTGCCAGCTGATTTCGTCTTGACGTACTCATTCGGTATTTCTCCTGATTTTTAATTCTCTCATTTCCATCGTTTAAAACAAACATCTTCTTATTTCAGCTATTATACCATATGTTTCTTAACCATTTATGAATTTTGTCTTAACTGTTTTATATTCGTATAAAAGAGAAATTCCCGGCAAATCCAGCTCTCACTGAACCTCCGGGAATTCCTCAAGGCGTTCCTATATATTATTTTATTATATCAGGGATGTGATTTTTCATCCCGTCAGGTAATGCGGAATATCCGCAGTACTTCCAAATTATCAGTCTGCATAAAATCTGCAAACTTCCCAATTACTCGTCTACACTGTAGTTCGGAGCTTCTTTTGTAATATGAATGTCATGTGGATGACTTTCTTTCAATGATGCCGCAGAGATCTTCACAAATCTTCCGTTCTCTTTGAGTTCTTCGATTGTGTGTGTTCCGCAATATCCCATTCCTGAACGAAGTCCACCCATGAGCTGGAATACCGTATCTTCTACAGATCCCTTGTAAGCTACACGTCCTTCTACTCCTTCCGGAACAAGTTTCTTTGCATTCTCCTGGAAATAACGGTCTTTACTTCCGTTCTCCATCGCTGCGATGGATCCCATTCCACGATATACTTTATATTTTCTTCCCTGGTACAGTTCGAATGTTCCCGGGCTTTCATCACATCCTGCAAAGATGCTTCCCATCATACATACATTCGCACCTGCTGCGATTGCCTTTGTCATATCTCCTGAGTACTTGATACCACCATCTGCAATGATCGGAATACCATACTCTTTAGCAACTTCGTAACAATCCATAACAGCTGAAACCTGAGGTACACCAATACCTGCAACGATACGTGTTGTACAGATAGATCCAGGTCCAATACCAACTTTAACTGCATCTACACCAGCTTCGATCAGTGCTCTTGCAGCCTCTCCTGTAGCCACATTTCCAGCGATCACCTGAAGATCCGGGAATGCATCCTTAACCATCTTCACTGTGCGGATAACATTCGCTGAATGACCATGTGCTGAGTCCATAACAACAACATCTACATGAGATTTCACAAGTGCTTCTACACGCTCCAGACAGTTTGCTGTGATACCAACAGCTGCTCCACAGAGAAGTCTTCCCTGCTCATCCTTTGCTGACAGTGGGTACTTGATCTGTTTCTCAATATCTTTAATCGTGATAAGTCCTTTCAGATTACCTTCATCATCTACGATCGGAAGTTTCTCTTTTCTTGCTTTGGCAAGAATCTTTTTTGCATCCTCTAATGTGATTCCTTCTTTTGCTGTAACAAGTCCTTCTGAAGTCATGGATTCTTTGATCTTCTTAGAGAAATCTGTCTCAAACTTCAGGTCACGGTTTGTGATGATTCCGACAAGTTTACGTCCCTCTGTAATCGGCACACCTGAAATACGGTATTTTGCCATCAGGTCATTTGCATCTTCAAGTGTATGCTCCGGTGAAAGAAAGAAAGGATCTGTAATAACACCATTCTCAGAACGTTTCACCTTATCAACTTCCTCTGCCTGTGCTTCAATAGACATATTCTTATGGATGATTCCGATTCCACCCTGGCGAGCCATAGCGATTGCCATTCTATGTTCTGTAACAGTATCCATTCCTGCACTCATCATCGGAATATTCAATACGATTTTCTTTGTCAGATGTGTTGACAGATCTACCTGATTCGGAATTACTTCTGAATAAGCCGGTACAAGAAGAACATCATCAAATGTAATACCTTCCCCTATAATCTTACCCATTATACTTTACCTCTCTTTCTTAAGAACCCATGAAACTGCTTTGAAATGGCAGTTAATGTATCTAAAAATCTTTTGTAATTATTAACTGATATACTACAGAAATTCCCGAAGGATGTCAAGAGTATTTTCCCTGATGTGCTCATAATTTGTATTGATTTATTTTAACCTCTATTATTAAGTTTTACTTATAAGTACTCCTTTATTTATTATCTATGCGACAAACTGAGCCTTTTTTAGAACAAACAAAAGGTTCTATCTGACATTACGAAAATGTGATAGAACCCTCTGTTCCTGCTGCTACAGATCTCTATGTAACAGCTCTTTTATTCTATTCTTATAGAAATTCTGCAAATCTTCCTGATGGATAGATTACATCATTCCCATTCCACCTGCTCCGCCTGCTGGCATAGCCGGTGTATCCTCTTTAATTGTAGATACAACAGACTCTGTTGTAAGAAGTGTAGAAGCAACACTTGTTGCGTTCTGAAGAGCACTTCTTGTAACCTTCGCCGGATCAAGGATTCCCTTCTCAACCATATCTACATATGTCTCATTGTAAGCATCAAATCCTGTTCCTACTTCAGACTCTCTTACTTTGTTTACAATAACTGCTCCCTCAAGTCCTGCATTCTTTGCGATCTGAGCCAGAGGAGCTTCCAGTGCTTTCAGGATAATCTTGGCACCTGTCTTCTCATCTCCCTCAAGAGTCTCTGCGAATTCTTTTACCTTCTTAGAAACATGGATGTATGCGGATCCACCACCACCGATGATTCCTTCTTCAACTGCTGCTTTTGTAGCATTCAGAGCATCTTCCATACGAAGTTTAGCTTCTTTCATCTCTGTCTCTGTAGCTGCACCTACACGGATAACAGCAACTCCGCCTGCAAGTTTTGCAAGTCTCTCCTGAAGTTTCTCTCTGTCGAAATCAGATGTTGTCTCTTCGATTGCTTTCTTGATCTGTCCAACACGATCTGCGATTGCGTTCTTGTCTCCACATCCGTCAACAATAACTGTATTCTCTTTCTGAACCTTAACAGATTTTGCACGTCCAAGCTGATCCATTGTAGTTTCTTTAAGGTCGAATCCGAGTTCTTCAGAAATCACCTGTCCACCTGTCAGAATTGCGATATCCTGAAGCATCTCTTTTCTTCTGTCACCATATCCAGGTGCTTTTACTGCTACAACGTTGAATGTTCCACGCAGTTTATTCACGATCAGAGTTGTGAGTGCCTCACCCTCGATATCTTCAGCGATAATAAGAAGTCTTGCTCCAGACTGAACGATCTGCTCAAGAACCGGAAGAATCTCCTGGATATTGGAAATCTTCTTATCTGTGATCAGAATATATGGATCATCCAGAACTGCTTCCATCTTCTCCATATCTGTTGCCATATATGCGGAAATGTATCCACGGTCAAACTGCATACCTTCTACAAGGTCAAGCTCTGTCTGCATTGTCTTAGACTCTTCGATTGTGATAACTCCGTCGTTGGATACTTTTTCCATTGCATCTGCAACCATCTGTCCAACTTCATCATCTCCTGAAGAAACTGCAGCAACTCTTGCGATCTGCTCTTTTCCGTTGACTTTGCTGCTCATCTCACGGATTGCTTCTACTGCTTTATCTGTAGCTTTCTTCATTCCTTTTCTCAGAACGATCGGGTTTGCTCCTGCCTCAAGGTTCTTCATTCCTTCGTGAACCATTGCCTGTGCAAGAACTGTAGCTGTTGTTGTACCATCTCCGGCAACATCATTTGTCTTAGCTGCAACTTCTCTGATCAGCTGTGCACCCATGTTCTCAAATCCATCTTCCAGTTCAATCTCTTTCGCGATTGTTACACCATCATTTGTAATAAGCGGAGCACCGAATGATTTATCAAGTACTACGTTTCTTCCTTTTGGTCCTAATGTTACTTTAACTGTATCAGCTAACTGATTCACACCTCTTTCAAGTGCTGCTCTTGCTTCTGATCCGTATTTGATTTCCTTTGCCATTTTAACTGCATCTCCTTTATATTTGTCTGGGTATTACTCTACAATTGCAAGAATATCATTCTGCTTTACAATGATGTATTTCTCTCCTTCAAGCTCTACATCTGTTCCGGCATATTTGGAATAAATTACTTTATCTCCAACCTTAACCTGCATTACAACTTCTTTTCCATCCACAACTCCGCCAGGTCCGACTGCGATTACTTCTGCTTCCTGTGGTTTCTCTTTTGCCTGTCCCGGTAATACGATTCCGGACTTTGTTGTCTCTTCTGCTTCTAACTGTTTTAAAACGATCTTGTCACCTAATGGTACTAATTTCATTGTAATTCCTCCTTACTTTATTAGCACTCATTTCTCTTGAGTGCTAACCCATGAATATAAAATAGCACTCCCCATTTCATTTGTCAACACAGTTTACATATTTTTTATAAAAGAAAAGCCATGGGGCTTTCTCTGCCTCACAGCTTTTCTTTCGTCTCTAAAACTTCTCTATGATCTTCTTTCGTTCATCTCATAGAATCCGTTCTCAATTTTAAACTTCAGTAGATTCCTGTCTTCCGACTGGTATCTCTCTTTCACAACACCGGAGCAACACAACAGCTCTGTCCCCGTTGAAATATAACATCTGTATTTTGCATCCAGCAGAATCGTTGTCAGAGGATCTTCCATCACTTCAAGATAAATGTAATCTTCTTCTGTATCATAATGATCCACCTTACAGACTCTTGTTGTATCATCAAAAATAGCATCTGCTGAAATCACTTTTTCCATCTGCAGATCAACCGGATTTCCCTCGTACATCTTGTCTTCTCCTTCTGCTTACATCCGCTCTTTCTCAATCCTCTCGAGCTCTGTAAATACATAATCATTCAGAACTTTAATATAAGTTCCTTTCATTCCTGAAGAACGTGATTCAATTACTCCTGCACTTTCAAACTTGCGAAGTGCATTCACGATAACCGATCTTGTAATTCCCACACGATCCGCTACCTTGCTGGCAACCAAGATTCCCTCTGTACCATCAAGTTCTTTAAAGATATGAATGATTGCTTCCAGCTCTGAGAAAGAAAGTGTGCTGATTGCTGCCTGAACGACATGTTCTTTTCTTGTCTCTTCCGCACTTTCTTCATTCACTGAACGAAGCATCTCAAGTCCTACTACAGCAGTACCATATTCACTGAGAATAATATCATCAATAGAATACGTTGCATCCTGTTTGTAGATAAACAATGTTCCGAGACGCTCCCCGGCAATATCGATCGGTGTGATGATTGCCTGACATCCTTCCACAGCATCTGAAGAAAAACCAAGTGTCTCCAGATTAACATTCTCTTTTGTAGACAGAACACTCAGCAATCTTTCATTAAGCATATTATCAATATGAGATCCTACAGATTCTGTGATCAGTTCACTGATTTCTCTCACCTTATTGCTTTTGCTGACTCCAAGAATCTTTCCCTTCTTGCTGACTACCAGCACATTTGAGTCCAAAATCTCTGTCAGTACCGCACAGATATCATTAAACACAACTTTGCTGGAGTTATTATTATGCAGCAACTTATTAATCTTTCTGGTCTTATCCAATAATTGTACGCTCATTGTCTCCTCCACATGATTTGCTCTTATTCACTACTTCTAGCAAACAGTAACTATTATTTTCCAAGTTGTATACACAAATCAAATTTCAAATTCCTTACTAGCTTATATTATCATACAATTCAGAAAATAGCAACGTTGTGTTTTTCTGTTTTTTGAAATATTTAATCTTCTTTCTTAATTGTTTCCACATATCCGCACTTTTCATCAGCACAAACTAATTTATTGCCTTTTTCTACCATGTATCCACCACATTCCGGACATTTCTTACTGGATGGCTTCTGCCAGGACATAAATTCACATTCCGGATTATCCTCACATCCATAATACTTTCTTCCCTTTTTTGTTTTGCGGATAACAACTTCTTTTCCACACACAGGACACGGAACTCCGATCTTTTCCAGATATGGTTTTGTATTTCTGCATTCCGGGAATCCCGGGCATGCAAGGAATTTACCATGCGGACCGTATTTGATCACCATGTTACGACCGCACTCTTCACAGATCACATCTGTTACTTCATCTTCAATCTTAACTTCCTCAAGCTCTTTTTCTGCAATTTCAACAGCTTCCTCAAGATCCGGATAGAAATTACGGATTACTTCCTTCCACGGAACCTTTCCTTCTTCAACCATATCAAGAAGCCCTTCCATATTCGCTGTAAAATGAACATCTACAATACTTGGGAATGACTGTTTCATAATATTATTAACAACTTCACCAATCTCTGTCAGATAAAGATTCTTGCCTTCTTTTGTAATATATCTTCTTCCAAGGATCAGAGAAATGGTTGGAGCATAGGTACTTGGACGTCCGATCCCAAGCTCTTCCATTGTCTTTACAAGACTCGCCTCTGTATAATGTGCCGGCGGCTGCGTAAAATGTTGCTTTGGATCAAATTCTTCTTTTGTAAGAACAGAATCCATGCTAAGATGTCCGACCAGTACATTGCTCTCTTCCTTCTCTTCCTCTGCCTCTACATACACAGAGCGAAATCCATCAAATGCAACCCTTGCTGTTGATACAGTAAAGCAGTACTCACCGGCTCCGATCTTGACTGCTGTTGTCTCATACTTCGCCGGCTGCATGCGGCTTGCTGTGAAGCGTTTCCAGATCAGCTGATACAGACGGAACTGATCTCTGCTTAATGAATCCTTGATTGCTGCCGGTGTGCGTGTAATATCTGTCGGGCGGATCGCCTCATGCGCATCCTGAATCTTCTTATCTGCAGACTTTGTTTTTGTTCCTTCTGCTACATATGCTTCCCCGTAAGTCTCAGCAATATAGCTTCTTGCTGCTGCATCAGCTTCCTCTGAAATACGTGTAGAATCCGTACGAAGATAAGTAATCACACCCACTGTTCCATTCCCTTTAATGTCCACACCTTCATACAGCTGCTGTGCAATACGCATTGTCTTCTGTGTACCAAAGTTCAATGCCTTGGCAGCTTCCTGCTGCAGCGTACTCGTCGTAAATGGGAGTGGTGCTTTACGCGTCCTCTCACTGTTCTTGATATCTATAATCTGGAACTCTTCGTTCTCTAATTTCTTTAAGATCTCGTCCATCTCTTCTTTTGAATGGATCGTCATCTTTTTCTTCTCTGTTCCGTAGAACTTCGCTGTCAGAGGACGTTTCTCACCTTTTACTTTCAGTTGTGCATCCAATGACCAGTACTCTTCCGGAATAAATGCATCAATCTCTGCTTCCCTGTCTGCAACAATACGAAGTGCGACTGACTGTACACGTCCGGCACTCAACCCACGCTTTACCTTTGCCCAAAGCAATGGACTGATCTTATATCCAACCATACGGTCAAGCTCTCTTCTTGCCTGCTGTGCATCCACAAGATCCATGTCAATATCACGTGGTGCTTTCAAAGATGCTTTCACAGCATTCTTTGTAATCTCATTAAATGTAATACGGCGCATTTTCTTCTCGTCCAGCTTCAAGGCAGCAGCAAGATGCCAGGAAATAGCCTCTCCTTCACGGTCAGGGTCGGTTGCAAGATAAACTTTGTCTGATTTCTTCGCCTCTTTTCTGAGCGTTGCAAGAATCTCTCCTTTTCCACGAATGGTAATATATTTTGGTTCGTAATCATTCTCCACGTCAATTCCTAGCTGACTTTTCGGCAGATCCCTGACGTGTCCCTGTGATGCTGCAACTGTATAATTGCTTCCTAGAAACTTTTTAATCGTCTTCACCTTTGCAGGAGACTCCACGATTACAAGATAATGTGCCATAAAAACTATACTCCTATTTTATTCTGATATAATAATTCTTTGTTATTTCACGAATGTATCCCTGCAGTTCCAGTGTAACAAGAATGCTCATCAATTTTCTGATCTCCACCCGAGATTCCTGCGCAATCTGATCCACATTCTTGGGATACAAACCGACACAACTATACACCAAATCATCTGTACTTTCAAGCACTTTTTTATTTTTCTCGTTTTTTATCTCCGTGTTTCTGCACAAAACATTTGTTTCAATCCCCCATTCTTCCAGCAGATTTTTAGGATTCAGAAGGATTCCGGCACCCTGTTGGATCAGGTGATTACACCCGGCACTCAAAGGACTGTCCAGCGGTCCCGGAAGAGCATAAACATCCTTTCCCTGCTCCAGTGCCATATCTGCTGTAATCAAAGAACCACTTCTCACCCTTGCCTCCATTACCAGAACTGCATCTGACAGTCCGCTGATGATCCGGTTCCTCATTGGAAAATTCATTGCAAGCGGAGGGGTTCCCGGTGGAAATTCCGAAAGGATTCCGCCTCCGTGTTCTATGATATCCATATATAAACCGATATGATCTCTTGGATAACAGACATCCACTCCGCTCCCTAAAACAGCATAAGATTTTCCGCCTGCATTCAACGCTGCTCTTTGTCCTGTTCCATCGATTCCTTTCGCCATGCCACTGATGATATCAACACCTGCTGCCGCCAGTACTTCCGCAAATTCTCTTGTATAATGTTCTCCATATCCACTACAACCCCTTGCTCCGACAATTGCTGCCTTCTTCTTGGCTCCCGGACATGTTCCTTTCACAAAAAGAGCAAACGGGGGATCTGGTATCTCAGCCAGCCCCGGAGGATATTCTTTTGAAAAAAATGGAATAAATTCGATTCCATGTTCCTGCATTTTGTAAAACTCTTCTTTTAATTGTTCTTTCGTTTTCTCTTTCCGGGCTTTTTTTAATCCCTCTTTTTCTTCCTCTGTAAGGAATTCAATTCCTGTAATTTCAGTTTCTTCTATATAATATATCTTCTTTCCACTTCCTATGAGTTCTCGGAGCAGATACTTTTTTCTTGCAGATAGTTTTCGAATCGTAGAAAACCAGTATTCAAAAATCATCTCTTCACACATCATACATACCTCCCCCAATATTTCCTGTCCAATGTCCGATAACCGATCGCCTCCTGTAAATGTTCCAGTTTTATCTCCTCACTGTAATCTAAATCCGCAATCGTTCTCGCAACCTTTAAGATTCGGTGATAAGACCTCGCCGTCAGATTCAGTACATCATAAGCCTGCCCCATCAGTCGCATTTCTTCTCCGTTTAATCTGCAATACTTACTCAATTCTGCACCATGAAGCATTGCATTACACTGGATCTTCGTGTTTTGGTAGCGAATCTTCTGTCTCTTTCTTGCTTCACATACCCGCACTTTGATCACCGCCGAAGACTCCGGACAAGAAACAGACTCTTTCACCAGATCCCGATATTCCACTTTAGAAGCTTCAACACTAAGATCAATCCGGTCGAGAAACGGTTGGCTGATCTTGCTTAAATACGCCTGGATCTGTGCCGGCGTACAACTACAGGCTGTTGATGGGAATTTCCCACAAGGACACGTATTCATGGCAGACACAAGCATAAAATCAGCCGGAAAGATATAATTTCCGCTAGTTCTTGTGATCTGTATGCTGCGTTGTTCCAGTGGCTGCCTGAGTACTTCAAGAACACTTCTCTTAAATTCCGGAAGTTCATCCATAAACAAAATACCGCTATGAGCCAGACTGATCTCTCCTGGTCTTGGAACAATCCCTCCTCCAATCAGCGCTGCTCTCGTTGCAGTATGGTGTACCTCTCGAAAAGGTCTTCTGGAAATCAATGGTTCCTTTCCATCCAGCATTCCCATGACACTGTAAAGCTTTGTAAGCTCCATACTTTCTTCGTAATTCATCGGCGGTAGAATTCCTGCCATACATTTTGCGGTCATCGTCTTTCCGCTTCCGGGTGGTCCGACCATAAGCAGATTATGCCCTCCCGCCACAGCAATTTCCGCTGCCCGACGAACATTCTCCTGACCATATAAGTCTGCGAAATCAGGTACTTCTTCTCCCACTTTTCCTCTGTCTTCTATTTTATCAGCCTCTTTTTCACCAAGATATCTCTGTTCTCCACCTGTTCTGTCTCCATCTTCCAAATAACTGATACATTCCCTGAGACTTCCAACTGCAATGATCCGAACCCCTTCTACAAGTTCTGCCTCCTTTTTATTTTCTCTTGGAACAATACAGCTTGTAACTTTTTGTACCTTTGCCTCTGATACCATAGAAAGAATCCCGGGAACTTTTCTGACTTGTCCGTCCAATCCCAGTTCTCCGATGATCATACAGTCTTTCATTCTTCTATTCTGTTGTAAAACGCCAAGTGACGTCAGAATCGCCACTGCGATTGGAAGATCAAATGACGCTCCTCTTTTCCTCATAGTTGCCGGCGAAAGATTGATCACCACACGTTTCGCCGGAAATTCAAGACCTGAATTCCGGACTGCAGACCGTACGCGTTCTGCTGCTTCTTTCACCTCTGATGACAGATATCCCACCATGTGAAAAATCGGAAGTCCATTGCTGACATCTGCCTCCACATAGACCATTTCTACCGCAAGCCCTTCCATTGCCGCGGATTTTACTGTACTAAAACTCATATGCGCTCCTTCCTTTTCCCAGTCACAAGCGCACCTGTTCTTCTTACACCCCATTGTAAGCTGCTGAAATTCTGGCTGAATCAGCCGGATTTGATTTTCGGAACTGACATTCCGAGAATGTATAGATATCATAACTTCCGAATATCGATTTGTCAATCAGTTTCCGAGAACTTGAGCATATGGAAAAGCACAATTTCCACATTTTTTCATAAACTATATTAAATGCATCCAGAGGTGCTGTCTTGAAAGCATTTCCTAATCCCCTCACACCGGCGGAAGAGAAAAAATACATTCAGAGATACACCGAGGGCGATCTGGAAGCCAAGCATATTTTAATTGAACGCAATCTCCGTCTCGTTGCCCATGTTATACGGAAATACCAAAATACCAGTGAAGATCCGGAAGATCTGATTTCCATCGGCACGATTGGCCTGATCAAAGCTGTAATTACGTTCGATCCTGAAAAGGGAAATCGTCTGGCTGCCTATGCCTCCCGCTGTGTAGAAAATGAAGTCCTGATGTATCTGCGCGCCAGAAAAAAATGCAGCCATGAAATCTCTCTTTATGAACCGATCGGCACAGATCGGGAAGGAAATGAAGTCAACCTCTACGATATCATCGAATCTACAGAAACAGATATTCCAGAGCGGATTCATCTGAAGGACAATATTCAAAAGCTTTATGAAAAACTGGAAAATGAACTTTCTCCAAGAGAAAAACTTGTACTGAAAATGCGATACGGACTGTATCAGGGAGAAGAATACACGCAGCGGGAGATTGCCGCACAACTGGGCATCTCCCGCTCCTATGTATCCCGTATCGAAAAAAGTGCTATCGGAAAACTCCGACAATATTTTTGAACTTTCTAAGACTCTTCTATGAATTAACTTCTTTATCCTCTTCCTGTCTTCTGAGAAGATCGTACTGAGCTGGTGTCTCGCTCAGTTCTACATGAAGAACCTGCTTTGAATGCGGTGCACTTTCCTGTTCCTCTCCATCCTCATTCAGGATCCGGAGAACCTTTGCCTCAACATTACTTCCGTCCGGCTTCATGATCTCAATTGTCTCACCTACAGAAAACTTATTGCGCTGTTCAATTCTTGCAAGCCCATTCTCAACAGCCCCGACAATTCCAAGATAAGTATACTCTCGGATATATGTGTTATTGTCATAAATCTGTGTCTCATGATCTGGTTTTCCAAAGAAAAATCCAGTCGTAAACTGACGATAAGTACAGTTTGAAATCTGATCCAGATACCAAGGCATGTTCTTCTTGTAAAGCTCTGGATCTTTCTGATAATCATCAATTGCTTTACGGTAAGTTCTTGCCACTGTTGCAACATAAAGTGCTGTTTTCATTCGTCCTTCGATCTTAAAACTGTCAATTCCCGCATCAATTAATTCCGGAATATGCTCGATCATACAAAGATCTTTTGAATTAAAGATGTAAGTTCCGCGTTCATTCTCATAGACCGGCAGATATTCTCCCGGTCTCTTTTCCTCGACTACTGCATACTTCCAACGGCATGGATGTGTACATGCCCCCTGGTTTGCGTCCCTTCCTGTAAAATAATTACTCAGAAGGCAACGTCCGGAATAAGAGATACACATTGCTCCATGGACAAATGTCTCAATTTCAAGATCTTCCGGAATTCTTTCTCTGATCTCCTTAATCTCTTTCAGAGACAATTCTCTTGCTGAAACCACACGACTTGCACCCTGGCGATACCAAAAGTTATAAGTTGCATAGTTTGTGTTATTCGCCTGTGTACTGATATGACGCTCAATCTCAGGACATACCTCTTTTGCAATCTCAAACACCCCCGGATCTGCAATGATCAGTGCATCAGGTTTAATCTCTCTCAACTCTTCAAAATATTCTCTTACCCCTTCAAGATCATCGTTGTGGGCAAGAATATTTGCTGTAACATACACTTTTACATCATGTGCATGTGCGAATTCTATTCCCTCTTTCATTTCTTCCATAGAGAAATTTTTTGCTTTCGCACGCAACCCAAAGGCTTCTCCTCCGATATATACTGCATCAGCACCGAAAATTACAGCTGTTTTTAACACTTCCAGGCTGCTCGCCGGGATCAATAGTTCGATCGGTCTACTCATTTTTCTACTCCTTGTTTTATGCTCACTGCCACACCATCTCCAAGCGGAATAATAGATGTGACCAGATCCTCTCTGTGTTTCAATTCATACAGATATTCCCGCATTCTCGCATGTATTGTACGATTTCTGCGTTCTACCGCAAAACGGGATTCTATGATATCCCCATCCTGCATCACATTGTCTGACACAAGACAGCCTCCATCCGAAAGCAGTCGCAACACATTCGGAAGATAATGAATATATTGCCCTTTCGCGGCATCCATAAAGATAAAATCAAAAGTTCCTTCCATTTCCGCAAGTACTTCTGTCGCATCTCCTTCAATCAGAGTAATCTTATCTTCCTTTCCCGCTCTGCGGAAATTCTCCCTCGCAATCGGGATTCTCTTCTCATAATTCTCTATTGTTGTTATATGTCCACCTTCCGGCAGGTAATCACTCATCAATAACGCAGAGAAACCTACGGCAGTTCCGACTTCCAGAACGCGCATAGGTTTTTTCATCAAAAGGAGAACCTCCAGGAAGCTCTGCATCTCTCGTCGGATGATCGGTACATCCACCGCCAGAGCTTCCTGTTCAATTGTCTCCAGTATTTCACTGTTCTCTGTATCCATAGAATTGATGAATGTAATAATACGTTCATCTACTATCATATCTTACACATCCACATCCATGATGATCGGGATCACCATTGGTCTTCTCTTTGTCTTCTTCCAGATATAGTCATTCATTGCATCACGGATCACAAGCTTGATCTTATTCCAATCTGTATGTCTTCCTTTCAGGCATTTCTCAAGTGCTTCTGAAACAGCCTTTCTTGCATCATCCATCAGCTCCTCTGACTCTCTGACATAGACAAATCCTCTTGATACGATATCCGGTCCTGCAAGCAGGCGGTTCGTTCTTCTCTCTAATGTAAGAACTACAATAATGATACCATCTTCTGCAAGATGCTGTCTGTCTCGAAGAACGATATTTCCAACATCTCCAACACCAAGCCCGTCTACCAGGATTGCTCCTGTATGAACCTTATCTACAACCTTAGCGTAATCATCACACAATTCAAGTACTTCACCGGACTGCATAATAAATACATTCTCCTTCGGAATTCCAAGGCTCTTCGCAACACCTGCGTTTGCTTTCAGATGGCGGTATTCACCATGCACCGGAATCGCATATTTCGGTTTTACGAGCGAATAGATCAACTTCAATTCTTCCTGACAGGCATGTCCTGATACATGGGCATCCTGGAAAATAACTTCTGCTCCCTTTGCAGAGAGTTCATTGATCACACGTGAAACCGATTTCTCGTTTCCAGGAATCGGGTTGGAGCTGAAAATGATCGTATCATTCGGCTGAATTGTAACCTTGCGGTGTACGTCAGCTGCCATTCTTGACAGTGCAGCCATAGATTCTCCCTGGCTTCCTGTTGTGATCAGCACCATCTTCTCCGGTGGATAATTCTTCATCTGATCAATCTCAATCAATGTATTATCCGGTACATTCAGATACCCTAATTCTGATGCTGTAGAAATGATATTCACCATACTACGACCTTCTACAACAACCTTTCTGCCATACTTATAAGCAGAGTTGATGATCTGCTGTACACGGTCAACATTCGAAGCAAATGTCGCAATGATCAGTCTTGTATTCTGATGCTCTGCAAAAATGTGATCAAATGTGATACCTACTGTACGTTCTGACTGCGTAAATCCTTTTCGCTCTGCATTCGTACTGTCAGACATCAGTGCCAGCACGCCTTTCTTACCGATCTCAGCAAAACGCTGCAGGTCGATCGCATCTCCAAATACCGGAGTATAATCAACCTTGAAGTCTCCTGTGTGGACAACAACACCTGCCGGTGAATAGATTGCCAGTGCGGACGCATCCTGGATACTGTGGTTCGTCTTGATAAATTCAATCCGGAACTTTCCAAGATTGATTGACTGACCGTGACGTACAACCTTTCTCTTCGTTCCACGAAGCAGATTATGCTCCTTCAGCTTGTTCTCAATGATTCCCATTGTAAGCTTGGTTGTATAAATCGGAATGTTGATCTCTTTGAGTACATACGGCAATGCACCGATATGGTCCTCATGACCGTGCGTGATAACAAATCCCTTTACCTTGGAAATATTATCTTTCAGGTAGGTTACATCCGGAATTACAAGGTCGATTCCAAGCATATCATCTTCCGGGAACGCAAGACCACAGTCTACAACAACAATACTGTCTTCATACTCAAACGCAGTAATGTTCATACCGATCTGTTCCAGACCTCCAAGCGGTATGATACGCAATTTTCCATTATTCTGTTTTTTCAAAAAATATACACCTCCACTATCTCTGTTTCTTCATACAGTCTTTACACAGTCCGTAGAATTTCAGTTCGTGGTCCAGGACATGGAAGCCGGTTGCCTTCTCGATATGATCTTCCAGACTCTCCAGAAGGTCATCATCAAACGGCATTACCTTGTTACATCTCTTACAAATCAGGTGATGATGATTGTGCTTTGTCTCCCCATTCAGTAAATGTCCGATCTCATAGCGCACACATCCATCCCCAAAATTAATCCTGTCTACCAGCTGCATATCCCACAAAAGCTGTAATGTTCTGTATACTGTGGCAAGCCCAATCTCCGGATAATCCTCTGATACCAGATCATAGATATCTTCCGCTGTCATATGACTCCCACTGTTCTCTTCAAGTACGGACAGAACAAGCAGTCTCTGGTGAGTCACCTTCAGCCCCTTTTCCTTTAACCTCTCTTTCAGAAGCTTCTGTGTCTTATCTGCTTCCATCTGTCTGCCTCCTATCTATATTGTAAAAAGAACTCCAGACTTTTTTCTGACACTTCTGCAAAAGTGAGAAAAGTATTCCTGTCTGCAGTTTCTCTTACATTCGTATTTCTTTCATGTAATTACATCTCAATATCGACGTCTTCCAACAATTCCTCAAATACTTTGGAAACTGCCATCAGCTCTGTATCGTCTTCCACGATCTCATACGTCTTCTCTGCGTCTTTTGATTCTTCAACTTCTCTGAGAATCAGGCATTCTGCGTCATCTTCTTCTGAATCAACTACAAGAATATACGCGGAACCATTGATCTTTGTCTCTTCAAGTACAAAGAACTCATCTGCTCCACTTCCATCACTGAAAGTAAACTTTGCCTTTTCCATATGATTTTCCTCTATTCTGCTGTTTTCTGCATATAAATCGAATCTAAATATCCCTGGAGAATGAACACAGCAGCAATCTTATCGACATATTGCTTTCTGTTTTCTCTTCTCACACCACTCTCGATCAGTGTCTGCTCTGCCGCTACTGTCGTAAGTCTCTCGTCCCACATGATCACTTCCAGTCCTGTACGACGAACCAGCATGTCACGAAATTCCAATGACTTCTGTGCACGCTCCCCGATATCATTATTCATATGTTTTGGAAATCCAAGCACGATCTTCTCTACCTGATATTCTTTGATCAATTCTTCAATCCTCGCACAGGTACGGCGCAGCTTGTTCTCCTCTTTCCGTTGTATTGTCTCAATTCCCTGGGCCGTAAGTCCGAGCGGGTCGCTGATAGCAACACCTACAGTCTTCGTCCCATAGTCCAGTCCCATTACTCTCATTGTCTGATTATTCCCACGCATTATGCTCAATATACGCTTTCAACAGTTCTTCTACCAGTTCATCACGTTCCACCTTCATGATCAGGCTTCTTGCTCCGTTAAAACTTGTAATGTATGTCGGATCTCCTGACATGATATATCCAACGATCTGATTCACCGGATTGTATCCTTTTTCTTTCAGAGCCTTGTATACGATCTCAAAAATATCCTTCGCAGAAATCTGCGGACCCGGCTCTACCTGAAAGAACTGAGTACTACTTAAATCACTCATCTTTCTTCCTCCTTCTCTTTCTTGTATCTATTTCCTTCTTCCGAAGGGCTTTGCTGTTGTTCTGTCAAACAGCGCAAAACGCTCTGGAAACCCAGAAACCCTACTTATAATTCTAATATAACCGAATTCAAAATTCAATGTATAATTTGCGAATCCTTCCCAATTTGAACTTTTACGATACTATTCTTGAGATTTTCATTTGTCTCTAGTGCAATTTTCATATATTCCTTCGTATGACCTGTCTGTACTTCTTTTCCATTCAGTTCCAGATTCTCTTCTACAAGTACTTCCACTTCTTTTCCCTGGAAACTCTGTTCATATGCTGCACGCTTTTTCTCACCAAGTTCAATTAATTGTGCACTTCTCTTCGCCTTGATCTGTTCATCTACCTGATCTGGCATCACAGCTGCTTTTGTCCCCTCACGGCGGGAGTATTTAAAAATATGTGTCTCATAGAAATCTATGCTGTCTACAAAATCATATGACTCTTTGAACTCTTCTTCTGTCTCTCCTGGGAATCCCACAATCACATCGGTTGTCAATGCCGGATTTGGGAAGTATTTTCTGAGAAGTTCACATTTTTCCGCATATTCACTGCTTGTATATCTACGGTTCATACGCTTTAATGTTGCATCACATCCGCTCTGCAGAGACAGGTGGAAATGCGGACACATCTTCGGAAGCTTTGCAATCCCTTCTGCAAATTCTTCTGTGATGATCCCCGGTTCCAAAGAGCCAAGACGGATTCTTTCAATTCCATCAATCTCATGGACTGCCCGGATCAATTCCAGAAGGTGATATTCTTTATCAAAATCAATTCCATATGAGCTCAGATGAATTCCTGTCAGTACAACCTCCTTATATCCGTTATCTGCCAGTGTACGTACTTCATCAAGCACATCTTCCATGGAACGGCTGCGGACTCTTCCACGGGCATATGGAATGATACAATATGTGCAGAACTGATTACATCCATCCTGAACTTTAATATAAGCTCTTGTATGATCTCCCGGCTTCGTCAGGTGAAGATTCTCGTACTCTTTTGTTTTTCCGATCTCTTCCATCTTGATCTCTGCTTTTCTGTCGTTTTCCTGGTTCTTTGCATTCTTTTCATTTTCTGTTACGTTACAATCTGCATTGTGTGTTCTTTCATACTCTTCCAATGCTTCGATCAGATTCTGCTTCTTATTATTACCAAGCACAATGTCAATGCAATCATCCACCTGAATCTCTTTTTCCTTCGCCTGGACATAACATCCTGCAGCGACAACAACTGCATCCGGATTCATTTTTCTCGCCCGGTGCAGCATCTGTCTCGACTTGCGGTCCGCGATATTTGTAACAGTACATGTATTGATTACATAAAGGTCTGCCCCTTCCTTGAAAGGAACGATCTCATACCCTGCTTTTTCAAGCATTTCCTGCATGGCTTCCGTCTCATAGGCATTTACTTTGCATCCCAAATTATGCAGTGCTGCTTTCTTCATTTATTTCTACCTCTTTTTTCCTTTTATCTCGTTAATTTCTTGACTTTTGAAACTGCATCCCGTAGAATATACCTAGGCTTAGAAGCCAACTTTATTGTATAATTCAAGGAGGGATTTCAAATGAAAACAGTACAGATTTCATTAAACTCAATCGACAAAGTCAAATCATTCGTTAACACTATCACAAAATATGATAATGATTTCGATTTAGTATCCGGAAGATATGTTATAGATGCCAAATCAATCATGGGTATTTTCAGCCTTGATCTTTCCAAACCGATCGACCTGAACATCCACGCTGACAGCAATGTTGATGACATTCTTGCTGCACTTGATGCTTACATCATCAAATAATTCTATCTGAATACAACTCATGCGGACTTTGTTTTTGTAGCTTGTCCGCATATTTTTTAGAGTAAAGAAAAGCTGTTCCATTGGAGCAGCTTTTCTTTTTCCTATTATTCTCCCTGCTTCACTTCAATGATCTCAACAGTATCAATTGCTGTCTGCATCAGTTCGTCAATCTTTTCTGCAAGGTTCAACTCAGACTTCTCAATTCGTTCAATATTCGGCTTTGTCACCGGATGTTTTGCAACGAAAATTGTACAACAATCCTCAAATGGCTGGATTGAAGTTTCATAGGTATTGATCTTCTCAGAAATTTCTACAATATCCTTCTTATCAAATCCGATCAGCGGACGATAAACCGGAAGTGTACATACTGCATTCGTCGCTGCAAGACTCTGCATTGTCTGGCTTGCTACCTGACCGATACTCTCTCCTGTGATCAGACCAAGACATCCGTCTTTCTTTGCAAAATGTTCTGCGATCTTCATCATGTAGCGACGCATAATGATTGTCAGTTCATCATGTGGACACTTCTCATAGATATAAAGCTGAATATCTGTAAAGTTGACAACATGAAGCTTAATCGGTCCTGAATAAGCAGAAACGAGTCTTGCAAGATCAACTACCTTCTCTTTTGCTCTTTCACTTGTGTACGGTGGTGCATGGAAATAAGTTGCCTCGAGTTCAACACCACGCTTGGATACCATATATCCGGCAACCGGACTGTCAATTCCTCCTGACAGGAGCAGCATTGCGCTTCCGTTTGTCCCGATTGGCATACCTCCCGGTCCCGGAATGATTCTGGAATAGATATAAACTTCTTCACGGATCTCCACATTGATACGAAGTTCCGGCTTATGAACATCTACTTTCATTTCCGGAAATGCCTCCAGGATTGCTTCTCCGACTTCACAGTTGATCTCCATAGAGTTCGCAGGATAGCTCTTCTTTGCTCTTCTTGCATCAACTTTAAATGTCATGTTCTTCTCTTCGTAAGCTTCATCTACATAAGCTACAACATCTTTTCTCAGCTGTTCCAGCTCTGCAACCGGCACACGGACTACCGGACAGATTCCAACAATACCGAATACCTTCTGAAGGCTTTCTACTGTCTCATCAAAATCATAATCTCCATCACAATCCACGTAGACTCTTCCGTGACATTTGTGTACAAGGAATTCTCCGTCTACGCCCTGCAGAGCATAACGAATCTGACGTACCAGTGCATCTTCAAAGATATAACGGTTCTTTCCCTTAATTCCGATCTCGCCGTATTTTATCAGAAATGAATGAAATTTCATGCTTTTTCTCCTTTATGAATCAACGTCAATTAATGACGCGTATATTTTCTCAGCATCGGTATACAATTATATAGTGTTTCCAGCGTGTAGTCAATTTCTTCTTTTGTAGTAAATTCTGACATACTGAAACGAATCGTTGCATCCAGATATTCCTGTGCCGCCCCAATGCTTCTGAGAACACCGCTTACTGCCGGATGATTCGATGCACATGCAGATCCTGATGAGACATAAATCCCCTTATCTTCCAGTGTATGAAGAAGAACCTCACTTCGGATTCCTGCAATTCCAAGACTGATGATATGTGGTGCACTTCCTTCATCTTTCAGACCATGGACTGTTGTATTCTCAATCTTTCCTGCCTGCTCAATAAAATAATCCTTCAGTTCACGCATCAGAGCTACTTTCATATCCAAATCATTATAGATCATCTTTGTTGCAAGTCCAAGCCCTGCAATTCCCGGAACATTTTCTGTACCCGAACGGAGATCCTTCTGTTGTCCTCCTCCGAAAAGAATCGGTTTAATCTTCACCTTTTCACCCACATAAAGGAATCCTGTTCCCTTCGGTCCATGAATCTTATGTCCACTCGCACTTAACAGGTCGATCTTCTGACGTTTTGGATAAATGTGATATTTTCCAAATCCCTGCACTGCATCCGAATGGAAAAGAATAGAAGAATTATACTCTTTTACAATCTTTACCGCTTCATCAATCGGTTGAAGTGTTCCAACCTCATTGTTCACATACATAACTGATACGAGAATTGTCTCCGGACAAAGTGCTTCTTTCAATGCTTCCAGATTCACTCTTCCACTCGCATCTACCGGAAGATATGTCACACGGAAGCCTTCCTCTTCTTCCAGATAACGCATTGTATTTAAGATTGCAGGATGCTCGATTGAAGTTGTGATCAGGTGATTTCCCGCTCTTCTGTTTGCTCTTGCACATCCGATCAGTGCAAGATTATCACTCTCTGTTCCTCCTGATGTAAAGTAAATATCTTTCGCATTTACCTTAAGAACCTTTGCGATCGTTTCCTTGGCTTCCTTTACATAATGCTCCGCATCTACACCTTTTCGGTGCATGGAGGATGGATTGCCATAATCCTGACACATTACTTTATATACAAGATCTCCCACTTCCGGATATGCTCTGGTTGTGGCTGAATTATCCAAATATGCTTCCATTTTATCTTCCCTTTTCTAACTCTGTTGCCATTCACAGGCGTCTGCAACCGGCAACGTCTTTCTATTATCTTATGTTTTTATCGTCCAACTGTTCCCGGCATTCTAAATGATACATCAGAATTGACAATGTTGTAAGTCCTGCTGTCTCTGTTCTTAAAATACGTTTTCCAAGTGTGATCGGGATTGCTCCGGCCTCTTTCGCCTGCTCGATTTCGCTCTCGTCAAACCCGCCTTCTGGTCCGATAAAGATACCAACAGACTGTCCCGGTTCAATCTTACTTATGACAGCTTCTGTTGCTTTCATCCCTTCCTGCAGTTCATAAGGAACAAGCACTACATCCAGCTCTTTCGCGTAATTCATCGCTTCCTGAAAGCTCATCACATCCTGCACTTGTGGCACAATTCCTCTCTTCGATTGTTCCGCAGCCCCCTTGGCGATTGCCTGCCAGCGTTCTCTCTTCTTTCCGGCTTTCTTCTGATCTAGCTTTACAACCGAACGCTTTGCCGCAAACGGAACAATACGATAAGCTCCAAGCTCTACTGCCTTCTGCACGATCCATTCCATCTTATCCCCTTTCGGAAGTCCCTGGAATAAGATCAGACGGGAAGCCAGTTCTGTCTGAGACACTTCTTTTTTCACAACGCGAAGGACTGCCTCCTTCTCCTCATAACCTTCCACACTGCAGAAGTAATCCATTCCTTCTCCATCACTGACCCACACTTCTTCTCCGGGTTTCATTCGGAGTACATTCTTCATATGATTCACATCACTTCCTGCCAGACGGATCTGTTCTCCGTCCACGCAGGATGGATCTGCAAAAAAATGTTGCATCTTATTTCTCCTTATGCGTTCTTGCGCGCTGTCACACATACCCATTCACCCTGATGTGTAACCTCCAGAAGTTCCAGCCCGGCTTTTGCAACAGCTTCTTTTACCATCTCTTCTTTATCATCAATAATTCCACTTGTGATATAGATTCCGCCTGGTTTCAGCTGGTTCACGATCACTGGTGTGAGTTCTACAAGAACCGGTGCAAGGATATTCGCTGCCACAATATCGTAGCACTCATATCCAACCTTATCCTGAACTTCTTTGTCATCGATAATATTTCCGATCATCACTTCATATTTATCTCTGGAAATTCCGTTGTTCTCCATGTTCTCATATGTAGCATCGATTGCACACGGATCCAGATCTGTTCCAACAGAATACTCTGCTCCGAACTTCAGCGCAAGCATTCCAAGAATTCCGCTTCCGCATCCCACGTCAAGAATCTTTGTCGTCTCTGTTGTATACTTTCTGATCTGACGGATACAAAGTTGTGTTGTCTCATGCATTCCTGTACCAAATGCTGTACCTGGATCAATATGGATCACCATCTTATCTTCATCCGAAGGCTTCACATCTTCCCAGGATGGAATAATCAGAATATCATCCACATAGAACTGATGAAAATACTTCTTCCAGTTATTCACCCAGTCTACATCCTCTGTCTGGGATTCTTCAATTTCGCAGGCTCCGACATTTACATAAGCAGACATCTCCTCCAGTTCTTTCTTCACATTTGCCAGAACTTTCTCTTTGTCCTCATCCTCTTCCAGATAAAAACTTAAGTAAGCCACACCATCATCAGCCTCGATCTCCGGTAAAATATCAACAAACATCTGCTCTTTATCAGACTCTGTCAGCGGGATCTTATCCTCGATCTCAACACCTTCAATCCCAAGATCTGCCAGCATACTGCTTACAATATCCTCTGCCTCTGTTGTTGTCTTCAATCTGAATTTATTCCATTTCATCTAGTTTTCCTCCTGAAACCACAAATCTAAATCTACGCTTGCACGAATTCCCGGAACCGTACCGGCCTCACTGTACTGCCACATCTTATAATCATATGGACACTGCGGAAGTTCATGATAATCCGCATACCAGAAATCATATTCTGTCAGCTCTTCCATCTTCAAGGTAAATGCCATCCATTTCATATTAGCATAAATCATCGGTTGATATCCAGCCTGTTTCACTCCGTCACAAAAGACTTTACAAAAATTCGTAAAGTCTTCCCTTGTATTCTGGCCTGTTCTTGCTGTATCATCTTTGATTTCTTCTGTGTCATAGACAACAGGTCCTGTAATCTGATACGGCTGGATATGTTCCAAAACAAAGTCAGTCTCTTCGACTGCCTCCGTTGCTGAGATTGCCTGGGAAAAGAAATAGACACCGACTTCCAGACCGGCATCCAATGCGCCTTGTACATTCTGTTCAAACATGGCATCTTCAACTAACGCGCCGCTCTCTCCATATGCACGGTATCCAAGTCTTACGATCACGAATTCGATTCCGCTTTCCTTCACCTGCTGCCAGTCGATCGTCTCTCCCTGGAACTCCGAAACATCAATTCCTTTTTTCGCTGACACTTTTCCCTTCGTATCTTTATACGAAAGATATCCTGTCTCTTCATCTAATGCCAGATTGCTAAAATCATAAGAATTCCTTGGTACTTGATCCTGAAGCCTTGCTCTGTAATTATTCTCTTTCACATCCTGGAAATCATAGTACTTCTTTCCGTCTTCTGTAACAATCTGAACTCCACTGACAATCTGCGTGTTTTCCTGCTTGTCTTTCTTCGTCTGTCTTGTCTTCACGTTGCCGGAACCCACGCCGACAAGAATAACTGCAAGCCCCACAAGAGCCGCCGCCATCCATTGCTTCTTTCTCATTCATTTCCTTCCAATCGCATCTGTTCCGTACCGTTGCAGAAATATTTCCCAGGTAATTTTCCCCTTATTCGTCTGCTGCAAGCACGATCATTTCATCTCCGGCTTTTATTTTACCACCATGAAGCACTTTTGCAAATACCCCTTCTCGTGGCATGATACATTCTCCCATTTTCTGGAAGATCTGACAGCCATGATGACATTCTTTTCCAATCTGTGTCATCTCTAACAAAACATCGTTACATCTTAATCTTGTTCCAACCGGGAGATTACGGAAATCAATCCCCTGAACGATCACATTTTCTCCAAATGCGCCATCTTCTACTTCTGCACCTCTTGCACGGAATGCCTCGATCTTGTCATAAGAAAGAAGACTGATCTGACGATGCCATTTTCCTGCATGTGCATCTCCTTCCAGACCAAAATCTTCAATAAATGTGCCTTCCTCGATTCTTGTCTTCTGTGTTCCCTTTGCCGGACTTGTACAAATTGCTATTACTTTTCCCATTTTTCTATACCTCTCAAATTACTTTTTCACTTTTATAATTTTTGTGCATAATCTGCACTGTTACTTTTCTGTTACTGATTTTATTTCATTACTGATCTAACCACCGATTCCGTACATGGCCCGATGTTCTTTTTTCTGACCGGCTTCTTCATCTCTTCGCTCATCAGAGAAATTGTGACAGGCCGGTTTTTTCCAGATTGCCTGACGCATTGCTTCTTTCAGTTCTTCATCCGTTGCACCACTTCTTAAAAGTTTTCTTAAATCAATTCCACTTTCATACTGTAGACAGAGTTTCAGATATCCTTCCGCTGTGAGCCGGATCCGGTTACAGGAATCACAGAACTTGTGACTCACTGCACTGATAAATCCAATTCTGCCCTGGAATCCCGAAAAGCTCACATACTCTGCCGGACCATTCCCCAAATGTTTTTCATACGGTTCAGCGTTTCCAAATGCTTTCTCTAAAAGTTCCAGAAGCTCATCTCTTGATTTTCCCTGACAGGCTTTTCCCATCCCGATCGGCATCATTTCTATAAAACGAACCTCTACCGGATGCTCCTTTGCATACTCTGCCATCTGAATATACTCTTCTTCTGACTGATTCATCGGCACACAATTTAACTTCACACGCAGATTCGGATATTCGAGTGCTGCCTGCAGTCCTTTCAGTGCCTGATTTAATTCCCCACATCTTGTCACTGTATGGTAACACGTTTCATCCAATGTATCAATACTGATATTCACTGCATCCAGCCCCTGACGCATCAACTCGTCCAACTGATTTTTAAGAAGAATTCCGTTTGTTGTCAATGTCACCTGTTCGATTCCCGAAATTCTCTTAATTTTCCCCAATAAGTCCGGCAATCCTTTTCTCACCAACGGTTCCCCACCGGTCAGTTTAATCTTGGAAATCCCCAACTTTGTACTGATTCTACAAATCCTCTCGATTTCATCAAAAGTCAGAATCTGCTCATGCGGCAGCTGCTCAATGCCCTCTTCCGGCATACAGTAGACACAGCGCAGATTACAACGGTCCGTCACAGAGATGCGCAGATATTCTATTGTTCTTCCATATTGATCGATCATCTCTTACATACCTTTCTTGCTTCTTTACGTCACTGCTTTATTTTCCCTCTGAAGCAGGTTTTCCACACTCACTTGCATTTCCTGTAAGGATAGCAAGTCCGTGTTCCAGAGATGGAAGTACCGCCTCTAAATTCTCCTTTACCGCCTTCGGGCTTCCCGGGAAATTAATGATCAACGTCTGATTGCGGATCACTGATGCACCACGGCTCAGCATTGCTCTTGGTGTTACCTGAAGTGAAGCCAGTCTCATCGCCTCTGCAATTCCAGGTGCATTCTTTGTTGCCACGGCAAGTGTCGCTTCCGGTGTGCAGTCACGCGGTGCAAAACCTGTTCCTCCGGTTGTTGCGATCAGATCCACTTTTTTCTCATCTGCAAGTTCGCAGAGACACTGTTCGATCATCTTCTGCTCATCCGGAAGAAGCCTTACTTCTGTCACTTCATATCCGGCTTCTTCTAACATACTGCAAAGAAGCGGTCCACTCTTATCCTCCCGCTCTCCTGCATATCCTTTATCACTCAGTGTCACTACCGCTGCTTTCCATCTTTGTTCTTTCTTTTCCACTTTACTTTTCGCCTTCTTTTCTTTCCTTCTTATATCCATTGTTGATCAGCCCACTCTTACCGCCGCTCTTTCTGACCAGATAGATTTCCCCAATCTCCATCTTTTTATCCATCGCTTTGCACATATCGTAAACTGTCAAAAGTGCTACACTTGCTCCTGTCAGAGCTTCCATCTCAACGCCTGTCTTCCCTGTCACACGTACCGTACAATTACAATAAATTGCAAGTTCACTCTCAACCATCTCGAACTCTACCTTGCACTTTGTGATCGGAAGAATGTGACACATCGGAATCAGATCCGATGTCCTCTTTGCTCCCATAATCCCTGCTGTTGTCGCAACTCCAAGCACATCCCCTTTGCCTGCAGTTCCTTCTTTGACAGCACGGAACACTTCTTCATTCACCGTGATCTTTCCCGTGGCGGTTGCTTCCCGGACTGTATCCTGCTTCTCCGTCACATCCACCATAATGGCCTTTCCTTTTTCATCAAAATGTGTAAATCCCATTTTTTTCACCTCTCAATCTGAAAATGCTGTTGATATCCACATTCCCCTTGCAAATATCAACCAGACGATTGCTTTTTTTATACCAAACGATTGTACCACAGAATAGTACCAAAATTCAATGTTTTGGCAAAAAGAAAGGACAACTATAATAGCTGCCCTTTTACCATCATCCCATCTTTTTCTTTAATTCTTGTATCGTTTCCAGAGTTTCTTTCGTGATTTCCGCAATTTGTTCCAGTGGTAGTCCCGCTTCAATCATTGATAAAATAATTTCTTTACGTCCACGGTTTTCTCCCGTCTTGATCAATATGTCACGATCTCTGATTGCTTTCTGTCTTGCTTCATATTCAAGGCGTTTTTTCTCGTCCGCACTTAATTTGTCCAATTCTTTATACGCTTCTTCAAAACAAGAATTCTTCTTAGCCATTTTCTCAAAATCCTCCCTGCGTTTACCATTCAAAAAGCGCATCCACTGCATTAAATCTGTTTCACTCTTTTGTTCCGGCGGTAATTTGGGCAGTTCCAAAATATGCATTTCCATCAGATCTGTATATTCCTTCCCCGTCTTTACATCACAAAACGAAATACGTCGATAACACTCATCATCTTCTTGAAATAATACATGAGCAAGAATACTTACTTGAATACATTTCTGTAATCTATCATAGCTATCACCTTCTCGTATCTGTTCCGTATACATCTTACTCAAATAATAAATTGTACGATTCGCCCAAAAATCATAATAAACCACCTGCATCTCAAAATCAATCTGTACTTCATTATCTAACTGCACCCGAACATCTAGAATTCCATACTTATCATCTTCCGAATCCTTTCTTAGGATTGTGGGGAGAAGCTCAGTATTTACAATTTCATCTGGACGCCTGTTTAATATAGCTGCAATAATTCCTTTTCTCACATTTTCATTTTGCATCAACTCTTTAAAGCAAAAATCAACTGTTGGCAACATAATGAAATCTTCTTTTTCATTTAATGCATTTTCGCTTTTAATTGCACTTTTAGATACTTTTCTTTGGTTTTCTTTCATAAGAATTCTCCTTTTCGTTTTTGTAAGACAAACACTTATATGAAGGAAAGAATTCTTTATCCAAATTTATTGTAACATAGGTTTTTTTTTCAGAAAAGCAGAACTTTTAAACCTGATCCTTTAATAAACTTTCAGTTATCATTCATACAATATTCGTCTTATGTTTTGTTATCGGATTATTTGTTCGAATACTGAACTATGGAAATAATTACCGATTGGTTAATAGATATCTTTGCTGTTCATAAGAATAAGAACTGCGTGAATTTAGGCTAACATATATTTTCGAAAATTACAACCTCTTTTTGATTTTCCGTTTAATAGAAATAAGGACAACTATAATAGCTGCCCTTAAAATCAATTATTAAAATTCAATATTCCGCATCTCATCTGACTTCTCCGGAATCTTATGTCTTTCCGCATATCCTGTAAGAATCAGCGTAAGTGCTCCGTCCCCTGTTACATTACAAGCTGTTCCAAAACTATCCTGAAGTGCGAAAATTGTAAGCATCAGTGCTGTTCCCGCATCATCAAACAGAAGGACTCCTGTGATAAGTCCAAGGGATGCCATAACTGTTCCTCCTGGAACTCCCGGTGCACCGATTGCAAATACTCCAAGAAGTATACAAAACAGAAGCATTGTTGGAATTGACGGAAGTTTTCCATACAGAATCTGTGAGATTGTCATACAGAAGAACACTTCTGTGAGTACAGATCCACACAGATGGATATTAGCAAACAACGGAATTCCAAACTGTACCATATCTTTTCTTAATAGTTTCGCCTTTCCTGCACACTGCAGAGCAACTCCAAGTGTTGCTGCGGAAGACATTGTTCCAACGGCTGTCAGATATGCCGGTCCGTAATGCTTCACAACCTCCAGTGGATTCTTTCCTGAATAAGCACCGGCGATTGTATAAAGAAGTGCCATCCAGATATAATGTCCGATCATAACAATAATGATAACCTTAAGGAATACCGGAAGCTGTTTTGTGATAGAGCCTTCATATGCCAGAGAACAAAATGTGAATCCAATAAATAACGGAAGGATTGGAATCAAAATCCTTGACACGATGGAAAGCACGATCTTCTGGAATTCTTCCAACATTCCTGTGATTAATTTTGCCTTATTCCATGCCGCTGCAAGTCCGATCATAATAGAAAATACAAGTGCACTCATAACCGGCATGATCTGTGGGATAGAAAGTTCAAACACCATCTCCGGCAGTTCTTTCAGTCCATCTACATCTGTCACAATAGAAAGATGCGGGATCAGCGCATATCCTGCTGCTGTAGAGAATAACGCAGCCCCAACAGAAGATACATATGCAATACATACTGCAAGCAGAAGTAATCTCGATGCATTATTTCCCATCTTTGTAATGGACGGTGCGATAAATCCAATGATGATCAGCGGAACGCAGAATGAAATAATCTGTCCCAGAACATATTTCAAAGTTACAACAATGTTCAGAATTGCATTTGTCAAACCTGTCCCATCATTTGCATTAAGAGCAAGTCCGGCAAGAATTCCGATCACAACACCTACCAGAAGTTTAAATGGCAGACTTTTGAAAAAACTAGATTTTTTCATAGGAAGAATCCTCCAATACTATTTTTCGGTCCTAATTCACAGATGTCTGTAATCCCCAACCTTTCTCAGACCTGTTTAGTCGGTATGCAATATTATAATACACGAAGGATAAATCTACAACTGTCTGTTTGCAGCTTACCGATTTGCACCTATAGGACTTTTATATTTTATTGTCCTGCAGGGCAGAAGAATATTATAAGTCCATGCGCTTTTTGTCTTGTTTTTAATTTCTCGAAAAACAAATCCTGAGGTTAGTGTGCAGACCATAGCTGATTATTTTGCTGCTCAGCTATACGGATGTAAGTTTTGCTTTGAAAAATTCAAAGTTGTCTATAAGATGTATGAAATTAATTGACAAATAAAGTTGTCAATGTTATCATCATAAATGACAAGAAAAGTTGTCAAATCAAAACGAAAGGGGACTGGAAATTGCCTTTATTAAATCGATTAAAAGAATATAGATCAAAACTAGGAATCAATCAGACAGAGCTTGGAAAGCGGGCAGGAGTTTCCCGCCAGACGATCAGTCTGATCGAGCGTGGGGACTATTCCCCATCTGTGACACTGGCATTAAAAATTGCAAAGATCTGTCAGGTTACAGTAGAAGATATCTTTGAGTATAAGGAGGATAAAAACGATGAAGAGTGATACAAAGACGAGAAACACAAAGAAAACCATTGTAAAGATGTTAGCGGCAATGCTGATAGGCGGAGTAATAGGAGGCGTAAGTACTGTAGTTTATGAAATTGTTTTTGGGGAAGATTTTAGTGGAAGATCGCTGAACCTTCTGACGGAAGTGACACGGAGACTTATGGTTCCAGGGCTCCTGTCAGTGCTTGTCGTTTCAATTGCAGCATATGAGATCTGCTTCAAAAAGCTAAGAAACGTCTGTGATCGGATTGAAGATGCAGAAGATGAGGAATTTCATCGACTGGATTATGAGGAAGAAAGGTACGGAGCAATTCTGCAGTGTATCAATGTAGTGGCACAGGTGCTTTGCATTGCTTTGTTGGGAAGTGGATATTCTATGAGATATATTCATGATGGAAGAAATTCGCTGGTAAAATTTCTTACAGCATGTGTCCTGTTTTTAATCTGTTTCTTTTACTGTGGCATGGCTCAGGCCCGTTATGTAAAACTGCTTCAGAAAGTACATCCAGAGAAAAAGGGCGATATTGCTTCCAAAGATTTTCATAAACAATGGCTGGAAAGCTGTGACGAGGCAGAAAAGGAAGCTGTTTATCAAAGTTCCTACAGTACTTACATATTCTCAGGAAAATTAATCGGAATATTGTTAGTTGTGACGATGATCGCGCATTTATTTTTCAATACAGGAGTGTTCGCGATTGTTGTGGTCGGTGTAATCTATTTATGTATAACTGTAAAATACTGTGTTTCCTGTGTTAAATTAAAGAATAAATCATAGCGGTTAACTATAGAAATTTCAGTAAATAATGCAAGTAATTCGTGCTCTGCCTTTTTTGCCGTTAACATGGGAATGAACCAATGTCATTTAGTTAACATTCAATAATATGTCATGCGTGAGAAAAAATGTTGAAGAATTTTTAGTGTATCTGTTTTTTAAGAGACACTTATAAAAATAGATACACTAGCGAGTGAATATTCTTTCTTCGCCATAAATTACCTTTCCTTTCTACAATATAGCCTGAACAACTTTATTGTACACGGAAAGGTGATTTTTTTGTATAACAATAAACCCCATAACAAAAGCGACCAGCTGAGTTAACAGTTGATCGCCTTTGGCTTAATCATTTTGACATTGTATTTAATTCTCTCAATCTAACCTTCAATCGCAAATAATTTCTGTATCTTACTAAATTCCACTTAAATCCATTTCTTGGAATATAATTAAAACGAACTATATATTCGATTTTTCTTCCATTTAGCCAATAACAAACATTATGCATTTTCAGTTTTTCTTCTTTTTCAAACCGATTAATGATTGACTTATAATCCTGTTCTTCGCGTTCATTAGTAGTATACACAATTAACTTAAACGAATACATACAATATGTGTGTTTATTTCTCACTTGCTTTTTGGATAAACATTCTTGCATACTTTTTTACTCTCCTTTCACAATTTAATTTCTCATTGCAAAATTCTGGACATCCACCAGAACAGTAATACTTAGCAAGACAATCGTGACATTTCGTAAGATTGTTTACATCATATCTCTTGAATCTGACCGACCACAAGGTAATCTCTTCCCAATCGGCTCATGTCCTTAATGATAATGGTTCCAATGTTTCCGACCTTAACCTCATTCATCATCTGAATGAAGCTTGGGCGATCAAATCGTATACCGGGAAATACCATCATCTGTGAAATGACGAACCGGTGTCAGGCTATGTGCCTCTGCATTGCATATTCTTGAAGAATCTGCTTCTGATGAGAGATACTGTTAGATTCTCCCTGAAGCTCATCATCGTGACTCAAACGCTCATACAGAGCTGTATATAATTTTCCCTTTGCCATTTTCGGCTTTCTCCTTTCCATCTCAATCGTATTTGTAGACTTGTAAACACAACAGCCTAAGCAAATACACGATAAATGGTTCATGTAATTGATTAAGATGTTGTACATATGTTACCACACCTGCTACTTGATATTTTCTGGGAAAAAGTTCCCTTTCTATATCAGCACTAACTATCATAAGAATGATTCTGTCATTAATCATTCGGAATCATTCTTATTCTTTACTTTTTTGTAATTCATGATAGAATGTCTTTGTAATTGAAACACTTTTTTGTCAAATTTAAATGGCAGACCTATGATATTTATCAGGAGGATTTTATGTCTGATTATATAATCTCTCAGATCTACCCATCTGACATTCTGGCAAACAAGCAGATAAACGAACTGCTCCTTGCAGAAGGTATCCGCCAGGATGCAAATCTTGACTACACCTGCGGTATGTATGATGATGAGATGAACATCATCGCTACCGGAAGCTGTTTTGGCAACACACTCCGCTGTATGGCAGTCAGCAGCGCGCATCAGGGAGAGGGACTGATGAATAAGATTGTAACTCACTTGATCAGCGTACAGTTCGAGCGTGGTAATACACATCTTTTTCTCTATACAAAATGCAATTCCGCCAAGTTTTTTGGTGATCTCGGTTTTTATGAGATTGCCCGAATTGACGATCAGATTGTATTTATGGAGAACAGAAAAACTGGATTCTCCGCTTATCTGGAACGTTTAAAGAAAGAAAGCGAACAGTCAGAAGTTACGAAGCGGTTTACCACTGACAATACACCGATTCTTTCTGAAGTATCCTCTGAGGCACAAAAGAACCTTCGCATTGCAGCACTTGTCATGAATGCGAATCCATTTACTTTGGGGCATCAATATCTGGTGGAAAAAGCTGCTGCTGAAAGTGATATTCTTCATTTATTTATCGTCAGTGAAGATCAGAGTCTTGTTCCGTTCTCTGTGCGAAAACAATTAGTTCTGGAAGGAACCGCTCACCTTAACAACATCATTTATCATGAGAGCGGTCCTTACATTATCAGCAATGCAACTTTCCCAAGCTATTTCCAGAAAGATGCCGATGCTGTTATGGAAAGTCATGCGAACCTTGACCTGACGATCTTTGTTAGAATCGCGCAAGCGCTTGGAATCAACTGCCGCTATGTAGGTGAAGAGCCAAACAGCCAGGTGACTGGAATCTACAACAAGATTATGGCTAAAAAACTTCCCGAAAATGAAATTTCATGTACGATTGTTCCGCGAAAAGAAGCTAACGGAGCTGTAATCAGCGCATCGACTGTACGAACTGCGCTAAAAAATGATAATATAGAGTTGTTGAAGACGCTTGTTCCTGAAACAACACTTCACTATTTTCAGAGCAAAGACGCAGCTCCTGTGATTGCAAAGATCAAAGCTGCTGAACATGTTGTACATCATTAAGATCAACTACTATGTAAAATATAAACTGCGTAGAATTGCTGAAACCGTGTAATTCACCCTTAAACGAAACACGAGAAAATGACAAGGAGGTTTCCTTATGCAAGGAGAACAGGTTGTATTAACAGATATGCTGCAATGTCGTGAGCGGCGTGCACAAATCCAGGATACATTCATTGAACAATATCACTGTCCGGTCATTTCATTCTGTATGAACATCCCAGGACCCGTGAAGACAAATGAACAGATCCGCGCCGCCTTTGACAGTGGAAAGAATACACTGCTTCTAAAGCTGGAACAATATGGATGTGATTGACACAGACGGACAGAAACTTTCCCGCCCTTCCTACCGCAAATGTATCATCTGCGGCTGTCAGGCGCAGGAATGTGCACGCACAAGAAAACACACTGTAGAAGAGATGCAGGCAAAGATTGAAGAGATGTTAAGCGCAGAATAATTGCATTTCCACCACCATCATATTAAAAGAAGATTTTATCAACAAAAAGGAGAATTCAAAATGTTAGTATGTGATTATATCGTAGAACAGATTGACGGAGATTATGCACACTTAAGAAGAGTTGATCTTCCGGATGAAGAATTGAAGCTTGTTGCCAGAGCACTGCTCCCGGCTGAGATTGTAGAGGGATGTAAACTACACTATGAACTGATGCAGTATACAATCATCTAAAAAACTATCAAATCAAAAACTCCCGTTTAGAGACTTCTTTTTACTGCTCACACGATGTGCGATCAGTAACGAAATATCTCTAAATGGGAGTTTTCATTTTCTCTTTATCCGCTATAATCTTTTATATTATCCGCCAATTAATCTTCATCAAACGGAACAATATCATCCTCTGCATTTCCAGCTATATCTGCAGTATCTCCTGCCTTCACTCCGGTCGTTCCTTTTACCTTCATCGTTCTGACATTGATCCCATTGACCTCAATGTGGTCATCCACAGGAATCACAAGGCACTGTCTTCCGTCGATCATTCTTGTCTCTACAAGATCCATCCGGTCCGGATTTACTTTGATCACAACATCCGGTGTCTCGATATTGAACTTTCTTGTCTCTGCGATATTACTTGCCAGAAGCGTTGCTTTCTCACCTGCATTTTCTTCGAAGTTCTTCTCAAAGTTTTCCATCTTCTCATTCGGCACACCGCTCTGCTCGAAAATCTTCTTCACATCCGTCTTATCCAATGTCAGCGGATCCGGTTCTTCTTTGTGTTCTTCGATCATATCATTCAATGTCTCGTGAATGTTGCGGACAGTCTCGTAATCACCATCTTCTCCCAATGTATCTTCAATAATCATCTGGAATGTCTCTTTCTGTGTATCCGCAGACATCGGCATCTTCGCACCAAGAAGCTGGTCGATCATCTCTGGCTGAAGATCTTCTGATTTCTTCGTGTAATAAAGCACACTGTGAAGATCAGTACTTCTGTCGTTGAATGCCGGGAAGAGGAATCCTTTGTCCGGCTTATCAACGATCCAGTCACGGATTCTGTCCTGAATACAGTTCTCTTCCGCGTTATAGCTAAGCCCTGCCTTTGACAGACTGACCGGACAGATGCTCATCAGTATATGCTGATATACTTCATCTGAAGCATCATCCATCTCAAGATCATCGGATGTTCTTCCAGGAACATCGTATGCTGCATGGATCAAAATAATGTAATAATTCTCCGCATACTCATACGTTGCAATAACTTTGTCATAGAATTCTTCCAGAAGCATATCGTCTTCGAGACGGCTGTCACGAAGCTTCAACAGAAATTCCTGCGTTCCGCCCGGCATCTCTGCATCCAGTGGAAACTCCATATTCAGCATATTCTTTCCGATACTTCCGGAAAGTGTCTTCTTAAAAATATCAAAATACTTAAATGCTTCTTCCTCCGGAAGTGCGAGAAATGCGTCTTTTGACTCCATCTTTTTATTCTTCTCATAATCCACATAGCAGCCACAGATTTTCGTAATCGCACAGTTTTTCGGTGAGAACTGCTTACGGATCTCAAGTACTTCTTTTTTATTCATATATGTTTCCTTTCTTCGTTCTATGTTATAATAAGTAAACCATCTTTTCAGGGATTGTAAATACCGTAGACATAACATTTTTATTTTACCTCTATTTTCATAAGAAAGAAAGATTTGATTTTCTCAAAATTCTATGGTATTATACGCATTCTGAAAATACAGAAAGGAATTTGTAATTATGTCATCCAACTCAATTACTTCAACTGCCCGGGAACATGTATTTCCACTCTTTGTTAAATATGTCTCATCAAATGTACTCGGCATGATCGGATATTCTTGTTATATCCTTGCCGATACATTTTTTGTTGCCCGGGGAATCGGCTCGGATGCGATTGCTGCACTTAATCTGGTTCTTCCTGCTTTCAGCTTGTTAAACGGAACGGGGCTGATGATTGGCATGGGTGCTGCTGCGCGATACTCGCTTTCATCCGGCAGAGCTGACAGTGAAATTCACCGCACGATCTTCACCCAGGCACTTCAGCTTGCATTTGTAGCTATGCTGTTCTTTTTCAGCATCGGACTGTTTTTTGCAAGACCTCTTTGTGTCTTACTCGGAGCCGACGGAACTACATTGCCGCATGCAATTCCATATATCCGCATCCTGCTCATGTTTTCTCCGCTGTTTTTATGCAACAATCTGTTGAATTGTTTTGTCAGAAATGATGGAGAACCGCGGCTTTCAATGACTGCAATGCTTGTTGGAAGTCTGACAAATATTGTGCTGGATTACATTTTCATCTATCCTATGCAGCTTGGCATGACCGGAGCTGCACTGGCTACTGCAACCGCTCCACTGATTGGAATGAGTATTCTGTCCATGCATTTCCGGAAAAAGAAGAATCAGTTTCATCTGGTAAAAACAAGAATACATCTAAAAACTGCTGTAGATATCTGCCGGCTTGGAGTTTCTTCTCTTGTCGCTGAATTATCTTCCGGCATTGTAATTCTTGTCTTTAACATGCTGACGCTGAAATTCAGTGGAACGACCGGACTTGCGGCATACAGTATCCTTGCTAATATCGCACTCGTACTTGTGGCGATCTTTACCGGAATCGGGCAGGGCATCCAGCCGATTGTCAGCAGCCACCCTGGTAAAAATGGAGCTCCTGTACGCCACCAGGTAAGACGCTATGCATTAAGCACTGCATTACTTATGGCTTTCATCGCCTATCTGGTTGTGTTTGTCTTTGCAATTCCGATTGCTGACTTATTTAATAAAGACAAGAATCCGCTGCTTACTTTAATGGCAGCAGAAGGAATGCGCATTTACTTTGTAAGCCTGTTCTTTTCAGGCATCAATATGGTGTCAGCCACTTATTTAAGCGCTTCCGACCAGCCGGTACCGGGATTCATCATCTCTATCCTGCGCGGCCTTGTACTGATCTTGCCGATTGCTTTCCTGCTTGCCGCACTTTTTGGAATGACAGGTATCTGGCTCTGCCTTCCTGTTACCGAGGCAATCGTGTGTATCGTGACTTTTTTCTTTCTGAGAAAATTTTAAGCAAGGTATTTATAAAAGAAGAACTCTGTTGCGAATGTATTGATTCATACATCTCATAACAGAGTTCTTTTTTTATCTTATTTTAAATATTTCGCTGTCTCAAGAATACGGTTTGCATTCTCAATTCTCTCCTGTGTCGGAGGATCGATTCCCTCTAACTTGTAATCATATCCAAGTTCTTTCCACTTATATGCACCAAGTGTATGATATGGAAGAACTTCAACACGCTCTACATTATCCAGTGTCTCGATGAAATCATGGAGTCTCTCCAGGTACTCATCCTTGTCACTGCGCTCCGGAACGAGTACGTGACGGATCCAGATTGGTTTCTTGATATCAGACAGATAACGTGCAAACTCAAGAATATTCTTGTTGCTCTGTCCTGTCAGAATCTTGTGCTGCTCGTCATCAATGTGCTTGATATCAAGCATCAGCATATCTGTGTATTTCAGCAGTTCCTGCAGTTTACCAAAAAATGGTTCTTCCTTTGTAAATACAGCTCCACTTGTATCAATATTGGTATGAACTCCCTGTTCTTTCGCTTTCTTGAAAAGGTCAATCAGGAAATCCATCTGCATCAGAGGTTCTCCACCGCTGACTGTGATACCACCTTTATCTTTCCAGTAGCTTTTATAGCGAAGTGCTGTTTTAAGCAGTTCATCTGTTGTCTTCAGTTCGCCGTCCTGCATCTTCCATGTGTCCGGGTTGTGGCAGAACTGACAGCGCATTGGACATCCGCTTACAAAAATGATAAAGCGTACGCCAGGTCCGTCAACGGAACCGAAGCTTTCTGTTGAGTGAATGTATCCTTTTACTTCTGACATATATTTCTCCTTCTTTTTCCGGCAGTTTCCTGCCATTCTTCTGCAACCTTCAGATTTGTCTTCTGACATTTCTTTATAATTGCAGGTCTTGTGAAAAAAGGACGCAGCATGGTGAAATGACTGCGTCCTGATATAGTTTCTGCTTATTTATGCATTTCTATACGCCATTGCTCTCCCAGCTCGAATCCGCTCCGCTTCTTCTCGCTGTAGGGCTGCGCCCTATGAAGCCAGCCAGTAAAGAGTCTCTTTGTAAGCAAGCTTACACGATCCTTTTACTGTCTGTCTTCGCATGGCTTGGCTGAATTACAAATTACATATGGTCATGGCAAGTTCTTGCGATAACGTCAAGCTGCTGCTCACGAGTAAGGTCGATAAACTTAACAGCGTATCCTGATACACGGATTGTGAAGTTAGCGTACTCAGGTTTCTCTGGGTGCTCCATAGCATCTTTCAGTTTCTCAACACCGAATACGTTTACGTTCAGGTGATGTGCTCCCTGATCGAAGTATCCATCAAGTACGTGAGCAAGGTTCTCTTTACGCTCTTCATCAGAATGTCCAAGTGCACCTGGGTTGATTGTCTGTGTATTAGAGATTCCGTCAAGTGCAAGCTCGTAAGGAAGCTTAGCAACAGAGTTAAGAGAAGCAAGAAGTCCGCTCTGCTCTGCGCCGTAAGACGGGTTAGCTCCTGGTGAAAGTGGCTCTCCAGCCTTTCTTCCGTCCGGAAGAGATCCTGTAGCCTTACCATATACAACGTTAGATGTAATTGTAAGGATAGATGTTGTCGGTACAGAATGTCTGTATGTGTGGCACTTGTTCAGTTTGTGCATGAATTTCTTCAGAAGCCATACAGCAATCTCATCTGCACGGTCATCATCGTTACCGTATCTTGGGAAGTCTCCCTCAATCTCGAAGTCTGTTGCAAGACCATCTTCGTCACGGACAACTTTAACCTTAGCGTATTTGATAGCGCTCAGGGAGTCAACTACATGTGAGAATCCAGCAATACCTGTTGCGAAAGAACGTTTAACGTCTGTGTCGATCAGGGACATCTGAGCTGCCTCATAGTAGTATTTATCATGCATGTAGTGGATCATGTTCAGTGTATCAACATACAGCTTGGACAGCCACTCCATCATCTGGTCATATTTCTCCATTACTTCATCGTAATCAAGGTACTCGGAAGTAATTGGCTGGTAAGCCGGTCCTACCTGTACTTTGTTCTTCTCATCGATACCACCGTTGATAGCGTAAAGAAGACACTTAGCAAGGTTTGCACGAGCTCCGAAGAACTGCATCTCTTTACCTGTCTCTGTAGCAGATACACAGCAGCAGATGCTGTAGTCATCGCCCCATACCGGACGCATAACATCATCGTTCTCATACTGGATAGAACTTGTTGTTACAGAAATCAGGGAAGCGAACTTCTTGAAGTTCTCTGGCAGTCTTGAAGAATAAAGAACTGTCAGGTTCGGCTCTGGTGAAGGTCCCATGTTGTTCAGTGTGTGGAGGAAACGATAGTCGTTCTTTGTTACCATAGAACGTCCGTCCTGTCCAAGTCCACCAACCTCAAGTGTTGCCCATGTCGGGTCTCCTGAGAACAGCTGGTTGTAAGATGGGATTCTTGCGAACTTAACCATACGGAATTTCATTACCATGTGGTCGATGATCTCCTGAGCTTCCTTCTCTGTGATCTTTCCAGCCTTCAGATCTCTCTCGATATAGATATCAAGGAATGTAGAGATACGTCCTACAGACATAGCTGCACCATTCTGAGTCTTGATTGCTGCAAGATATCCGAAGTACAGCCACTGAGCTGCTTCATGAGCATCCTTAGCCGGCTGTGAAATATCGAATCCGTAAGCTGCAGCCATTTCTTTCATTTCTTTCAGAGCTTTGATCTGATCTGCAAGCTCTTCACGAAGACGGAAATCCTCACCCTTCATGCCGTGTCTTGCATAACGCTCGAAGTCATACTGTTTTCTCTCGATCAGGAAGTCGATACCATACAGTGCAACACGACGGTAGTCACCTACGATACGTCCACGTCCGTATGTATCCGGAAGTCCTGTAATAATCTTGTTATGACGAGCTTTCTTCATCTCTGGTGTGTAGATGTCGAATACTCCCTGGTTGTGTGTTTTATGATATTTTGTGAAGATCTCATGCAGTTTCTCGCTTGGCTGGTATCCGTATGTTGTACAAGCCTGCTCTGCCATTTTGATTCCACCGTAAGGCATGAATGCTCTCTTCAGCGGTTTGTCTGTCTGCAAACCAACAATCTGCTCAAGGTCTTTCATGCTCTCATCGATATATCCTGGGCCGTATGCTGTCAGACCGGAAACAACTTCTGTCTCCATGTCGAGAACTCCGCCCTTAGCTCTTTCTTCTTTCTGAAGTTCCTGCAGTCTTCCCCATAATTTGTCTGTTGCTTCTGTTGGTCCCTCAAGGAATGCCTCATCACCTTCATATGGTGTGTAGTTCTCCTGGATGAAATCACGCACGTCTACAGAGTGTGTCCATTTTCTTCCCTTGAAGCCAGCCCACTGCTCAAAATTAGCCATTGAAAAATCCTCCTATATTCTTTCCTAAAATAGTTTTGTAATTGTTTTACGGGCATAGTATAACACCGTGTTAAATAAATGACAAGCGTAAAATCGAGAATAAATATCGGAAATCGCTTTGTATTCGATTTAGTACAAAATATACGAAAAAACGCCCATTTTACGGGGAATTGTACGAACTTTAGTACAGTAAAAATGTACTGTAAAAAGAACATTTTTCCCATGTGTACAGTCGGATTCATATGCAAATAAACGGCCTGATTTTCTTTCTGAAAAACCTCTAGGTACTTTTCCTCTATGATAACGATTTCGTTTCATGTTTTCTCTATATTTTTGTCAATGGAGTTACGTTCTGTTTTTTGATATAATAGTGCATTAGAGTATCTACATTTAGTTTATGAAAGAGGAATATTATGGAAATCAGAAAGACAAAACCAGAAGAGCTTGAAGTACTTCTTAAGATGTATGAGCATGCACGGACATTCATGGCAACTCACGGAAATGCTTCTCAGTGGGGAAACACTTATCCTTCTCCACAGTTGATTCTGGATGACATCACTGAGGGGAACAGTTATGTCTGCACAGAACAGGATCAGATCATTGCTACTTTCTATTATAAAGAAGGGGCTGATCCTACTTATATGCGCATCTACGATGGGGACTGGATCAACGACTCCCGTTACGGAGTCGTCCACCGCATCACTTCCACCGGAAATGTAAAAGGTACAGCGTCCTTCTGCCTGAACTGGGCCTTGGAACAATGCGGCAACATCCGTATTGATACACACCGGGACAATATCGTAATGCAGCATCTGCTAGATAAGAATGGATTCAAATATTGCGGAATCGTATATGTTGAGGATGGAACAGAACGAATTGCTTATCAGAAAGTGGTTTAATAATACTAAAATCCATAAAGCAAGGAGCAGAGACATTTGATTTTAATGTCTCTGCTCCTTGTTGCTATATGTCTCACAGAATCTTGCTGCGAAGGACGGTTCTTCTCCACCTGCATAGAGATGTGAGATATCTCCTACTTTCAATCCACGGAAATATGCCGTTCCCTGTTCTCTCTCTTCTGTTACTACTTCTGTCACAGAAGTCGGTGCAAGCGCAAGGCAATGCCAAAGCACGAATGGTGATACATTCCATAAATGGGACAACAGCACGCAGCTGATTCCGAAATGGCAGAAAAATGTCACTGTCTCATCACTTTCTTTCTCCACACGATAATGCGCCCCTTCTCTTACATATCCATGCTCTGCGAGAAAGTGATCAAATTCTTCAATCACATGATCGTATACTTCTACAAGATCAGAATTTTTCGCCACTTCTGTTTCACGCCATGCATTTTTATCCATATAAGCTTCATGTTCTGTCCAATACCCCGGAACCATATCCCATGCAATTCTAGGCAGGAAATGCTCACCTTCTTTTTTCACATCGGGATATGCTTTTTCAAGTTCCGGATTTTTATTCAAATCAACCTGCGCCGGGAACTCTTGCAGCCAATCCAATATTTCTGCTGTTTTTCCAGTTACCTCAAGACATGGAGTCGCCGTATCCTTCGCTCTTCCAAGTGGAGACTTATAGCATTCCCCCATATTCATAGATACTGCACGTTTTGCAAGCAGTGCCGCTTCACGTCTTCCTTTTTCTGTTAATGTGTCATTTACATAATCCGGATCTCCGTGACGGATCAATAGAATTCTCATCGTGCTTCTCCTTTGTAATCAATTATTTTCTCCAGCCATTCCTCTGCCAGTTTTGGCCAACTCTGTACTTCTTTCAGTGTCCTTCGTATCTCTTCTTTTTGCTCTACTGTCCATTTCGGTGGCTGTGTTCTTCCAATCCCATTTTTCACAAGCAGTTCTTCTCCCATTTCCTTTGGAAATGAAGTTTCTCCCGCAAGGATTGCTTCTGCCAGCATACGGAGTTGCTCCTGTGTATAAGGTTCTCTCCCTCTGCGTTCCAGCCAGTCCTCTGTTGCAACAGACATACCATGCACGCCTTCTGAAAATACATGATGTGCGAATGGAACTCCTTCTTCCAGACATTTCTGTGCTAAAAGATAACTATTCTGCACCGGAACTGTTCCATCTGTTGCTGTCTGCCAGATAAAGCATGGTGGCATTCCTTTTGTTACATGCTTTTCAATTGACATATATTCCAGCTCTTTTCTTGTAGGATTCTTTCCATATAATGCTACAAAAGAATCTTTATGTGTGTACTTTCCTGTAGTGATTACCGGATAAGACAGCACAGCAGCATCCGGTTTGTTTGAAAACTTCTGATATTTTTCATCCGGATCCTCGATATCCGCTCCATGCACACACAGACTCGCACACAGATGTCCTCCGGCTGAAAATCCGCACACCACGATCTGATCTGACAAAACGTGCAGCTGCTCTGCACGAAAACGGATCATTCGCATCGCCCTGGAAATATCATTCAATGGCTGAAGCTTTAAAGGTGCTTCATCCAGTGGATTCACTGTATATTCAAGGACGAACACATTATAACCAGCCTGATAAAATTCCATAGCAACCAGATGTGCTTCCGAAGGCGATACAAGTCTGTAACCGCCTCCCGGAACAACCAGCATCGCCGGATGCATCAGCTCATCCTCATGAATATAGCTGACCATAATCGGGATAAAACCATGCGCCGCAGGGTAATGATATTCTTCTTTGTGCCATAATTCTATTCTTTCGCCTATCATGTGTTAATTCCTCCTGTGTGATTTATAATTTGTGCTTTTCTGTTATTCTTTTGGGAGCACGGACTTTGCTCGTTGCTCGCGTAAAAAAGCCATGAAAGACAAGATCCCCCAGCCTTGTCTTCCATGACTCCCATTACATACACTCAACTTGCTTTACAGTTCGAATCCTTCCAGATATGGATTCTCTGCCTCAGAAAACTTCTCTTCCTCAACCATCTGCGCGATTGCCGGGTCAAGTGGCATCTTTCCGAGAACCGGAACGTTAAGATCTGCTGCGATCTCATCAATGTGGCTTTCTCCAAATACTTTAATCTCTTTGCCACAATCCGGACACTTCACATAGCTGTAGTTCTCAACAATTCCAAGAACCGGAATATTCATCTGCTTTGCCATTCCATATGCCTTCTTCACGATCATCTGTACAAGATCCTGCGGAGATGTAACGATCACAACGCCGTCAACCGGAAGAGACTGGAATACTGTCAACGGAACATCACCTGTTCCAGGTGGCATATCAACGAAGAGATAATCAAGATCTCCCCACATAACATCTGTCCAGAACTGCTTTACAACACCTGCGATCACTGGTCCCCTCCAGATAACCGGTGCTTCCTCGTCTTCCAGAAGAAGATTGACAGACATGATCTTTGTTCCGTCTGCTGCTTCACATGGAAGAATTCCCTGCTCAGTTCCTACTGCCATCTCATGAAGTCCGTACATCTTTGGGATAGATGGACCTGTAATATCTGCATCCATAATACCAACATTATATCCTTTTGCTCTCATCATTCTTGCAAGGGATGCTGTCACAAGTGACTTACCAACGCCGCCCTTTCCACTGACAACGCCGATCACTTTTTTAATAGATGAATACATGTTCATCGGTTCATGCATATCAACTTTCTTACTTGTGCATGTTCCTGCACTGGCACAGCTGGCGCAGGATTCCTCTGAACATCCTGCTGTTTTCTGCTCTTCTGCCATAATACCATAACCTCTTTTCTACAAATAATGTAACCGTTCAGAGCCAACCTCCAAAATGCTACGCATTTCGTCAGACATTTTCTGACACAGTGAGTTACTGCTCACACTATGTACAATCAGCAACACAATGACATTATTGTAACACATTTCCTTGAAAAATGATAGGCTGAACCTATGCTTTTATTTTTCTAAGTGTTATACTTATGTTAATTGTTATGTTAATTCTTAATTCATTCTAACTTGAATACAATTAGAAAGGAGTTTTCCTATATGCCAGTAATATCCGAACAGCTCAAGCCAATCGATACCGTCAATGGATTCCAGATCCGTCCCGGCTTTTTCCGTGAATTTGGTGCAGTCGCTATCCCGGGTGGTGTCAACTTTACGATTCATACACACGGAGCTACCTCCTGCGAGCTTCTGCTGTTTCACCGCAAAGCCGAAGAACCTTACGCCGTGATTCCATTTCCGGAAAGTTACAGGATCGGATTCTGCTATTCTATGATCGTCTTTGATCTGGATATCGAAGAATTTGAGTACGCCTATCGATTGGATGGTCCTTATGATGAAAAGAAAGGACTCCGTTTTGATAAAAACAAAATCCTGCTGGATCCTTATGCGCGCGCCGTCACCGGACAGAGCCAGTGGGGGCATGTAAATAACGCCCAGCATGGTTATCGTGCCCGTGTGGTACAATCCAACTTTGACTGGGGTGACCAGCGTCACCATTCTATTCCTATGGAAGACTTGATCATCTACGAGCTACACGTCCGCGGATTTACCATGGATGAAAGTTCCGGTGTTAAGCACCACGGTACATTCGAAGGCCTGCGCGAAAAGATTCCTTATTTGAAAGAACTTGGAGTCAATGCTGTTGAACTAATGCCAATCTTCGAATTTGATGAGATGCGTGATGTACGATTGATTGATGAAAATGAACTTATTGATTTCTGGGGATATAATCCGGTCAGTTTCTTTGCACCAAATACAAGCTACTGTTCTTCTATGGAATATAACCGCGAAGGACTGGAACTCAAGACACTGATCAAAGATCTCCATGACAATGGTATAGAAGTGATCCTCGATGTCGTCTTCAACCACACTGCTGAGGGAAATGAATTCGGTCCGTGCTTTTCTTTCAAAGGCTTTGACAACAACATTTACTATATGTTGACTCCGGACGGACATTATTATAATTTCAGCGGATGTGGAAATACACTGAACTGCAATCACCCTGTTGTACGAGACATGATTTTGGAGTGTCTGCGTTACTGGGTCATCGAATACCGTGTAGACGGATTCCGTTTTGATCTTGCTTCCATTCTTGGACGAAATGATGACGGAACCCCTCTAAGCCAACCACCGCTTCTGCGAAGCCTTGCATTCGACTCGATCCTTGGAAATGTAAAACTGATCGCTGAAGCATGGGATGCCGGCGGACTTTATCAGGTCGGTTCTTTCCCTTCCTGGAAGCGCTGGGCTGAATGGAATGGGCGCTACCGTGATGATATGCGCCGCTTTTTAAAAGGAGATGACTTCCTTGCCCAGACTGCTGCAGCAAGAATCACAGGTTCTCCTGATCTGTACGATCCTGCTTACCGAGGTGGAAATGCTTCCATCAACTTTCTCACCTGTCATGATGGATTCACGCTTTATGATCTGTACAGTTATAACCAGAAGCATAATGAAGCCAACGGTTGGGGGAACACTGACGGAGCTGACGACAATAACAGCTGGAACTGTGGCGTAGAAGGCGAAACAGATGATCCTGCCATTCTGGCACTTCGTAAACGACTGATGAAAAATGCCTGTGCCATTCTGCTTTGCAGCCGCGGAACTCCAATGTTCCTCTCCGGTGATGAATTCGCAGACACACGTTATGGAAATAATAACCCTTATTGCCAGGATAACCTGATCTCCTGGCTGGACTGGAGTCTCCTCAAAAAAAATAAGGATCTGTTCGATTTCTTTCAATATATGATCCGGTTCCGCAAAGATCATCCTGTCATCCGTAAGGATCTCGAACCAAGTTATCTTGGTGTTCCGGCAATGAGCACGCATGGGCTCACTCCTGATGAGACAAATTTCTCCGGTGACAGCCATGTTGTCTGTGTACGATTCGCAGGCTATAATGAAACAACCCAAAAAGAAGACCTTGTTTATCTGGCTGTAAATTCCGGATGGTTTCCGGTCACACTCACTCTGCCGGAACTTCCTGAACATTACAAATGGAAAGTTGCGGTCAACACCGGCGATCCTAAATGTCAGTTTTTTCACAAAAATTCAATGCCTACGGTAGAATCTAAAATATTTTTAGGTGAACGCTCTGTTATTATTTTCGTTGCTACCGCTATATGAATTAAATTTTTTTAGCTGTTTCTCAATATTTTTTAGAATATTTTTGTTTATTTTTGACAAGCTTGTTGTTCGTATAATAAATAACAAGCTTGTCATTTTTTAAACTTTTCTTGATAATTTTTAGATTTATTTGTAGAATATTACTAAATGGAACTTTACTGGTTTGAAGATAGGTTTTTTCAAATACATTTCCTATTTTAGAATCAGTCAGTAATGAACGTTATGGTAAAAGGAGAGGTTTAAAATGAGTAGACTTGAAATCCCAGGTCCAGACAAAGGCCAGCTCGTCGTTGAAGAGCTGTACAAAGATCTGGAACGCAGAATTGAATCCAGCCCTCCAGGATTATGTCCGGTTGACATGACTCGTGCATTCATCGAGATGTGTCAGACACAATCCTGTGGAAAATGTACCCCGTGCCGTGTTGGGCTGTGGCAGTTGAAGAACCTTCTGACAGATGTTATGAACGGTACTGCTACAATGGAGACACTTGATCTGATTGACACATTGTCTGAATCCATCCGCGAAGGATCTGACTGTCCGATCGGATATGAAGCCGGTGCCATGGTACATAAGAGCTTAAGAGACTGTCGCGAAGATTATGAAGAACATGTCCGTCAGGGACGCTGTACCTGCCACTATACACAGCCTGTACCTTGCGTTTCTCTCTGTCCTGCACATGTTGATATCCCTGGATATATCGCACTGACCGGAGAGGGCCGTTACGCTGACGCAATCCGTCTGATCCGTAAGGATAATCCGTTCCCGACAACCTGCGGTTTTATTTGTGAGCATCCTTGTGAGGCCCGCTGCCGTAGAAATATCGTAGATGATGCCATCAATATTCGTGGACTAAAACGTATGGCCGCTGATTATGCAGGCAAGGTTCCGCCACCGGAATGCGCACCTTCCACCGGAAAGCGTATCGCTGTCGTAGGTGGTGGACCTGGTGGACTCAGTGCTGCTTACTACCTGCAGTTGATGGGACATCAGACAACCGTATTCGAGATGCTTCCAAAACTCGGCGGAATGCTCCGCTATGGAATCCCGAACTACAGACTTCCGAAAGATCGTCTTGATGAAGATATTCAGGCAATCCTTGAGACAGGAGTTCAGGTAGAATTTGGAAAACGTATTGGTAAAGATATCACGATTCAGAGTCTCCGCCAGGAATATGATGCTGTTCTTATTTCCATCGGTGCAAGCACTGATAAGAAACTTGGTATCGAAGGCGAACATGCAGAAGGCGTAATCTCTGCTGTGTCGTTCCTTCGTGATGTTGGGGAAGACAAGAGTCCTGATCTCACCGGACAGGAAGTTGCTGTCATCGGTGGCGGTAACGTTTCCATGGACGCCGTCCGCACAGCAAAACGTCTCGGTGCGAAAAAAGTAAGTATCGTTTACAGACGCCGTACTGCAGATATGACTGCTCTTCCGGCTGAGATTGAAGGTGCAGTTGCAGAGGGAATTGAAGTACTCACACTGAAAGCGCCATCCAGAATCGATACTGATGAGAACGGACACGTTTCAGGTGTCTACGTCACACCACAGATGATCAGCAAGATCAAGGACGGTCGTGCAAGTGTCTGTCCGACAGGTGAAGAAGATTTCCTTATCCCTTGCCAGACACTCATCGTTGCAATCGGTCAGGATATCGAATCCGAACATTTCGCAGAAGCCGGTGTTCCGGTTTCCCGCGGTAAGATCATGACAGAGCGTTATGGCGGTTTCGACAATATCCCTGGCGTATTCGCCGGTGGAGACTGTGCCTCCGGACCTGCTTCTGTAATCAAAGCAATCGCCGCTGCAAAGGTTGTTGCAGCCAATATCGATGAATATCTTGGTTTCCACCATATCATCAGCTGCGATGTTGAGATTCCGGAGCCTCGCTTAAGCGACCGTGAACCTTGTGGAAGAGTTGAACTTACAGAACGTGAAGCCTGCAGCCGTGTCTGTGATTTTGAAGGTGTTGAAAACTGTATGACAGAAGCCGAAGCAAAACAGGAATCCCACAGATGCCTGCGCTGCGACCACTTCGGTTATGGTATTTTCAAAGGAGGTCGGAAAGAAAAATGGTAAATGTTACAATTGATAATCAAAAAATATCCGTACCTTCCGGAACTACTATCATGGAAGCTGCGGCAAAACTTGGAACTCCGATTCCGAAATTATGTTATTTGAAAGATATCAACGAGATTGCGGCCTGCCGTGTCTGCGTTGTTGAGATTGAAGGAAAAGACCGTCTGGTCACATCCTGTAATAACGTCGTAACCGAAGGCATGGTGATCTACACGAACAGCCCGAAGGTACGCATTGCAAGAAGACAGACTGTACAGCTTATCCTTTCCCAGCATGACTGCAAATGTGCAACCTGTGTCAGAAGCGGGAACTGTACACTTCAGCAGGTTGCAAATGATCTGAACCTGATCGATCTTCCGTTCAAAGAACGCTTTGAAGATACACCTTGGGACAAGACATTCCCACTCATCCGTGATTCACGCAAATGTATCAAATGTATGCGCTGTATCCAGATTTGTGACAAGATCCAGGGACTGAACATCTGGGATGTTACAAGTACAGGTTCAAGAACAACGATCAATGTAAACGGAAATAAAAAGATCAATGAAGTCTCCTGTTCTCTCTGCGGACAGTGTATCACTCATTGTCCTGTCGGCGCACTTCGTGAGCGTGATGATACAGAGGATGTATGGAGTGCGATTGCTGACAAGAAGAAAGTGGTGGTTGCACAGGTTGCTCCGGCAGTCCGTGCCGCGTGGGGAGAAGCTCTCGGCCTGTCTAGAGAAGAAGCAACAAGCGGAAAGATCATGGACGCCTTGAAAAAGATCGGCGTAGACTACGTCTTCGATACTTCTTTCTCTGCTGACCTTACGATCATGGAAGAAGGAAATGAATTCCTGCAGCGCTTCACCAAAGGAGAATTAAAGCTGCGTCCGATGTTCACTTCCTGCTGCCCTGGCTGGATCCGTTTCATCAAATCACAGTACCCACATCTGGTGCCACAGCTGTCCACAGCCAAGTCACCACAGCAGATGTTCGGTGCTATTATGAAGACTTATTTTGCACAGTCCATCGGTGTCGCTCCGGAAGACATTTACACCGTATCTGTCATGCCTTGCGTAGCGAAAAAAGGGGAACGCAACATGGAACTTTTCTACGGCGAGTATGCCGGACATGACATTGACACAGTTCTCACTACAAGAGAGCTGACAAGAATGATCCGTGCTGCGCATATTGATCCAAAGATCCTGAAAGACCGCGAATGTGATCCGCTTATGAAAGAGTGGTCCGGTGCCGGTGTTATCTTCGGTGCTACCGGCGGTGTTATGGAAGCTGCACTTCGTTCCGCACACTATCTTGTAACAGGACGTAACCCGGATCCGGATGCATTTAAGATCGTCCGCAGTCCATCCTTTGAGACGGATGTTGTAGAAGCTGAAGTACAGATTGGTGATGCTACGATCCGCGCTGCTGTTGTCAGTGGTCTTGGAAATGTACGCAAACTACTTGAAGCAATTGAACATGGTGAAGTACACTACGACTTTGTGGAAGTTATGGCCTGTCCGGGAGGATGCGTCGGCGGAGGCGGTCAGCCGATCCACGACGGCGAAGAACTTGCACACACACGCGGTGCAAACCTCTATTTCCTTGACAAGAACGCAAAGATCCGTTTCTCCCATGAGAACCAGGATGTTATGAAATTGTACAACGATTTCCTTGAGAAACCATTGTCACACAAATCTCATATGCTGCTTCATACAGATCATACAAAGTGGGATATGCCCAGATAATAGAACTGATTTCTCTGAAATTTAAACCCGGAGCCAGAACGGTTGCCATATATAGCAACCATTCTGGCTCTATCTATTCAAAAATTCTAATCAAAGTGCATTTTTACCAGTTATTTTGTGATTTTATTTCATTTTTTATTATTTTTTCACAACAAACTGCTTGTTTTTCATTGTCATCCGGTCTGTATTCTGATAAAATGGACTTATATAGTTACAATTATAGAAAGAAGAATACGTTATATTATGAAGAAAAAAATCAAGATACAAAATACCATCTACTGGAGTATTGTCGTCACGCTGATTTTTACAGCCCTGTTCATATTCATATGCATTTTCAATCAGAAACAGTTTCATTCTTTTCAAGAATCCTCCCAACAATATGTCCTCTGCAAAGATTCCGTTGAGCAGTTAGAAGAAGGATGTGATTATCTGGTAGAGCAGGCGAGACTTTATGCAATGACCGGAAATGAATATTATATGGATCTTTATTTCAGAGAAGCACATATGACCAAACGAAGAGAACATGCTTTAAAACAGCTTGAGGAATATTTTGATGGTACACAGACTTTTACCTCTTTAAAATCTGCATTAAAATCTTCCGGAGACTTAATGAGTATTGACTATTACTCTATGCGGCTCATTGCGGATGCCAACAGGATTTCCGAAGATTCCCTGCAGCAGGAAGTCGCAGCTGTCAAACTAACTGATGAAGACGCTTTATTAAGTTCGGAAGAAAAATTAAAAAAAGCCAGTTCTATTCTTTGCGACAATACTTATCAGGCTTTACTTGTTCAGACGAAAGCGAATCTGGCAAACTGCACACAGAGCCTTTTGGATTATACTCAGAAGAAACAGAATCGTGCACAGACTATTTTTTTCGACAGTTTCCGTAATCTTAAGATAAGCACCTTTCTCATGGTCTTTCTTATGCTTGCCTTTTGCTTTACGATCAGACATCTCATTGTAAAACCTCTGATAAGTTATAATGAGTGCATTCGTCTTGGAGAGATTTTTCCTGTACTTGGAGCAGTAGAATTACAGAATCTTGCAGTCACTTATAATCAGGTGTATCGGGAGAATCAGCAGACACAACAGTTGATCCGTCATCAGGCTGAGTATGATGCGCTTACCGACTGTTTCAACCGCAGATCCTTCAATAAGTTTCTAAGTCTTTATGAAACCGATGCCGAGAACCATCCATTCGCACTGATCCTCATTGATATCGATGTATTCAAATCAGTGAATGACACTTACGGACATGCAATTGGTGATGTTATTTTGAAAAAAGTTGCTGACTATCTAAAAGCCGCTTTTCGAAACAACGATTACGTCTGTCGGATCGGTGGAGATGAATTTGCGATTCTCATGGTTGAGATGACAACAGATTTACAGTACACGATCAAAAATAAGATTGATTCTGTTAACCAACAGCTCTCTTCACCAGAGAAAGGAATCCCAAAAGTATCACTGAGTGCCGGAGTCGCATTTTCCGACCGTGAGAACCCTGGGGAAAACATTTTTGAGGATGCCGATAAGGCTTTGTACAAAGTAAAAGAAAATGGAAGAAATGGCTGCGGATTCTACTAGGATCCACAGCCATTTTTCTCATAGTTCTTACATTTTATTCTACTGTTACACTCTTCGCAAGGTTTCTCGGCTTATCTACATCCAGCCCCTTCGCAACACTTACATAATATCCGAGCAGCTGCAGCGGAATCACTGCGAGGCTTCCCATAAAGTGCTCATCCACCTTCGGAACATAAACTGTAAAGTCTACCTTGTCTTCCATCTCATAATTGCCATAGTTTGTCACACCCATCAGATATGCGCCACGGCTCTTACATTCCATCATATTGCTGACTGTCTTCTCATACAGCTTGCTCTGTGTCAGAACTCCGATTACGAGAATATTGTCCTCGATCAGGCTGATTGTTCCATGCTTTAACTCACCTGCCGCATAAGCCTCAGAATGAATATAAGAAATCTCTTTCAATTTCAGACTTCCTTCCAGACACACTGCATAGTCCACTCCACGGCCTACAAAGAAGACATCATGCGCATTCGCATATTTAGCTGCAAACCACTGGATTCTCTCCTTATCCTGAAGAATCTTCTCAATCTTCTCCGGAATTGTCTGAAGCTCGGAAATGTAATAGCTGTACTGCTCGTCTGTGATCAGCCCTTTCACTTTCGCAAACTGAACTGCAATACAATCAAGAGCTACAAGCTGTGCGCTGTATCCCTTTGTTGTAGCAACCGAAATCTCCGGTCCTGCCAGTGTATAGAACACCTTATCTGCCTCACGGGCAATACTGCTTCCGATTACATTTACAACGGCAAGTGTAGCAAGTCCTTTATCTTTCGCCATACGCATAGCTGCCAATGTATCTGCGGTCTCTCCGGACTGGCTGATCACGATAACCAGACCATCCTTCACAAGCGGCATCTCACGGTAACGGAACTCAGATGCAAGCTCTACTCGAACCGGAATCTGTGCCAGCTCCTCGATCACATACTGAGCCTCAACTCCTACATGCCATGCAGAACCGCACGCAACAATGTAAATCTGGCTGTATTTCTTAATCTCTTCCTCTGTAATATCAATATCCGTAAAGTCGATCACTTCGTCTTTCACAACAGAATTCAGAGTATCACGGATTGCTTTCGGCTGCTCATAGATCTCTTTCATCATGAAATGCTCGAAACCGGCCTTCTCTGCTGCCTCTGCATCCCATTTGATCTCTGTTGTCTCTTTCTCGATCTCGTCACCATTAAGATCATAGAAATGAGCCTCTCCCGGAACAAGCTTTGCAAACTCAAGGTTTCCGATATAGTATACATTTCTTGTGTATTTCAGGATTGCCGGTACATCAGATGCAACATAAGTCTCGCCATCTGCAATACCGATGATCATCGGGCTGTCTTTTCTGGCAACCCAGATCTCTCCCGGATAATCCTTGAACATCAGCTCAAGTGCATAAGAACCACGTACACGAACCATAGTCTTGGCAATCGCATCGATCGGTCCTAAGTTATATTTCTTATAATAGTAGTCAACCAGTTTGATCACTACTTCTGTATCTGTATCACTGTAGAATGTATAACCATGCTTTAACAGCTTCTCTTTCAACTCTGTATAGTTTTCGATAATACCGTTATGTACTCCGACAACCTCAGACTCAACTGTACCGGAGCCACTTCTCTCACAGTTCCCAGATACATGCGGATGTGCATTGATCTGACTTGGCTCACCGTGAGTCGCCCAGCGTGTATGACCGATACCGCAAGTTCCCTTGAGTGCCTTACCACTGTCTGTCTTCTCTGAAAGATTACTCAGACGTCCCTTCGCCTTAACAACCTGTGCAAGATGCTCTCCGTCACGCACTGCAAGACCTGCTGAATCATATCCTCTGTATTCCAGCTTGGACAATCCGTCCAACAGAATCGGAGCTGCCTGATGGTTTCCTGTAAATCCTACGATTCCACACATAAATAATTCCTCCTATTAACTATCTGCATCCCTCTCTACAAATAGTTATATGCATTTCCATGTTGTTTTCCCTTTTCAATGAGCCTATCACTTTCGTAATTGTTACAAAAAAGTTAAATAACTCATTCGTTAGTGTAACACAGATAGGCGAAATAGGGAAGTAAAAAATGCATTTTCTTAATCACTTTCCCTTCACTACAGTGGCCAGTCCGGGAACCTTCCGTTCACGATCGCATGCATGATTCTGTCCTTCGCCCCTGGCGTCTCCCTGTTGATCTGCTCCATCAACTGTTTTGCATACGCTCTTTTTGTTGAACCGTCTACCGGGCACGTATTCTTAACCACACGGATTCCCTGGTCTGCAACAAAGTGCGCTACACCTCGCTCCGGAACATACATCATCGGACGGATCACCGTCACTCCCGCTTCCGGCAGTTCTGTCACTGGTGGGAATGCATAGAACCGACCTTCATAGATCAATGACATCAATGCTGTCTCTATAAAATCATCCTTATTATGTGCATATGCCATCTTATTGATTCCAAGCTCTCCCAGCCGTTGATACATCGCACCCTTCCGAAGCTTTGCACACAAAGAACACGGTCTTGTATCCTTATTCTCCTGAAATACGATCCGGGCAATCTCTGTATTGACCTGCTCATAAGGAATCTCCAGGTGCTTACAAAAATCTGCTACGCCCGTAAAATCCATCCCTTCAAATCCTACGTTGCAGGTAATCGCAGATAATTCGAACCTCTTCGGGTAAAATTCCTGCAGCAGCTTCATCGCATAAAGCAGAGTCAGGGAATCCTTGCCGCCGGAAACACCTACCGCGATCCTGTCTCCGTCTTCTATCATGTTGTAATCTTGTATCGCCTGACGGATCAGACTTAATAATTTCTGTTGTTTCATCTTTCCTCAACTACTACTTTGCATCTTTCTATGTTCATCACATAACCTTCCAAATATTAGTTTCATAATATCACTTTTCCATAATACTTTTCAACAATTTTGCGAAATTCAGGTTGCGGATTTTGTAAGCACCTCTTATACTTTATTATTATGTATGATACAAGGGTCAAAAGGTCATGCGTTTCTTGCTTGCATGAAAAAGCATGACTTATTGACCCGCAAAACACCGAAAAGTAGCCATTTTTCGTAGAAAAATGAGCGGATTTGAGGTGTTTTAGGATTGCGAGAGCATGAAATGCGAAGCAATCCGTGTATCATAGGGGTCAAAATACCTTTTGACCCCAACATCTTATGTATGAATGCGGAGGGATGAAAGCATGAAGATACTTCTGATCAATGGGAGTCCTAAAGGTAAAAGAAGTAATTCGTTAAAGCTTGCATACAGTTTCATTGAAGGATTTAAAAATGGATGTACGGATGATGAAGAAAGCATCTCCATCGATGAACTCCATGTAGCTTCAATGAATATAGCTGCGTGTAAAGGATGCTTTGCGTGCTGGCAGAAAACGCCTGGCATATGCTGTATCAAGGATGATATGCAAAAGGTTATTGGAAAATTGATTGATGCTGATCTTATTCTGTGGTCTTTTCCACTGTACTATTTTAATGTCCCAGGTATCTTAAAGAATTTGATCGACCGTCAGCTTCCTATGAGCCTTCCTTTTATGAGTTCAAAAGAGAACGGATACGGAAGCGGAAGTCATGACTCCAGATATGATATGGAAGGTAAAAGGCATGTTCTGATCTCCACCTGTGGTTTTTATTCTGCTGTTGGAAACTATGACAGTGTATTGCGGATGTTTGATCATTTTCTCGGCAAAGGAAATTATACGACCATCTTTTGTGGTCAGGGAGAATTATTCCGTGTAAAAGAATTGTCTGCAAGAACAGATGAATATCTTTCCACTGTAAAATGTGCCGGATCAGAATATGCAATGACCGGAACAATCTCTGAAGAAACAGATGCAATACTCCACACGCTTTTATATTCCAGAGATGTGTTTGAAAAAATGGCGGATGCCAGCTGGGGCATCAGTAAAACAACCGGAGAAAAAGAACCGGATGATCTTGCATTTACCCGGCAAATGGCCGCTCTTTATAATAAAGATGCCTACGATGGAAAAGACCGCGTACTTGAGATTCACTTTACCGATTTGGATCACACCTACCAGATTCAGCTTAGCAAGACAGGAAGCGAAGTATTTACTGATGGACGTCTTTCTCCAACTACTCGCATAGATACGCCTTTTACTGTATGGTCAGCTATTTCCCGTGGAGAAATCGGTGGCGCAGAAGCATTGGGGAAACAGATGTATACGGTATCCGGCGACTTTTCCTTGATGATTGATTGGGATAAAATCTTCGGAAGCGCATCTGTAGTCAAAAAAACAGAGAAAACGCCTCAAAATACAATTGAACAGAAAAAGCCTTCCATGACGACAATGCTGATACCGTGGATTACATTCTGGATTGCTGTTTCTATTCATCCGAAAGTCGGAGCTATGATAACACTACTTGTGGTTGCAACAGTACCGTTTATTATGAGAAAACATAAATTTGTCATCTGGGATCAGCTCTCTATGGCAGCTGTTGCTATACTTTCTGCAGCGGCAAATATAACCGGAAACGGAGTTCTTCCAACAAACATCGGATATCTTGTATTTGGACTCTTCTGGCTGCTTTCATGCCTGACAAAAGAACCTTTATGCGCTGCATATGTAAAATATAATTATGGGGGTGAAAATGCGCATCAGAACCCTCTCTTTATGAAGACAAATTATATTCTTGCCGCGGCATGGGGCACGCTATATGTACTAACAGCAATCTGGACCTTTCTGTTTAAGAAAGCCGGGTTTGAAAATGTACTTATCCTTGTGAATAATCTGATTCCTATATTGATGGGGTTTTTCACAGCATGGTTTGAAAAATGGTATCCTGCACGGATGGCAAGAGGCAAGAGAAAATAGTATTTTCTCTTGCCTCTTATGATTCTCAACTACCTCTTTCAATATATCTTCTGTATGCCCAAGCTTTGACAATTCTAAGATATGCATCTCCATGTTTAAATCTACAACTCTTTCAACAATTCCAGCAGTTCTTCCTTACTGAAGCTTCCACTTCCCATTTCTTCTCCGCCAATAATCTGGTCAGATAGTGAAGAGAAAAAGAAGCGGCAGCCACCAACCTCTCAGTCAGCAGCTGCCGCTCTCATCATTCTTTTTATTCTTTATCTTCAAAGGCTTCTTTCATCTTATCCATGAATCCTTTTTTCTTGCCTTTTTTCTCTGATTTCTCAGATTTTGTAGCAAGGTCATCATGCTGATGAAGTGTATTTCCACTGAGCTCATCGAATTTTCTCAGAGCTTCTTTCGCCTCTGCGCTTAATCTCTCCGGTGTCTGGATCACTAATGTTACATAATGATCTCCTCTTACCTGAGTATTTCTAAGGGATGGAACTCCCTTTCCTTTCAGACGTACTTTTGTATCTGTCTTTGTTCCCGGTTTTACTGTGTAGAGAACGTCTCCGTCTACAGTTGGAATCTTCACATCGCCACCGAGTGTAGCCACTGCGAAGGAAATCGCAACGGTTGAGAAGATATGCATATCCTGTCTCTGGAAGATTGGATGTCTGGATACGTTAACCTCAACGAGAAGATCTCCTCTCGGTCCTCCATTAACTCCCGGTTCTCCTTTTTCACGGATGCGTACGCTCTGTCCGTTATCAATACCTGCCGGAATCGTAACTTTGATCTTCTTTCTGCTGGATGTATATCCTGTACCTGCACATTTCGGACATTTCTCTTTCACGATCTTACCGGAACCACCACAGTTCGGACATGTTTGTACATTCTGTACGGTTCCAAAGAAGGACTGGGATGTATATACGACCTGACCTTTACCACCGCACTTTGGACATGTCTCCGGTGATGTTCCAGGCTTTGCACCTGTGCCGTGACAGTCTTCGCAAGGATCTTTCAGTACAAGATCCAGTTCTTTCTCGCACCCGAAGACAGCTTCCTCGAATGTGATGCGGATGCTCTTTCTGATATTAGCCCCTTTCATAGGACCATTGCTTGCGCCGCCTCTTCTGGAGCCACCGAACATATCTCCGAAGATATCTCCGAAAATGTCGCTGAAATCTGCTCCATTGAAGTTAAATCCGCCACCGAATCCACCTGCTCCGCCGCCGGCACCGCCATCAAATGCAGCGTGGCCGAACTGATCATACTGACGACGTTTGTCAGCGTCACTCAGAACGGCATAGGCTTCGGAAGCCTCTTTAAACTTTATTTCTGCTTCTTTATCCCCTGGATTCATATCTGGATGGTACTTCTTCGCAAGCTGGCGGTATGCTTTCTTGATTGTAGCATCATCTGCATCTTTGCTTACGCCGAGCACCTCATAATAATCTCTCTTTGCCTCTGCCATAACACAAATACTAACCTTTCTGTATCTCTTTCTTAACCTCAAGAAATTCTACGAAGCTACAAAGCTCCGTAGAATTTCTCTTCATGCTTCATTTATCTGATGCCCTGCTGCCTATTTCTCCTCTGTCTTACCGGCATCTTTTCTATATTTTAGACTTCTTTGTAATCTCCGTCTACAACATCATCACCCTGGAAACCATCCGGAGCCGGACCAGCTTCTGGTGTAGGACCAGCCTGTGCACCTGCACCTGCTGCAGCACCTGCCTGCTCATACATCTTTGTGAACAGTTTCTGTGCGCTCTCCATCAGTTTTTCCTTCGCAGCTTTGATCTCTGCTACCTGCTCTTCTGTTGTGTTCTCCGGAGCAGATTTTGCAAGGATATCTTTCAGTGCCTGAACGTCAGCCTCTACAGCTGCCTTCTCTGTAGCATCGACTTTGTCGCCAACCTCTTTGATTGCCTTCTCTGTCTGGAATACCATAGCGTCTGCTTCGTTTCTTGTATCGATTGCTTCTTTACGTTTCTTATCCTGAGCCTCGAATTCAGCTGCTTCTTTTACAGCTTTATCGATATCGTCATCAGACATATTAGAACCTGCTGTGATTGTAATATGCTGCTCTTTACCTGTTCCAAGATCCTTAGCAGATACATTTACGATACCATTTGCATCGATATCGAATGTAACTTCGATCTGCGGGATTCCACGTGGAGCCGGCGGGATTCCATCAAGTCTGAACTGTCCGAGGGACTTGTTGTCTCTTGCGAACTGTCTCTCACCCTGTACAACGTTGATGTCTACAGCTGTCTGGTTATCTGCTGCTGTTGAGAAGATCTGGCTCTTCTTTGTCGGGATTGTTGTATTTCTCTCAATCAGTCTTGTAGCTACACCACCCATTGTCTCGATAGACAGTGACAGTGGAGTTACATCAAGAAGAAGGATGTCTCCTGCGCCTGCATCTCCTGCAAGTTTACCACCCTGTACGGAAGCACCAAGTGCTACACACTCATCTGGGTTAAGGGATTTGCTAGGCTCTTTGCCTGTCAGTCTCTTAACTTCTTCCTGAACAGCCGGAATACGTGTTGATCCACCAACGAGAAGTACCTGTCCAAGCTCGGAAGCTGTGATTCCTGCGTCAGAAAGTGCACGTCTTACCGGTTCCTGAGTCTTTTCTACGAGGTCTCTTGTCAGCTCGTCGAATTTAGCTCTTGTAAGGTTCATATCGAAATGTTTCGGTCCTTCAGCTGTTGCTGTGATGAACGGAAGGTTGATATTTGTTGTTGTTGCACTTGAAAGCTCTTTCTTTGCTTTCTCTGCAGCTTCTCTTAATCTCTGAAGAGCCATCTTATCTGCAGAAAGATCTACGCCTTCTTTTGCCTTGAAGTCTGCAAGCATGTAATCTGTGATCTTCTGGTCGAAGTCATCTCCACCAAGTCTGTTGTTACCGGCTGTTGAAAGTACTTCGATAACTCCATCACCAATCTCGATAACAGATACATCGAATGTACCACCACCAAGGTCGTAAACCATGATCTTCTGCTCTTTCTCGTTGTCAAGACCATAAGCAAGTGCAGCTGCTGTAGGCTCGTTGATGATACGTTTTACATCAAGTCCTGCGATCTTACCTGCATCTTTTGTAGCCTGACGCTGAGCATCGTTGAAGTAAGCCGGAACTGTGATAACAGCTTCTGTTACTTTCTCACCAAGGTATCCTTCTGCATCAGCTTTCAGTTTCTGAAGGATCATTGCAGAAATCTCCTGTGGAGAATATTTCTTATCGTCAATATCTACTTTATAATCTGTTCCCATCTCTCTTTTGATGGATGAGATTGTTCTTGCTGCGTTTGTTACAGCCTGACGTTTTGCAGGCTCACCTACAAGACGCTCTCCTGTCTTTGTAAATGCTACAACAGACGGTGTTGTTCTTGCGCCTTCTGTATTCGCGATAACTGTTGGCTGTCCACCTTCCATAACGGCTACACAGCTGTTTGTTGTACCAAGGTCAATACCAATAATTTTTCCCATGATAAATTTCCTCCTCTATCTAATCTCTGAATCTTGTTAAAAATCAAATTAGTTTGCTACTTTTACCATGCTGTGTCTTACAACACTTTCACGGTACATGTAACCTTTCTGGAATTCTTCTGCGATGATGTTCTCACCGAGCTCCTCATCTTCTACATGCATCACTGCGTTGTGGAAATCCGGATTGAATTCCTGACCAACTGCCTCGATTGGTTTTACTCCAACGGATTCCAGTGTAGTCATAAGCTGTTTGTAGATTTTCTCCATTCCTTCTACGAACGGAGCATTCTTCTCCTCCTCCGGTACGGAACCAAGTCCACGCTCGAAGTTGTCTACAACCGGAAGAATCTTTTCTATGATATCTTTCGCTCCGATCTCATACATCTGGGATTTCTCCTTCTCAGATCTCTTGCGGAAGTTATCAAACTCTGCCATCTGACGAGTAACGCGGTCTGTGAGTTCCTCGATCTTCTCGTCTTTCTTGTCCTTCTTCTCTTTCTTTCCGAAGAACTTCTTCTTTCCTTCTGATGCTGCTTCTGAATCTCCTTCAGTCTCAGTTGCTTCTTCTGTTGCTTCTTTCGCCTCAGTCTCAGCTCCCTGGGCATCTTCTGTTGCTGTCTCTTCAGCTTCTGCCTGCTCTTTCGCAGCTTTTGCTTTTGCCTCTTCAACAGCTTCTTTTACCATATCTTCTTTGCTCATGTTCTCTGTCACCAGCTTTCTACCTTCCTATTCTTTTGGTTCTTTATTATAAATCGCATCCAACTCACTTTGCAGAGTCTTCAGCGTCTTCATGACATGTTCATAATCCATTCTCTTCGGACCGATGATTCCGATCGTTCCTTTCATGCCTTCTCCCAGCTCATATGTGGCGGTAACAACGCTGCAGTCTTTCATGGTCTTAACCGGAGTTTCATCTCCGATGTAAACCTGTATGCCGTTGTTCTCCTCACTTGCCAGTGTCTCTGTCACCAGATCTGCCAGCTGCTGTTTCTCTTCAAATGCACTGATGATCTCCTGTGCGCTCTGCTTATCACTAAGCTCCGGATATTTGAAAATATTCGTTGCGCCGCTTGTGTAGATCTCCATGTCATTATCTACATGAATGATCTCTGCCACTGCATCCAGTACATGACCGACAACCTCGCTGTGGATACCAGCCTGTTCTTTCAATCTGGCGATCAGACCTAATGTAATCTGATCAATGGATAATCCATTCAGTGTCGTGTTCAGAAGCATATTCAGCTTCAACAGATTCTCATTACTTAAGGTTTCTCCAACTTCAATGATCTTATTCTTGATCACATTACCACCAAGTACGATGACTGCTACGATCTGTTCTTCATCCACCTGCGATAGCTGAATGAACTTCAATGTGTTCCGGCTGTTGACCGGTGCGGAAACCATCGTCGCATAATTGGTGTTCGAAGCAAGAACCTTTGCCGCTTGCTGGAGTACCTTCTCGACCTTATCTGTCTTCTCAAGAAGTGCATCCTCTCGTCTGCTGATCTCCTGCTCCTTGTTCTCCATCAAAAGATCTACATAAAAGCGATATCCCTTATCTGATGGAATTCTTCCTGCCGATGTGTGTGGCTGGAAGATGTAACCAAGATCTTCCAGATCTGCCATCTCATTCCTTATCGTTGCGGAACTTAATTTCAAATCTGTGTATTTTGAAAGGGTTCGTGATCCGACCGGTTCGCCAGTCTCCAGATAATTCTGTATGATGGCTTTCAATATCGTAAGTTTTCTTTCACTTAATTCAGCTTCTACAGACATCTCTGTGTTCCCCTTTCTGTTCATCTTTGTTTGTTATTAGCACTCTTTGTTTTTGAGTGCTAACACCTTACAGATACTAAGATAGCACCTCGATTTCTGTTTGTCAACACTGATTGTTATTTTTATAAGTTTTTTATTTTCTTCTTATTTTATTTACAAGATTTTTCAGATTGTCTTTGCGGAATCTTATTTTATGAAGTTTTGAACACATTTGCCACATTCTCCCAGATATGTTATGATTGTAACTGTTCTATTGTGATTTGTTTCTTCATCAGTTATGATACTGATTAACGCAGACAAGATATCTTTTAAAATAAGAACAAGAATATCAGAAATGGGGAGTTTATATGTCATCTACATCGAAAGAACCTGCTGCAAAGGAGAAGGACTCTACTGCGAAAGAACTTTTCCAATGGCTAATCGCCATTTTAGCAGCTGTTGCTATTGCTTTATTTGTTGATAATTTTCTAATCGTCAATGCTCAGATTCCTTCCGGTTCAATGGAAAACACTATCATGACCGGAGATCGTGTGGTTGGTAACCGGCTTTCTTATTTAACCAAGGATCCCGAGCGTTATGATGTAATCATATTTAAGTATCCTGATGATGAAAGCCAGCTTTTTATCAAGCGTATCATTGGACTTCCTGGTGAAACCGTGGAGATCCGTGACGGTCACATCTACATTGATGGCTCTTCTGAACCTCTTGAAGATGTAGAGACGAAAGAATACATGATCGGAAATTATGGTCCTTATACCGTACCGGAAGGATGCTATTTTGTGATGGGAGATAATAGAAATGATTCGAAAGATTCCCGCTACTGGATTAATCCATATGTATCCAAAGATAAGATTCTTGGCAAGGCAGTCTTTCGTTACTGGCCAATTACAGAGATGAAAACGATCAAATAATTTTCAAATAGAAGAGGTTATTGTTAATATCAATTTTTAGGTTTCCAATTTTAAAAATACGAACCCACTGAAGAAATCGAGTATTTTTTATACTTGAACTTCTTCAGTAGATTCGTATTTTTCTTTTCTGATGAAAAGTTTCGGGGAACAGCACACCTTGTTTACATCTTATAACAACCTTTTTCAGAAATCACAAAATCCATCCGCAGATCATGTTCCTCCACCGGAATTTCGTCTACAAGCAGTTCCTCCCTGCAAAGTGCTGCTTTCACGCAATGCGTCTTTTCCAGATATCTGTCGTAATATCCACCACCGTGACCAAGGCGTCTTCCGCTTCTATCGCAGCTGATACATGGAATGAAAGCAAAATCAATTGCTTCCGGCTGAATCAATCTTTCCGGGTCTTCTTTTGGTTCAAGGATTCCATATGCACCCGGATACAGCTCTTGTAATGAGTGGATCTCGTATACGTTCATAATTCCTTTTCCCGTACACTTTGGCACTCCAAGATGCTTTCCTGATTGAAGAATATCTTGCAATATAGAAAATGTATCTATTTCTTTCTCTGTGCTCACATAACAGAACACACAGTCTGCGCTCTTGTATTCATTCAGTTCCAAAACACTTTCTGTAATCTTTCTGTCTGCTTCTTTTCTGTATTTTTCTGTTGTAAAAAAAAGTTTTTCTTTTATTTTTCTTCTTAATTCTTTCTTTTGAATTATTTCCTCTTCTGTTTTTCTTTCCAATTCTTCCACTCTTATCTCTCTTTTCTTGTTTCTATTATTTAACTGTTTTCTTCACTCTGCTCTTCTCCGACAGATTCAATCAGCAGGTGATCCAGATTTTGCAGGTCTGCTTTTCTGATTTCATATTTTCCCTCTTTATCTTTTTCTACATGAAGAACAATTTTATTTGGTTTTCCGTACTTCAGCCCTTTTTCTGCCGCCTGACTTAAAACCTCATAATAGATCTGATAAATTTCTGTCTGCATCTGTGTTTCTTCTGGCATAGCCTGTCCGTTCATCACATCATTTGAAACTTTTGTGGCGTATTCCTGCGCCTTCTCCTGAAATTCAGCATAAGTATCCTTCAGCAATGTGATTGGTTTCACTGTAAGAACAACCTGATAAGTTCCATTTTCTTCCCTGGTTGCTTCTCCTACAGTATAAGATGTCTTCTTTGCAAGATCTGCAAACAGTTCTCTATATTCTTCTGTCATCTCATCTGTCATTACATGCTCCGGAAATTTTTCCATTGTATAAGCAAGATTATCTTCGAAAACCTGTTTTGCTTCTTTCTCGGAAATGCCGGTCTGTTTTATATAGGATTCTGTTTTCTGCTTATAAGATACATCTAAAAATGCCTGTACATATTCCTGCGGATCAAAACGGTTTATGTAACAATAGATCATTGTTGCTGTTGCTGCGACGATAATTGCAACCATTATAACTCCTACTATAAAATGCTTCTTTTCTTTTTTTCCTGACATCAACTTTACCTCTTTTCTAACTGTAATTTGAATAACTTATTTGTAACTGTTCAGAGCCAAGCAAAATTTCAAAAACAGGTATAAAATGCTTGCATTTTTAAAACTGTTTTTGAAATTTTATTTGGCGGATACGCCACACCGACGAAATGCGTAGCATTTTGGAGGTTGGCTCTGAACAGTTACACTTATTTTATTTCTGTCACAGTATAGCATGATATCAGTTCACATTTTGTAGAACGATGTCGCCTGCATGCAACACGTTTCAGATAGCAAGAAAGAGATACGCAACCGTATCTCTTTCTTCTTGCAGACTTGTTTCTTTTATCTGCTTTCTCTTTCATTTACAGATCAAATCTGATCTTGATATATGCTTTGATCTCTTCCACGCATTTCTGGAATCCAAGCTTTCCACTGTTCAGGCACAAATCATAATTTCTTGCATCTGCCCACTCGTGTCCTGTATGGTAACGATAGAAATCACCGCGAAATTTATCCGTCTTCTCGATGTATTTTTTCATTTCTTTTTCTGTCATACTGTTACGCTCCATCGCACGATCAAGACAGAATTTCTCATCTGCATGAACAAACACACTGACAACATTTGGATTGTCTTTCAGAACATAATCTGCACATCTTCCAACAATTACACAGGATTCTTTCTCAGCCAGATCTTTGATGATCTTTGCCTGATAGTTAAAGATATTTTCTTCTGAAACGAAGTCTTTATCTTCCGGCGGAAGAAGTTCTCCGTCGTATGGACGACTGAGGATCTTGAACCAGCCGGCTCCCTTCATCTTCTCATCACTCATACCGAAGAGTCTCTCGTTAATTCCGCTTTCCTCGGATGCCATACGCAGGATTTCTCTGCTATAACAGTTGATTCCAAGCTCTTTTGCAAGCATAGCTCCGATTGTCTTACCACCGCTTCCATACTGTCTTGCCATTGTAATTACAATATTGCTGCTCACCTGAATCGCCTCCTATTCTCCTAAATACGCTTTCTTAACTGCTTCATCTTCCAGCAGGTCTTTTGCATTTCCTGACATTGTGATCTTACCAGTCTCAAGAACATAGGCGCGATCCGCGATAGAAAGAGCTTTCTTTGCATTCTGTTCTACAAGAAGTACTGTTGTTCCACTCTCACTTACTGCCTGGATAATATCAAAAATCTCATTTACAAAGATTGGAGAAAGTCCCATAGAAGGCTCATCCATCAGAATGATCTTCGGTTTAGACATCAGTGCACGTCCCATGGCAAGCATCTGCTGCTCTCCACCACTGAGTGTTCCGGCCATCTGATTTCTTCTCTCTTCCAGACGTGGGAATCTCTTATAAACATTTGCAAGACTCTCTTCGATCTCATTTTTATCTTTTCTTGTATAGGCGCCCATTTTCAGGTTTTCGTAAACACTCAGTTCAGCGAAAACTCTTCGTCCTTCCGGAACGTGAGCCATTCCCATAGACACGATCTTATGCGCCGGGACCTTTGTGATATCAGTTCCTTCAAACATAACAGAACCTTTCTTTGGAGAAAGAAGTCCTGTAATTGTATGAAGTGTTGTTGTCTTTCCGGCTCCGTTTGCGCCGATCAGTGCAATAACCTCTCCCTGATTTACCTCAAAGGAAATGCCTTTGATTGCCTGGATCATTCCATAATATACTTCTAAGTCTTTGACTTCAAGCATTGCCATTGTTATCTTCCCCCTATTCTCCCAGATATGCCTTGATTACCTGAGGATCATTCAGTACATCTGTTGTCTTGCCCTGTGCAAGTACTTCACCGAAGTTGAGTACTGTCAGCTCCTCGCAGATACCACTTACCAGTTTCATATCATGTTCGATCAGAAGGATCGTCATATGGAACTCATCTCTCACGAAACGGATCATATCCATCAGTTCTCCTGTCTCGTTCGGGTTCATTCCTGCTGCCGGCTCATCCAGAAGAAGAAGCTTTGGATCCGTCGCAAGTGCTCTGGCGATCTCCAGTTTTCTCTGCTGTCCATAAGGAAGGTTTGCAGCCTTATATGACGCAAACTTCTCAAGATCGAATACCTTCAGAAGCTCCATCGCCTTTTCATTCATCTCTTTTTCTACCTTACGATAATTCGGAAGTCTTAAGATTCCTTCGATCGTAGAGTAATGATGATGGTTGTGAAGTCCTACTTTAACATTATCAAGAACAGTCAGTTCCTTGAAAAGACGGATGTTCTGGAATGTTCTTGCAATTCCGGCCTTACTGATCTCAATATTTTTCTTTCCTGTAAGATCCTTTCCGTCCAAAAGAACCTTTCCTGAATCCGGTTTATATACTCCTGTCAGAAGGTTGAATACGGTTGTCTTACCGGCACCATTTGGTCCAATCAATCCGTAAAGTTCTTCTTTCTGTATCTTGAGGTCAAAGTCATTTACCGCACGGAGACCTCCGAAAGAAATTCCAAGATTTTTTACATCTAATAATGTACTCATTCTTACTTAAGCCTCCTTTTTCTTTCCAAAATGAAGATACTTCTCTCTCCACTCGATTGCCTTTGGTGCCCAGTTAAAGAGCATCATGATGATCAGAACGATCGCATAGATCAACATACGGTAATCAGACAGTCCACGAAGAAGCTCCGGAAGGAGTGTCAGGATAACTGCTGCAATAATAGATCCACGGATATTTCCGATTCCACCAAGTACTACAAAGACAAGAATCGTGATGGACATATTGTATCCAAAGTTGTTTGTATTTGCTGTCAGTGTTGACAGGTTGTGTGCATACAGAACACCTGCTGCACCGGCCATAGCTGCTGAAATTGTAAATGCCATGAGTTTATACTTTGTAACATTGATTCCGATAGACTCAGCTGCGATTACATTATCACGGATCGCCATGATCGCACGTCCGTCTCTGGAATTGATCAGGTTGAGTACGATAAATAATGTCACCATGATCAGGATAAATCCGATCAGGAAAGTTGAATCCTTCGGAGTTCCTGTGATTCCCTGCGGACCGTTCAGGATAACTGTTCCGTCTGGATCCATGTCAAGTGCCATAACGTCCTTTGTTGCAAAATGAAATCCTTTGGAATCCTTTCCAATATAAAGGACATTTACAAGGTTCTTAATGATCTCACCGAATGCAAGTGTAACGATTGCAAGGTAATCGCCTTTCAGACGAAGTACCGGGATTCCGATGATAACACCGAAGATTGCTGCTACTATAACACCGATCAAAAGTGCAAGCAGAAATCGTACAATCGAATTCTCGATCACATCTCTCATACATTTTGAGAAAAATGCACTGGAAAATGCTCCCACACACATAAATCCTGCATGGCCAAGGCTAAGTTCTCCGAGAATACCTACTACAAGGTTCAGAGAAACCGCCAGGATAATATATGTACAAAGCGGAACAAGAAGTCCTGTCAGAAGACTGGAAATACTTCCTGTGCTGCTTAAAGTCTGCATCACTACGAAAGCTACAATCACGATAGCATACGTGATGAGATTACTTCTCTTTGTTTTATTCATATTCTTCAACATAATTCCATCCACCTACACTTTCTCCTGAATCTTCTTGCCCAGAAGTCCTGTAGGCTTCACAAGCAACACAATGATCAGAACTGCGAACACGATCGCATCTGCAAGCTGGGAAGAAATGTATGCCTTACTGAAGATCTCGATGATTCCCAAAAGAATTCCTCCGATAAATGCACCCGGAATGGAACCGATTCCTCCAAATACAGCTGCAACGAATGCTTTGATACCCGGCATCGCACCTGTGTATGGTGTCAGGCTCGGGTAGGTAGAACACAGAAGCACACCGGCTACTGCTGCAAGTCCGGAACCAATCGCAAATGTAAGAGCAATTGTTGCATTTACATTGATACCCATTAATTGCGCTGCGCCTCTATCCTCTGATACTGCACGCATCGCCTGTCCTGGTTTTGTCTTCTGAACAAATGTGATCAATGCGATCATAATAACCACACAAACTACGATCGTAACAATTGTCTCTCCTGAAATATTCAGCTTGCCATCTGCAAGTGAAAGTCCACTCCACTTGATCACTGATGGGAATGTCTGTGCATTCGCACCGAAGATCAGAAGTGCTACATTCTGAAGCAGATAACTGACACCGATCGCTGTGATCAGTACGGCAAGTGAAGATGTTGCATTACGAAGCGGCTTATACGCTACACGCTCCATCAGAACACCAAGTACTGTACAGGCAATGATTGAAATCAGGATTGCCACCCAGGTAGGAAGTCCTGCCTGCTTCATTGTGATCAAAGCTACATATGCACCGATCATGATCACATCACCATGTGCAAAGTTCAACATCTTGGCGATTCCATATACCATTGTGTATCCAAGCGCGATCAACGCATAGACACTGCCAAGACTTAGTCCATTTACTAAATATGAAATAAAGCTCATATCCGTCCCTCTCATCCTTTTTATATTTTTGTAAGGTACTACTTTAACCTTTTAAATTGAATTGATTATAGCATAATTATTTTCTTGTATCAATACAAAAAACAGAATCCGCTCTGTTTTTTTATTAAAACAGGCTTTTATGAAGTAATCCAAGTACTGTTGTCAGATCTTCAATCCCCATCTGTCCCGGTGCAGATACTTTCCCAACTGCTCCAAATGTCAGTGCAGAACCAAAGACTTCTCCACAGAGACGGCTGATCACACCTGTTCCTGACATAGACATTGTAATGATCGGACGATCCGCATACTCGCTTGCCATCTCTTCTGTCGCTGCAAGAAGTGTAAGAACATCTTTCTTATTCTGTGGCATCACAGCGATCTTCGGAATATCTGCTCCAAGATCCTGCATTTTTCTTAAACGGGATACGATTTCCTCTTTTGCCGGAGTCTTGTGGAAGTCATGGTTCGAAGCGATCACTTTTACTCCATTTGCATGTGCTGTCTCAACAACAGCCTTCACAGCCTCATCTCCTGTAAATGCCTCTACGTCTACAAGGTCAATAAGTCCTGTCTTTGCTGCATTCTGATTCAATTCAACATAAGCCCCTGTCTCGATTGCTTTTTCTCCACCTTCTTTGGATGTGCGGAATGTGAAAAGGATCGGCATCTCCCCAATCACCTCACGAAGTGCCTGCATTGTCGCCTCTGTCTTTGCAAAATCAAAGATATCTTCATACCAGTCAACACGCCACTCAACAACATCAGCCTTTGTTGACTTGATATTCTCGGCTGCTGCAAGAATCTCTTCTCTTGTTACGCCAACAATAGGTACACAGATTTTCGGGATTCCAGCGCCAATTTCAATATTTCTTACTTTTACTGTATTCATGATTTGTTCCTTTCTTAAGCTTCTTCCGAATTCTTCAGAAGCACACCATATCTTACATTTATAAAAAGTATAATATAAATAATAGCACAAAGATAGAACAGCATGCTATAGAAAATTCACAAGCTTGAAACTATGGCCACACCAACGGAAAAACATCTTGTAAATCAAATGACTAACACTGCTCCAAAAAGAAGTCCCCCGGCAGAAACGATGTCTGTCGGGGGGATTTCTCCTATTCTTTTAATGTATCTACAAAGAGCGTTGCTACTCTCTGTATTTATTTTTCTAAACGAATCTGATATATCAATTATTCAGCAGCATCTTCTGCCTGAAGTACCTGATACTCTCCACTCTTAACAACAACTACTGTAGGCTCTTTTGTAGGCTCTCCATCCTCTGACCATGTGATGCTCTTTCCTGTAAGTCCATCATATGTGATCTCTGTCATACCTTTTTTTAGTGCGTCACAGATATCTGATGCGCTCTTATCCGGTGTAACATCTTCTTTCTCAGCTGCTGCTTTGATTACGTATACACAGTCATAAGCATCTGCTGCGAACTGAATCGGTGTGTCTCCGAATGCTTCTTTGTAATCAGCAACGAATTTCTGTGTTGCTTCGTCTGTAGCATTTGCTGTAAATGGTGTAAGGAACATTAAGTCTTCTGCAAGACTTGCGTCAAATCCATCAAGATCAAGGATACCGTCCATACCGTCACATCCGAACCACTTCGGTGTAAATCCTGCTTTGTTTGCCTGAGCAAGAATCAGAGAAGCTTCCTGATAGTAAATTGGAAGGAATACAAGTTCAGCACCTGCATCTTTTGCTTTCTGGATCTGTACAGAGAAGTCTGTCTTGTTATCTGCTGTAAATGCTTCTGCTGCTACAACATCAAGTCCTTTTGCCTTTGCCTCTGTCGCAAATGTCTGATAAATTCCTGATGAATATGTGTCAGAGCTGTTATAAATGATTGCTACTTTTGTTGCAAGCTTGTTCTCTGCAATGTAATCTGCTGATGCGCTACCCTGGTTAGGATCTGAGAAACACATACGGAATGCATTGTCATACTGGATACTGTCTACTGCTGTAGCAGATGGTGTCAGCTGGAACATGTTATCTGAATGAGTCTCCTCAACAACTGCTGTACAAGGTGTAGAAGTTGTTGTTCCGATCAGTGCCTGCATTCCCCAGTCTTTCAGAGTATTGTAAGCGTTCACAGATTTCTCTGAATCAGCCTGATCATCTTCAAACTTGTATTCAATCTGCTTTCCGTTAATTCCGCCTGCTGCGTTGATCTCATCTACTGCAAGCTGAATACCATTCTTTACAGCTGTTCCGTAGATTGCTGCATCTCCTGTTGTAGGTCCGATACCACCAATCTTAAAAGTGTCAGAATCGGATGAGCCTCCGCTCTTTCCACTATCTCCTGAACTTCCACATGCTGCTAATGAAAATACCATAGCTGATGCAAGCATTACACTTGCTGCTTTTTTCCACATCTTCATAATAATCTCCTCCTAGAAATTAAAATAATAAACTTTATGTGTCATATATTAGCTCGTAGAAGTATGATTTGTCAAGCAGAAATAGAGTGCAATCTGTTTTTTATCTATATTCGTTAAATATGGTCAAGCGATGTTAAAATAGATCAAGTTGGTTGTTATATCTATTAATCTGATATCTTAATACATTTCGTTCTATGGAAAAATTCCAATTTACACTTTGGTTTGCTGTCAACAAAGATACTCCGTTTTAATTTTGCAAAGAAAAAAACAGTGCTTTCGCACTGCTTCTCATTCCTGTCTATATATCATGTACCTTCAAAACTACATACAGTCAAAACCAACATCATCATCCAAACCTATCACTGCTTTGGTTATGCCCTCGACCTAT
>OAVX01000027.1_pt1 | contig 162411 bp, 133 predicted proteins | sample 1476471 | NCBI WGS metagenome assembly OAVX01 (sample SAMEA2580114, study PRJEB22360) | human gut metagenome | biome: human gut; feature: human-associated habitat; material: faeces | place: Denmark | collected 2008/2010
TGTGACCCTCTGCTTGTAAGGCAGATGCTCTCCCAGCTGAGCTAAGATCCCATATTCATATGTCGGCTGCGGCTTCCACTTACGCTTTGTCGCAACCGACTTGATTATTATATACTTAACACCTATCAGATGTCAACAACTTTTTTATTTTATTTTATATTTTATTGTAACTGTTCAGAGCCAACCTCCAAAATGCTACGCATTTCGTCGGTGTACAGTTACCATTTTATTTAAAGTATTTTACACCTGATTCAAAAATCTTCAGATCCTGCTCTCCATAAATGTTAATAGCAACATGATCTCCACGTCTCTCAGAGTGAGCCATCTTACCAAGGACACGTCCATCCGGGCTTGTGATACCTTCGATTGCACGGTAAGATCCGTTCACGTTCCACTCTTCGTTCATGCTGATATTTCCTTCCGGATCACAGTACTGTGTTGCCACCTGTCCGTTAGCGAACAGCTTATCAAGCCACTCTTCGCTTGCAACAAATCTTCCTTCACCATGAGATGCCGGGTTTGTATAAACTCCGCCAAGCTGTGCTCCCTGAAGCCATGGGGATTTGTTTGTAACAACCTTTGTATAAACCATCTTAGAGATATGACGTCCGATTGTATTGTATGTCAGTGTCGGAGCATCATCTGTCTGTCCAACGATTTTTCCGTATGGTACAAGTCCGAGCTTAATCAGAGCCTGGAATCCGTTACAGATACCAAGTGCAAGTCCATCTCTCTCATTCAGAAGTTTTTCAACAGCTTCTTTGATCTTCGCATTCTGGAATGCAGTTGCAAAGAATTTAGCTGAACCATCCGGCTCATCACCGGCACTGAATCCACCTGGGAACATGATCATCTGAGCCTGTCCGATTGCTTTCTCAAACTCGTCTACTGATCCACGGATGTCTTCTGCATCAAGGTTACGGAATACTTTTGTAATAACCTTAGCACCTGCTCTCTCAAATGCACGGGCACTGTCATACTCACAGTTCGTTCCAGGGAATACCGGAATAAATACTGTTGGCTGTCCGATCTTATGGCTGCAAATATGAATATCGGATGTATTAAAGAGCTTCTCTTCAACCTTGGCATCAGAATCTGCTGCTGATTTTGTAGCAAATACTTTCTCAAGTGTTCCTGTCCATGCATCCTGTGCGTCTGCAAGTGCGATCTTCACATCACCATAAGCAAGTACAGGCTCTTCTGTTACTTCACCGATTTCTGTATAAGTAATTGCGAGTTCTCCAACCTTTCCGTCTTCAACCTCTGCGATAATATCTCCAAATGCAGGAGCAAACAGATCTCTCTTATCTACATTGTGCTCGATTTTGGCACCCTTACGGTTACCAAATGCCATCTTGCTGACTGCTGCTGCAACTCCATGACGATCCAGTGCATATGCAGATACAATTTTTCCGCTCTGGATATCTTCCATGAATTTACCGTACTGATCCATCACTGCATCGTAAACCGGAAGATCATTCTCGTCTCTTTCGATTTTCAGCCATACAAGTTTATTTCCAGCTTTCTTAAGTTCAGGTGTAATAATATCCTGCTCAAGAGCCATATCAACAGCAAAGGATACAAGTGTCGGAGGTACGTCAATATCCTGGAATGTTCCTGACATACTGTCTTTTCCTCCGATAGACGGAAGTCCAAAACCAATCTGTGCTGCATAAGCACCAAGAAGTGCTGCAAATGGCTGGCTCCATCTCTTTGGATCCTCTGTCATTCTACGGAAATACTCCTGGAATGTGAAGCGGATCTTTCTATAATCTCCACCTGCTGCCACAATCTTGGCAACTGACTCTGTCACTGCATAAACAGCTCCGTGGTATGGGCTCCAGCTTGACAGATATGGATCAAATCCGTAACTCATCATAGATACACTGTCTGTTGTTCCGTTCAGAACAGGTACTTTCGCTACCATTGCCTGTGTCTCTGTCATCTGGTATTTTCCACCATGTGGCATAAATACGGAACCTGCTCCGATAGAACCGTCGAACATCTCAACAAGTCCTTTCTGAGAGCATACATTGAGATCAGAGAGCATAGAAAGCCATGTCTCTTTTACATCTCCTACTTCTTTCTTTACAAAAAGGCTGTCCTTCTTAGAAGGAATCTCAACCTCAACATTTGTCTCCTGATGAGCACCATTTGTATCAAGGAATGCACGGGAAAGATTTACGATCTCTTTTCCTCTCCATACAAGTACAAGTCTTGGCTCCTCTGTTACTACTGCTGCAACTGTTGCCTCTAAGTTTTCTTCCTTCGCGTATCCCATGAATTCATCTACATCTTTCGGGTCTACAACAACTGCCATTCTTTCCTGAGACTCAGAGATTGCGATCTCTGTTCCGTCAAGTCCTGCATATTTCTTCGGTACTTTATCAAGTTCAACGCGAAGTCCGTCTGCAAGTTCTCCAATTGCTACAGATACACCGCCTGCACCAAAGTCATTACATTTCTTGATCAGATGGCTGACTTCTTCTCTACGGAATAATCTCTGGATTTTACGTTCTGTCGGTGCATTTCCTTTCTGAACTTCTGCTCCACAAGTCTCGATAGACTCTTCTGTATGAACCTTAGATGAACCTGTTGCTCCACCACAGCCGTCACGGCCTGTACGACCACCGAGAAGAATGATGATATCTCCCGGATCGGAATTTTCACGGATAACCGCACGTCTTGGAGCAGCTCCAAGTACAGCACCAATCTCCATACGTTTTGCAACATAATCTGGGTGATAAATCTCTTTTACAAGTCCTGTAGCCAGACCGATCTGGTTACCATATGAGCTATATCCATGAGCCGCCTCACGAACAAGTTTCTTCTGAGGAAGTTTTCCTTTCAGAGTTGCATCTGCTGATAGTGTCGGATCAGCGGCACCTGTCACACGCATTGCCTGGTATACATAAGTACGTCCTGACAGTGGATCACGGATTGCTCCTCCAAGACATGTTGCAGCTCCACCAAATGGTTCGATCTCTGTCGGATGGTTATGTGTCTCATTCTTGAAGTTGATCAGCCACTCTTCTTCTACTCCGTCAACCTTGATCGGAACTACGATACTACATGCATTGATCTCATCAGACTCTTCCTGATCAGCAAGCTTTCCTTCCTTTTTCAGGCGGCGCATAGCCATCAGTGCAAGGTCCATCAGGCAGACAAATTTATCTTCTCTTCCTTTGAAAATCTCGCTGTGATCTTTCAAATATTCTTTATATGTTGCTTCGATTGTCTCTTTGTAGTCACCTTCATCAAACTTCACATCTTTTAATTCTGTAGAGAATGTTGTATGACGGCAGTGATCTGACCAGTATGTATCAAGAACACGGATCTCTGTCATCGTCGGATCTCTGTGCTCTTCTCCTGCATAATAGTTCTGGATATGCAGGAAATCTTTAAATGTCATTGCCAATCCAAGAGAATCATATAACTCTTTCAATTCTGCTTCCGGCATATCTTTAAAACCGTCAAAAATCTTTACATCTGCCGGCTCATCAAATACTGTCACCAGTGTCTCCGGTTTCTCTGCTGCAGCTTCTCTGGAATCTACCGGATTGATGCAGTGATTCTTAATTGCCTGCAGTTCTTCGTCTGAAACTCCGCCTTCAATTACATATGTAACTGCTGTACGGATTACAGGAGTCTCATCTTCTTTAATAAAACGGATACACTGCTCTGCAGAATCCGCTCTCTGGTCGAACTGTCCCGGAAGGAACTCTACGGAAAAACATTTATCTGTTTCATTTTTCGGGAATTCTTCTTTATAAAGGAAATCTACCGGCGGCTCTGCGAACACACCATTGCATGCCTTTTCAAATGTTTCTTCTGAAATATTCTCTGCGTCGTAACGAATCAGAACTCGTACATTTGTCACATCCTGAAGTCCAAGATAATGACGGATCTCATGTCTAAGGCCCTTCGCCGCAACAGCAAACTCAGGTTTCTTTTCTACATATACGCGCTTTACATTACTCATATATAATCTCCTCTTTCTGTATTACGTGTTCAAAACACGATACTACCTTCATTACATTATCTGTTTTTATCCTACCATAGTTTTCTTCATTAGTATAATTAATAAAATTAAACAATCTGATAAGCACCGCTAATTGATTGTCGTTTTCTCGTATCTTTCTCGGAGTCAGCAATATTTACTCTACTTTTTCATGTTTTGTGCAACGGATTTTTTTATTCTGTTGTATTTTCCCTTTATTTATCTTATAATAAGATGAATATTTATTAGGAGGTCTAATAAAATGATGGATATAAACTACGAATTATACAAAGTATTTTATCACGTCGCCACCACATTGAATTTCTCAGAGGCATCCAAGCAGCTGTTTATTTCACAGTCTGCTGTCAGCCAGTCGATCAAAACACTCGAACGAAAACTGGATCAGACGCTTTTTATCCGAAGCACAAAGAAAGTCCAGCTCACACCGGAAGGAGAGATTCTCCTGCGCCACATTGAACCGGCCATGAATCTGATCCAGAAAGGTGAGGCTCAGCTTTTAGATGCCGCTTCTACCGGTGGGCAGATCCGCATCGGTGCAAGTGACACGATCTGCAGATATTTCCTTGTTCCATACCTTGAGAAATTCCATAAGACTTTCCCGAATGTACATATTAAAGTTATCAACCAGACTTCTTTAAGATGTACAGAGCTTTTAAAGAACGGACTGGTGGATTTGATTGTTGTCAATTATCCGAACGCAGCGCTCAACAATATTTCCGCCTCTATGAAGATCAAGAATTTCCATGATGTTTTCATTGCCGGAAACAATTATCCTGAATTAAGGGAAAAGAAACTTACACTTGCCGATCTGCTCCACTATCCGATCCTGATGCTGGATAAGAACAGTACGACAAACGAGTTTCTTCATCGCCTGTTCCAGCAGCATCAGCTTGACCTGGTTCCTGAGATCGAACTTACAAGCAATGATCTTCTGATCGATCTTGCAAGAATTGGGCTTGGAATCGCATTCATTCCGGATTATTGTCTTTCTGAGAACAATGATGGTATCTTCAAGCTGGATATGGAAGAAGAGATGCCGGAGCGTTCTCTTGTGATTGCTTACAACGAGCAGCTCCCTCTGGCTAAGCCTGCACAGGAATTTTTGAACTATTTTAAAGAACAGTAAAATTTTGTACTGTTCGGAGCCAAGCAGAATTTTAAAACCAGCCTTAAAATGCAAGCATTTTATACCTGTTTTATGAAATTTCATCTGGCTCTGAACAGTTGCAAATATTCTTGAATCACTTCTTCTTTATCCAATAACGATTCTCATTTTTCATTTATCGATTTTCCCAGAATTCTTCCATCTTTTCTTTTATCTCTTTCCGCCCACACACTTCATATTCCTTCCACTCCCTCGGAAATAGCTGCTGATACTGTCGATTCTGAAAACGGTCATCAAGCAAAAGAATAATTCCTTTGTCATCTTCGGTGCGGATCACTCTTCCTGCGGACTGAAGTACTTTATTCATTCCGGGATAAAGGTACGCATAATCAAATCCTCGCATCCCTCTCTGGTCAAAATAATTTTTCACGATTTCTCTGTCATTGCACACCTGTGGAATTCCTGTTCCGACAACGATCACTCCAATCAATCTGTCATGTGTAAGATCGATTCCTTCTGAAAATACACCACCCATCACACAAAATCCAAGCATCGGATGATCTCTTTCTTCTTCAAACATTTCCAAGAATTCTTCTCTCTGATTTTCTGACATAAATTGCGATTGAATTACCAGTTCTACTCCGGATGCCAGTTTTTCAAACTCTTCCAAAACATCCTCCATAAACTGATAGGAAGGAAAAAATGCAATGTAGTTTCCATTCTTCCCATCCACTGTGTTTCTCAGATAATCGGCAATTTTGCGATACATTTCTGTGCCTCTTTGTGTATATTTTGTGCTTGCTTCACTTCCGATCAGAATTTTCCTGTTCTCCTGTGGAAACTTAGATTCAGCATAGACTGCATAATCATCCTTCTCAACAGATAGTAATTGTTTATAGTAATCGATTGGAAGCAATGTTGCCGAGAAAAATATTGTAGAATTCCCAAGTTTTAAATACTGATTCAGATTCTCCGCCGGATTTACACAGAACAACTTTATTTTGAATCTTCCGTTTCCTTCCAGTTCTGTATACTGTATATAATTTTCATCCAACAGTTCATGAATTTCCAAAAACTGCCTTACCTGGAAAAAGAGTTCCATAAATGCATCCGGCTGCTCTGCATTTCCTGCATTCCGCTCTTCTTCAAGATACCTTTCCATTTGAGTCAGAAGATTCATCAGTTTTACTGCAAATGGAGAAACACTTTCCACCAACCGATAATTCTCGCACTCGCGTTTCATCTCAAGCATCAGTTTATTGACAGATTCCAGACTCTTCACAAGTTTTTTATCTCGGTCCTTCATCAGTTTTTTCACCTCGAGAATGTCTTCTTTATAGATGGAAGCACTGTACATTTCCCGTCCACGTTCCACAAGGTTGTGTGCTTCATCGATCAGAAACAAATAATCTCCGCTGACATTGTCTGCAAAAAATCGTTTCAAATGTGCCGTCGGATCGAACACATAATTATAATCACAGATCACCCCATCCGCCCATTCTGACAGATCAAGAGATAGTTCAAACGGACATACATGAAAATCTTCTGCCTGTCTTTCAATTGATTCACGTGTCAGCTTCTTTTGCTTTTCTAACATGTCATAAACTGCATCATTCACCCGGTCAAAATGACCTTTCGCATAAGGACAAGCATCCGGATTGCATTCTGTCTCCTCACAAAAGCAGATCTTCTCTTTCGCAGTCAATGTAATTGAACGAAAGGCAAGACCCTTTTCTTCAAGAATAGAAAATGCCTGTTCTGCCACGGTTCTTGTGATCGTCTTTGCTGTCAGATAGAATATTTTATCTCCTAATCCTTCTCCGATCGCTTTCACCGCCGGATACAATACTGCCATCGTCTTTCCGGTTCCTGTTGAAGCCTGGATAAATAATTTCTTTTTGTGATAAATTGTACGATATACGGAAGCTGCCAGGTCAAACTGCCCTTCTCTATATGCGAATGGAAATTGGGTCTGATGAATCGAAGCATCTCTTCTCTTTTCCCACTCAATCTGCAGTTTTGCCCAGCGTTCGTACTGACGAACCAGATCAAGAAACCATTTTTCTAATTCTTCAAATGTATACTCTTCCCGAAATCTTTTCACATCTTCAGTATCAAGATTACAATAGGTCATCTGAACACTGATCTGCTTTAATCCCTGCTGTCTGGCATAAATATATGCGTAACATTTTGCCTGAGCAAGATGAACCGACACAGGACGCTCCACTCGATCAAGGGAACGCACGACGCCTTTGATTTCATCTATTATCGTTTTTTCTGATTCAAGGAGAATTCCATCCGCACGTCCTTCCAGTTTTAATTGGAATCCGTCACACGGAAGCTGCAGTTTTAAGGAAACTTCTGCCTGATAGTTTGAGCCCATCATACGCTGGATCTTTCGGTGAAGGCGTCCTCCCATCAGCATCGCATCTTTATCCAGCGTACCTGAAATCCTGTTATCAATGTCACCTTCTTTTAATATGAATTCAACCAGATTCCGAACCGATAACCTGATGATTTTCTCTGTTTCCATTTCATTTGCACTCCAAAATATTATCGTTGTAAAACACATTGTGCCAATCTTTTGACAGATTGGCACGCTGAAATACATCTTTTATTTTACTTTACTTCTTTTTCTTTTGCAACGCTTGTTTCTGTACGGGCAACTTCTGCGATTGTTTTCGTAAGTCCTGCAATTCCCTGAATCTCTGAAGGAATGATGATCTTCGTCGCTTTTCCGTCTGCCGCCTTGGCAAATGCCTCCAGACTCTTTAATGTGAGAACAACATCATCTGCTCCGGCATTCTTAATATACTCGATACCTTCTGCTGTAGCCTTCTGTACAGAACGGATTGCTTCTGCCTGTCCCTCTGCTTCTTTGATCCGTTTCTGTTTTTCAGCTTCTGCTTTCAGGATTGCTGCCTGCTTAGAGGCCTCTGCCTCCAGGATCACAGATTCCTTTTCTCCTTCTGCAACAAGAATCGTAGACTTCTTCTCTCCTTCTGCACGCAGGATTGCTTCACGGCGTTCACGCTCTGCTTTCATCTGCTTCTCCATCGCATCCTGGATTGCCTTCGGTGGCATGATATTCTTCAGTTCAACACGATTCACCTTGATTCCCCACTCATCTGTTGCAATATCAAGGATCGTACGCATCTTAGAGTTGATCGTCTCACGGGAAGTCAGTGTCTCATCTAATTCCAGATCTCCAATGATATTACGGAGTGTTGTTGCTGTCAGATTCTCGATTGCCGCAATTGGACTTTCTACTCCGTATGCATACTTCTTCGGGTCAGTGATCTGATAGAATACAACCGTATCGATCTGCATGGTAACATTATCCTTCGTGATCACTGCCTGTGGTTCAAAATCAACAACCTGTTCTTTCAAGGAAACTCTTTTTGCCACACGGTCAAGGATCGGCACCTTAAAATGTAATCCAACGCCCCATGTCTCCTTGTATCCGCCAAGTCGCTCTACAACATACGCATGCGCCTACGGAACAATACGGATATTCGACACAAGAAGCCACACCACGATCATAATAATGATCATCCAAATAATAAGTCCAAATATCATAGCTCATCCTCCTTACATTTCTCTAAAATCAGTTTTACTCCGGAAATTGCTGTTACTTTGGCAAGCGAATCTTTCTCAATTCTGTCCTTGTCTGACTTGCACCTTGCAGTCCATTCCTTTCCCTGCGCAATTGCAGTACCGGTCTGTGCAAAATTATCAACCGTCTCTGTTACCTTAACAACACTTCCGATCAATTCATCACAATTTGTCTTCACATGATGCGCATTAACATACTTCGCTGCAAAAGGCCTGGTAAAGATCACAAGCACTGCTGAAACGACTACGAATACAGCAATCTGTATCACCATTCCCGCTCCGGCAAGCGAAACTAATAACGCCGCCAGCGCACCGCCCGAAAACCAGATTGAAGTCAGACCAACCGTGGCAAGCTCAATAATCAAAAACACCACCATAAGCCCCAGCCACAAAAAAATCTCCCTCTCCAAAAAATCCGCCCCCTTTCTCATGCTTACAAGAGCAATTACGTTACCCTAATTATACTCATATTTCTATATAAATACAACATAATTTTTATATTAATTTCATCCAATAACCATCCGTCATCTCTCCGTTTTCAATTTTGTATTTTTGTTGGAATTCGTCCACTTGAAATGAATACTTCCACTTTGAATGTCTGAGTGAGACAGTCTCTTTATTGTTGAGGACACATATAAGGCAGGAGCGTTCCGAATACACTTCGTTCAGTATGTTAGAAAAAGCCGAAACAGAAACCACACACGGTGCCTGTTTCGGCTTTTTCGTTACATACTTTCGAAGGGATGAGGTAAAGCGAGCCGGTGTCCGATGCAATAAAGAGACTGCCTCACGCACCGTGATCAAAAGTACCATTTCCATATGAATCCCCTCAAAAACACAAATTACTCACACTCGCGAATCTTCTTTCTCAGCGGCAGTACCATCGCCGGAGATACAGACAGCTCGTCCAGTCCCATCTTCAGGAACTCTTCTGTCAGTTCAAGGTCCGCTCCAAGTTCTCCACAGATTCCGATCCATTTTCCTTCTGCGTGTGCATTATCTGCTGCCATCTTGATCATAGCAAGCACTGCCGGATGATGTGGATCATAGAACTCATCAAGCGCAAGGTTCTGACGGTCAATTGCCAGTGTATACTGTGTCAGGTCATTTGTTCCAACACTGAAGAAATCAACTTCTTTCGCAAGTTCGCGACTCATCATAACTGATGCCGGTGTCTCGATCATAATACCAAGTTCTACGTCTTCCTTAAATGGAAGTCCTTCTTCTCTCAACTCTGCCTTCACTTCTTCGATGATCTCTTTGATCTTACGAACTTCTTTTACAGAAATGATCATTGGGAACATGATGGAAAGATTTCCATATACAGATGCACGGTAAAGTGCACGAAGCTGAGTCTTGAAGATCTCCGGTCTTGTCAGGCAGATACGGATTGCTCTGTATCCAAGTGCCGGGTTCTCTTCTTTTGCAAGATTGAAATAATCAACCTGCTTGTCTGCTCCGATATCAAGTGTACGAATGATGACTTTCTTTCCTGCCATGCTTTCTACAACCTGTTTGTAAGCTGCAAACTGCTGTTCTTCTGTCGGATATGTACTGTTCTCAAGATAAAGGAACTCACTTCTGAACAGACCTACTCCGCCTGCATCATTCTTAAGTACTGCACCAAGATCAGATACGTTACCAATGTTCGCATAGACATTAATCTTCTGTCCGCTCTTTGTCACATTCTCTTTTCCCTTAAGCTGATTCAGAAGTTCTTTCTGCTCAAGGTCTTTCGCACGCTTCTCCTGCATCTTTGCAAGTGTCTCTTCATCCGGATCCACATAGAGTGTTCCTGTAAATCCATCAATGATAGCCATCTCTCCGTCATATTTCGGATTAAGAGCTTCTCCCATTCCGATTACAGCCGGAATATTCATTGTTCTTGCAAGGATCGCTGTATGAGAGTTAGAAGAACCATACATTGTAGCAAATCCAAGTACCTTCTCTTTGTCAAGCTGTACTGTCTCACTTGGTGCGAGATCATCCGCAGCAACAATACAAGGTTCTGTCATCTCACGTGTTCCGTTGCTCACTCCGCAGAGAATATCAAGTACACGCTCGGAAACGTCCTTCACATCTGCTGCACGTCCCTGCATATATGCATCATCCATAGATGCAAACATCTGTGCAAAGTTATCAGCTGTTGTTGAAACAGCATACTCTGCATTTACACTTTGTGTACGGATAATTCCTTCAATAGATTCCAGATAATCCAGATCATCAAGCATCATCTGGTGAATCTCAAAGATCATGGCGTTGGCCTCACCTACATCTTCAATGGCTTTGTCGTAGAGAACTTTCAGCTGGTCGATTGCTGTATTCTTAGCCTCTTCGAATCTCTTCCATTCTGCATCCACATCATCTACATGTGTTCTTCTGATCACCTTTTCGTTTCTCTTATAGAACATCAGCTTTCCAATGGATACTCCACCAAATACGCTTTTTCCTTCAATCGTTATCATATACACAAATCCTCCTTGAAATAAAATATTTCATAGACATTGGTTAAATTATATAATACTTCAATTCTTTTTTCAATCGACATCCTTTATTTTTCCAATCCATTCGTAAAATAATCTTTCCTCGCACTTCTATTTTTCACCAATCTTATAAATCCGATATGCTAAATGGTATTTACAAATTGTTGAAATCGATTTTACGTCACTTCACATGTTTTTGTCATTTTTCTACAAATCAAAAAAGATTACATTTGACTTTCTTTGTTAAACATGCTACAATAGACAAAGTGTCAATATGAATTTATATTGACACAATATTACAGTTTTCAGCGCATTGTAAACTGTGATGATTTAACAACTTATATTCTTTTAATGGAGGGCAACACAATGACAGGTACAGTAAAATGGTTTAATAACCAGAAGGGTTACGGATTTATCTCTGACGCTGAAGGCAATGACATTTTTGTTCATTATTCAGGACTTGTAATGGATGGATTCAAATCTCTCGAAGAGGGCCAGGCTGTTGAGTTCGAAGTAACAGAAGGCGCTAAAGGACCTCAGGCTGTTAACGTAGTGAAACTTTAATCAAGACTTTATGTACCTTTTAATTAATAAATAGACCGTATTTAATTTTTAAAAGTAATACAGAAATTCGATTAACAAAAAAGAGCTTTTTAAGCTCTTTTTTTGTTGCACACCCCGGCAATCTACATTACGCTTACACGCGAAATGCAGTTTTGCCGGATATAATTATTTTATTAACAAAGTGGATATTTTGCAGTCAGCTCAGCAACCATTGCTTTTGCTTTCTCTACATTCTCTTCACTTTCGATTACCATTGCAATAATCTCTGCAATCTTATCCATATCATCTTCCTTCATTCCACGTGTTGTAACCGCTGGTGTTCCAAGTCTTACACCACTTGTTACAAACGGTGAACGAGGATCATTCGGAATTGTATTCTTGTTCGCTGTTACATGAGCATCATCAAGACGCTTCTCCAGCTCTTTTCCGCTTGTCTCTGTTCCCGACAGGTCTACAAGCATCAGATGGTTATCTGTATCTCCCGAAACAATCTTAACTCCGCGTGCTTTCAAACCGTTACAGAGTGCTTTCGCATTTTTAACAACCTGCTCCATATATGTTTTATACTCAGGCTCAAGTGCTTCCTTGAAGCAAACTGCCTTACCGGCAATCACATGCATCAACGGACCTCCCTGAATTCCCGGGAATACAGCTTTGTTGAAATTGAATTTTTTATTCATCTCTTCGCTGCACATGATCATTCCACCTCTTGGTCCACGGAGTGTCTTATGTGTTGTTGTTGTTGTCACATGCGCATACGGAATCGGACTTGGATGAAGTCCTGTAGCAACAAGTCCTGCGATGTGTGCGATATCTACCATCAGATATGCTCCCACCTCATCTGCGATCTCACGGAAACGCTTGAAATCAATCGTTCTTGCATAAGCACTTGCTCCTGCAACAATCAGTTTCGGTTTATGTTCCTTCGCAATACGAAGCACTTCATCATAATCGATCACGCCGTCTGCATTCACTCCGTAATGTGCTACATCAAAATATTTACCGGACATATTAACCGGTGAACCGTGTGTCAGATGTCCGCCATGATCAAGGTTCATCCCCATGATCTTATCTCCCGGCTCAAGCATGGCAAACATAACTGCCATGTTCGCCTGTGCTCCTGAATGTGGCTGCACATTAACATACTCACATCCAAACAGTTTCTTTGCTCTTTCTCTTGCAAGATCTTCTACTACATCTACACACTGACATCCGCCATAATATCTCTTTCCCGGATATCCTTCTGCATACTTATTAGTCAGAGGGCTTCCCATAGCTGCCATGACTGCTTTGCTCACCCAGTTCTCAGAGGCAATCAGCTCGATATGGGAGTTCTGTCTCTCCATCTCTGCTTTTATTGCATCTGCTATCTCTGGGTCTGTGTTCATAATCTCATCGAAATCGTACATTATCTCTTCCTCCATTAAAGCTTTACCACGTCAAAGCGTTGTAGTCATTATAGCACAGCACTTTACATCCGTCTAGCGCATTTCCTACGAAAAATCAAACAAGGAAAGCTGATTACTCTGTGGAAGATTCCCAAATAATCCCAGTTCTGCCATCAGATCGATCACTGTCTTACTTACTTTTGTCCTCTGACGGAAATCATCCAGTGAGAGATATGGACCGTCTTTTGAAGCTTCTTCCACAGCTTCCGCCGCCTTATCTCCCATTCCTTCAATGCTGGCAAGAGACGGCATCAGTTTTCCGTCAATGATCTGAAACATCTTCGCCTTCGCCCGGTAAATATCAATCGGCATAAACTCCAGTCCTCGCGCGTACATTTCCTGGACAATCTTCATATCCTTCATGACATCCTGTTCTTTTTTCGTCAGAGTATCACTTCGTTTTTTATAATCTTTCATGTAATAATTCAGTTTATCCTTGCCCTGACACATGATCGCATAAGAAAATGCATCCGCACGGATTCCAAAATATGCTCCATAATAAGCAAGCGGATAATTGATCTTACAGTAAGCGATACGATAAGCCATCATAACATAGGCTGCCGCATGAGCCTTTGGGAACATATAGCTGATCTTCTTACAGGACCATATATACCAGTCCGGTACATCCTGGGCTTTCATCGCTTCTTCCCACTCCGGTTTCAATCCTTTTCCTTTACGCACGCTCTCCATAATTGTAAAGGCCAGTGCACTTTCCACTCCTTTGTTGATCAGATAGATCATGATATCGTCACGGGTACAGATTGCCGTAGAAATGGTTGCTTTTCCGGATTTTACAAGTTCCTGTGCATTTCCGAGCCACACGTTCGTTCCATGTGACAGACCGGAAATTCGGATCAGATCTGATAACGTCTGAGGTTTTGTATCCTGCACCATCTGGATAACGAAATCTGTACCAAACTCCGGGATTCCAAGACATCCAAGCTTACAGCCGTCGATATCTTCCGGTTTGATTCCGAGAATTTCTGTACCATGGAATAGTTCGATTACTTTCTTGTCATCCAGCGGAATCTCCGTTGCAACGAAAGGATGCTCCTCATTATATTCATTTTCCATTGCATCGGAGGTAATATAGTCTTCCAATGTACGAATCATCGTAGGATCATCATGTCCGAGAATATCAAGTTTCAAAAGGTTATGGTCAATGGAATGGTAATCAAAATGTGTCGTTGTAATGCCACATTCCATATCGTTGGCCGGATGCTGCACCGGTGTAAACTCATTGATGCTGTGTCCGTGCGGAAGTACTACGATTCCTCCAGGATGCTGTCCGGTACTTCGCCGGATTCCGGTACATCCTTCTGTAATTCGTTCAATCTCACAGCCACGCTTTCTCTGACCACGTTCTTCATAATAGTTTTTCACAAATCCATAAGCTGTCTTATCTGCCAGCGTACCGATCGTTCCGGCTTTGAATGTATGACCCTCGCCAAAGAGAACCTCTGTATATTTATGAGCTTTCGCCTGGTAGTCTCCCGAGAAGTTCAGGTCAATATCCGGCTCTTTATCTCCCTTGAAACCAAGGAATGTTTCAAACGGAATATCAAACCCGGCCTTGACCAGTTTTTCTCCGCACACAGGACAATTTCTATCCGGCATGTCGTAACCACAGCCTCCGGCAAATGCCCGAACCTCTTCAGATTCAAAATCACTGTAATGACATTTTTCGCAGTAATAGTGAGGACTTAGCGGATTAACCTCTGTGATTCCGGACATTGTCGCAACAAAAGACGAACCTACTGATCCACGGGAACCAACAAGATACCCATCCGCATTGGACTTCCATACCAGTTTCTGCGCAATGATATACATAACGGCATAGCCGTTGGAAATAATAGAGTTCAGCTCTTTCTCAAGTCTGGAAGACACCTGTACCGGAAGATCTTCTCCATACATTTCATGTGCTTTACGATAACAGATATCTCGAAGCTCCTGATCGGAATCCGCGATTACCGGAGGACACTTATTTGGGTTTACCGGTGAGATTTTCTCTACCATACGTGCGATCTTCTGTGGATTTTCTATAACAACTTCTCTTGCCTTCGCAGAACCAAGATATGCGAACTCTTCCAACATTTCATCTGTTGTGCGAAGGAACAGCGGTGCCTGATTATCTGCGTCTTTGAATCCTTTTCCTGCCATGATGATCCGGCGATAAACTTCATCCTCCGGATCAAGGAAATGAACGTCACAGGTTGCTACAACCGGCTTACCGAATTTCTCTCCAAGTTCAACAATCTCCCGGTTTACGTTACGCAGATCTTCCTCTGTATTGATATTCGGCGTTTTCTCATCTTCGAGCATAAACATATCATTTCCAATTGGCTGGATTTCATAATAATCATAGAAATCTGCCAGTCTCGCAATCTGCTGTGCAGACTGTTTTTCAAGAACCGCACGGTATAATTCTCCTGCCTCACAGGCACTTCCGATGATGATTCCTTCTCTGTGTTCATTAATCAGACTTTTCGGAATTCTCGGTCTTCTTGCATAATATGTCATATGAGATGCCGTGATCAGCTGATACAGATTATATCTTCCAATATCATTCTGTGCGATCAAAATAATGTGATGTGTCGGCATCTTACGGATTGCATTAACATTACGATCCCCAAACTTGTTCATTTCTTTTAAGTTCATGATGTGCTGATCTTTGAGCATTTCAACAAATTTTACAAAAATTTCTGCTGTTGCCCCTGCATCATCAACCGCACGATGATGATTTTCTAATGAAATTCCAAGTGCTTTTGCAACCAGATTCAATTTATATTTCGAAAGGGTCGGAAGCAGCACACGTGCAAGAGCCACTGTATCAACAGATGTGAACTCCCGTTCCAGACCAAGCACACGACAATTCTGTTCGATAAACCCAACATCAAATCCTGCATTATGCGCAACCAATGCGCCCTCACCAATAAATTCGAGAAACTGTGGCAGCACAACCTCGATTGTCGGAGCATCCAGCACCATCTCATCTGTAATACTTGTCAGGTTTGTGATTTCGAAAGGAATCGGGCGTTCCGGATTTACAAAGGTACTGAACTTGTCTACAATCTGCCCATTCTCAACCTTCACAGCTCCAATCTCAATAATTCTGTCACGGATAGAACTGAATCCTGTTGTCTCGATATCAAAAACAATATAGGTATCATCCAATGTCTGATCTTTTGCATTAACTGCAATCTCAGTTAAGTCATCGACCACATAGCCTTCCACACCATATAGAACTTTAAACGGATCATCTTTATCCAATGTCTCTATATAGTGATTTGCAACCGGGAACGCCTGGGCTACACCATGATCTGTAATTGCAATCGCCGGGTGTCCCCAGTCATGTGCTCTGCGGACGATATCTGTTACTTCAGAAACTCCATCCATATCGCTCATCTTTGTATGGCAATGAAGTTCTACACGTTTCGTTGGATTGAGATCTTGCCTTGAGACCGTAAAGTCTCCAATCTTCTTGATTCCGGTAATTGAACCAATTGTCAGCTCACCGTCGAATTTATCAATTGTCGTCACTCCTTTGATTTTAACGAAAGCACCTTTCTTCAAATCTCCGAGAATCTCCGGTAACTGATCATTTCTGGCAAACATCTTGATCGTGATTGTATCCGTAAAATCAGTCACAGCAAAGATAATGATCGTCTTCTCATTTCTGATCTCTCGTGTATCAAAATTGATAATCTTACCATGAATTGTGATCTCACCCATCTCAGAAACAACCTGTTCCAATTTGATTGGCTCATCTTCAAAATTCTTTCCGTAGATCAGGTTCGGATCGTCTCCGATCTTCACCGGACGCACATAATCCTTCTTGCGGAATTCCTTCTTTTTGAACTCTTTCTTTCCGCCCGAAACGGATGCATTTCCTGAAGAAGATTTCCCTGAAGTCTCTGCTTTCTTTTCTCCGGAAGACGAGCTTCCTGATTCGGATGACTTCTTCTTTGCCTCCACAGCAGACTTTCGCTCCTCATATTCGCCTCTCTGTTTCGCGCGCCGTTCAAAGATTGCATTAATTTCCTGCTGAATCCTCTGCTCGTCATATTCTCTGCTTCCCTGACCCTCGTTTTCTTTATATGTAACCCGGATATCAACATTCATATGAAAACGATTCCTGAATACATCGTCCAGCAGATTCATGATTTCTTCTTTTCTTCCTTCGGAAACAATCGTATCAAGAAGCTCCAGACGGACGACATTTCCCTCTTCATAGTTCACTTCTGCCTGTGAAAACATGTTTGCAGCAAGGACACTGATTTCTTTCAGTTCAAGAATCAAACTCTCCTTGTACTCTTCCATCACCGCTTCCGGTGTATAAAGCTCAGACAGCTCATACTCTTCAAGAATCTGAAGTTTTACAGAAGATGTTCCAAAGAGCTGCTCTTTGATCCGCTGCTCCATCTGCCATATTTTCTTCTTTGGGATCAGATGATGACTCTTTAAATGTACATGCAGAAAATCACGACCGGAATTAGTCGTGATTTTCTTAACTTCCACATCAGCAAAGAGGACTTTAAATTCCTCTTCTACTTTCAATGTGGGAAATACATGAAAAAATGTTTTTTCATTCTTTATTTGTTCCAATTCAATAACTCCTGTCTTAAAGTATCAAGAAGTTCTTCTTCCTTTACCTTCTTGATGATCTCACCCTTCTTGATCAAAAGTCCTTCCCCAATACCTCCTGCAATTCCGATATCGGCTTCTTTTGCCTCTCCAGGTCCGTTTACAACACATCCCATAACTGCAACTTTAATATCAAGCGGAATGTCTGCTACCATCTCTTCTACCTGGTTTGCAAGCTTGATCAGATCAATTCTTGTTCTTCCACAAGTCGGACAGGATACAACTTCAATACCTCCCTTGCGAAGTCCAAGTGTCTTAAGAATCAGTTTTGCTGTACGGATCTCTTCTACCGGATCTCCTGTCAGGGAAACACGGATTGTATTACCGATTCCCTCATGGAGAATGATTCCAAGTCCTACAGAAGATTTCACATTTCCTGAATATACAGTTCCAGACTCTGTAATTCCAACATGAAGCGGATATGGGCATTCCTTAGCGATCAGCTCATGCGCCTTCACACACATCAGAACATCAGAAGATTTAATGCTGACAACAAGGTTGTCATAGCCCATAGACTCAATCAGATGAACTTTATCCAGCGCACTCTCCACGATCCCTTCTGCAGTAACACCACCATATTTCTCAAGCAGATGTTTCTCAAGAGAACCACTGTTTACGCCGACACGGATTGGAACATTGTACTCTTTCGCTTTGTCTACTACTGCCTGTACCCGTTCTTTTGCACCGATATTCCCCGGATTAATACGAATCTTATCAGCTCCATTCTCAATTGCTGCGATTGCCATCTTATAATCAAAATGAATGTCTGCAACAAGCGGAATATGAATCTGTTTTTTAATCTCTTTGATTGCTTTTGCAGCCTCCATTGTCGGAACTGTACAGCGGATGATCTCACATCCTGCTTTTTCCAGACACAGGATCTGCTCCACTGTAGCTTCTACATCTTCTGTCCTTGTATTTGTCATAGACTGGATTGCTATCGGATGGTCTCCCCCAATCACAACATCCCCAATTCTTACTTCTTTCGTCTGATTTCTGTACATGATCTGTACCCCCTGTTTCCACTGCTCTGCAAGTTCTTTCTGTGTCATCTGCTGAGGCAGAATCACCGTTTACTTTCCACTTTTTTCAAATGTCTTCTGACTTCCATATTCTGAATCAGTCAGTGTCAGTACGTTCTGTTCCACGCTGTATTCGTAAGTTCCTTCCATCACATCCGCAATATCCTGAAGCTCCTGTTCGGAACAGTCTTTTGTTTTTTCAGCCTGTTTTGCTATCTTTTCTTCGTTCACATGAATTGCAAAACGCTTATATTCCATGTCAATTGTATAATCAACAGGAACGCTGACTGTACTCTCGTCCAAAGTCTGCACAATGTTCATTGTTCCGTTATTCTTGATCGTCAGCTTCATTCCATCATCTGTGTTCTCCCAATTTCCTGTCAGAGGATTGGAAGTAAAAAGCTTCACAGCGAAAAAAACAACGATCAGAATAATCAGAACTGAAGTAACCGTCATAACTGTTCTCCAGGCTATATTTCTCTTTTCTTCATTATCTTTCAGTAACATAAGAATCACTTCCTTTGCATATTTATCTTATCCAAAAATACCGCCAATAATTCCATAGGAAATGACTGACATAATAAATGCTGCGAGGCAGACACCAACAACAACTGCCGGAAAAGCTTTTCTAAAGCGGATTCCAAGCAGAGCTGCGATCAGTGATCCTGTCCACGCTCCTGTTCCAGGAAGAGGAATTCCAACAAAAAGTACAAGACCCCAGAATTCATATTTCTCTATCTTGTCACTTTTACTCATTGCCTTCTTCTCCAGCTTTTCCACCATCGGCTTCAAACGCTTCGTTCCTTTCATCCAGTCAAAGATCTTTGTGATCAGTAAAAGGATGAATGGAATTGGAACAAGATTTCCAATCACACAGATAGGTACTGCTTTTGCAAGTTCCACATTCAAAAATGCCGGTCCTGCTGCAAGCAGTCCTCCACGCAATTCCAGAATCGGAACCATTGAGATCAGGAAGAGAATAAATTCCTTACCGACCTTTCCGCCCAGTGTCACCATAAACCAGTTGATTAAAGCTTCACTCATTCAGTTATTTCTCCTTTATATATGTTCTCAAAAAATCAAAAAGCGTCTCCATCTCTTCTCTAGTACCGATTGTAATTCTCAGATACTGATCGATTCGTGGTGCATTCCAATGTCTGACAAAGATATTATTCTCTTTCAAAGCCTGGAAAAGTTCATTCGCATCAACCTCTGGATGTCTTGCGAAAATAAAATTCGCCTTTGCATCCGGGAAAACAAAACCAAGTTTCCTGAGCTCTTCTTTTGCCCATTCTCTTGTTTCAACTATTTTACGAACTCCTTCTTCAAAATATGCCTTATCTTCAACCGCTTCCACACCACAGGCAAGAGCTGTCTGATTCATCGTGTAAGAGTTAAAAGAATATTTCACATCATTCAGGCAGCGGATCAGATCTGGATTCGAGATTGCATATCCGATTCGCATACCAGCCATACTTCTTGCCTTTGAGAAAGTCTGTGTCACAATAAGATTATCATATTTATCGATCAGTTCCATCGCAGATCTTCCCGCAAAATCAATATATGCCTCATCTACGATCACGATAGAATTCCTGTTCTGCTTTAAGATATCTTCTACAAATTCAAGATCTTCATAAATTGCTGTCGGCGCATTTGGATTCGGGAAAATAATTCCGCCGTTTTCAGCATAATAATCCTCTTTCACAATCTTAAAGTTTTCATCAAGTTCTGGACAGTGATAAGGAATCCGATACAATTCTGCCCAGACTTTATAAAACGAATATGTAATATCCGGGAAGAGAATCGGGAGATCTGAATTAAAAAATGTGAGGAAACACATAGAAATCACATCATCAGATCCAACTCCTACAAAAACCTGGTCTTTCCCTACACCATAATAATCTGCGAGACTTCCAACGAGTTCGTCCGCAGTTGGATCCGGATACAGGCGAAAACGGTCTGTGTCCATCTCTTTCAAAACACGTTCCACCCCCGGTGCCGGAGGATATGGATTCTCATTTGTATTCAGTTTCACAACCTTATGCTGTGGCTGCTCGCCCGGTACATATGGTTCTACGCTACGTATATTTCTCAAAAGTTCTTCTCTTACAGCCATGGTACTACCTCTATCTATACTCTCTCGCAAGCTCCGCAAATTTTGGAAGTGCATTTACAATTGTTTCATATGCTACACAATACGCCATTCTGACATATCCGGGACATCCAAAAGAGCTTCCCGGAACGATCAGAACATTGTATTTCTTCGCGGTATTACAAAATTCTTTTTCATCTGCAACCGGTGATTTTACAAAGAGATAAAATGCTCCTTCCGGTTTGATGCACTCAAATCCAAGTTCTTTCAATCCATTATAAAGAGTCTCTCTGTTTCTGTCATAATATGAAATATCTGTCTTCTCATTCAGACATGCCTTCACCACTTTCTGCTGCAGTGTCGGTGCATTGACAAATCCAAGAATTCTCGTTGCAACGTTAGCTGCGGCATTCAGTTTCTCACTGTCTGCCACTTCATCCGGAATTACAAGATAACCGATACGTTCTCCCGGAAGAGAAAGTGATTTACTGAAAGAATATCCTACAACTGTATTTGCATAATACTTTGTGAGATATGGAACTTTCACTCCGTCATAAGCAAGTTCTCTGTATGGTTCATCTGAGATCAGATAAATCTCTGTTCCAAATTCTTTCTGTTTCTTCTCAAGAATCGCTGCCAGCTTCTGGATCGTCTCTTCGGAATAAACAACACCTGTCGGATTATTCGGCGTATTAACGATGACTGCCTTTGTCTTTGGCGACAACTTTTTCTCAAACTCATCAAGCTTTGGCTGGAATGTCTCTGTATCCGGAGATATCTCCACGATCACACCGTCATAATTATCCGTATAGCTTCTGTATTCTCCAAAATAAGGAGCAAACACAACAACTTCATCACCTGGATTCAGCAGTGATTTCAAAATCACATTAAGACCTCCTGCTGCTCCGACTGTCATCGTAATATTGCGGGAAGCAAAGTTTGTTCCAAAGCGTTCATTTAAGGAATCAGCAACCGCCTGTCTCACATCCTCATAACCTGCATTGCTGTTCGTATAACCGTGAAGCACGATCGGATCCTCTTCGGAAAGGATCTCGATCATTGCTTTCTTTACCGCTTCCGGTGCCGGAACATTCGGATTTCCCAAACTGAAGTCAAATACATTCTCTGCTCCGTATTTTGCTGCAAGACGGTTGCCCTCTTCAAACATCGCACGGATTGCAGAACTGTTCGCTACCATGTTTTCCATTTTTTTTGAAATCATTGCTGTCCTCCTATTCTTGTCACAAACCCTTTCTCTTCCAAAAAAGCCGGACGATAAGATAATTTTGCCTTACGGAGTCCTTCTTCCCCGGCATCATCTTCTCTGTTCACATAAGTGTAATCCATACATTCATGTTCAACAAACTGCTGATTAATCATAGGGTATGCTCCCTGTACATCTGCAAATGCTTTCTCAATATGAACAACAAATGTATCCTTGCACAGTTCTTCCCCTACTGTAAAAGCAACAATTTTTTCGCCATTTCTCAACACTCCGCCTTTAAAGCCGAGTTCTTTGTATAAACGGAGGGAATTCAACGAAACGCACATCTCTGCATTCTTCTCTGGATCTTCATCACATCCGTTCGAATTTCTCCACTTCAGAGCCATCTGAAAGCATGCTTCTACATTCTCATCACTGAGTGATTCGTAAGACCAGTCCGGATAAAGCTGCTTAAACTTGTTAATATGGTTTCGCTTTCCGTGAAGCTTCTTTCCTGCAAGTGTTGCAAGTTTCTCCGTCTCATAAATGTAATCTGCCTGATCTCTGTCATATTCAATCCGGAACTGTCCCGGATACCATTCTTCCATCTGTGCAAAATTTTCCGGTGTCACACAGTAAAGGCCGAATTCACAACCTTCATCCTCGCAGATCTTCATCAATTCTTCCAATGCAGCTTTGACGGCTTCCGGCTTTCCTACCGGGTAAGCATAAGTATGTCCATCTCCTTCATCACGAAATACAAGTGCATCATGAAGGAGTGCATATTTCACTTTATACTGCCTGGACCAGAGATATACATTTGCAAATGTTCTCTCACAGCTTCTGCTTGGAGCCTGTGCAAAATAATAGTCAATCAGTTCTTTGTCTTCCAGTTCCGGTCGTTTGAATTCCGGTATCATCCTTGTACTACTCCTCCATCTTTGCAAGCTTCGCTGTCTGATCCGCTGCAATCAGACTGTCGATCACTTCATCCAGGTCACCATTCAGAATGCTATCCAGTTTATGAAGTGTCAGCTTGATTCTATGATCTGTTACTCTTCCCTGTGGGAAGTTATATGTTCTGATCTTTTCAGAACGGTCTCCTGTACCGATCTGGCTTCTTCTCTCTGCTGCCTCAGAAGCCTGTTTCTTCTCAAGCTCCAGGTCATACAGTTTGGAACGAAGCAGTCGGAACGCCTTCTCTTTATTCTGCAGCTGTGATTTCTCTGTCTGGCTGTAGATCACGATTCCGGTCGGGTAATGAGTCAGTCGTACAGCAGAGTCCGTTGTATTGACACACTGTCCACCGTTTCCTGATGCACGCATTACATCGATACGGATATCCTTCTCATCGATTACAACATCAACTTCTTCTGCCTCAGGCATTACGGCTACAGTAATTGTTGAAGTATGAATTCTTCCGCCACTTTCTGTCTCCGGCACACGCTGTACACGATGTACTCCACTTTCGTACTTCATACGGGAATATGCTCCCTGTCCTGTGATCATGAATACACACTCTTTAAATCCACCGATTCCATTCTCATTCAGAGAGATCATCTCTGTCTTCCATCTGCGGCTGTCTGCATAATGCACATACATACGATAAATTTCTGCCGCAAAAAGTGCAGCCTCATCTCCACCTGCACCGGCACGGATCTCAACGATAACGTTCTTATCATCATTCGGATCCTTCGGAAGAAGAAGAATCTTAAGTTCCTGCTCCAATTCTTCAATTCTGGCTTTAGATTCATTCAACTCTTCTTTTGCAAGCTCACGCATCTCTTCATCTGATTCTTCTTCCAGGATCATCAGACTCTCTTCTACATTCTGCTTACATTTCTTATATTCCTGATAAGCTTCAACGATTGGTGCAAGATCACTCTGCTCTTTCATCAGCTTACGGAAACGTTCCGGATCATTCGCCACATCCGGCTCCTGAAGTTCACCCATTACTTCCTGGTAACGAATTACCAAATCCTCTAATCTGTCAAACATAGTTCTATATCCTCTTCTATTTTTTATCTTCTTTATCTTTTTAATAGTACACGCCACAGACGATGCGGTCAAGTCCTGCCAGGTCCTTTTTTACGAACACCTTGTCATATCCTGCTTTTTTCATAAGATCAGAAACTTCTTTGCCCTGGTCATATCCAATCTCGAAAGCAAGTATTCCTCCTGTTTTCAGGAATTGTTTTGCATCAGTAACAATCTTCCGGTAGAAATACAATCCGTCTTCTTTCCCATCCAATGCACTGAATGGATCGTGAAGTTTCACTTCGTCTTGAAGCTTCTCAATTTCTGCTGTTCTGATATAAGGTGGGTTTGATAAGATCATATCATAGGTTTCACTGACATTTTCAAAAAGATCACTCAAAATCCAGTTCACTTTTCCATTCTCATCCTTTTTCGTGCTTCTCAAATGTTTTTCATTTTTCTGTGCTACCATAAGAGCCTGCTCCGAAAAGTCAACACCTGTTCCTTCTATAAATATACCCTTTTGTTCTGCATAATGCATTACGCTCAGAAGAATACATCCTGACCCGGTACACATATCCAACAATTGCAAACAACCTTTTGATCTGAATATCTCTTGTTTCATCATCTCCAGTGCCTCTTCCACAAGCACTTCTGTATCTTGTCTTGGAATCAGCACATGTTCATTCACCAGAAATTCAAGTCCCATAAATTCCTGACTTCCTGTAATATGCTGCAATGGAATATGATTTCTTCTTTTTTCAAGATATTCTTTATACTTTTTCCATGCTTCCGGATCCATGCTCTGATCCGGATCCATATAATAGCGAGCTTTCGTAATCCCTGTCACAAATTCCAACAGATACCACGCATCCAGATCTGCCTCTGTAATTCCTGCTTTCGCAAGAATTTCTTTTCCTTCTTTATATGCATTTTTCAAACTTATTGAATCGCTGCAATCTGTTTTATACACTGTCCTCTTGTCTGATTCTGTTCTCATTGCTTCAGGTTCTCCTCCTGCCATGTCTTCCAGTCAAACACTGCTTCCACTGCTTTGATTCCAACCTCGATCATACTGTCATCCGGTTCCTTTGTTGTCAGATTCTGAACCCAGAGTCCCGGTTTACTAAGTACATTGATTACCGGATGATCACTGTTTCCTGCCAGACGGATCAATTCATAAGAGATTCCTGCAATCAACGGAAGCAGGGCGATCCGAAGAAGTACTCTCACAATCTGGGACTTTGCCGTAATAAAAAAGCAGACAATAATGCTTACGATCATGACAAAAAAAAGAAAGCTCGTTCCACATCTCTTATGTTGTTTGGAACTCTTCCGTACATTTTCTACATTTAATTCCAATCCATGTTCGATGCAATTAATACATTTATGCTCTGCCCCGTGATACATAAATGTTCTCTTAATATCCTTTGTTCTGGAAATCAGAACAATATAGATCAGGAAAATAGCAACGCGGATCACACCTTCTAAAACAGTCATTACAAGATGTGAAGAGGTATGCTTTTCTATAATACTACTCAGATAATACGGAAGAACCATAAAAATACCAACCGCAATCAAGACAGAAACCACAACTGTCAGATTCATGATCAGTTTTTCCTTCTTCTCCTGCTTTCTTGCCTCATCTTCTGTAAGAATTTCTTCTTCCTCGTCTTCAAAAAAACTTGCAGAATAAGTCAATGTCTTCATTCCCAGCACAAGAGAATCCACAAAATTAAAAATCCCCCGAATGAAAGGAATCTTTTGCGGTGCCTTCCATGGGAGAACTCCTTTGTATTCCTGAATATCAACTTCAATCTCTCCATCTGGTTTCCGGACGGCAACGGAATATGTTTCCCGATTCTTCATCATAATGCCTTCCAGCACTGCCTGGCCGCCTATATTCGATGATTTCATATATTTCTCCTAAACACAAAGAGGACTGAGATTTCCACCTCAGCCCTCATCACTTCGTATTTCTTATTTAATACCGTATTTCTTATTGAACTTATCAACACGGCCACGAGCCTGTGTTGCTTTCTGCTGACCTGTGTAGAATGGATGACACTTGGAGCAGATTTCTACGTGGATGTTCTCCTTTGTAGATCCTGTAACAAATGTGTTTCCACAGTTGCATGTTACAGTTGCCTGATAATAATTAGGATGGATACCTTCGCGCATGATTTTCACCTCTCTATTTTTAAATTACTTATTATTTTCTCTAAACAGCTTTCTAATTGTATCACACATTTTTTAATAATGCAACACCTTTTTAGATAAATTTCTGACGGATAATCTGCTGAACAAGCTCTTCGTTTGTTTTTGTACGGGAAAACATATTCAAAAGATTGTCCACTGCCTCTTCTGATTTCATGCCGTTCATTGCTTTTCTCATAATATAAACTGCATCCTGTTCTTCCTTTGTAAGAAGAAGATCTTCTCTTCTTGTTCCTGATTTTGGAATATCAATTGCCGGGAACACTCTTTTCTCCTGAAGCTTTCTGTCAAGCATCAGTTCCATGTTACCTGTCCCCTTAAATTCTTCATAAACAACATCATCCATCTTGCTTCCTGTATCAACCAGTGCTGTTGCAAGAATCGTAAGGCTTCCACCTTCTCTCATATTTCTTGCTGCTCCGAAGAAACGCTTTGGACTGTAAAGTGCTGCTGGATCAAGACCACCGGAAAGTGTTCTTCCTGATGGTGGAACGATCAGGTTATATGCTCTTGAAAGTCTTGTGATGCTGTCAAGGAGAATCATAACGTCTTTTCCATGCTCTACCAGACGTTTTGCTCTTGAGATAACCATTTCTGATACTCGTTTGTGATGCTCCGGAAGTTCATCAAATGTAGAATGAATCACCTCTACATTCGGACCTTCAATTGCCTCACGAATATCAGTTACCTCTTCCGGACGTTCATCGATCAACAGAATCAGAAGATGCATATTCGGTTCTGTCTTCTGTACAGATAATGCAACTTCTTTTAATAATGTAGTTTTTCCTGCTTTCGGTGGAGATACAATCATACCTCTCTGTCCCTTTCCAATAGGGGAAACAAGATCAACGATACGCATGGCTGTTGTACAGCCCGGATTCTCCAGACGTATTCTCTGATTCGGGAAAATCGGAGTCAGGTCTTCAAAGTTCTTTCTCTTCATTGCCTCTGCCGGGCGCAGTCCATTGATCGTGGACACATAAAGAAGTGCACTGAACTTTTCTCCCTGCGTCTTAACTCTTGTATTTCCTGTCAGGATATCGCCTGTTTTAAGTCCGAATCTGCGAATCTGGGAAGGAGCAACATAAACATCTCCATCTCCCGGAAGATAATTGTCAGAACGAATGAATCCATATCCATCCTGAAGCACCTCAAGGATTCCGTTTGCTGTAAAACCACTGTCCAGCTGTTCAATATCTGTCTCTTCTTTTTTCTCTTCTTTTACTTCTTCTCTCGCTTCTTCTGCTGCCTCTTTCTGCTCTTCCTGTTCATCCAGCTCAAGCATTGCATCGATCAGATCGCCTTTCTTTAATGTAGAAACACCTCTCATCTTTCTTGCTTTTGCAAGTTCTTTCAATGTTGCCAGCGGCAATGATTCATATTTTTCTCGTGTCATATTCTTTTCCTTTCTTTTCAGGTAAATTTGTTCTGTCAATCCACTTCACATGTGCCCTTTTCACATACTGGATTATTCATTCATACTTCGGGAATACAAGTCTGATTCGACTTTAATGGAAATTTGCTTTAAATATGGTGTTATTATACAGTATATTTTTCTAAAAAGAAAGAACTTTTTGAACTTTTCTCTGTTTTCCTGTACTTGCGTGTTTCCTTTTTCAGTGGTATCATTAATTCAATCAAATCAGAGAGGTATAAAATCATGACAAACAATGAAAAAGCTTTAAAAATGCATGAAGAATGGAATGGTAAGATAGAGACAACTGCCAAAGCGCATGTCAACTCAAGAGAAGATCTTGCCATCGCTTATACTCCGGGTGTTGCTGAACCTTGTAAGGTGATTGCACAGGATCCTGAAGCCGCATATAAATACACTATGAAAGCCAATACAGTTGCTGTTGTATCTGACGGAAGCGCTGTTCTTGGTCTTGGAAACATCGGTGCACTTGCTGCTATGCCGGTTATGGAGGGAAAAGCGGTCCTGTTCAAGGAATTCGGTGGTGTCAATGCAGTTCCGATCTGTCTGGATACACAGGACACAGAAGAGATCATTAAATCTGTAGTCAACATCGCACCGGCTTTCGGTGGAATCAACCTGGAAGATATTTCAGCTCCACGCTGTTTCGAAATCGAAACACGCCTGAAAGAACTTCTGAACATTCCGGTTTTCCATGATGACCAGCACGGAACAGCTATCGTTGTCCTCGCCGGAATCATCAATGCCCTGAAAGTAACTGGAAAGAAAAAGGAAGATTGCCGTGTTGTAGTGAATGGAGCCGGATCTGCCGGAGTTGCTATCACAAAGCTGCTTCTCACTTATGGTTTCCCTCATATTACAATGTGTGACATCAACGGAATCATTTCCAAGAACTCACCGAACCTGAACTGGATGCAGCAGCAGATGACTGAAGTTACAAATCTGGAAGAACGCACAGGAACACTTGCCGATGCATTAAAAGGTGCTGATATTTTCGTTGGTGTTTCTGCTCCGAATATTGTTTCTAAAGAGATGGTTGCTTCCATGAATAAGGATGCGATTCTGTTCGCCATGGCAAACCCTGTACCGGAGATCATGCCTGACCTTGCAAAAGAAGCAGGTGCCAAAGTTGTCGGAACAGGACGTTCTGACTTCCCGAACCAGGTAAACAATGTTGTTGCATTCCCTGGTATTTTCAAAGGTGCATTAGAAGGACGTGCCACACAGATTACAGAAGAAATGAAACTTGCCGCTGCCAATGCAATCGCAGGTCTTGTTCCGGAAGAAGAATTGAACGAAAACAACATTCTTCCGGAAGCCTTTGATCCTCGTGTAGCAGACACAGTAAGCAAAGCAATTAAGGATTTAATCTAATATGTGGGGAGAGAAGCGCTACCACTCTCTTGACTATGCATTGAAATCCCAGTTTGGAGAGAAAGTATATCGCATTGCATTGAACGGCGGTATGACTTGTCCGAACCGTGATGGTAAGATCGGATATGGTGGCTGTATTTTCTGCAGTGGTATGGGTTCTGGAGATTTTGCCGGTTCTGCCTGCAAAACGATTACAGAACAGCTTGCAGAAGGGAAAGCCATTCTTGCCAGAAAGCGTCCGGTGCATGCTTATATCGCATATTTCCAGGCCTTTACGAGTACCTATGCCCCCATAGAATATTTGCGGAAAGTTTTTACAGAAGCAATTGAGGACCCCGATGTGAAAGTACTTGCAATCGCAACCCGCCCTGACTGTTTAGATTCTGATGTTCTGGAACTTTTAGATGAATTGAATCAGATCAAGCCTGTCTGGGTTGAACTTGGTCTTCAAACCATCCACCCAGAATCCGCCAGATACATTCGCAGAGGCTATCCTTTAGAGGTATTTGATACTGCTGTGCATGAACTGAAACGCCGGAATCTGACTGTTATCGTACATGTCATTTTATTTCTGCCCGGAGAGACTCACGAAATGATGCTTGAGACAATCGAATATTTAAATCATTCAAATATTGACGGAATCAAGTTACAGCTTCTCCACATTTTGAAAGGAACTGATCTTGCAGTTGAATATCAGAAATGTCTCTCAGATCCTGCCTATACCGGTCCTGCTTTCCATATCCCGGATGCGGACGAATACATCCGTCTGCTCACTGAATGTATCCAGCATTTGCGTCCGGAAATTGTCATTCACCGACTGACCGGTGACGGACCGAAGGATCTCTTGATCGCACCTCTGTGGACAGGCGCAAAACGAACTGTTTTAAATCAGATTCACAAATATATGAAAGATCATGACTTGTACCAGGGAAAGGAGTATTATGGCTGAAACATTTACATTATATAAACTGATCGTGTTGTACATGTTGGATAGAGTCGATTTTCCGCTTACAACTTCCCAGATATCAGAATTCATTCTGGATAAAGGATATACAACTTATTTCCGTCTTCAGTCTGCACTTGCAGAATTAACGGATTCCGGGCTTCTGAAAATTGAGCTGACACATAATCGTACGCTTTATAATCTCACAGAAGAAGGGGCTGCTACGATCAACTATTTCAGAAATAAAATTTCTCCTGAGATTCGTCAGGAAATTGATAATTTTATCAATGAGAAAAAATATGATCTGAAAGAAGAGGTTTCTGTTAAATCAGATTACTATCTGAATACAAACCATGAATATGAAGTAAAATGCCAGATTTTAGAAAATGGCTCCCACCTCATTGATATGACACTCACTGTGCCAACTCAGACTGAGGCAGAAGCCATTGTAAATAACTGGAATCGAAAGAATCAGGAGATTTACGCTTTACTGCTCTCGCAGCTTCTGTAAACGCTCCTTGATCTGTTTCTCATAACCAAGGTCGCCGGGTTCATAGAACCTGGCGTCTTTTATTTCATCCGGAAGATACTGCTGATCCACATAATGATTTGGATAATCATGTGCGTACTTATATCCTGTTCCGTGTCCTAATTTCTGTGCACCTTTATAATGTGCATCCTGAAGGTGTGTCGGAACAGTTGTTTTATTGTTCCGTACTGCATCATTCGCTGCAAATATTGCATTAACGGCAGAATTACTCTTTGGCGCAGATGCCACATAAGTCACCGCCTGTGAAAGAATGATCTGAGATTCCGGCATTCCGATCCGCTCAACTGCCTGTGCAGCCGCAACCGCAACAGTAAGTGCCATCGGATCCGCATTTCCTACATCTTCAGATGCACAGATCATAATTCTTCTCGCTATAAACTTCACATCTTCTCCTGCATACAACATCTTTGCAAGATAAAAGACCGCTGCATCCGGATCTGAGCCGCGCATGCTCTTAATAAATGCAGAGATAATATCGTAATGGTTATCTCCTTTTTTGTCATAATTCACCACTCGTTTCTGGATGCATTCTGACGCAACATCCAGAGTAATATGAATTTGTCCATCTTCACTTCTGTCCGTTGTCAGTACACCCAGTTCAATCGCATTCAGTGCGTTTCTTGCATCTCCACCTGACACATCTGCCAAAAATTCAAGTGCATCATCTTCTATCACTGCATGAAAGCTTCCAAGACCTTTCTCAGTATCATTCACTGCACGGAGAAGCAGTTCCTTAATATCTGTCTTCTCCAATGGACGCAATTCAAAAATACTTGATCTCGAAATCAAAGCTCCATTTACCTCAAAATAAGGATTCTCCGTTGTTGCGCCAATCAGGATCAACGTTCCATCTTCCACAAATGGAAGCAGATAATCCTGCTGCCCTTTATTAAAGCGATGAATCTCATCAATAAAAAGAATCGTCTTCTTTCCATACATTCCCCGCAGATCTTTTGCCTCTTTCACTACTTCTTCCATATCTTTCTTTCCGGCAACTGTCGCATTGATCTGTTTGAACTCTGCGCTGGTCGTATGTGCGATCACCTTTGCCAGTGTTGTCTTTCCTGTTCCCGGAGGTCCGTAAAAAATCAAAGAACTCAGCTTATCTGCCTTAATTGCCCGGTAAAGCAATTTATCTTTTCCTATGATATGCTTCTGTCCCACTACTTCATCCAGTGTCACCGGACGCATCCTGGATGCAAGCGGGGATTCCTTCTCTTTATTTGTCTCTCTCATATAATCAAATAAATCCATCTTTCTCTCCTGTTTTCAATCTTATATTCACATCTTCAATCCATAATCAGATGATCCACTGTCACAAACTCATAGCCTTTTCCCTGCAGCAGATCTACAATCCGTATAGCTGCCTGCACAGAAGAAGGATAACAATCATGTAATAAAATAACATCTCCCGGATTTATCTCTTCCACAACTGTTTTTACAACCGCCCCTGTATCTTCGGTCATCCAGTCCAGCGGATCCACCGTCCATCCGATATATATTCTGTTCAGATCTTGTTCGCTGTCCACCGGGAGTTCCCCGTAAGGCGCTCTTACGAACACCGGTTGTTTTCCCGTTATCTTTTCAATCACTGTATCTGTCTGTTCCAGTTCTTTCTTTGCTTCTCCCGTTTCCAGCTTTGACAGATTGCAATGCGTATAAGTATGATTTCCGATCAAATGACCTTCTTCATACATTCTTTTCACAATTTTTTCATTCTCGTCTTTTTCTACATTTTCGCCGATCAGGAAAAAGGTTGCCCGCACTTTACGTTCCTTCAATCCATCCAGTAGAATCGGGGTCGAGGATGCATTTGGTCCGTCATCAAATGTAAGCGCAACAACCGGTTTCACCTCATCTGATACATTCTGACTTCGCACTGAATCAGATGAAACGCTCCTTGTTTTTCTCCCATCCATCTTTATCAGAAATGGGGACATACCCAAAAACACCAGAAGACAGAAAAACTGTACTACATAACCCCATCTTTTTCCAGACATCATGACAGCTTCCCGCCTTTGACATTCTTACTCTATTCTTATGTCCTGCACCTCGGCATCATTCCTTCTTTTTTCTATGCTTTTCTCTGTATTCCGTCGGACTTGTCTTCTTCACTTTCCGGAATGCCTTCGAAAAATAAAGATTATTCTCAAAACCAACAGAATATGCAATCGCCGAAACCGACAGCCCCGTCTCTTTCAACAGACGGCAAGCCTGCTGGATTCTATATTCTGTCAGATATTCTTTTGGCGAACAATTCATATAGGTCTGAAAAGAGCGGAACAGATAACTTCTGCTGATTCCTACATAGTCTGCAATATCTTCCACCGTCACGGGATAAGAATAATTGGTTTCTATATAGTTTTCTGCCTTTTCTACATACAAAAGCTTTGCATCTCTTTCCTGATCTTCCCCTTCATGATAGTGCATAAAGACTGACAGAAGACTGTAAAGTGCTCCTGTCATGGCAACCGCTTCTTCATACCCATTGCCCTTTGCATTATAAATCTGTTCCAATCCATTCCGAATCTGGTCATCCGGCACATTTCCTCTTTTTAAAAAAGGACGTTCTTTCAAAAAACCTGTATTTCGAATGATCGATGCCGCATCCGTCCCCATGAATCCTGCCCAGGCATATTCCCATGGCTCCTGCTGATCGGCATAATACTTTACTTCCACGCCCGGATATAAGATAAAAGTATCTCCGGCTTCTAATTTCCATGTCTTTTCTCCAACTGTATAGTATCCTGTTCCTGACAAAATATGATGGATACAATAATGATCCCTGACTCCGGGGCCCCACTGATATCCTGCTTCACACCTTTGATATCCCGTGTTATATACAGACAGCGAAGTCATCAGAATTTCTCCTGACTTATACGAATGTTTGTAAGTCTCTGCCATCTTCCGGCTCCTTTCCCGTATCCTGTGATCTATTATAACACCTCGTTTTTTTAATGCAACATTATTACATACCACAGCACGTATTTTTTATAGACGTTTCCACTCGTTAACGCTATAATAAATATAAATAAATCAGATCGATACGATTACTTTAAATGGAGGTAAATAATGATGAAGAAAAAATTGTTTGATATGTTTGCAGAACTTTTTGGTGATTCCGAAGGAGCTCGTTTTTACTTTTCTCCTGGACGCGTGAATCTGATTGGTGAACACACAGATTATAACGGTGGACATGTATTTCCATGTGCACTGACACTTGGTACTTACGGTGCCGCACGCAAAAGAGAGGATAACAAGATCCATCTTTATTCCATGAATCTGGACTCCTTTGGTGTTGTAGAAGCATCTCTTGATGATCTGACAAATAAAAAAGAATACAACTGGGCAAACTATCCGCTTGGTATAGTCTGGGCATTCAAAGAAAAAGGACATGCAATCACAAGTGGTTTTGATATGGTAATCTGGGGAAATATCCCGAACGGTTCCGGACTTTCCTCTTCTGCTTCCCTTGAAGTTCTCACTGGTGTGATCCTGACAGACCTGTTCGAGATCAAAGATCTTTCCATGACAGATCTTGCACTGATCGGCCAGTATTCTGAGAATAACTTCAATGGATGCAACTGTGGTATCATGGATCAGTTTGCTGTTGCCATGGGTAAAAAAGACCACGCAATTTTCCTTGACACAAGTGATTTAAGCTACGAATATGCACCTTGCGTTCTTGATGGTGCCAAGATTGTGATCACAAACAGTAAAGTAAAGCATAGTCTTGTTGATTCTGCTTATAACGACAGAAGAAACGAATGTGCTGCTGCACTGAAAGCACTTCAGAGCGAACTTGACATTCAGGCACTTGGCGATCTTACTCCTGAAGAATTCGAGGCACACAAATCCTTGATCAAAGATGAGATCCAGTTACAGCGTGCAAAACATGCTGTATACGAAAACCAGCGTACAATCGATGCTGTTACAGCACTGAAAGCCGGAGACATTGAAAGATTCGGAAAATTAATGAATCAGTCTCACATTTCACTGCGTGATGATTATGATGTATCCTGTGAAGAGATTGACATCCTTGTAGACCTTGCATGGAAGATTCCTGGTGTTCTTGGTTCCCGTATCACAGGCGGCGGATTTGGCGGTTGCACAGTCAGCATCGTAAAAAATGAATCCATAGATACATTTATCGAAACCATCGGAAAAACATATCTTGAAAAAGTAGGACATGAAGCCGAGTTCTACACAGTAGATATCGGAGACGGTGCTTCTCGTCTCGACTAATACTCGTCTCTACTGAGATCAGATATGAAATAACGTATATTTTGTTATAGGAATGCCATTGGCATTCCTTAATTTAAGGAGGTTCTTGACATATGCTTTATGATGCGATCAAAAAATTAGTACAGTACGGAATCAATACCGGAATCACTCCGGAATCCGAAAGAATTTATACAACGAATCTTCTTCTGGATCTGTTCCACGAAGATAACTATGAAGATGTTGACTGTGATCTGAACAATCTTGTTCTGGAAGACATTCTTGCAGAACTTTTAGATATCGCCGCAGAACGCGGAATCATTGAAAACAGCATCGGCTACCGTGATTTATTTGACACAAAACTGATGAATACCCTGATGCCACGCCCATCACAGATCCAGCAGACTTTCTGGGAAAAATACAAAGTTTCTCCGGAGACAGCTACTGATTATTATTACAAATTAAGCCAGGACAGTGATTATATCCGCAGATACCGTATTGCTAAGGATCGCAAATGGACGGTTGACACAAAATACGGCACTCTTGACATTACAATCAATCTTTCCAAACCAGAGAAAGATCCAAAAGCGATTGCAGCAGCAGGAAAAGCAAAATCCTCTTCCTATCCAAAATGTCAGCTCTGTATGGAAAACGAAGGATATGCAGGACGCCTTGATCATCCGGCTCGTGAGAACCACAGAATCATCCCGATCACAATTCAGGATAACCCTTGGGGATTCCAGTACTCCCCTTATGTATACTATAACGAGCACTGCATCGTATTCAACGGACAGCATGTTCCAATGAAGATCGACCGCAATGCATTCGAAAAGCTTTTTGATTTCATCAAACTTTTCCCACACTACTTCCTGGGATCCAATGCAGACCTTCCGATCGTTGGCGGTTCTATCTTAAGCCACGATCATTTCCAGGGTGGAAATTATACTTTCGCAATGGCTAAAGCTCCGATCATTGAACACTTCACTGTGAAAGGTTACGAAGATGTAACTGCCGGTATCGTAAAATGGCCTCTGTCTGTTATCCGTCTTCAGAGCAAAGAAGTAAAACCTCTGATTGATCTGGCTGAACACATTTTAAATGCATGGAGATCTTATACAGATGAAGATGCTTTCATCTTCGCTGAGACAGACGGTACACCGCACAACACGATCACACCGATCGCAAGAAAGCGTGGAGATCTCTACGAACTCGACCTGACATTGAGAAATAATATCACCACAGAAGAACATCCGCTTGGTGTCTACCATCCACATGCTAAACTGCACCATATTAAGAAAGAAAACATCGGTCTTATCGAAGTAATGGGACTTGCTGTTCTCCCTGCAAGATTAAAAGGAGAGATGGAACTTCTGAAAGATTACATCTTGACAGGAAAAGATATCCGCAGCAATGAACAGATTGCAAAACACGCTGACTGGGTAGATGAATTCCTTCCGAATTACACATCCATCACAGAGGAAAATGTTGAAGAGATCCTTCAGCAGGAAGTCGGAAAAGTATTCTGCGAAGTACTCGAAGATGCCGGAGTTTATAAGTGTGATGAAAAAGGACTGGAGGCATTCCATCGTTTTATAGGGGTGTTGTAATTTGTTGAACTTGGATTCATAACTCTTTAAACAAGTACTTTTAATAAAACCAGACGTGAGGGAGTCACTGTATTGCATCGGACACCGGCCCGCTTTACCTCATCCCTTTGACAATCTGTAACGAAAAAGCCAGAGCACTCACCGTGTGTGATTCGTGTCTGGCTTTTTCTAACAGATTCTGCAAAGTGTATTCGGAACGCTCCTGCCTTAAATGTGTCCTCAACAATACAGTGGCTCCCTCACTCAGCTTTTCAAATGAGTAAGTGCTATTCCAAATGAAATGAATCCAGAAAACAAAATACAAACTTAGTACGTGCGTAAAAAGGGGACGATTATCTTAGTCGATAAAACATCCGTTTACGTTTACCTACAGATTCTGTAATTTGTTTTCTGGATTTGTCTAATTGGAATTAAATATCCCGTTTGGAATATGTAAGCAAGGACAGTCCTGCTGTTGCCACGAGCACATGTAAGGCAGGAGCGTTCCGAATACACTTTGTTCAGTATGTTAATAAGAGCCAGAACAGGCACCACACACGGTAACTGTTCTGGCTCTTATGTTACATACTTTCAAAGGGATGAGGTAAAGCGGGCCGGTGCTCGTGGTAATAGCAGGGCTGGGCTGGCCTTGCGTTCCCTTTTCCCACAAAACTGATTGTTTCAACTCTTAAAATCCAAGTTCAACAAACATACACCAATTAGTACAGCTTCGCACTGATCAGTTTTGGTCTGAATCCAGCCTTATCAAGTGTATCGAGAATCTTTTTCTTATGATCTGTTCCGAATGCTTCCATTGTGATACGAAGCTCTACTGCTGCGTTTCTGTTTGTGCTTACAAACTGGTTATGCTCCAGCTTAATGATGTTACCCTGTACGTCTGCGACTGTCTGCGCCACACGTGCGAGTTCACCCGGCTTATCCGGAAGGAGTACGGATACGGAGAAGATGCGGTCTCTCTGGATCAATCCGTGCTGGACGATCGAGGACATTGTGATAACATCCATATTTCCACCACTTAATACACAGACTACTTTCTTCCCTTTAATGTCCATCTGCTTTAATGCAGCTACAGAAAGGAGTCCGGAATTCTCTACGATCATCTTATGGTTTTCTACCATGTCAAGGAATGCACCGATCAATTCATCATCTTCTACAAGAAGTACTTCATCTACATTTTCTTTCACATATGGGAGGATCTTATCTCCAACTTCTTTTACAGCTGTTCCGTCTGCGATTGTATTTGCAGATGGAAGTTCTACAGGCTCTCCTGCTTTCAGGGCTGCTGTCATACTGGCCGCTTCTGACGGCTCTACACCAACTACTTTAATCTTTGGATTCAGCATCTTGGCAAGTGTGGAAACACCTGTGATCAGTCCGCCTCCACCGATTGGTGCAAGAATATAATCTACAGTCGGAAGTTCCTGAACGATCTCCATTGCGATTGTTCCCTGACCTGTAGCGACATCAAGGTCATTAAACGGATGAACGAATGTATATCCGTTCTCTTCTGCAAGTTTACATGCATATGCGTAAGCATCATCATAAACATCACCATGAAGTACTACGTCTGCTCCAAAGCTTTTTGTACGGTTTACTTTGATCAGCGGTGTAACTGTAGGCATAACGATTGTAGCTTTGCATCCAAACTGTTTTGCTGCAAATGCAACGCCCTGTGCATGATTTCCTGCTGATGCTGTGATCAGTCCACGGCTTCTTTCTTCGTCTGTCAGTGTGCTGATCTTGTAATATGCACCACGGATCTTATAAGCTCCTGTGTGCTGCATATTTTCCGGTTTTAAATAAACCTTTGCTCCTGTCTGTGCACTTAAGTATTCACTGTAAATGAGTTTTGTAGGATTTGTTACCTTTTTTACCAGTTCGCTAGCTTCTTCAAATTTCTCTAATGTCATCATGGTCTTTCTTCCTCTCTGTAAAACAACGCGTTTACGAACTCCTCTGAGTCAAATTTCTGCAAGTCATCAATTGTTTCTCCTACACCGATATATTTTACCGGGATACCAAGTTCAGACTGGATTGCTACTGCAATTCCTCCTTTGGCTGTTCCATCCATCTTTGTCAGAACAATTCCTGTTATATCTGTTACTTCATTGAATTCCTTTGCCTGGGCAAGTGCATTCTGTCCTGTCGTTGCATCCAGCACAACCAGCGTCTCACGGAACGCATCCGGATACTCTCTGTCAATCACACGATTGATCTTCTTAAGCTCTTCCATCAGGTTCTTCTTATTGTGAAGTCTTCCGGCTGTATCGCACAGAAGTACATCTGCCCTTCTCGCTTTAGCAGCAGCAACCGCATCATATACAACTGATGCCGGATCTGCACCTTCCTGACCGCCGATCATCTCAACACCGGCACGGTTGGACCATTCTTTTAACTGCTCTCCTGCTGCCGCACGGAATGTATCCGCTGCCGCAAGGATCACTTTCTTATTCTGTGCTTTCAGCTTTCCTGCAAGTTTACCGATCGTTGTTGTTTTGCCAACACCATTTACTCCGATCACGAAAACCACACTCTGACGATTCTCAAACTCATATGCTGTCTCTCCGACATCCATCTGTTCACGAATACTGTCGATCACAAGCTGTCTACATTCAATCGGTTCCTTGATATGTTGCTCTTTTACTTTAACCTTTAAATCTTCAATGATATCCATTGTTGCTCTGACACCAAGATCTCCCATGATCAGAGTTTCTTCCAGTTCTTCATAAAAGTCATCATCAATCTTTGAAAATCCATGGAAAATACTGTCCATGCCGGACACAATATTATCTCTTGTCTTTGTCAGACCGGATACAAGTCGTTTAAAAAATCCCTTTTTTTCTTCTCCCATTTTCATCCTCCTGTTCTCTTAATACCCTGTTTACAATAAAAACAGGTTTATTTTTCCAGATCATCTTCCAACAGATCCACAGAAACAAGTGTAGATACTCCTTTTTCCTGCATGGTAATTCCATACAACCGGTCTGCTGCTGCCATTGTACCACGTCTGTGGGTAATGACAATGAACTGTGTATATTTTGTCAGCTTATGTAAATATTTCGCATAACGATCTACATTGTTGTCATCCAGTGCCGCTTCAATCTCATCAAGGAGACAGAACGGAGATGGCTTCAGATTCTGGATTGCAAATAGTAATGCAATTGCAGTCAGCGCCTTCTCTCCACCTGAAAGCTGCATCATATTCTGCAGTTTCTTTCCAGGTGGCTGTGCGATGATGCGTATTCCTGCCTCAAGAATATCCACATCCTCCTGTAATTCCAATGATCCCTTTCCGCCTCCGAAAAGCTGACGGAATACATCATTGAACTCTGTCGCAATTCTTGCAAACTGTTCTGTAAATTGCTTGCGCATCGCCACATCCAATTCTTCGATAATCTGTTCAAGAGATGCTTCTGCCTCTACAAGATCATCATGCTGACCTTTTAAGAATGTATAACGCTCAGATACATTTTTGTAATCCTCAATTGCATTGACATTGACCGAACCAAGCTTTCGGATCTCATTCTTAAGCTCCTGGATCTTTTTCTTCATCAATGCCAGATCTGTCAGTGTCTCATTACGAAGTTCTTTCGCGTGATTGTAAGTGAGTTCATACTCTTCCCACATATAATTCATCTGCTTCTCTGACGCTTCCTCATAGCCTTCTTTCTGGCTGTTCAGACGGAAACATTCTTTATCAAGATCTGACACATGCTTTGCAAGTTCTTCTCTCTGTCGTAAGAAATCTCTGTGCTTCTGATTCAGTTCTTCGCGTTTTTTACTCTGTACTTTAATCTCTTCACCAATCTCTGTAAACAGTTCTTTTGAATCTTCAATCGTTTTCCTGAGTCCTTCGATTTCATTTTCTTTTTGCAGAATTTCCTCAGATACATCTCCTCGATTTTCGGCAAGTTCTTCCTGCTCTTTTTCATATCTGGTGATTTCCTCATCTATACGGGAAATATTTTCTACAATAAAGGTTTTCTGCTGATCCAGGCCTGCCAGTGAAAGATGGACTTCCTCAGACTGTTTCATCTGGACAGCCTCATCCTCTCTTTCTTTCTCCAACTGCATCTGCAAAGCTTCAATCTGTTCATTCAGTTCTTTTTCCAACTTCTCTGATGTCTCAAGTTCCATCTGGATAGAATCTTCATTCTCATTGATTTCATCCAGCTCCTGAAGCAATGCTTTCTGTTCTTTCAGAAATCCTTCGTAACGCTGTTTCGATTCTAACTGTTCTCTCTGTACCTGCGCAACATTCATTCGCGCAGTATTCTCCAGCACTGATTCTTCTCTTAAATGTTCCTGTACTTCATCAATCACATTGTAGCACGCTGCACGACGGTTCTTCGCCTCTGTAACTTCTTTTTCCAGCACATCCATGTCAGACTTGAGCATATCAACCGTCTTTTCGAATTCTTCGATTTCGCGGCGTCTGCTCAGCAGATTACTTGAATTCTTAAATGCACCACCTGTCATAGATCCACCCGGATTGATCAGGTCACCTTCCAATGTGACCAGACGCAGAGACTGACGGTATTTTCTCGCAATTGCGATTCCGTGATCAATATAGTCTACTACAATCGTGCGTCCAAGCAGCTGATCTGCCAGTCCGTCAAATCTTGATTCCACATGGATCAATGTATTCGCAAGTCCGATCACTCCCGGCTCTTTAAGTGCTTCCGGATTCCTGATTCCTCCACCGCCATGCATACTTGTCAGCGGAAGAAATGTTGCCCTTCCGAATTTATTACGCTTAAGGAAATCAATCATACGCTTGGCTGTATCTTCATTATCTGTAACAATATTCTGAATACTTCCTCCAAGTGCTGTCTCAATAGCGATCTCATATTCCTTATCGACCTTAATGATATCCGCTACAACACCGATCAGACCTTTCTCACGTTCTTTATTCGACATTACCTTTCGGATACTGTTACCATATCCGTCATAGCGCTCTGTAATATTCTTTAATGACTCCAGACGGGAAGACTCTCTGTGATAAGCGGTCTGTCCGATCCGTAACTTTTCCTGCTTCTCTTTCAGCTCATTCTGAAGCTTGCCAAGTTCCTGTTCGTTCAGAGAAATCTTATCCTTATAGGTTTGAATGCGCTCACGGATCTGACCAAGTTCTTCTTCATACTTCTTAAGTCTGTTGTTCTGTCCTTCTGCTACCGTCGAAATCTCAAGAATATTTCTGGCAACGACAGCCTTCCGTGTCTGGATCTGTTCTTTCGTCGTATCAAAATGCTGAATCTTAGCTTTTGTTGAAGCACGATTTCCAAGCAGATCCATGATCTCCCGCTTCTTCTGCTCAATTTCAGTACTGTGTTCTGCAATCTTTGACTGAATCTCAATTAAACTCTGCTGTGCTTCTGTATCCTGTCCACTGGCTGATTCTAACTGTTCTGAAATTCTTTTCTTCTCTTCTTCAAGCTCTCTTTTCTGCTGCTGCCTTGTATCTATCTCACTGACGATCGTACTCAGGCGATGATCATAATGCTCATCATTCATACGGGCTGTATTAATCTGCTCTTTCAGGACATTGATCTGGCCTTCCAGCTGTTGCTTTAAAAGATTCGTCTCATTCATCTGGTTCTTCGCAGTTTCAATTGCAAGATCAATCTGATCTACTTCTTCCTCAATTGCCTCGTATTCTGCTTTCATCTTCTCATAACGGGCATTTGATTCCTGCATCTCCTGAGAAGCAATCTCATATTTCCCACCGACTTCACGAATACGCTCCTGCAGCCGCTCTTCCTCCAGCAAAAACATATTAATGTCATATGTTTTTAATTCTTCTTTCATCTTCAGATAGATTCTGGCTGTCTCTGACTGTCTTTCCAAAGGACCGATCTGTTTCTCAAGCTCTGCAAGAATATCATTCACACGGGTAAGATTCTGCCGTTCATCCTCCAGCTTTTTCAAAGAAAGGGACTTTCTTCTCTTATATTTTACAATTCCGGCGGCCTCATCAAAAAGTTCTCTTCTCTCTTCCGGCTTACCGCTTAAGATCTTATCAATCTGTCCCTGACCGATAATCGAATAGCCTTCTTTACCGATACCTGTATCATAGAACATCTCATTGATATCTTTCAGTCTGCAGGCTGAACCATTGATCAGATACTCACTCTCTCCGGATCTGTACAATTTACGTGTAACAGTGACTTCTTCGTACTCTACCGGAAGTTTATGATCTGAATTATCCAGTGTGATTGCAACCGAAGCATAACTAAGTGGCTTCCGGTTCTCGGTTCCCGAGAAAATCACATCCTGCATGGTGCCTCCACGCAGCTGCTTCACTCTCTGCTCTCCAAGAACCCAGCGGACGGCATCAGCGACATTACTCTTACCACTTCCATTCGGTCCTACAATACCTGTAATTCCGTTATGAAATTCAAATTTAATCTTATTGGCAAAAGATTTGAATCCCTGCACTTCTATACTCTTTAAATACATAAAGTCCTCTTTACTTTTTCTTTCTGAGATTCAGAATTGCCTCATAAGCTGCCTGCTGTTCTGCTGACTTCTTCGAGCTTCCTTTTCCACGTCCCCAGGCTTTTCCCCCGATTCTTGCTTCCACTTCAAAAATCTTATTATGATCCGGTCCCTGTTCATCAATCAGTTCATAACTTACATTCCCCGTCATATTCGCCTGCACGATCTCCTGTAAGATCGTTTTACTATCATAAAAGAGTTTTTTATCCTCTAAATCTGTCAAAATAAAATGATGGATAAACTCTTTTGCATTAGTAAAACCACCGTCGAGATAGATAGCACCGATCAATGCTTCCATCGCATCAGATGTGATAGAATCTCTTTTTCTTCCACCGGTCGCCTCTTCTCCTTTTCCAAGAAGCAAGTAATCTCCAAGTCCGATATCTCTTGCACACATTGCCAGAGACGGTTCACATACCATACTTGCACGTGTCTTTGTCAGTTCTCCCTCAGATACCTTTGGAAATTCATTAAATAAATAAGCACTTGATACCAATTCCAATACTGCATCTCCAAGAAACTCCAGGCGTTCATTACACTCATATTTCTTCAAATGCTTCTCGTTTGTATAAGAACTGTGCATCAATGCACGTTCGATCAGGCTTTTGTCTTTAAACACATATCCGATCTTTTGTTCCAGTTCTTTTACTCTGTCCATTTAAATGGCCTCCTTCGTGTTAATAAACGAAAAAGCCCAAACGGGCTTTTTCATCTCACTATCTGATTATTCATTAGCCTTCTTTTTCTGGATCTGATCAACAGCATCCTGCACTGTTGTGATCTTCTCTGCCTCTTCGTTATCGATCTCGATGTCAAAATCTTCTTCAATTCCCATAATGATCTGGAAAATATCCAGAGAGTCAGCTCCAAGATCGTCTACGAATGTAGTATCCGGTGTGATTGTCTCCGGTGAAACATTAAGTACGTCCGCAATAATTGCCTGCAGTTTTTCAAATTCTGTCATTGTAAAACTCCTCCTGTCTTATTCGACTTCTTTCTCTTCTTTCTTTTCTTCCAGGGTCTCCTGTTGAATTGCCTCTTTTATCTTCTCATTGATCTTCTGCTCCTTAAATGCAACACACTGAATGATTGAGTTGCATACCTCCTTTGACTTTGAACTTCCATGTGTCTTTACTACAAGTCCGTTCAGGCCAAGAAGCGGTGCGCCGCCATACTCACTTGTATCAAAATCTTTCAGTACGCCCTTTAAAGCAGGTTTCACAAGCAGTGCCCCTATCTTACTACGCAAAGAAGAAAGCATTCCTTTCTTCACTTTCTTAAGCAGTGCTCCTGCAACACCCTCATAAAGCTTCAGAATAATATTACCTGCAAATGCTTCACAGACAATGACATCTGCTGCTCCGTAAGGAATATCTCGTGCCTCAACACTTCCAATGAAATTAATGTCAGGACATTCTTTCAACAGTGGGAATGTCTCTTTCACCAGCGCATTTCCCTTCTCTTCTTCAGCACCGATATTCACGATACCAACTGTCGGATTCTTCTTTCCCATAACGCTTTCCATATAAATGGATCCCATCTTTGCAAACTGTACCAGGTGAGATGGGCGCGCGTCTACATTAGCTCCACAATCGATCAAAAGTGAAACACCTTTTAATGTAGGAATCAGTGGTGCAAGCGGTGGTCTTTCAACACCTTTGATCCTGCCTACAAGAACCTGTCCTCCAACAAGAACAGCTCCTGAACTTCCTGCAGATACAAAAGCATCTGCTTCCCCTTTCTTCACCATCTTCATCGCAACAACAATGGATGAATCTTTCTTACCACGGATTGCTTTCACCGGAGGTTCTGCCGTCTCAATAACCTCTGTAGCATTCACAATCTCAATCTGCTCCTCAGGATACGTATAAGCGGAGAGTTCCTTGCGAATCACATCTTCCTTACCTGTCAGCAGTACCTTGATATCTTTTCTCTTCCGCACTGCCTCTACGGCACCTTTTACCATCTCTCTTGGTGCATTGTCTCCACCCATGGCATCAAGAGCAACCCTTGTAATCTCTGACATATCATTTCCTCCTTGCGCTACTGAAATTATTCTACTGGATATCAGTATAAAAATCAATAAAAAAAGGCGTAAAACACAAAGTTTTTACGCCCTCAAGTGTTCTGTTCGCAGTACACTCAATATCTTATTGATCATTAGTCAACTGAAACGATCTCGCGCTTGTTGTAAGATCCACACGCCTTACATACACGGTGTGGCATCATAAGCTCGCCGCACTTGCTGCATTTCACCAGATTCGGTGCGCTCATCTTCCAGTTAGCTCTTCTTTTATCTCTTCTTGCTTTTGAAGATTTATTCTTTGGACAGATTGACATAGGTTACACCTCCTTAAAATTCTTAAATAAGTCACGGACAACTGACATTCTCGGATCAAGCCCTGTATCTTCACAGTTACAAGACCCCGTATTTAAATTCTGACCGCATACATTGCATAATCCTTTGCAGTCTTCCCTGCAAAGTACTTTCGTCGGCCAGCTCGACAAAATCTCATGAAAGAGCAGTTTGTCCACGTCAAGATGATATCCGTCAATAAAGTTTGATTCATCCAGCTCCTCTGTCAGTTCTGCGTCGGAGAGGCCTACGTCCACATGTTTCACACAATTCAGTTCAAACTCCCGTTTCACATCCTCCAGACAACGGTCACATGGAATCATGACACTCAATCTGGTCTCAGCTGTGATGAGCAGTTCTTTTCCCCTTATATGCTCTACTTTAACATGAACCGGCTCCTTGCTGATAATGGGGTAGGTTCCGGATTGTAACCGGATCTCTTCCATCTCCAGCCGCACAGTTTCTTCAACCGTCTTATGCTGGTCTGACAAAACGTCTGATAGGTTAATCAACATAATGTATTTCTCCTATTCATACCTAAACTATTATATCATGGAAAAAATGTTTGTCAACAGATATTTATAATTTCTATCAAAAATATTATGAAGAGCAAAATGTATTGGATACATTTTTGTTTCTTCTATGCGCAAAAGCAGGACTGAACTGCTCTCTTGGCACCTCAGTCCTGCGCTCATATACGATATAATCTTTACAGATCACTATCGTATACACTTTCTCAAATTAAGATTTCTTCAATTATTTTACAAGCGCTAATGTCTCACGGGCGATTGCAAGCTCTTCGTTTGTAGGAATAACGAATACTTTAACCTTTGATCCTTCTTTTGTAAGCTCAGCTTCTTTTCCTCTGAGTCCTGCATTCGCTTCTGAATCGAAGTCTACTCCAAGGTATCCAAGGTATTTACATACTTCTTCCCTTACATAATCATCGTTCTCACCGATACCAGCTGTGAATACGATGTCATCTACACCATTCATAGCTGCAGCGTAAGATCCGATGTATTTTGCTACTCTGTATGAGAATACATCCATAGCAATCTTAGCTTTCTTATCTCCGGCATTCATAGCGTCTGTCAGGTCACGGAAGTCACTTGAAAGTCCGCCTGAAATTCCAAATACACCAGACTTTTTGTTCAGTACTTCCATAACACCTTCAATGTCAAGGTTCTCTTTCTTAGCAATGAACTCCATGATTGCAGGATCGATATCACCTGAACGTGTTCCCATTACAAGTCCTTCAAGTGGAGTAAGTCCCATAGAAGTATCTACACATTTTCCGTTAAGAACAGCACTTACACTGGATCCATTTCCGAGGTGGCATACAATTGTCTTTACTTCATCGTAAGATTTTCCCATTACTTCTGCTGCTCTCTTAGATACGAAGCTGTGGCTTGTTCCGTGGAAACCGTAACGTCTTACTTTGTATTTCTCATAGTACTCATATGGAAGTCCATACATATAAGCCTTCTCCGGCATTGTCTGATGGAAAGCTGTATCAAATACTGCAACCATAGGTGTTCCTGGCATCAGTTTCTCACATGCTGCAACACCGATCAAGTTTGCCGGGTTATGAAGTGGTGCAAGATCATTACACTCTTCTACTGCTTTCTTTACTTCGTCTGTGATTACTACAGATGAAGCAAACTTCTCTCCACCATGTACGAGACGGTGTCCAACTGCTCCGATCTCATCAAGGCTCTTAACAACTCCTGTCTTCTCATTTGTCAAAGCATCAATTACAAACTGAATTGCTTCTGTATGAGTTGGCATAGCCAGATCAGATTTCTCTTTCTCTCCGCCAGCCGGCTGATATGTCAGACGTCCGTCGATTCCAATTCTCTCACAAAGTCCTTTTGCAAGTACCTTCTCTGTCTCAGCGTTGATCAGCTGGAATTTCAGAGATGAGCTTCCGCAGTTGATTACTAATACGTTCATTTTCTTTTTTCCTCCTGAAAAAACCTTATTCTTATTATCCGAGGGCAGCTCACACTACCCTCTTTGTTTCTTTTGATTACCCGTAACTATTTTAAAAAATCTGTAAACAATTACAATTATTCAGCCTGTGCCTGTACAGCTGTGATAGCTACAACGCCTACGATATCTTCAGCGCTGCATCCACGGGAAAGGTCGTTAACCGGAGCGGCGATTCCCTGTGTCAGAGGACCGTAAGCTTCTGCTTTAGCAAGTCTCTGAACAAGTTTGTATCCAATATTACCAGCATCAAGGTCTGGGAATACAAGTACGTTAGCATGTCCTGCAACCTTGCTTCCCGGTGCTTTAGATTCCCCGACGGATGGAACGATAGCTGCATCAAGCTGAAGTTCTCCGTCAAGAGCAAGCTCTGGTGCGAGTTCCTGAGCGATCTTTGTTGCCTCAACAACTTTATCTACATCTGCATGCTTAGCACTTCCCTTTGTTGAGTGAGAAAGCATAGCAACAACTGGCTCTTTCTCAACAAGCAGTTTGAAAGAATCTGCAGATGAAATAGCGATGTTCGCAAGTTTCTCCGGATCTGGATTCTGCTCAAGTCCTGCATCAGCAAAGATAAATGTTCCGTTTGCTCCCATGTCGCAGTTCGGTACTACCATAAGGAAGAATGCGGATACGAGCTTTGTTCCCGGTTTTGTCTTCAGGATCTGAAGGCATGGACGAAGTGTATCTGCTGTAGAGTGGCATGCTCCGGATACCATTCCGTCTGCATCACCCATCTTAACCATCATTACACCATAGTATAAGTAATTGCTAAGAAGCAGTTCTTTTGCCTGCTCAGGAGTCATTCCCTTTTTCTGTCTTAACTCAACAAGTTTTGCAATATATCCTTCTGTTCTTGCATCTGTTGCAGGATCTACGATTGTTGCACCGGAGATGTCGTATGTACCTTTGTTCTTCTCAATCTCCTCTTTGCTTCCTACAAGCACCAGATCAGCGAGTCCTTCTTTCAGTACTGCCTCTGCTGCTTTGTAAGTTCTTTCGTCCTCTGTCTCCGGAAGAACGATTGTCTTTTTGCAAGCTTTCGCTCTTGCTTTGATTTCATCAATAAATCCCATGATTTAATGCCACCTTTCTTTTTATCTCACTTAGTCCTATTATAACTCAATCGTTTTTTGTATACAAGTCATTTTATGTGCATTTTCAAATACAATCCGAACTTTGTAATAGGATATTTGTAAGATTGTTACAATTTTATCAAACATTGTCTTTTTCTAAGAACATTACGAGCCAGAACAGTCACCTCTCACGGCAACTGTTCTGGCTCTTATTAAAATTTACACCTTCAAAACCCCTTGCTTATATTCATTCTGAAACGCCGTCTTAAACTTATCCGTCACCACTGAGGTATACAGATTTGAAGCAAGCATATCATGTCTGAGCATTTTCTGACCAAGTTCCGGAAGATCGTCAATTTCAGACATTTTCGTCAAAACCGGAAGACTGCTTTCCTTCGACATAGCTGTTAAAAGCTTTGCATTGTCTTTTCGAAAACCAAGCAGACGTGCATACATATGATAGCCATTGTCAATATATTCTTCCACATTTGCCTTTTTCGTTCCAAGCATAATATGAAGCAATGCCCGGTTAACTCGGGTCTGCGTAAGTTCTCGTGTTTTTAACAAATCACAGAACTGTTTATAATTAAAAAAGTTGTTTAACTGATTCGCAATTCTGGATGCAATCTCCGGAGAGACATCCACATATCGAACCAGACTTTCTGGCTGTTTATTTAACAGTTTATATTTCAAAATCAGAGAAAAATCATTCTGTGAAATCGGATACTGTACTTTATGATAATCCTTCAAAAGTTCCAGACAACATTTTGGAACCTGGTTTTCCAACTCTGACAGTATTCCCGAAAACGAAAGCTCATCGTAATTTCCTTCTACTGGTTCTGTATTGAAAGATGAACTTGAATAAGCAAGCAGTGAACGAATTGCCGTAGCGGAACTGTAATCACTGTCCAGTTCTTCATCATGATACTGTGCACCACGTCTTGCAATCGTATAAGGTTCCATCCTGCTTCCAAGTTTTTTGATTGCTTTCAAATATTCAATCCCCAAAATATTGTTCGGATTTCTTAAAATCTCTGCAAACCGAGGATCTTCTGTATAAGAAAGAATTGCTTCCTGTCTGGCGCGTGGAAAAGACATCCCTTGTTTCAGATAATCTTTCAACAGAATCTGGTAGGCTTCAGGTTCTTCAAGAAGTAGTTCTGCAAGCTGTTCCAAGATTGGGAGATCATTACATTCACTGCCAAAACAGATAGAATCAACAATTCCAAGAGACTCTAAAAGAGATACGGATCCAAGTGCAAAAAGCTCCGCAGATCCCGTCGCATAACAGACCGGAAGTTCAAAGACAGCTCCAGCACCACACATCAGTGCCATCTCTGCACGTATCCTTTTAGGCATGATTGCAGGTGTTCCCCGCTGCACATAGTCACCACTCATAACAACAACGGCTGCATCTGCACCGGTTACACGCAAAGATTCTTTAATATGATAAAGATGTCCATTGTGAAATGGATTATATTCTGTAATAAGACCAACGATTTTCATAATATTCTCCTAAAAAAGCAGAGTACTGCTCACACCACGTGTGAACAGTACCACCTCTCACCAATACAGATTATGTAACTGTTCAGAGCCAACTTCCAAAATGCTACGCATTTCGTCACAGTTACCAGTTTACAATCTCTTCATGCAAGTAATCGCCAGTGCCCCCGGACCAATATGACAGGCCACACTCAATGACAATGGTCCTTCCATAATCTCATATCCCGGAAATCTTTCTTCGATCTCTGCTTTCCACTCCTGTGCTTCTTCTTTACTGCATGTGTAAGCCATACCAAGAGCCATCTGATCCTTAACATCGGCAAAGCGTCCATTCAGATCTTTCTCGATTGCATTGAGCATTGTCTTCTTCGCCGTTTTCCAGCCTCTTGCTTTCGAAAATGCATCCAGCTTTTCTCCCTGGATCTGAAGAACAGCCTTTAAGTTAAGCACAGTTCCGATTGCCGCCGCTGCCGGTGTGATTCTTCCACCTTTTTTCAGGTATTTTAAAGTATCCACCGTAATATAAATACTTGCCTGAAGTTTTTCTTTCTCCAGTATTTCTTTGATCTCTGCTGCACTCTTTCCTTCTTCACGCAGATTCATTGCATCCAGAACAGACTGCTCCTGTGTAACTGAAATTCTCTGATTATCAACCACCTGGACGCGTCCGTCATATTCAGCTGCAAGAGTAATTGCTGTTGCACATGTGCTGCTCAAGCCACTGGACATCGGAATACATACAAGCTCATCATATTCTTCCAGAACTTTATCCCAGAGATCCATGACCTCTCCCGGGGATGGCTGTGATGTTGAAATATCGGAATCTGCTCCGAGCTTTTCATAAAACTCACTCTGGGAAAGTGTGATATCCTCCAGATAAAGTTCTCCATCAATAAAAAATGGCATCGGAAGAACAAAAATCCCAAGTTCTTTTCCCTGTTCCTGTGTTATACCGCTATTACTATCCGTTACAATTGCAACTTTACTCATCAAATTTCTCCCTCGTTAATTCTTAAAACTATGAATCGGCGCCGGAATACGTCCCTGTCTGTTGATAAACGCATCACATCCAAATTCATTCACCGGCATAATCGGTGCATAACCTAACAGTCCACCAAATTCTGCCACGTCTCCAACGTCTTTACCGATGACCGGAATCAGACGCACTGCTGTCGTCTTCTGGTTGACCATACCAATTGCCATCTCATCTGCAATGATTCCAGAGATTGTCGCTGCTGATGTCTTTCCAGGGATTGCGATCATGTCAAGTCCTACAGAGCATACGCATGTCATTGCCTCTAACTTCTCAATTGTAAGAGATCCTGCATTTACTGCATCGATCATTCCCTGATCTTCACTGACCGGAATAAATGCACCGCTGAGTCCACCTACATAAGAAGATGCCATAACGCCGCCCTTCTTCACCTGGTCATTGAGCATTGCAAGTGCTGCTGTTGTTCCAGGTGCACCAACGCGCTCCAGTCCGATTTCCTCCAGGATCTCTGCAATACTATCTCCAACTGCCGGAGTCGGAGCAAGAGAAAGATCAATGATTCCAAATGGAATTCCAAGACGTGCAGAAGCCTCTCCTGCAACAAGCTGTCCTACTCGTGTAATCTTAAACGCTGTTTTCTTAATTGTTTCACAGAGTTCTTCAAAACCTTTTCCACGTGCTTTTTCAATCGCTTTCTTTACAACTCCCGGTCCGCTGACACCTACATTAATAATCGTATCTGCCTCAGTCACACCGAGGAATGCACCTGCCATAAACGGGTTATCATCCGGTGCATTGCAAAGAATAACAAGCTTTGCACAACCAAGAGAATCTCTGTCTTTCGTTGCCTCTGCCGCTTCTTTCACAATCTGTCCACACAGACGGACTGCATCCATATTGATACCTGTCTTTGTTGATCCCACATTGACGGAACTACAGATTCTCTCTGTCTCAGCCAGTGCCTGCGGAATTGAACGGATCAGATTCTCTTCACTTGGTGTCATTCCTTTCGACACAAGCGCGGAGTATCCGCCAATGAAGTTTACACCTACTTTTTCCGCTGCGCGGTCAAGTGTACGTGCGATTGTCACATAATCTTCCGGAGTCTTACACGCTGCTGCTCCAACAAGCGATACAGGTGTAATTGAAATTCTCTTATTTACGATCGGAATTCCGAATTCTTTCTCAATGTCTTTTCCTGTAGATACAAGATCTTTTGCAACTGTTGTAATCTTCTCATAAATCTTACGGTTCAGTTCATCCAGATCAGAATCCACACAGTCCAACAGACTGATTCCAAGAGTGATCGTGCGGACATCAAGGTTCTCGCTTTCGATCATCTTATTGGTTTCTGATACTTCATACATATTAATCATAGTCTTATCCTCACCTTATCTCCGACTTCTTACAGACGGTGCATTTTCTCAAAAATCTCTTCTCTCTGACAATGAATTGTTACACCGATCTCTTTGCCAAGTACATCCATCTCATCACAAACTTCTTTGAAATCTTTCTTCAGATTCACAACATCCACGATCATCATCATGTTGAAATATCCCTGAACAATTGTCTGTGAAATATCAAGAATATTGATTTCATTTTCTGCAAGATATGTACATACTTTTGCAATAATTCCTACTGTGTCTTCTCCAAGTACTGTGACAATACATTTCTTCATTCTTTCTGTACCTCCGCTTTGATTCACTCAATCTTATACATTAATAATATCCGAAACCGATTCCCGGCTTGCAACGAACATATTCAGGTCTTCCCCTTTATATTCATTATCTGCAAGCGTAACTTCCAACTTCACTGTCTCATAAGCAAGTCTTGCGTAATTGTTCTCCTTGCTCAGATGACCAAGCATGATATGTTTCAGATTATCATGTAGTATATCACAAAGAAGCTGTCCTGACAATTCATTTGATAAATGACCGCGATCGCCAAGAATTCTCTGCTTCAAATAATATGGATATCCTCCGACTTCCAGCATATGGATATCATGGTTTGCTTCCAGAAGGATCGCATCCAGATTTTTCAGATTCTTCACTGTATAATCATCATATTTTCCAAGATCTGTTGCAACTGCTACGGACTTTCCACCTTGTTCAATACGATATCCGGACGGTTCATTTGCATCATGGGAAATAGCAAATGGGTGTACGTCCAGTTCACCAAGCCGAAATGGATGATCTGTCTTAATCGGATGTAAAAGTCCTTCCGGCATCTTTCCAAGACTGGAAGACTCTTTGATTCCTGCAATCGTTCCCGGAGTCGCATAAATTGGTATCTCGTACTTTCTGCTGAACACACCAAGTCCCTTAATATGATCCGAATGTTCATGTGTGATCAGAATTCCATCGAGTTCGTCCCCTTTAATCTCCAACTTATTCAGACCTTCTTCAATTCGTTTCTTACTAATCCCCGTATCAATCAGAAGATGGGAATTATCACTTCCTACATAGATACAGTTTCCACTGCTGCCGCTTGCAATACTGCACATTCTCATTTGTTCAATCTATCTCCTATTTGTCTCTTTGTTGCTTCAAAGTCTCCACTATTATCAATTACAACTGTGCATGCCTTTCGAAATACTTCTTCTACCGGTTGTGAAGCAATCATTCTGGTGATCTTTTCATCCGTATAATGTCTGGAACTTTTCAGTCGTTCTCTCCGAACCGCTTCATCTGTGTAAATATACCATAATTCATCACAAAGTTCCTTTCCTACTTCCGGAAGAAGTGCTGCTTCTACAATATAATAAGAACAACACTCTTCTTTTTTCTTCAAGATATCTTTCCGAACCCATTCCAGCACTTCCGGATGTACAATATCATTCAATCTTTGTAATTTCTTCTCATCTGCAAATACGCAGCTTCCAAGTTTCATGCGATCCAGTTCACCATTGTTTCCGACAATCTGTTCACCAAATTCTTGTACAATTCTCGAAAATGCCTGTGTCCCTTTCTTCTGGATCTGCTTTGCAACTTCATCCATCTGGCAGACTACCGCACCGTATTCCTGTTCAAGAAATTTTAAAACTTCACTTTTTCCGGAGCCAACTCCACCCGTGATTCCAATTACTTTCATCTTATTTTGCCTCATACCAGTTCTTCCCTGTATGCATATCTACGCTAAGCGGAACTAACAATTCTGCTGCGTGTTCCATCTTATCCTGAAGGATCTGCTGTACTTCTTCTAATTCTGTTTCATCTGCTTCGATCAAAAGTTCATCATGCACCTGAAGGATCATCCGTGATTTCAGATTTCTCTTCTTCAGTTCTTCATTTACATGAATCATTGCTATTTTAATAATATCTGCAGCAGTTCCCTGGATCGGTGCATTCATTGCCACACGCTCTCCAAAACTTCTCTGCATAAAATTGCTGGATTTTAATTCCGGCATCGGTCTTCTTCTTCCATATAAAGTCTCTGCATATCCTTTTTCTTTCGCATCGCTCACACATTTATCAAGAAATGTCTTAATTCCCGGGTAGGATTCAAAATAATGCTCGATATACTGTGCCGCCTCTTTTCTCGAAATACTCAGATCCTGGCTCAGTCCAAAAGAACTGATTCCATACACAATGCCGAAATTAACTGCTTTTGCATTTCTTCTCTGCAGATCTGTCACTTCATCAAATGGTACATGGAATACCTGGGAAGCTGTCATTCGGTGAATATCTCTCGCTTCACGATATGCCTGGATCAGCTGTTCATCACCGGAACAATGCGCCAGAATACGAAGCTCGATCTGAGAATAATCTGCATCCACAAAGACACAGCCTTCTTTTGGTACAAATACTTTACGGATCAGACGTCCAAGCTCCATACGAACCGGTATATTCTGCAGATTCGGTTCTGTACTGCTGATACGTCCGGTTGCCGTGATCGTCTGATTGAATTTACTGTGGATTCTTCCATCCATCCCTATATAATTTGCAAGTCCGTCTGCATATGTTGACTTCAGTTTTGCAAGCTGACGATACTCCAGAATCTTTGCTACGATCGGATATTCCGGTGCAAGTTTATCTAACACATCCGCTGCTGTAGAATACCCGGTCTTTGTCTTCTTTGCATGAGGCATTTCCAGTTTTTCAAAAAGAATCACACCAAGCTGTTTTGGAGAATTGATATTAAACTCTTCCCCTGCCATTTCATAAATCTCTTTTTCCAGCTCAACGATTCTTGCTCCAAGCTCTTCTCCGTAACGCTTCAGCTCTTCACCTTCAACCTTAACACCGGCCTGTTCCATATCATACAATGTAAATACTAATGGCATTTCAATTTCATTAAACAAACGGAACATTCCATTCTCTTCCAGTTTCTTCTCAAGAACCGGGACACAGGCATAAGCTGTATATGCCTCATAACATGATTTTGTACCCTCATCAAGTTTTTCATCAATTAAAAGATTCAAATGTTCTCTTGCCACATCTTCTGCATTGTAATCATTTTTCAGAGGATTCAGAAGATATGCTGCTACGATTGCATCAAACCCGTTCTCACTTGTAAGTTCCGGCAGCCATTCCAGATATTCTTTCAATCCACACATTGAAAAACGTTTCACACTTTTTGCAAGGTGAGACAACTTTCCTGTCAGATATTCAAAATCGGCATCCATATCACAAGGAATCGTAACAATCTTTTCTGCTTCATAGCAAAGAGAAACCCTTCCGTATCCTGAAGCATGTGCAAACAATGGGAGGACATTTCCAGCATCTTTGGAAAATGCCACACCAACGGTCTCTGCTTTCTCCGCCTCTTTAAAGACTTTCTCAATTTCTTCTTTTCCTGTTACCTCACGAAAATATTTTTCCACATCATTCACTGACGCTTCTACATCAAATCTTCCAAGCAGATTTTTAAACTCCAGTCTTTGGAATAATTCATGAGCTTCTTTTGTATAAGGATTCTCATGTCTGGCATTTTCAAGTTCAAAGGTAATATCTGCGTCCAGTTTAATCGTCGCAAGTGTCTTACTAAGCTGTGCCTGCTCCCAGAATTCTTTCAGATTCTTGCTTGCTCTTGGCGGTTTCAGCTCATCAACATGCTCGTATGCATTTTCAATCGTCTGGTACTGCTGAATGATCTTTGTCGCTGTCTTTTCGCCAACTCCCGGAACACCAGGAATATTATCAGCAGTATCACCCATCAAAGCCTTTACATCAATAAATTCCTTCGGTGTTACTCCATAGCGTTCCTGCACATCTGCCGCATAATAATCTTCTACTTCCGTCTTCCCCTGCTTCGTCTTTGGGATGCGGATCTTAATATGCTCTGTCGCAAGCTGAAGCGTATCACGGTCTCCGGAAATGATGGAAACATCCATTCCTTTCTCCTCACAACGATGAGACAAGGTTCCCAAAAGATCATCCGCCTCAAGTCCGGCCTTTTCAATCACTTCTATATGCATCGCACGCAGAACGTCCTTGATCACAGGCACCTGCTGACGCAGTTCCTCTGCCATCGGCTTTCTCGTGCCCTTATAATCTGCAAACATCTCATGGCGAAATGTCGGCGCATGCACATCAAATGTAACCGTCAGATATTCCGGCTTCTCTTCATCTAATATCTTAAACATAATATTCAGGAATCCATAAACTGCGTTCGTATGCAGTCCTTCCGAATTCGTCAGATCCGGAACTCCATAAAACGCCCGGTTCAATATACTGTGTCCATCGATCAGTACAATTTTATCTCTCATCAGATTCTCTCCTATTATCTCTTGCTTTTTGTTGCATTTAATTTTAACCATTATTAAAGTATACACTAATTAACTTCTTTTTTAAAGGTTCATTTTATGGTATCATAATTTAGGGTTTTTGACTCCAATATCTTGTAAACAATATTTTCAAAAATACTATCAGGAGAATTATTATGGATGGAATTATATTTGATGTAGATGGAACACTTTGGGATTCTGTTGAAGTTGTAGCCGAATCCTGGAATCTTGCAATAAAAGAGAACTCTGATCTTGAGCCAAACTTAAACTGTGAAATTCTTCAGGGACTGTTTGGAAAGACAATGGACGAAATTGCTGCCGGAGTTTTTCCCGATCTCGACCCGGACTCTCGAAGAAAACTGATGGATATCTGTTTTGATTATGAAAACCGCTATCTTGAAACACATCCCGGTGTTTACTACGAAGGCGTTATGGACACACTCAAAGAGCTGGCTCTGGAATATCCTCTTTTTATTGTAAGCAATTGCCAGTGCGGATATATTGAAGTTATGATGAAAGGCGCAGGCATGGAACCATATATCAAAGATTTCCTTTGTTTTGGCCAGACGCAGACTTCTAAAGACCAGACGATTCTTAAATTAATGGAGAAAAATAACCTGACAGCCCCTGTCTATGTCGGAGATACCCAGGGCGATGCTGATTCCTGCAAAAAAGCCGGTATCCCTTTTATCTTTGCTGAATATGGACTTGGAGATGTTAAGGAAGATTATCCGACGATACATTCGTTTTCAGAATTAAAAAACATTTTAAGAGAGCTTGATTAACATCTCTGTTTATTTAAAACAAACTGACAAACCACACGAAACATTTTCTATCCATTAAGAATTTCATTCTGTTTCTGTTGTGATCTGTCAGTTTTTTATTGCTCACGACTTTTTTCATACTCCCGGATCTTACGCATCAATCCACGATAAATCTTATCCTGAAGCAGTTCCCGATGTTCATACGATACCGGATATTCATTCATAAAATCGGGATGTTCTTTTATATAGCAATCCCTTTCTTCTTTCGTCGCATTCAACAGATATTTTTCATAATAATCCATATCATCTATTTTTTCTTTATTCATCACTTTCTCCCATTCCCCTTAGTTCTTATGCTGTCTCACTTCTTGCACATTTCTTCGTGTTTTTATCAATTATAGTCGTAGTACGACTATAATTCAATAGTCGTGTCAGGACTTTTATATAATAATCCAAAAATACAAAAGATATCAGATTATTGTTCACTGGATACTGTGAATGATAGCTTGCTTCCGGTTAAGTTCGCACACCGGCTTTAAGGTACAAGGATGGGATTATGAAATTCGAAAACATACGAAATTTGCGAGAAGATAATGATAAAACGCAGAAAGAAGTTGCTGCATACCTCAACATCAAACAGACTACATATTCTAAATATGAACTTGGAAAAATCAACGTTCCTATTGATGTCTTCATCAAACTTGCTGATTATTATACAGTCTCAATTGATTATCTTGTTGGACGTGGAAAAAAGTGAAATTACAAAGAACAAAGAATGTGCATTGCACATTCTTGCGCCTGCGGCGTTGCTAAGCGCCAGTGGCGCTTGTTTAGCAAGGACCGAAGTGGAAACGTAGACCGCTTGCGACATCTACATTGTACGCCGCAGTGCGCATCCTTAGCGGAGCGTTTTTTATATATTAGGAAAGCACTTTCCTAATATATAAAAAATCTCTGGATATCTTGCAAACATTGAATTTGTAAGATATTCAGAGATTAAGTTCGATGCCGCTGGCCGGACTCGAACCGGCACGGCTACTAACCGCTTGATTTTGAGTCAAGTGCGTCTGCCAATTCCGCCACAGCGGCTTATTCTGTCGGACAAGAAAATTTTCCTGTCCGAATCAGCTTTTTTATGTTACCATATCTGGTCACATTTTTCAACTATTTTTTATGATTTTATTTGCTTTTTATTTGCAAAGTTTCTTTCCAACCTCAAAACAATCAAATGTTGCAAAATAGTCTTTCGGTGTCTCTGCACGGCGAATCATCTGTACACTTCCATCTTCTTTTAAAAGAAGTTCTGCTGATTTCAATTTACCATTGTAGTTATATCCCATAGAGAAACCATGTGCTCCTGTATCATGAATCACAAGATAATCTCCCATATCAACTTCCGGAAGCATTCTGTCAATTGCAAACTTATCATTATTTTCACACAGAGAACCTGTTACATCATATTTGTGATCGCACGGTGCATCTTCTTTTCCAAGAACAGTAATATGATGATATGCTCCATACATTGCCGGGCGCATCAGGTTAACAGCACACGCATCTACTCCGATGTAGTTCTTATAAGTATTCTTCTCATGGATTGCTTTTGTTACAAGGCACCCATAAGGTCCCATCATAAAACGACCAAGCTCTGTGTAGATTGCAACATCTCCCATTCCTGCCGGAACAAGTACTTCTTCATAAACCTTGCGGACACCCTCTCCGATCACACGGATATCATTCGGTTCCTGATCCGGTGTGTAAGGAATTCCAATACCACCAGAAAGATTAATAAACTTAATATGTACTCCTGTTTCTTTCTGAAGACGTACTGCCTGTTCAAAAAGAACTTTTGCAAGCATTGGATAATAATCATTTGTCACTGTATTGCTGGCAAGGAATGCATGAATACCGAATTCTTTTGCACCTTTTGCTTTCAGTGTCTTAAATGCTTCTGTGATCTGCTCTGTTGTCATTCCATACTTTGAATCTCCCGGATTATCCATAATATCATTACTGATCTTGAATATTCCGCCCGGATTATAACGGCAGCTGATTGTCTCCGGAATATGTCCGATTGTCTTCTCAAGGAAGTCAATATGTGTAATATCATCCAGATTGATGATTGCTCCAAGTTTATCAGCAAGTTTAAAATCTTCCTCTGGTGTATCATTAGAGGAAAACATAATATCATGACCATCAATTCCAACTGCATCTGACATAAGCAGTTCTGTATAAGAGGAGCAGTCACAACCGCATCCATACTCTTTCAAGATCTGTAAAAGGAACGGATTCGGAGTTGCCTTTACAGCAAAATACTCTTTATATCCCGGATTCCATGCAAATGCTTCCTTTAATGCTTTTGCATTCTCGCGGATTCCTTTCTCATCATAAAGATGGAACGGAGTCGGATATGTTTTTACAATCTCTTCAACCTGTTCTTTTGTCACAAATGGTTTCTTACTCATTTTCATTTTCTCCTTCGCGTATTTTGATTAATTCTATCTCATTCGCAAGTGCTGTTTTAAACAGCGTAACGAAATTTCTCTGTCCGGAATAGACACAGGTGTTTCTGCTCTCCTGTCCATATTCACCCGAAAGTACATATTTAGAATCTGTGATCAGACCAATCTGATTTCCTTTTTCTTTCGTCACATAAATGATCGCCCCTGAAAGTTCAAATGGATGATCTGTCACAAGAACTACCTTTTTTCCTTTTTCTGTCAGTTCCTTTAACTGTCCTTTCAACTGTTCCAGACAGACACCGGAACAGGAACAATACACTCTTTCTTCCACATTAGCCAGAAGATTATGGATCTTATCTGAAATATGTTCCTGACCATCGATCGTAACATATCCTTCTTCTTCTTTCTGTTCTCCCGTAAGATTCATATCCAACCACTTCTGTTCTTCTTCCATTCTGCGAATTCTGTTACCACAGAACTCCTGAATATGAACCGGAATATATCGCTTGGCATCCTCTTCTACCAGATATGCAGCCCCTTTCTCAACCAGAGCTGCCAGTGATGCATACACATTCGACCTTGAGATTCCTGTATCTCTCGCAATCTCATACCCCGTCTGCTTTCCTGCTTCGATCAGCCGAAGATAAACAGTTGCTTCCTGCCGGGACATTCCAAAATGCATCAGATATTCAATTGCTTTATTTGTGTCCATTACATCATCCCTTTATCCTTAGTAGTTCTTTACAGGAACACTATACAGCATTGATTGTTGGATGTCAATATATTGATTGTATTTAATAAGAGCCAGAACAGGCACCACGCACGGTAACTGTTCTGGCTCTTATTAAAAGGTTTTTCTAATTTAATCTACTGTCACAATTCTCATCATATTACTTGTAAAGCTTCTCTCTTTGCTTACATTTGTTGAAGGAATTCCAGCTGTGATAACTACAACATCTCCCGGCTCAACATACTGTTTTACCTGTGCCAGTTCAATCGCATTTTCACAGATATCTTCTGTTGTATCAACTTCAAGAGATTTCAGCGGTCTTACGCCCCAGTAAATAGACATTCTTCTCAGTGTTCTCTCGTTCGGAGTTACACCAAGGATTTCCTGTCTTGGTCTTAAGTTGGATACAACTCTTGAAGTTGCTCCTGATACAGATGGTGTAATGATACATTTTGCATTCAGGTTTGCTGCTGCCAGTACGGATGAATACCCGATTGCACTGGATACTCCGCCTCTTAAATGACCGTGCTCTTTCTCAAGCATGATATCATAATCAAGGTGTTTCTCTGTCTGCTCGATGATATGAACCATCATCTGAAGTGCCTCGAGTGGGTATTTACCCTGTGCTGTCTCTCCTGAGAGCATTACAGCATCTGTTCCGTCATATACAGCGTTCGCAACGTCTGTTACCTCAGCTCTTGTCGGACGTGGATTACGCATCATAGAATCGAGCATCTGTGTTGCTGTGATAACTGTCTTGAACTGATCGTTACATTTCTGGATCATCATCTTCTGAAGATATGGAAGTTCCTCTGCCGGAATCTCAACTCCGAGGTCTCCACGGGCAACCATGATACCATCTGCTGCACGAATGATCTCATCGATATTGCTGATTCCTTCTTCATTCTCAATCTTTGCGATGATCGGAATGTAAGGAGCTCCGAGAGACTTCAGATATGCCTTGATCTCAAGAATACACTCTGCATTTCTTACGAAAGATGCAGCAATAAAATCAATTCCCTGCTCTGCTCCGAATTTAATATCTTCTTTATCTTTCTCAGTGATTGCCGGAAGTCTTACCGGTACTCCCGGTACATTAACGCCCTTTTTCTCTCCGAGTTCACCACCGTTGATGATCTCACAATGAATTTCTTTGTCTGTTTTTCCGATTACTTTCAGTCCGATCAGACCATCATCGATCAAAATAATCTTTCCTTCACTTACATCTTCTGCAAGTCCCTTATATGTGATAGATACTTTATTCTCATCACCAACAATATCTTCTGTAGTAAGTGTAAAGGTCTTCCCTGTTTCAAGCTTAATCTTCTTTCCGTCTTTCAGAACACCTGTACGGATCTCTGGTCCCTTTGTATCCAGAAGAATAGCTGTCGTTGCATGCTCTTCCTCGCGAAGCTCTTTGAGCATATCCATACGACCCTTCTGCTCTTCATGATCACCATGAGAGAAGTTGAAACGAGCTACATCCATGCCATTCTGGATGAGTTTTCTCATCAGTTCTCTATCATTTGTGTTTGGTCCCATCGTACATACTACTTTTGTTTTTTTCATACTAAGTCAATCTCTCCTTTAAAAAATATAACCATAAAGTTCCTATACACCTGGAGCGAAGCTACACTGTATCACTTTCGGCTGCAACTCTGATCTGATACACTGCACTGCCATACCTCATCTCCGGTAAACTATGAAAAATATGCGTTACACAATTCTCATTTTCTACTTTACATGTTCATGTGTAAATAAATGATCCTGGCAATACTCATAGTTTCCATTACATTTTGAACAGAAACGGAACTCTAATGTCGGATCATCAAGTTCTGTACGTCCGCAGACTGCACAACGGTGTCTTGCCCCATTCGCATAAGTCATGTGTGGTCTCGTCTGCTGTTTAAACTTTGCTTTTCTCGCCTGCTCTTTCGGACTGAAGCGCTTCATATTCCTGCTGGACAGGAAAAAGATAACAAAGTTCAATAAGGATGCCGCAATCGCAACTTTCGTTGCGAGACTTCCTGTAAAGAAATAATACAGTGCCATTGCTACATATACGAAAGCCATCCATTTCATCTTAATCGGTAAAATAAAATAGAGTAAAACTTCCATATCCGGATAGATGGAGGCAAATGCCAAAAAGATAGACATTGTAATGTAGTTCGTGCTGATCAATCCGATACTTGAAAGTGGAAGTTCAATTCCATAGATAAGATGAAACACACCATACAGTATGAATACTGCGATCACTGTAAAAAGTATTCCTGAAAAAATGTATACATTATAACGGAATGTTCCCCAGGTTCTCTCAAGTGCAGAACCAAGAGAATAGTACAATAATACCAGGAACAGTAAAGAAATCAAACTTCCTGTTGGTGGAATCAATACCCAGGAAATAATCCTCCAGATCTGTCCTCTTAAAATATATGCCGGTTCCAGTGTAAGCCATCCTAAAAGTCCCGGTGCTAAATAATAAATAGCGAAACCTATCACATACCCGGCCAGCAGATACACCGTAAGATTCGGTATTGCAAAACGACCTAATTTTTTTTCTAATTTGTCAAGCCAGTTCAACTTGTATTCTCCTTCTATTTTCATTTTATATTACTGTCCACTACATGTGGTCAGCACTCACATCTTCGTATAGCAGTAATTGTACAAGGGAAGACTTGTTTTGTCAAACGATTGTTTTTATATTAATACACTTTTAACAAGAATATGATATTTTCCTTTCCTTTCTACTTAGACATTTTGCCATATTGCAGCTCATTTCTTCACACTTACTACACTACAATGACCATTGTCTTTTTGAGAATCTTGTCGTATAATGTTATTTATTGCGAGCTAACAAACGCATTTAATAGGTAGTAACTCATATAAATTTGACAAATTAACTGAATTACAAAAGATTGGGGATATTAATTATGAACGCAAAAAATCTACATACTTTAGGAATCGACATTGGTTCCACGACAGTAAAAATTGCAATTCTTAATGATGAAAATGAAGTCCTCTTCTCTGATTATGAGCGCCATTTCGCTAATATCCAGGAGACGCTTTCCGATCTGCTCGGCCGTGCGCTTTATAAGCTTGGACCAATCCAGGTTTCTCCTGTCATCACAGGAAGCGGTGGTCTGACACTTGCCAAACATCTCGGTGTTCCATTTGTCCAGGAGGTAATTGCAGTCTCCACTGCACTACAGGATTACGCTCCTCAGACAGATGTAGCAATTGAGCTTGGTGGAGAAGATGCGAAGATCATTTATTTTGAGGGTGGAAATGTAGAACAGCGTATGAATGGTGTCTGTGCCGGTGGTACAGGTTCTTTCATCGACCAGATGGCTTCTCTCCTTCAGACAGATGCTTCCGGTCTGAATGAATACGCTAAAAATTACAAAGCATTATACTCTATCGCTGCACGCTGCGGTGTATTTGCCAAGACAGATATCCAGCCACTGATCAATGACGGTGCTGCTAAGGAAGACCTTGCCGCATCCATTTTCCAGGCTGTTGTAAATCAGACCATCAGTGGTCTTGCCTGTGGAAAACCGATCCGTGGTCATGTTGCATTTTTAGGAGGTCCACTTCATTTCCTCTCAGAATTAAGAGAAGCATTCATCCGCACATTAAAACTGGATGATGAACATATTATCGCACCAAATCACTCACATTTGTTTGCTGCGATTGGTTCCGCACTGAATTCCAAAAAAGATACTCCGATGGAACTGCGTGATATGCAGAATCGTCTCGAGAATAAAATCCAAATGGATTTTGAAGTGGAACGTCTGGATCCACTGTTTGCAACAACTGCTGATTACGAGGAATTTATTTCCCGCCATGCAAAGCATCAGGTGCCGGTAAAAGATCTTGCCTCATACAAAGGAAAAGCATTTCTTGGAATCGATGCCGGCTCAACAACTACAAAAGCAGCTCTCGTTGGTGAAGACGGAACACTTCTTTATTCCTTCTATCACAACAACGACGGGGATCCGCTTGGTACAACGATCACAGCGATCAAAGATATTTACGATCAACTCCCTGAGGGTGTAGAGATTGTTCATTCCTGTTCCACAGGATACGGCGAAGCACTGATCAAAGCTGCTCTGATGCTTGATGAAGGAGAAGTTGAGACTGTTTCTCATTATTATGCAGCATCCTTCTTTGAGCCGGATGTAGACTGTATTCTGGACATTGGCGGTCAGGATATGAAATGTATCAAAATCAAAAATCAGACTGTCGACAGTGTTCAGCTGAACGAAGCCTGCTCTTCCGGATGCGGTTCTTTCATTGAGACATTTGCAAAATCTCTGAATTATTCTGTAGAGGATTTTGCTCACGAAGCACTTTATGCACAGAACCCGATCGATCTCGGAACACGCTGTACAGTATTTATGAACTCCAAAGTAAAACAGGCACAGAAAGAGGGGGCGTCTGTTGCTGATATCTCAGCTGGACTTGCTTATTCTGTTATCAAGAATGCCCTGTTCAAGGTAATCAAAGTATCTGATGCATCCGAACTTGGAAATCATATTGTTGTTCAGGGAGGTACCTTCTATAATAATGCAGTTCTTCGAAGCTTTGAGAAAATCGCAAACTGCGAAGCGATCCGCCCGGACATTGCCGGAATCATGGGTGCATTCGGTGCAGCTCTGATTGCCCGAGAACGTTATGTTGACTGCGAAGGCACAACCATGCTTTCCATTGATGACATCCGTTCCCTTGAATACTCCACAACAATGACAAAATGTCGTGGATGTACAAACAACTGCCGTCTGACGATCAACCATTTCAGTGGTGGACGTAAATTCATCACAGGAAATCGCTGTGAGCGCGGACTTGGAAAAGAGAAATCAAAAAATCAGATGCCGAATTTATTTGAATATAAATTGCATCGCTATTTTGATTATGAACCGCTTTCCGAAGAAGAGGCAAAACACGGATCAATCGGTATTCCTCGCGTATTGAATATGTACGAGAACTATCCGTTCTGGTTCACATTTTTTACAAAACTTGGATTCCGTGTTGTTCTGTCACCAGCTTCCACAAGAAAGGTTTATGAACTTGGTATTGAATCTATTCCAAGTGAATCCGAGTGTTATCCGGCGAAACTGGCGCACGGACATGTACAGTGGCTGATCAATCAGGGAGTGAAACACATTTTCTATCCTTCAATCCCGTATGAGCGGAAAGAATTTGCTGATTCTGACAATCACTACAACTGTCCGATCGTTACTTCTTATCCGGAAAACATCAAGAATAACATGGACCCGATCGTCAACGGAGAAGTTGATTTTATCCATCCATTCTTGAATTTTGAAAGTGAAGAGACGATTTCTTATCGTCTTGTAGAAGAATTAAGTAAGAAGTTCTCTCTTTCCGAAAGCGAAATCAAGTCAGCAGTCCATGACGCATGGAATGAACTTGCTGCCTGTCGTCAGGATATGAGAAATAAAGGGGAAGAAACAATCCGTTTCTTAAATGAAACAGGAAACCGCGGTATCGTACTTGCCGGTCGTCCATACCATATCGATCCGGAGGTAAATCATGGTCTTCCTGAATTGATTACATCCTACAATATTGCAGTACTTACAGAAGACTCTGTCTCCCATTTGAATCCGGCAGAGCACCCTCTGAATGTCATGGATCAGTGGATGTACCACTCCAGACTGTATGCTGCCGCAAATTATGTAAAGACAACAGAGAATCTTGATCTGATTCAGCTCAACTCCTTCGGATGTGGACTGGATGCTGTTACAACAGATCAGGTTGCTGCGATCCTTACAAATTCAGATAAGATCTACACAACTTTGAAGATTGATGAAGTAAATAATCTTGGAGCTGCAAGAATCCGCGTACGCTCTCTTCTCGCCGCAATCCGTGTGCGTGAAAAGAAACAGGAAAAACGTACCATTCGTCCGGCTTCTATCGAAAAGGTTACATTTACAAAAGAAATGCGTAAGGATTATACAATTCTCTGTCCGCAGATGTCTCCGGTTCATTTTGAACTACTTGAGCCTGCTTTCCGCGCCGCCGGATACAACATCGATGTTCTTCCTAACGATAACAAACAGGCTGTCGATATGGGATTAAAATATGTAAATAACGATGCCTGCTACCCTTCTCTGATCGTTGTCGGTCAGATCATGGATGCACTGTTATCCGGAAAATATGACTTGAATCATACAGCTGTTATCATCACACAAACTGGTGGTGGCTGCCGTGCTTCGAACTATATCGGATTTATCCGTCGTGCACTTAAGAAAGCCGGCATGGAGCATATTCCGGTTATCTCACTTAACTTAAGTGGACTGGAAGATAATCCTGGATTCAAACTTTCTCCTGCACTGGTTCTCCGCGGAATCTACGCAGCAGTATTCGGAGATATCTTTATGAAATGTGTTTACCGTATGCGTCCTTATGAGGCCGTACCGGGAACTACAGATAAGATTCACCGCAAATGGGCTGAAGTTGTTAAGAAGTTTGTGTCCGAAGGATATCCATCCCGTAAGAGATTTAAGAAGCTTTGTAAAGAGATCATCAATGATTTTGATAATATCGAGACACTTGATATCAAGAAGCCACGTGTTGGAATCGTTGGAGAAATCCTTGTTAAATTCCTTCCGGCTGCCAACAATCATCTGGCAGAGCTTCTGGAAAGTGAAGGCGCCGAAGCAGTTGTTCCGGATCTTCTCGACTTCCTGCTCTACTGCTTCTACAATCAGAACTTCAAAGTTTCCCATCTGGGAATGAAGAAGTCCAAAGCAACAGCAGGAAATCTTGGAATCAAAGCTCTGGAATGGTTCCGTGCTCCGGCTTCCAAAGCATTTGCAGAAAGTAAACACTTTGATCCGCCGGCTCACATTGAAGATCTTGCAAAAATGGCTTCAGAGATCGTATCTCTCGGAAACCAGACCGGTGAAGGATGGTTCCTGACCGGTGAAATGCTCGAACTCATTCACAGCGGTGCCGGAAATATTGTCTGCACCCAGCCATTCGCCTGCCTGCCGAACCATGTTGTAGGTAAGGGAGTTATCAAAGAACTCCGCCGCAGACACCCTGAATCCAACATCGTAGCAATCGACTTCGATCCGGGCGCAAGTGAAGTAAATCAGTTGAATCGTATTAAACTGATGCTTTCGACGGCGTTTAAAAATCTGGAGAAATAAAGATTTGACGTAGGGATTCTTTTTCGAGTTCGGACGAAATCAGATATCGCATATAAAGTTTATTCGAATAGACAGACATCGAGGGTTTGATGCAGGCTCCGGGTTCTGTATACAGGAAAGACTAAGAAAAACGAGAGATTACTAAAAACAAAGCAATGCTCGGCAAACTCGCTGCCGCTTCAGACAGCTGCCTCGCATTGCTTTAACGTAACCTTCCGTTTTTCAAGTCTTTCCAAGCACACAGAACAGTCACCTGAATCAATCCCTCAATGTCTGTCTATCGGTAAGTTTTCAGCGCCATCTGATTTCTACTCTCTCGAAAGAAGAACTCTACTTGAGAAGCAGACGTACCGGATGTTCTATAGAATGATTCCCATTTCTTAAGCGTATTTACTTTAATAAAATTTAGCGTAGAAGACAATCCTTTTTCAGTAAACAGAAAACAGAAAATATGAACTTCGAGAAGTTTCATGTTAGAAGGATGGTACAGGGACGAAGACGAATGTGGAGCATGCTTGCTCATACTTGAAAAACAATGGATTGCGTTAAAGAAAGGATTGACAGCTGTCTGAGCGGCAGCGAGTTTGTCAATCCTTTCTTTGCTTTTAGCAGTCTATTGTTTTTCTTAGTATGAACAGTATGCGTAACCCTGAGTCGGCGTTCCTATACCCATCTTCTAACAATCAACTATCTAAAATCATATTCTCTGTTTTCGTCCGGACTCGAAAAAGAATCCCTACGTCAAATCTTTATTTCCGATACAAGTAAAGGATTCCCCCGAAAAGGCCCAGGAAAATTCCTGCGTATCCTCCTGCACAGAGGATATCTGCCAGACTCTGTATCAGATCTATCCTGATTGCAGAACATATTCCTAATCCAAACAGTGTTCCTATGATTGTCCATCCTACAATTAAAATTGGCAGATATACTGCAAGTGCATGATCTGCATCTATATAATGATTTACAAAACTCCAAAGTTTTCCATACATAAAAATTACCCTCTTTCTACTAAAAATGTCTAAGTGTTTTCCTTTTGACAATTCTTAGTATAGAGGGTATTTGTAAAGTCTCATTTTCTTCCAATGCTAAATCTATGTAAAATAAATCAAACTATTGTTAAATCGATTTACTTTATTCGGTTTCCAGAACCAATTCGGCTACTTCCTGTGGTGTTGTTGCCAGAGCATCTGCTCCTGCCTCTGAAAGTTCTTTTAAATCTCCATATCCGTATAGAACACCGATCACTTTCAGACCTTCCGCATGGCCTCCTAGTATGTCATAAGAACGATCTCCGACCATTACGATTTTATCCAGTTCTTTCTCTTCGCACTGTTCCAAGACATAACAGATAACATCTTGTTTTTCTGTACGTGTCTCATCCATACATGCCCCGCCGATCACATCAAAATATTGAGCCAGTCCAAAGTGATCTGCGATGATTTTAGCAAATTTTTCCGGCTTGGATGTCGCCATCGCAATCTTGATTCCCGCTTGTTTCAATGTCTTGAGCATTTCTTCTACGCCATCATACACACTGTTTTCAAAAATACCTGTCACTGTGAAATATTCTCGATAAAGAGTAACCATCTCTGCTGCTTTTTCTTCATCAATTCCACAGTGTTCCATAAACTGACCCTTCAGCGGTGGTCCAATAAATTTACGTAATTCATCTACGTCAGGTGTCGGTTCTCCCACCTTCTCCAGCGCATATTTTACAGAATTCATAATTCCCGGACCTGAATCTGTGAGTGTTCCGTCCAGATCAAACAGTACAGTTGTTATTTTCATTTCCAATTCCTCACTCTGTTAAAATTTTCTTATCTGATCATCCTCTTCACTTTCAGTTTTTATCACTTTACGGATCACCACATAATAGCCAAAATCATCGTTCACTTTAATATAGACTCTCTCGCCTTCTTTATGTCCGAGCAGGGCTTTTCCGATTGGTGATTCTATACTGACCAGTCCATTCAAAGAGCTTCCTCTTACAGATGTCACTATACGATATGTTTCGACTTCATCATCATCTTCGCAATAAAGTTCTACGGTATTATTCAGGCCAATCTCATCCTCTTTCGAATGATCTTCCACAATCTCAGCTGTCTTGAGCATTCTTTCCAGATAACGAATACGACTTTCGTTCTGATTCTTCGCTTTTTTCGCTGCGTGATATTCGAAGTTCTCACTCAAGTCTCCATGAGATCTTGCTTCTTTCACTGCTTCGATCAATTCTTTACGTTCTACTAATTTTCGATGCTCAATCTCTGCCTGAATCTTTTCTACATCATTTTTTGTCAATCTTTCACGCATGACTTTTCCTTTCCTCTCTGAACTATAGGCATCGCTGTACACATCTACTGCGAACAACAACCTATAGGGAAAAGGAAAGCTATCAATTACGATAAACTAAAACAAGCACTGTTGTTATCGCAGTCAATAGCTTTCCCTTTTCACTTCTATCTTAATCCACGCAATTTTCTTCTAGATTCTTTTCTCTTGAAAGAATCATTCAAGTTGCCTGAATCCAAATTCAACACTTATGAATTATTTCACTAACAGAGATTTTCCTGTCATCTCAGCCGGCTGCTGCATTCCCATCAACTCGATCAGTGTCGGAGCGATGTCTGCCAGGCATCCGCCTTCTCTTAATTTGTAAGCCGGATCAGCATTTACAAGGATAAACGGTACCGGATTTGTTGTATGAGCTGTGAATGGCTCACCTGTCTCCTCGTCGATCAGCTGCTCTGCATTTCCGTGGTCAGCACAGATGAACATCTGTCCGTCTACTTCTTTCAGAGCCTCTACAGCCTTTCCTACACACTCGTCAACTGCTTCTACAGCCTTGATCGCAGCTTCCTGAACACCTGTATGTCCTACCATGTCAGGGTTTGCAAAGTTGATCACGATCACATCATAGTTCTCAGACTTGATCGCTCCAACAAGCTTGTCACATACTTCGTAAGCGCTCATCTCCGGTTTCAGGTCATAAGTAGCAACCTTAGGGGATTTCACAAGGATTCTGTCCTCTCCCTCATTCGGCTCTTCTACTCCACCATTGAAGAAGAATGTTACGTGAGCATATTTCTCTGTCTCTGCAATACGAGCCTGTTTCAGTCCGTTATCTGCAAGGAACTGTCCAAATGTATTCGTAATAGATTCTTTTACGAATGCAACCATCTTATTCTCGATTGTCGCATCATACTCTGTGAAGCATACGAATGTAGTCTTCACTCTGTCTCCTCTTTCAAATCCGTCAAAACTGTCATCACAGAATGTTCTTGTGAGCTCTCTTGCTCTGTCAGGACGGAAGTTGAAGAATACAACAGAATCATTTTCTTTGATTGTTGCTGTTGCAGCACCGTCTTTTGTTACAACAAATGGTACTACGAACTCGTCTGTTACATCTTCATCGTAGGAAGCCTGAATTCCTGCTGTTGCGGATTCTGCTGTATTGCCTTCTCCTGCAACTAATGCTTTGTAAGCTTTCTCCACACGATCCCAACGGTTATCACGATCCATTGCATAGTAACGTCCGGATACAGATGCAACTTCACCTACACCAATCTCTTTCATCTTTGCTTCAAGCTGCTCTACATACTCTTTACCTGATGCCGGTGGTGTATCACGGCCGTCAAGGAAACAATGAACATATACTTTCTCGATTCCCTGTCTCTTGGCGAGCTCAAGAATTCCATAAATATGAGTAATATGACTATGAACTCCTCCGTCAGATACAAGTCCCATCAGGTGAAGTGCAGAATCATTCTTCTTTACATTCTCACAAGCTGCAAGAAGAGCTTTGTTCTCAAAGAATTCTCCGTCTTCGATAGACTTTGTGATCTTTGTAAGTTCCTGATAAATGATACGTCCGGCACCCATATTCATATGTCCTACTTCTGAATTACCCATCTGTCCATCCGGAAGACCTACAGAAAGTCCGCTTGCATTTCCTTTTACAAACGGATACTCTGCCATCAGTTTATCCATAACAGGAGTATTCGCAAGTGCTACTGCATTACCCTCTGTCTTATCTCTTAATCCATATCCATCTAAAATCATCAATACGGTTGGTTTTTTGCTCATCTCAATATCTCCTTTGCATTAAGATTGTCTATTTTTTAACTCTACGCTTTATTGTACTAGTTTTAGCACAATTTTGCAAGTCAGAGCTCTGGTCAAATATATCCGAAAATAAGCAGATTTTCGCCTGAATTCATGTAAAAATCACTACATTAAAAATCTTATAATGTCGGAAGCAATTCTTTCATCAGCTTTATACCATGAACGATCGCCTGTTTCTCAAATGTAGGATAATCCACCTGTGCACTTCCATCTGCCTTATCTGAGATTGCACGAATAATCACACATGGAACATGATTCAAATATGCACCGTGAGCAATTGCTGCTCCTTCCATCTCAGCACATTTCGCACCAAAATTATTAACAATACGTTCTTTTACTTCTTTTTCAGAAATAAACTGGTCTCCGCTTGCAACTCTACCTGTAAATGTACGAATATCTGAATTCGCCTTTTTATTTGCTTCCACTGCTTTTCTCACAAGTTCTTTATCTGCCAGAAATGCAAATACATCCATACGCGGCACCTGTCCGACAGGATCTCCCAATGCACTGACATCCATATCATGCTCTACTGCATCTGTAGATACAACAATATCTCCGATATTGATCTCTGCATCCAGAGAACCGGCTACACCTGTATTGATCAGCTGATCCACCTGATAAAAGTCTATAAGGATCTGTGTACAGATTCCAGCGTTCACTTTACCGATTCCGCTCTGTACAACAACTGCTTCTTTTCCATAAAGCTGACCTTTATAAAATTTCATGGATGCCTTTTCCTGCATCTCGCATTCTGTCATATCCTCGATCAGCTCACGGACTTCTTCTTCCATCGCTCCGATAATTCCTACCATAGCTTCTTAATCTCCTATCTTTTATATTCCCTTTTCTTAATTGCTCTATTTTCTTCATTAAGCTGTTACATTATTTTATCAATCTCCTCTATGATACACTCAAATGATTTTCAAAGTCAAGAAAAAAGGCCATCCTGTCAGAATTGCTATCTATATTGCTACTGTCTGCACTACCTGTGCCCGGCAATATAAATATCTTTCTGACCAGATGACCTTTCTTAATTATCTGTTATAATGAAACAGCCTTAGATCTTATTATTTGTAGTTAACGATCTTTCCGAAGTCAGCCTTAAGGGAAGCTCCACCTACAAGACCTCCATCGATGTCAGCCTGTGCAAACAGTTCTGGAGCTGTAGCTGCGTTTACAGATCCGCCGTACTGGATACGGATTGCTTCTGCTGTAGCTTCATCATATACTTCAGCGATGCATGCACGGATTCCTGCACAAACTTCTTCAGCCTGCTCTGTTGTAGCTGTCTTTCCTGTTCCGATTGCCCAGATTGGCTCGTAAGCGATAACTGCTGTCTTAGCCTGATCTGCTGTAACACCCTGGAATCCAACCTTAACCTGCTGACGGATGAAGTCCATTGTTACGCCCTGCTCTCTCTGCTGAAGAGTCTCTCCGCAGCACATGATTGGTGTAATACCATGCTCAAATGCTTTCAGGATTTTCTTATTTACATCTTCGTTTGTCTCACCGAAGTACTCTCTTCTCTCAGAATGTCCGAGAACTACATATTTAACACCTGCATCTACAAGCATATTCGGAGAAATCTCACCTGTGTAAGCTCCGCTCTCCTCAAAATACATGTTCTCAGCTCCAACCTGGATGTTTGTTCCCTTAGCAGCCTCTACAACTGGTACAATATCAATAGCCGGTACGCAGAATACGACATCTACGTCTTCGTTAGCTACGAGTGGTTTTAACTCTTCTACAAGTGCAACTGCCTCGCTTGGAGTTTTGTTCATTTTCCAGTTTCCTGCAATAATTTTCTTTCTTGCCATTGTTCTTATCTCCTTGAATTTTATATTCAGAACCCGTGTGAAATGTAACAACACGGGTTTCTTCTGATCTGTAATTACAGATTCTTATTATTTATCGTTAGCTGCCGCTACTCCCGGAAGTTCTTTTCCTTCGAGGAATTCAAGAGAAGCTCCACCACCTGTAGAGATATGTGTCATCTTGTCACCATATCCAAGCTGGTTAACAGCTGCTGCAGAATCTCCACCACCGATGATTGTTACAGCATCTGTGTTGGCAAGTGCTTCTGCTACTGCCTTTGTTCCTTCAGCGAATTTCGGCATCTCGAAGCATCCCATTGGTCCGTTCCATACAACTGTCTTCGCAGATTTAACAGCATCAGCGAACATCTCAGCTGTCTTAGGTCCGATATCAAGACCCATCCATCCGTCCGGGATCTCGTTCTGAGCTACAACTTTTGTATTTGCATCGTTAGAGAAAGCATCTGCTGCAACAGCATCTACTGGAAGAAGAAGTTTAACACCTTTCTCCTCTGCTTTCTTAACCATGTCAAGTGCATACTGTAAGTAATCTTCCTCAAGAAGGGAATTTCCTACATTACCGCCCTGAGCTTTTGTAAATGTATAGCACATTCCGCCACCAATGATCAGTGTGTCAACTTTGTCAAGAAGGTTGTTGATTACAGAAATCTTGCTGGAAACTTTGGATCCACCAAGGATAGCAACAAATGGTCTCTCCGGATTCTCTACTGCATTTCCAAGGAAATCGATTTCTTTCTGCATTAAGTATCCAACAACAGCTGTGTCAACGAACTGTGTAACACCTACGTTAGAGCAGTGTGCTCTGTGGGCTGTTCCGAATGCATCGTTTACAAATACATCACAAAGAGATGCAAGATCTTTGCTGAATGCTTCACCATTCTTTGTCTCTTCTGCTCTGTAACGTGTATTTTCAAGAAGGATAACATCTCCATCTTTCATAGCTTCAACAGCTGCTTTTGCGTTCGGTCCTACAACTTCCGGATCAGCTGCAAATTTTACTTCCTGTCCAAGGAGCTCGGAAAGTCTTACTGCTACCGGTGCAAGTGAAAGCTCTGGCTTTGGCTCTCCCTTCGGTTTTCCAAGGTGGGAACAAAGGATTACTTTTCCTCCATCAGCGATCAGCTTCTTGATTGTAGGAAGAGCTGCCACGATACGGTTCTCATCTGTGATCTTTCCATCCTGAAGCGGTACGTTGAAGTCACATCTTACAAGAACTCTTTTTCCTTTTACATTGATATCATCTACGGATTTTTTATTAAGTGCTGCCATTTTTCATAGCCTCCTGTATTTCTATTTCCTGTCACTTTCACGTGCAGAATCTGTTCTGCACAAAGAAAATGGAGTCCGGTCCTACAATAAGACCGGACCCCATTGTGAGTCAATAATTCAGATAAATCTCTGAGATTCTAATTTCTCAAAAAGAATTAAGCCTCAAGAAGTTTTCCAAAGTATTTGATTGTTCTTACCATCTGGCTTGTGTAAGAGTTCTCGTTGTCATACCATGAAACAACCTGAACCTCTGTTGTACCATCGCCAACTGGAAGAGCCATTGTCTGAGTAGCATCAAACAGTGAACCATATCTCATTCCTACGATATCGCTGGATACGATCTGATCTGTGTTGTATCCGAAGGACTCGTTGGAAGCAGCCTTCATAGCCTCGTTGATCTGATCAACTGTAACTTCTCCGTCAACTACTGCTGTAAGGATTGTTGTAGAACCTGTTGGTGTAGGAACACGCTGAGCAGATCCGATCAGTTTTCCGTTCAGTTCTGGGATAACAAGACCGATTGCTTTAGCAGCACCTGTGCTGTTTGGTACGATGTTAACTGCAGCTGCACGAGATCTTCTAAGATCACCTTTTCTCTGCGGTCCATCAAGTGTCATCTGATCTCCTGTGTAAGCGTGGATTGTACACATGATACCGGACTTGATTGCTGCAAGGTCGTTAAGAGCTTTTGCCATCGGAGCCAGGCAGTTTGTTGTACAAGAAGCTGCAGAGATGATGTTCTCATCTTTTGAAAGTGTCTCGTGGTTTACATTGTAAACGATTGTCGGAAGGTCATTTCCAGCTGGAGCAGAAATAACTACTTTCTTAGCACCTGCATCGATGTGAGCCTGAGCTTTTGCTTTGGATGTGTAGAATCCTGTACACTCCAGAACAACGTCAACACCGATTTCTCCCCAAGGAAGTTCCGCTGCGTTAGCTTTTGCGTAGATCTTGATCTCTTTTCCGTCAACTGTGATGGAATCCTCTCCTGCTTCTACTGTGTCTGCAAGAGCGTATGTTCCCTGAGTTGAGTCATATTTTAATAAGTGAGCAAGCATCTTAGGAGATGTAAGGTCGTTGATTGCTACTACCTCATATCCTTCTGCTCCGAACATCTGTCTGAAAGCAAGACGTCCGATACGTCCAAAACCATTAATCGCTACTTTTACTGCCATGATTAATTCCTCCTAAAAGTTTTAAAAAATTTATGACTGTGTCTCCAGCCATGGCGATGAATTTAACAAAGCGATAATTGTTAAATATTCATCAACTAGATTCATTGTACTAAAACAAGAACAAAAATTCAACCCTTAAATCCATATAATTCTAATTTTATGGAACAATTCTCCTAAATACCGGTTTCCGCCCCTTAAATTCTGCATAATAACTAAAACCACAGCTTATAAGTATCTCTCCCGCCTTGTCAAAGTCAAAAGCGACATGTTCCGGACGGTGTGCATCTGCACCAATTGTGACAATTTCACCACCGAGTTCTCTGTATCTTCTGATCACATCCGGATGTGGGTTTGGAAATCCAAGCCCATACTTCATCCCGGCCATATTCATCTCAAGTCCTTTTCCCTGTGCAATCAGAATTTTCAGAATTTCGTCAATCTCTTCCACATACTTTTTATAGGAATATTCCTCCGCCTGATGCGTTCCATAACGGACAACGTAGTCTAGATGTCCCAGGCTGTCAAAAGAATTTACCTTTTTCAAATTCTCTATCGTCACCTGAAAAGCTTCCTGATAAGCTTCCTCATCACTTCGACCTTCAAAAAAAGTTCTATAATACGGGTCCTGTCCATGGATCAGGTGCACAGATCCAATCACAAAATCAAATGGATATTTCTCTGTCAGATTCCGGTAATATTCCCCCAGATGCGGCTGAAGTCCGATCTCTACACCGATTCGGACTTCCAATTTCTTCTGATATTCTTCTTTTAACTGTGTCAGCCTCTGAAAATAGTTTCCCAGATCAAACAGAAATGCTCCTGCCGGAAAATCCGGAGTCTGCGGGAAATCTTTATCCAGATGATCTGTAATACAGACTGCTTCCATTCCCCTTTCTATTGCTGCATCAAGCATAGAATGTACGGATGCATCACTATCCTCAGAAAACCTTGTATGCATGTGGGCATCACATCTTATCATAATATTGTGCCGCCTCCTAATACATATTCTCCATCATACAGAACAACTGCCTGTCCCGGTGTCACTGCACGGATTGGTTCATCGAATGTACAGGTAATCTCATCTTCTCCTGTCTTCACCACGGTACACCAGGCTCCTTTGTGGTTATAACGAATCTTTGCAAACACACGCACCGGTTCTGTAAGATCTTCCACGCTCATAAAATTCAACTCATTGGCACGCAGTGTATGCGTCAATGATTCTTCATACGTTCCGATTACAACTTCATCTGTCTCCGGACGTATCTCCAGTACAAATGCAGGATACCCTAATGCAAGCCCAAGTCCTTTACGCTGTCCTACTGTATAATGAATGATTCCTTTGTGTTTTCCAAGGATCTTCCCATCCGGTGTCACGAAATTTCCCTGACGAATCGGAGCATCTGCGTTTTCTTCAATAAAAGATGCATAGTCTCCATCCGGAACAAAACAGATATCCTGACTATCCGGTTTATTTGCCACCTGCAGTCCGATTTTTTCTGCCATCTCACGGATCTGATCTTTTGAATAATTTCCAACCGGCATCAATGTATGTTCCAGCTGTTCCTGTGTCAGATTATAAAGTGCATAAGTCTGGTCTTTCGCAAGCGTCGCAGATCTTCGGATTGCATACCTTCCATTCGGAAGTTTATCAATCCTTGCATAATGTCCTGTTGCGATATAGTCTGCTCCGATGGAAAGACTTCTCTGCAAAAGTGCTTCCCATTTCACATAACGGTTGCAGGCAATACACGGATTAGGTGTTCTTCCGTTCAGGTATTCTTTTGTAAAGTAATCAATTACATTTTTCTGGAATTCCTGTTTAAAATTCATCACATAATACGGAATACCAATAGACGATGCAACACGTCTTGCATCGTCTACCGCACTGAGCCCACAACAGCCGCCGTTTTCTTCTTGAACTTCGTTTTCCTCGTCCTGCCAGATCTGCATTGTCACACCGATCACATCATAGCCTTGTTCTTTCAAAAGCCAGGCTGCCACAGAGGAGTCTACTCCCCCGGACATTCCAACAACAACTTTGCCTTTGCTCATTAATATTCCTCTTCCTCTGCTTCTTCGCCTTCATGAATATCTGACTTCGGTTTCTTAAGTCCTTCAATCTTAATATCATGCTTCTCTGCATAATCCCAAAGTGCTGCATGAATTGCTTCCTCTGCAAGGAGTGAACAGTGCACCTTTACCGGCGGAAGTCCGTCAAGAGCTTCCATAACTGCTTTATTTGTTACTTCCATTGCTTCCTGGATACTCTTTCCTTTTACCATCTCTGTTGCCATACTGGATGTTGCAACAGCTGCTCCACATCCGAATGTCTTGAACTTCACATCACGGATGATCTGATTCTCATCAATGTCAAGATAGATTCTCATGATATCTCCACATTTTGCATTTCCTACTGTTCCAACACCGCTTGCGTTCTCGATTTCTCCTACATTTCTTGGATGCTGAAAATGATCCATTACCTTTTCTGTATACATTATATAATTCCTCCATTTTGTTTATCTTTTTATCCAAAAATTATTCTGTATTTTTCTTTTAAATCATTCTGACTTATGCATTCTTCTGCTGCTTTTTTATAAAATCTTCGTAGAGTGGAGACATACTGCGCAGATGTGCAACAATCTCTTTAAGCTGATCTACTGTATAGTCGATATCTTCTTTTGTTGTATCAGCTCCAAGTGTCATACGAAGGGAACCATGTGCGATCTCATGCGGCAGTCCGATTGCAAGAAGGACATGGGATGGATCCAGAGAACCTGATGTGCAGGCGGAACCACTGGATGCACAGATTCCTTTCATATCCAGCATGATCAGGAGGGATTCACCCTCTACAAACTGGAAGCTGAAGTTAATATTGTTTGGAAGACGTTTCACACGGTCTCCGTTCAGTCTGCAATATGGAATCTCTTTCTCAATTCTGGAGATTGCATAATCGCGGAGTTCTGTCTCCTGTTTCATTCTCTGATCCATAGAAGCCATTGCAAGTTCAACTGCTTTTCCAAGTCCAACGATTCCAGGTACATTCTCTGTTCCTGCACGGCGCTTTCTCTCCTGTGCTCCACCATGGACGAAGGAGCGGATCTTCACACCTTTTCTGATATAAAGGAAACCGATTCCCTTTGGTCCGTTCAGTTTATGTCCACTGGAACTGAGCATATCAATATTCATCTCATCTACATTGATCGGTACCTGACCAAACGCCTGGACAGCATCTGTATGGAAAAGTACTCCATGTTTATGTGCAATCTCTCCGATTTCTTTGATTGGCTGAATACTTCCGATCTCATTGTTTGCAAACATTACGCTGACCAGAATTGTATCCGGACGGATCGCTGCTTCAACAGCTTCCGGACTGACAATACCATTCTCATCTACATCCAGATAAGTCACTTCATATCCTCTCTTCTGGAGATATTCTCCTGTATGAAGGATTGCATGATGTTCAATCTTTGTTGTAATGATATGTTTTCCCTTTGATTCATAAGCCTCAGCTGTAGCTTTCAGCGCCCAGTTATCAGATTCAGAACCACCAGCTGTGAAATAAATCTCCTCTGTCTTCGCACCAAGTGCTTTTGCTATGATTTCTCTCTGTTTTGTGATCACTTCTTTATTCGCAGCCGCAAAACCATAAACACTGGATGGGTTGCCAAAATGCTCTGTAAAATATGGGAGCATCGCATCCACAACTTCCGGTGCTGTCTTTGTTGTTGCTGCATTATCAAGATAAATTAATTTTCCCATTACCTGTTACCTCACTTTTATTTTATCTACTTTGTTTTCTTACTGTTCACAAATAATTGTAGACAATGATTCTTTTCAGTTTTTACACTTTGTATAATCCAGATGATTGTCTGTATGTCCAAGACATTTACTTTCTGTCACCAGTTGGTTCAGCCAGATTTCATCTACTGTCTGGTTAATACTATCATTGATTCGTTTCCACACATACTTTGTCACACAGCTGTCCGCACCTTTGCATTCTCCTTCCGGATCAAGTCCGGCGCATTCTACTGGTTCAAGATTTCCTTCCAGTGCACGAAGCACATCTCCTACAGAAATATCTTTTGCTTCCTTTGCTAAGACATATCCACCATTTGCACCTCGGATACTCTTGACAAGTCCTGCTTTTTTCAGCTTCGACATCAATTGTTCCAGATATCGTTCTGAAATATCCTGACGTCTTGCAATACTTGTGATGGAAACCGGAGAATCTTCACTGTATTGGGCCAGATCGATCAAGGCACGCAATCCGTATTTCCCCTTTGTTGACAGTTTCACATCTTCACCTTCTTTTTCTTTTCCTTTTCCTAGTATTATGCTAGGGTTTCCTTTTGTAGGATATCACCAGTCTTACGTTCTGTCAAGGATGTTTCTTGAATATGTTGTTTAAAAATAAGTTCATTTCTGGTTACTGTCCGCGTTGCACGTGGCAGCAATCATTTTGACATGAGGGTATTATGTTTAGAAAAAAACATTCTTTGATTAAAGGAACACTGATTCTCACATCTGCCGGTCTTGTAAGCCGCGTTCTCGGATTCTTTTTCCGTATTTTCTTAAGCCATACCTTTGGAGAAGAACAGGTCGGACTTTATCAGTTAATTTTCCCTTTCTACGCACTCTGCCTGTCTTTGAGTACTTCAGGTCTTGAAACTGCCATTTCCAGAAGTGTCTCTCGCTTTCACTCCCTTGGCCGAACGCAGGACGGAAAGTTGATTTTCCAGACAGGTCTGATTCTTTCTGTTCTGATTTCTCTGATTTGTACTTTTCTGGTACAGAAGAATTCCGTTTTTCTTTCAAATCGTTTTCTTGGAGATCCAAGATGTGCAACACTATTATATCTGATCGTTCTTGCACTTCCGGCGGCTTCTGTCCACAGTTGTATCTGTGGTTATCACTATGGTCTGCAAAGAACCTCTGTCCCGGCTATTTCACAGTTAATCGAACAATTTGTTCGAATTTCTTCTGTTTTTGTTTTATATTTTATTTTTATACACAGTGGAGTTCACCCTGAGATTCCATTGGCTGTATCAGGTATTATTTTCGGAGAACTTGCAGCAGCAGGCTACTCGCTTTTTTCACTGAAGAAGAAGGGTTTTGATGCCGATTCTCCATATATTCTTTCTATCTCAAAATCTTGTTCTGAATTGCTACGCCTCTCTGTTCCATTGACAGTTAATCGCACAGCAATTACATTCTTGCAGGGAATTGAAGCAGCTTCAATCCCCGTCTGCCTTGAGCTTGCATCTCACAGTGCTTCTGAAGCTCTCAGTATTTATGGGGTACTGACCGGAATGGCATTACCATGTATCCTTTTTCCCAGTGCACTCACAAACTCAATCAGCCTGCTTTTAATCCCTGCTGTCGCACAAAAGCAGGCTGAAAGCTCTTCAAAAGAGACATTTCTCCTTATAAAAAAGGCTGCCGGAGGATGTTTCTCCCTTGGTCTTCTGTGTTCTGTCTTTTTTCTTCTTACTGGATCTTTCCTCGGAAATTTCTTATTTCACAGTACTTTAGCCGGTAATTTCATCGTAACGCTTGCCTGGATCTGCCCTTTCCTGTACACAAGTTCCGCTCTTCTCAGTGCAATCAATGGACTGGGACTTACAACCCTGACGCTGATGATCAATCTTCTTGGACTATCCATCCGCATTCTTAGTGTATATTTCGGAATCCCGCACTATGGAATCGCAGGATACCTATGGGGACTTTTCATCAGTCAATCAACTGTCTGCCTCGTTGCATTACTCACACTTTCCCACGAAATCAAAAAAGAATATTTACAATCTTTTGAATCAGCCACGGATTAAGACAGGATTCTGAAAAAATCCCAATTAAAAACAAACCGCATACAAAAAACGTTTTTTGTCTGTTCCACTGATTCTGTGGATAGTTCCAACAAAAGCGCAAAAGCACAAGAACTGCCGGAACATAAAAAAGGAACTGTGGAAATAGTCCTGCCACACAAAGAATACTTCCCTTCATTCCTAATTCTGCCACTGCCTCTGACAGTAAAATTCCTCCTGACATCCCAGTCCACAGAAGAAAAAACGCTGCCACAATTTTTCTGATCCGGATTCCCATCGCCAAAAACAGCATCAGGAAAAAAATTCCCCGTACCTGAATCAAATACCAAATGTACTGTTGAAAAGATATCTTTTCATTCTTTAATCTCATAAGATAAACTTCTGTAAAAGTTCCGATCAGGCTCAGCTGTTCTCCCCATATATAATTGACAATCAAGATTCCTGTCAAAAAGCCTGTAAAAAACAGAGCCAGAAAGTAATGTCCTGTACGAAATGCCTTCACCAGTATTCCTCCCACCCTATAAAATGTTCTGCGGATATATTTTTATCCTCAATCTTCCACACCATTATATGAGTGTCTGGTTTTTCTCATGCGACAGCGATGCTACTTATTGTCGGCATTCAATCATTTTCCATACTTTACAGCATAAGCCATCAAAGAAGAAACTGTCTTCGCATCTTCAATCTCACCTGAAAAGATCTTTTCCTTCAATTCTTCTATTGTATAAGCGCCAAGTTCAATAAATTCATCTTCATCTAAATGCTGTTTTGACGGTATCAGATCATGTGCCACATAAACTTCAATCCGTTCGTTACAAAATGCTACTGTTGTCCGTAAAGTGATCAGCCACTCCAGATTCTCGCTACGATACCCTGTCTCTTCCTCTAATTCGCGAGACGCGCACTCTATACCAGGTTCTCCCACTTCATCAAGTGCTCCTGCCGGAATCTCCAATGTATATCGATCCAGCGCATTTCTATACTGTCTCACCATCAAAATCTTACCGTCTGCTGTAACCGGAACTACCGCTGCTGCTCCTTTATGACCTATAAAATCCCATACTACGGTATGATCCCCGTCCACTTCTATCGTGTCCTGATAAAAATCAAGAATCTTTCCTTTAAATTTCAATTCTCTGTTAATTCTTTTAATCTTCTCGCTCATTCCGTTCTCCCTTCTTTTACCTTACATCACCGTATGCATTCTATATCAAAGACTTTTACTCTTACCTGTAATAGCTTTCTCAGTAAACTAAAAGCCCCTGTCTTTCGACAAGGGCCAACTTTCATCTTCTGTTATGATTCTCTTATTTTGCGTAATCTGTTGCTCGTGACTCACGAATAACATTTACTTTAATCTGTCCAGGATATTCTAATTCAAACTCAATCTGTTTTGCAATATCCCTTGCTAAAAGCACCATATCATCGTCAGATACCTGCTCCGGAACTACCATAACACGAATCTCTCTACCTGCCTGAATGGCAAAAGACTTATCTACACCTTTAAACTGGTTGGTAATATCTTCTAACTGTTTCAATCTGTTTGTATATGTCTCGATGGTTTCTCTTCTTGCTCCCGGTCTTGCAGCTGAAATAGTATCCGCTGCCTGAACAACACAAGCAATCAGACTCTGCGGCTCCACATCACCATGATGTGCCTCCACAGCATTAATAATTGTTGGTGATTCTTTGTATTTTCTACAAAGATCTGAACCAATCTGAATATGTGATCCTTCTACGTCATGATCAATGGATTTACCAATATCATGAAGAAGTCCTGCACGCTTTGCAAGTCTGACATCCAGTCCGATTTCTCCTGCAATGAGACCTGATAACTGCGCCACTTCGATTGAATGCTTCAATGCATTCTGTCCATAGCTTGTTCTGAACTTCATACGTCCAAGAAGACGGATCAACTCCGGATGAATTCCTGTAACTCCAACATCAAGAGCTGCAGCTTCTCCTTCCTCGCGGATCATTGTATCCACTTCTTTCTGAGCTTTTTCAACCATCTCCTCAATTCTTGCCGGATGAATACGTCCATCCACGATCAGACGCTCAAGTGCAATTCTTGCAACTTCTCGGCGGATTGGGTCAAACCCTGATAATACAACCGCTTCCGGAGTATCATCAATGATCAGTTCCACACCGGTTAATGTTTCCAGTGTTCTGATATTTCTTCCTTCTCTACCGATAATTCTTCCTTTCATCTCATCACTTGGAAGCTGAACTACAGAAATTGTAGTCTCTGCAACATGATCTGCTGCACATCTCTGAATTGCATTCACAACATACTCTTTTGCTTTCTTGTCAGCCTCTTCCTTTGCCTGAGTTTCCAGTTCTCTGACCATCTTGGCTGTGTCATGCTTGACGTCATCTTCAACAGTTTTTAACAGATATTCTTTTGCCTGTTCGGAGGTAAGTCCTGAGATTCGTTCCAGTTCCTGCACACGTTTCTGGCTAAGTTCTTCTACTTTGGCTTCACGCTGGCGAAGATGTTCTTCCTTCGCTGTCAGTTTGTTCTCACGATGTTCCAGTACATCTGACCGTTTGTCGACCGATTCTTCCTTCGCGAGTACACGCTTCTCATAACGCTGTAACTCCGCTCTTCTTTCTTTCGTCTCTTTCTCAAGTTCATTCTTTGTCCTAATGGACTCTTCCTTTACTTCCAAAAGAGATTCCTTCTTCGTCGTCTCTGCAGTCTTTACAGCATCGTCAATGATTTCTCTTGCTTTTGCTTCTGCATTCCCAATCTTGCTTTCCGCATTCTTTCTCAGATTGGAAACTGTAACAAAGTGAGTAATGATTCCGACTATCAACGCGAGGGCCACGGCAACGCCTATAAATAAACCTAGACTTATCTGCACAGGAGCACCTCCTTATTCGATTTTCATTGTACATATTACTCAAATACAACACTTAAATTTTATACTGTTTCAACAACAATGTCAAGCATTGTAATTATTATTTTGTATCACATGACATAACCCGGGTTACTGTTCACACAATGTGCGACCAGCAACGCATCTCGCCATTTTAAATCGCCTCTGGCGATGGGGCGAGATGCATTCAAGTCAAAACACGCATCCTCCGTGTCAATCAGCGGAGTGATTGACACGGGAGTGTACAGTTACTCTGTTTATCATAATCTGATATAACATGGCGGATCACCTCATAACGAAATCCTTTTCGCGCAAGATATCCTAATATCTTTTGATATTCATGCTCTTCCATTCTTTCCGGATCAACCTTCTTTTTTCGCAGTATCCTTCGGATTGCCTCTTCCTCAGAATCTTCACTATAGCACTGTTCAAAAGCCAGACAGATCAAATCATCAGAAACTCCCTTCTGCGACAGCAGTGCCTTGATTTCCCGTTTGCTTTTAGTATCTTTGCGGCTCATAACAAAATTTTCCGCATATCTTGCATCATCCAAATATCCAAAAGATCTCACATATTCAATTGCTCCGTTGATTGCATTCTCCGGATATTGTCCCGCCTTCAGTTTTTCCCTTAATGCAGACTCAGTACGATCCATATCCTCCAGCAAATGCATTGCTCTCTTCTTTGCGCGTTTCAACAGTACCTCATTCTGAATCTTTTCATAATTTTCCTGTGCGAGATCTTCTCCCTGCTTTATACCAAAACGCTTCAACTCACCTTTATAAAGCACAAATGCAAATGTTCCATCCAGATATACTTTAAACTTCGTCTTTGTCTGCTCTTCTATCCCAGTAACAATCATTCTTTCTTTTCTGCCTCATCAGCCACTTTAGAAGCCGGTGTCAGCTTCAGATCACTTGATGCCCCCGTCTTCTTCTCAGCATCTGGAAGCTCATTCTCTGCTTCTTCTGATCCGGATAATGCATAATGTGCTCTCACCTTCTGATCCAGTGTCTCCATCACTTCCGGATGTGATTCCAGATATGCCTTTGCATTCTCTCTTCCCTGGCCAATCTTCTCTCCCTCATATGCATACCACGCACCGCTCTTCTTCACAAGATCAATATTGGTTGCGAGATCAAGAATATCTCCTGCACGGGAAATACCTTTTCCAAACATAATATCAAATTCCGCTTCTTTGAACGGCGGAGCAATCTTATTCTTCACAATACGGATTCTTGTACGGTTTCCTACCATCTCTCCACTCTGCTTTAAAGTCTCGATTCTTCTGACATCCATACGCACAGATGCATAGAATTTCAGCGCACGTCCTCCTGTCGTTGTCTCTGGATTTCCAAACATTACTCCAACTTTCTCACGCAGCTGGTTAATAAAGATCACAATACAGTTTGACTTGCTGATAACCGGTGTCAGTTTTCTCAATGCCTGTGACATCAATCTTGCCTGCAGACCAACATGACTGTCTCCCATATCCCCTTCGATCTCCTGCTTTGGAACAAGTGCAGCTACAGAGTCAATGACAATAATATCAATCGCCCCTGAACGTACCATTGTCTCTGCAATCTCAAGGGCCTGATCTCCACTGTCAGGCTGTGAAATATAGAGTTCATCAATATCTACTCCGATATTCTTTGCGTATACAGGATCCAGTGCATGCTCTGCATCGATAAATCCGGCAATTCCGCCTCTCTTCTGAACCTCAGAAATCATATGAAGTGCGACAGTTGTCTTACCACTTGATTCAGGACCATAAACCTCAATCACACGTCCCTTTGGCACACCGCCAAGTCCAAGTGCCAGATCAAGACTCAGACATCCGGTAGGAACTGTCTCTACAGCTACATGCGCCCCTGATTCTCCCAGCCGCATCACTGCACCCTTACCAAAATCTTTCTCCAGCTTTGCGATCGCTGCATCCAGTGCTTTCTTCTTCTCTTCGTTATTCGCCAGCTTTGTAACGCTCTCTTTGCCTACCATAATTTTCTCCTTCTCTATCTCTCTTAGTGTATAAAACCCATTCTCTCTTTTTTCGAACAGTTGTTCGTCTATGAATAGATTTTATTATACTTCTTTCAAAATGTCAACAATAATTCTTCCCCTTAATTTTGTTGCAATAATACGATATACCATGGAATCCTCTTCCTGAAACAGAAGAATTGAAGTTCATGTGAATCAGTGCCGGCTTAAGGATCTGCCGGCCAGACAACTAAAGAATAGCATAAGGAAAGGCAGAATGCAAGTACCACAGCACTTACATTCTGCCTTTTATACTACACTGCTTTCCAGTGTTTCACTTCTTCTTTGTAAAAGATAATTCCTTCCCGGATAATTTTGAATCCACTGCCTTCAAGTTCCGCAATCGTAACAGAACAATTTGGCGGTACTTCATTTTTCCAGAAATGTTCTACTGAAAGACTGCCTCTCATCCTGTTCAGCATTGCTGTCATCGCAGCACCATGAGTAGAAATCAGAAGATTCTTATCCTTCAGCTTCTTACTCTCTTCAAGACTCTTTAAAAACTCTCCGGTTCTTTCATAAAGTTGTTCTACACTTTCAGCATCTTCCGGCGGAATATAATTTCCCGTATCCTGAAAGAATTTCTGAAATGCAAGATTCTCTTCTTTCGTCTTATCTACACAAGACATTCCCTCATACGAGCCAAAAGAAATTTCCTGGATTCTCTGATCTTCATAAAGCGGAATGTTGCGTCCTTCAAGAAGAATCTCTGCCGTTTCTTTTGCACGCCGTAAGGGACTTGTATAAGCCAGATCTATCTGGTATTGTCTCATCCCATAAGAAGTTTCCCGGGCAAGATGACGCCCATATTCATTTAAGGGAATATCCTTTCGTCCCTGTACCAGTTTTTTCTTGTTCCAATCCGTCTCTCCATGACGCACAATATATAGCCTCACTGCTGCCTACACTCCCTCTTCTTATCTTTTCAATACTTCTCTCCTGATATATCTGTAAGTAGTTTCCTCGCCTTCTTCCGCAAGCATATGAAGCAGTTTTTCTAATAATTCTCTTGTATCTTTATGCATCAGCTCATCTGCACGTCCGTTTTCATAATAAGCAAGCGGTGCATCAGCGGTATATGCATCCCCGAGATACACTTTACTTGCTGCAATGCGGTCAAGAAACATCTCTACTACATATCTCACCGGCATCTTCATTCCCGCCAGAAGGTTCGGTCCCTCCAGACTATAATCAATCCAGTATTCATAATGGTGTTTGTTCCTGCCTTTGTGGTGGAGCCATGCGGAAGAATACCCCTTTTCTTCCCGTTCGGCATTATTAGGGCTTCTTGTCCCCTGATAGTATCTGCATCCCACACGGAATTCTGTCCAACTGTATTTTGACATATCATGGAGCAGTCCCTGTTTGTACAACCCAACACGAAAACACTCTTTCAATACCAGTTTTTTGTGTTTTGTTATGGTGCAAAAATGTGCAAATGCCTTCATACTTTTCCCTCTCTGGCCGGCTGTTCTTCTTTACAAAGTTCTTCTGCTCCCTGCCGTTTTTTTATTTTATTTACATTCTGCGTCTTAGCTGTATGAATCGGTTTCTTTTCTGAACGACTCTTCTTTTCCTCTATCCTGCGTCCAACCAGAATTGCTACGCTACGTTCTTCCAGTAATACATCTTTCTGATTTTCCAGCTTTTTCGCTTCACAAAGCACGCCATCTTTTGTAGCCATAACAAGATACCATTCTACGTTCTTTCCAATCGACGGTATTGCGAAGTGATGCGGCAGCCAATGCATATTATATGCTGTAAAACAAGGGAACTCCCCTTCTTTCGTTCCTGAATACAAGACACCTAACTGACGGCTGGAAACTTCTGCTTTTACCTGCCATGCATTTTCTCCATGGTAAGATACGTCCGGTATGCCACATCTCGTGGTATCCATTCCAGATAGTGCTGTACTCTGGTGGAGACAACGATGTTCTTTTCTCAACCCGATCAGTTTCTTTGTATACTGAAACAGCCAGTCATCTTTCTTCAACTGTGTCCAGTTCACCCATCCTGTCTCGTTATCCTGACAATATGCATTGTTATTTCCTCTCTGCGAATTACAGAATTCATCCCCTGCAAGAAGGCATGGAGTTCCCTGAGCCGTCAACAGGAGTTCTAATGCATTCTTCACCTGATTCTTTCTAAGATTGACAACTGCGCGTTTTCTGCTCGGTCCTTCTGCTCCGCAGTTCCAACTGTAATTATAGTCTGGTCCATCCAGGTTCTTCTCACCGTTTTCTTCGTTATGCTTACAATCATAAGACACTAAATCCCATAACGTAAATCCTGTCTGTGTTGTAATATAATTGCATTTTCCATTTTCCGATGAACGATTTTTCAATGCCCAAATAACATCATTGACCATATTCTCGTCACCTTTTAAGAAGCGACGCATCACATTCTGGAAACCATCATCTTTCTGCATCAGCTTGATATCTTTCAAAAACGGATCTTCTATCAGCTGCTCCCACGGTACGTTATAAGGATTCAGAACAAATCCATCCACATGATACTCCAGCATATAAAAGCGTAGACATTCCGTTACATAATTTGCTGATATTCCCGGAACAAATGGCATCTCCAGTACAACTTCTATGCCCTGACTATGACATGCACGCACCATATCTTTCAACTCACGAACTGCACTTTTCCCATATGCATAGGCTTTTTTAGGGGCAAAATAAAAACCTTTACCATATCCCCAATAGTTCACTTTTGTTTTTCCGCACTCTTCAAATTCATAGACCGGCATACACTGAATCTGGTTAACTCCAAGTTCTTTTAAATAATCCAGTTTTTCAACAACCCCCTGGAATGTTCCCTTATGCACCACTTTCGAAGAAGAATGTTTTGTAAATCCACGCACATGCAAACCATAAGCCACTACATCTTCCCATGGAAGATGTAGGCGCTGATCCTCCTGCCAGTCATAGTCCTCCATTGAAACAATTTTCCCACGAATCTGATGTTCCTGAAGTTTTCGTTCTACACCAAACTTCTCTTTTCCTGCAAGTTCTTTTACATATGGATCCACACATACTTTCCCATCAATCAGAAAATTGTATTCATATCGATCTGCTTTCAGACCTTCAACAGATAAGAAACGTACTTCTCCAACGCCTTCTTCCTCCGGCATATCAAACTGATATTCCGGAACATCTTTCCCTCTCTTATACAGTAAAAGTTCACATGTCTTCCCTTTTGCTACCTGAACGGCAAAATTTATATTTTTACCTTTGATATCCACTCCAAATGGCTGCGGACTCCCCTTTATCTTCCTCATAGTTAACCCCTTTCTTGAGCAATCAATAAATTACTGCCATCCATCTGTTCCGTACATTTCAACATTATCACGATTTATAAAGAAAGTTTCCTCATAATTATCCTTCTCGTAATCCTTGCCTGCCAGTAATGCTGTCGCCACCTTTACTGCTGTCTTTCCCATATTGATCGGGGACTGTGCTCCAATCCCGGTCATTCCTCCAGTGCCATTCACCAGTGCTGTTTTTGTCGCCGGGGAACCATCCACACTATACACGCAGATATTCGTTTTCTGCGCTTCTGTGATCGCTGCCATCACCTGTTCTGCCATAGGATCACTACCACACATTACAGCATCAATCTCACTGTTTTCGCTCAGAACCTGTGTCATCTCGTCCTTCACATTGCTGCTGTCTCCCAATGCTCCAATTCTCTTTACCACTTCAAACCCACTGTTTGTTATAGCCTCTTCAAATCCGGTAATTCTCTCATTCACTGAGTTCACCCCAGGGCTTTCCACAATCACAATTTTGCCGCCATCTGGTTTCTGGGCCAGAAGATCCTGCCCGCACACATATCCCGCATTCTCATTATCTGACCCTACAAATGCAGATACAAGGCTTGTCTCTTTTACTTCTGTATCAAGATTGATCACCGGAATATCTGCCTCTTTTAAGGCTTCAAGTGCGGGAGTGATTTTCTCCCAATCTACCGGACAAAGAAATACTGCCTGTACCCCTTCGTTGATCAACTCCCGAATCTGTTCATTCTGCAAATCAGCATCTGATGCCGGATCACGAACCATCAAACGGTCACCTTGAGCCTCTAATGCTGTCTGGACAGAATTTTTCAATGTATCATAAAAAGGATTCGACATATCAATCCCACTAAACCCAAACAGTCTGCCACCTTCCCCTGTATTATCATTTTTCTTATCATCCTCTTCTACTACTGCATTATCTTCCGGTGTTCCAACATTTTTCTTTCCACATCCAAGTAGTGCTGCCGCTATACACAAAACTGCTACTGTACACAGTATCCATCTTTTCTTCATATTGTCTATTATCCTTTCACTTCTATCAGTAACACTTTTATTCTACCTTGTTTAACCCGAAAGTCAATCTTATCTTGCTTTTTTCTCCCCTTTTTGTTACCATCAAGATAGCTGATCATTCTCGTTTTGAGCACCTGGCTGGTCAATACGGAATGAAATACAACACAGATTCAAAGGAGAAGATTATGAACGAAAACGAATCCCTCACAGTCACTTTGACACTGGAGAATAATGAGGAACTTGAATGCGCTGTTCTCAATATTTTTGAAGCAGATGAAAAGGAGTATATCGCACTTCTTCCACTGGATGAAAACGGTGATAACACAGACGGTCAGATCTATCTGTATCGTTTCATTGATAACGGAGAAGAGGAAGAACCTGGACTTGAGAACATCGAAGAAGATGAAGAGTTCGACCGTGTTTCCGCTGTATTCAACGAATGGCTGGATACACAGGATTTCGGTGATATCGATCTTGATGCATTAGATGACCTGGAGGATTAAGTCTTGAGGATGTCAGCAAAGTGACTGACATCCGGTCAGCTTTTCAATAGTTCGTCTACAAAACGGGAAGGAGCAACTTCTTTCCCGTTTTTTATTTTCACATAACAGATCTTCAGAAAATCTTTTGCCCTTGTCATTGCCACATAGAATAATCTTCTCTCTTCTTCGATCTCCTTGTCTGTCTTTGCCTTCTGATACGGAATCCTTCCTTCATTCGCCGCAATCAGAAATACCTGCTTGAATTCCAGTCCTTTAGAAGCATGTATCGTCATCAGCCGGACACCCGGACGTGGTCTGTTTCTTTCCTTTTCCTTCACTTTCAAAGTCTCCGTATATTCTTCTACATGTGCAAACCATTCTTCAACACTTGAAAATGCTTTCGCCGCCTCTTCAATCTCTGCCAGTACTTCATTCAGATCAGATCTGTTTATCTGATGTGTAAATGCATACTCTTTCAGAAAATCGTCATAACCAATCCTTTTTCTGATATACTGGATTGCCGCATATGGAGCCATCTTCATAAGCATCTTAACATCCCACTCAAACTGATCAATCCGGTCGATCATCCAGTCTTTATCACAATAGAACTTCCGCATGTCTTCAAAAGAAGCCTTCGCTCCTACTACACTGTCTCTTCCAAGATATCGCTTTGGTCGGTTCATTATCTGTAAAAAATCTTGTCTGTGCCGGGCTCCTGTTGCCAGTCGGAAATATGCCATGATGTCCTTTGCGATAAAGTGTTCATATATATTTGGAAGATGTTCTTTCATCTGAAACGGGATCTTCCGCTCCACCATTGCTTCTACCACTGCTCTCGCATCTGTATGAACCCTGAACAGAATCGCAATCTCCTCTTCTTTTATGCCATTCTCCTTACATTTCTGTATCTCTTCAAGAACATATTCCGCCTCTTCCACCGGATCTTTCACTTCCTGAATATGAAGGCAGGAACCGCCTTCACGGTTTGCTTCCAGTTTTTTACTGTATCTCTCCACATTATTTTCAATCAGTTTCAAAGAATTCTGTACGATATTTGCTGTCGAACGGTAATTCATTCCCAACAGAATTTGTTTTGCATTAGGGAAATCTTTTCCAAATCCAAGCATCAATTCTGAATCAGCTCCACGAAATCCGTAGATTGCCTGATCATCATCCCCCACTACGAACAAATTATTTTCCGGCTGTGCCAGCATACGGATCACATCATACTGGATTCGATTAATATCCTGAAACTCATCGATCAAAACGTATCTGAATTTCTTCTGCCACTGTGCAAGTACATCTGGTCTTGACCGGAACAATTCATAACAAAGTACCAGCATATCATCAAAATCAATCTTTTTCAGTTCTTTTCTATGCTGTTCATAATTACGGTAAATATTGCGAAAAGCATCCGCACTACACTTTTCTGATACAAATTCTTCCAGCGGAATCCGATTATTCTTCACTTTTCCAATTTCTGCCGCAATATCCTGAATAAAATCTTCTTCATCAAAGATCTCCATTCTTTCCTTGTTAATCACGCCACGTAAAATCTGATATTTTTCTGTCTCCGACAGAATATTTTCCTGATTCATCCGGTAAGCCCATTTCAGGATTCCATAATAGATTCCATGAAATGTACCCACTGTAACCGGAAGATCTCTTTTGCCCATAACCAAACAGAGGCGGGATTTCATCTCCGCCGCTGCAAATCTTGTAAAAGTAACGACCAGAATTTCTTCTGGTCTTACTTTCTGTTTCTCTATAAGGTATTTTACTCTGTTTACAATCGTAAGCGTCTTCCCCGATCCCGGACCTGCCAGTACAAGACATGGGCCGTCTGTGTGCTGGATCGCCTGCGTCTGTGCTTCATTAAATCCCATTGTACCTCTTTTCGCTGTCCTTACTGAAGTTTCTCGATTCCAAGACGGATTCTTCTAAGAGACTCCTCTTTTCCGAGTACTTCCATCAGTTCTGTTGCTCCACCCGGAGTGTTCTGCTTTCCGGAAACTGCTGTACGAAGCGGCCACATTACATAACCTACTTTGTATCCTTTTTCTGTTGCAAATGCTTTCAATGTCTCAAACAATGCATCATTGCTAAAGTCCTCCTGCGCCTCAAGAACCGGAAGAACCTCGTTCAGAAGTGCGAGTGACTTCTCAGGATCTGTCTTCATCTTCTTGTGTGTATACAGGGCGATATCATAATCCGGAAGTTCTTCAAAGAAATCAACCTGCTCTTTGATCTCCGGAAGAATCTCAATTCTTGTCTTCACAAGTGTTGCAATCTTCTTCAGATCATAGTCCTTTGTTACTGCCTCTTTCAGATAAGGCTCCGCAAGTGCATAGAACTTATCAAAATCCATTGCCTTGAGATATTCTCCGTTCATCCATTTCAATTTCACTGTATCAAATACAGCCGGAGATTTACTCATATGATGATAATCAAATGCCTCAACAAGCTCTTCCAGTGAGAAGATCTCTCTGTTGTCTGTCGGGCACCATCCGAGCAGTGCAACATAATTCACAACTGCCTCTGAAACATATCCCTGCTCGATCAGGTCTTCATAAGAAGAATGTCCACATCTCTTGCTCAGCTTTTTATGATTCTCATCTGTGATTAGCGGACAGTGTACGTAAACCGGTACCTCCCAGCCAAATGCCTCGTAAAGACGATTGTACTTCGGTGCTGAAGATAAATACTCATTTCCACGAACAACATGTGAAATCTCCATCAGATGATCATCGATTACATTTGCAAAGTTATAGGTCGGATATCCGTCAGATTTGATCAGGATCATATCGTCAAGCTCTGCATTCGGAACTGTGATATCTCCGTAGATCTCATCATGGAATGTTGTCTCACCTTCATTCGGTACATTCAGACGGATAACCCATGGCTTACCTGCTGCCAGATTCGCCTCTACTTCTTCCTTGCTCAGACTTAAGCAGTGCTTATCATAAACAGAAATCTCTACTCCACTTTCGGAAACCTGTGTCTTTAAAGACTCTAAACGCTCTTTGTCACAGAAACAGTAATAAGCATCTCCCTGCTCTACAAGCTGCTTTGCATATTTAAGATAAAGTCCTGATGCATTACGCTCACTCTGTACATACGGTCCATATCCGCCATCTTTATCCGGTCCCTCATCATGGATGAGACCTGTTTTCTCCATTGTTCTGTAAATGATATCAAGTGCACCTTCCACAAAACGTTCCTGGTCTGTATCCTCTACACGAAGGAGGAAATCTCCCCCTTCATGCTTTGCGATCAGATACGCGTATAGTGCTGTTCTTAAGTTACCCACATGCATTCTTCCTGTCGGGCTTGGTGCAAATCTTGTTCTTACTTTCTTACTCATTCTATCTTCTCCAATTCCTGTTTGTTATTGTTCAATCTCGTCATATTATAGCGCAAGTCCCCAGATTCTTCAACAAACAAAATCAATGTTTTTCTTTTACTCCAAAAGTTTCACCGTTTCAGGAATACTTTCCGTCTGTTCAAGTGTACAGGATCTTGCATCAATACATTCCAGATTTGTTCCATCAAATGCACTTTCCGCAAAACTTTTCACACTTTCCGGCACCTGAAAGGTTCCTGTCCACGCTGCCGGAAATACAAGAAGAACTGTGCCATCTGCCGTGTAAAGTACACCATCTACCGTAACATAGGCTGGATTTGCTGCATCTGCTTCTATCCATCCCAGATTACTCAGCCCCACAAACGCTCCTGGCTGAATATTTGTTATATTAGCAGGAATTTCAATCTCTTCTACAGCAGAACCAAGATCCGACAGTGCTCCTCTCGCAATTCCGGAACATCCTTTTTCAGGAAAGTACAATACTCCATCCTTTATCACTTCTTTGTCTCCTGAAAGTCCACAGATCATACCTTCCGCATTAATAAGATATCCGGTATCTGTATTTTCCACTGCTATCGACCCTTCTTCATCCTCATTTTCATTTTTTACATTTTCCATTGAATCAGGATTTGTAATTACCGGTTCACTTGCAACATTTATAGTTGTATCTCTTTTCACGCCTGGTTTTTCTGCCACAATCTCTTCTACTACTGGTTCTTCCACCGCAATTTCTTCTACCATAGGTTCTTCCACTAAAATTTCTGCCGGAACAGCTGCTACCTGGATAACATCTGCTTGATTAACATCTGTCTGGATAGTTTCTGCTGATAAGAAAGAATGCTCATCCATTTTTTCCGGTTCTTTTATCTGTTTTGTTATTGTTACTTTTTCCGGCAGATCATTTCCCGACACATTTATATCCTCTGTTGTCGTACAGACCTCTATTTCGGAAATCAGATTCTTTTCCAAATATAATGAAACAATTTCCTGTGCAGACATCAGAATCAGCGCACCACTTAACAAAGTCACTCCCGCTCTGACATATGGTTTTCTCGCCGCTTCCTGATGCCATTCATTCCAATTCAGTCCTATATCCATGTTCTCTTATTCCTTTCTCTTTCCCCCACATTTTAATATACGAAATAATTTTAGTTTATCAAAGAAAAAAGGATGCTGCAACCAAATGCAACATCCCTTTGATTTTTCCGCTTTGTCCTGATAGATTCCAAGGATTCTATACGTTAATTTCAGCCTTCACGCCAAGGATCTCTTTATTCTTTTCAAGCAGTGGACGGATCACATTCTTAAGATAAGCATCTACCTGCTCACTTGCACGTCCAACATATTTCTCCGGTTTCATTGTCTTCTGAAGATCCTCTAAAGTCAGGTTGAATGCCGGATCTGCTGCGATCAGTTCAAGAAGGTTATTGTCAAGTCCCTTCTCTTTTACATTTCTTCCTGCTTCCATAGAAAGCTCACGGATTCTTTCGTGCAGCTCCTGACGGTCTCCACCGGCTTTAACAGCATCCATCATAATATTCTCTGTTGCCATGAATGGAAGTTCGGACATCAGACGCTTCTCGATTACTTTCGGGTATACAACCAGTCCGTCTACAACGTTCAGACAAAGATCAAGTATTCCGTCGATTGCAAGGAATCCTTCCGGAACACTCAGACGCTTGTTAGCGGAATCATCAAGTGTTCTCTCAAACCACTGTGTTGCAGATGTGATTGCCGGATTAAGTGCATCGATCATCACATATCTTGAAAGGGAAGCAATTCTCTCACTTCTCATCGGGTTTCTCTTATAAGCCATTGCTGAAGATCCAATCTGTGTCTTCTCAAATGGTTCTTCAATTTCTTTCAAATGCTGGAGCAGACGGATATCATTAGAGAATTTGTGAGCACTTGCAGCAATTCCTGCCAGTACATTCAGTACTCTTGTGTCTACTTTTCTTGAATAAGTCTGTCCGGATACCGGATAACATGCCTTAAATCCCATCTTCTCAGCGATCATTGGATCGATCTTGTCAATTGTCTCCTGATCTCCGTCAAACAGTTCAAGGAAACTTGCCTGTGTTCCTGTTGTTCCTTTAGATCCAAGCAGTTTCAGGCTTCCAAGTACATATTCCAGATCCTCAAGATCCATTTCAAACTCCTGCATCCAGAGAGTTGCTCTCTTTCCAACAGTTGTCGGCTGTGCCGGCTGGAAATGTGTAAAAGCAAGTGTAGGCTGGTTCTTCTGCTCCTCTGCAAACTTCGCAAGCTCTGCAATTACATTCACAAGCTTTGTGCGAACCAGTTTCAGTGCTTCTGCCATAATAATAATATCTGTATTATCTCCTACATAACAGGATGTAGCTCCAAGATGGATGATTCCTTTTGCTTTCGGACACTGAACACCATATGCATAAACATGAGACATAACATCATGACGTACAACCTTCTCACGTTCCTTTGCCACCTCAAAGTTAATATCATCCGCATGGCTCTTCATCTCTTCAATCTGCTCATCCGTGATGTTGAGTCCAAGCTCCTTCTCAGTCTCTGCCAGTGCGATCCAAAGTCTTCTCCATGTTCTGAACTTTTTGTCCGGTGAGAAGATATACTGCATCTCCCGGCTTGCATAACGCTCTGAAAGCGGGCTTACATAACGATCATTACTCATAATTCTTTTCTCCTTGTTTCATATCTTTATCGTAACTGTTCATCTATTATAACACATAAACTGAGTCTTCAAAATCAATTTTGTTCAAATGCCTGACTGATATCCTCTTTCGGAACTTCCATCGGATACTTTCCTGTAAAGCAGGCATCGCAATACTTAAGATCTCCAACCATGTCTTTCAGTTTCTCAATCTCCATGTATCCAAGAGAGTCTGCTCCAATCAGCTGACGGATCTCCTCCTGTGTGTGAGTATGTGCGATCAGCTGCTCATTTGACGGAACATCCGTTCCAAAGAAGCATGGATGTAAGAACGGTGGAGAACTGATACGTACATGTACCTCTTTTGCTCCGGCTTTTTTCAGCATCTTAATGATATTTGCACAAGTTGTTCCACGCACGATGGAATCATCTACCATTACGATTCGTTTTCCCTTTACAACTTCCGGAATCACATTCAGTTTGATTTTTACACTGGAAACACGTTCGCTTTGTTTCGGTTTGATAAATGTTCTTCCCACATAGCTATTCTTGTGAAATGCCATTCCATACGGAATTCCTGACTGCTCAGAATATCCTTTCGCTGCTACCAGACCGGAGTCCGGAACTCCTACAACAAGATCAGCGTCTACCGGATAAGATTCCGCAAGTGCTTTTCCTGCCAGAATTCTGGAATGATATACACCTACACCATCGATTGTACTGTCTGTTCTTGCAAAATAAATATACTCAAAAATACATCTTGCCTGTTTTTCCGAATCGATCACCATACTCGTATCTGACTGGATTCCATGTTTTCTTGTAATTGTTACGATTTCTCCCGGAAGAACATCTCTTACAAACTCACCGTCTACAGCTGCAATTGCACAGCTCTCAGAAGCAAGGAAATATGTATTGTCACGTTTTCCGATGCACAGCGGCTTGAGTCCAAATGGATCTCTTGCACCAATCATTTTTCTCGGGCTGCTAACAACAAGTGCGTATGCACCCTTGATCTTCTGCATCGCACACTTCACTGCTTCTTCTGCTGTCGGTGTATGAAGACGCTCTCTCGCAATAAGATATGCGATTACTTCAGAATCTATTGTTGTCTGGAAAATAGCACCTGTCTGGCTGAGTTCTTCTCTCAGCTCGATTGCATTTACTAAATTTCCGTTATGTGCAATCGCAAGTGTTCCCTTTACATAGTTTATAACAAGTGGCATTGCATTCTCTACACGTGTTGCGCCTGCTGTTGAATATCTCACATGACCCACACCAAGATTTCCTTTCAGCTCCGAAAGGCCCTCTTCGTCAAACACATCATCCACATGGCCAAGTCCTTTTTTTGAAAGGACTTTTCTCTTCCCATAAGTGTCTGTCACTGCAATACCGCAGCTCTCCTGGCCTCTATGCTGCAGAGCAAACAAGCCATAATAGACTGATGCAGCCACATCATGCCCATCCACATCATAAGCACCAAAAACACCGCATTCTTCCCCAAGTCCCGTCACTGCTTTTTCAAATTCACTCATGTCAGTTTATGCTCCTTACCTAGTTCCTGCTAGTTTTTATCATGATTTCTGTATCATACAAAACCGATTATAATATAAGGCGGAGTGAAAATCAACATTCCCTCCGCCTTGTATTTCTTCCTGCTCATTATTTTATTTACGTCCAATATATTAGTATTTCTAATATATTCGTCGTTTTATTCTTCGTGTCTTATTACCGCCTTCATTTTTTGTCCAGTATTTACAAAATCACTATCCATTTGTATAACGAGACAAAAATTGACGGGTACGCTCTTCTTTTGGATTCTCAAACACTTCCTCAGGAGTTCCCTGCTCAAGTATCTTACCGTCATCCATAAACAGAACTTTGTCCGATACGTCTCTTGCAAATGCCATCTCATGCGTTACGATGATCATCGTAGTATTCTGATCTGCAAGTCCTTTGATAACTTTCAGTACTTCACCTGTAAGCTCCGGATCAAGCGCTGAAGTCGGCTCGTCAAAGCATAGAATATCCGGACTGAGCGCAAGTGCACGGGCAATCGCCACACGCTGACACTGTCCTCCGGAAAGTTGATGCGGATAGTTATTCATACGCTCTGAAAGTCCCATCTGATCTAAGAGGCGCTTTGCTTCTGCTTCAATCTCTGCGTGTATCTCTTTCTTGTGCGCCTTATAATCAGGCTGACTTTTTGCAAGTAGTTCCTTCGCCAGCATTACATTTCCAAGTGCTGTATACTGCGGGAACAGATTAAAAGACTGGAATACAAGTCCAAAATGTAATCTTTTCTTACGGATCTCACTTTCCTGTTTTGTTACAGGATTTGCAGCATCAAACAATAATTCATCATTTACACGGATCACACCTTTATCCGGTGTCTCCAGAAAATTCAGACAACGCAGAAGTGTCGTCTTTCCACTTCCCGAGGAACCGATCAAGGAAAGTACCTGTCCACGTTCCAACGAAAAGCTGATATCTTTCAATACTTCTGTCCGTCCAAATGTTTTATTAATATGTTCTACTTCAAGTATTGCCATTTATCTCTTCCTCCCCATTTAATTAAAATATTCCAGCTTCTTCTCAAGCTTTCCAAGAAGGACTGTCAGAATACCATTGAAGATCAGATAATAAAAAGCTGTAAAGAACATCGGCCAGATCGCACCTGAGATTCCCTGAGAACCTTTCAGGAACGCCTGTCCTGCCCAGATAATCTCCTGCAGTGCAATGATTCGTGCAAGAGAAGTATCTTTTACAAGTGTGATGATCTCATTTGACATCGGTGGAACAATTCTCTTCACCATCTGAAGCAGCTTAACCTTAAAGAAGATCTGATGCTTTGTCATTCCAAGAACAAGTCCGGCCTCCGTCTGTCCCTGTGGGATACCCTGGATTCCTCCACGGTAAATTACCGAGAAATAGCATGCATAGTTAAAGATAAATGCAACCGAAGCTGCAAGAAATCTTCCGCTTTCACCGCCACCCCAGATTGGGTTTCCTAAGACCAGTCCCGGGAAATAATAAATGATCAGCATCTGGATCATAAGCGGTGTGCCTCGCACGATCCAGACAATGATATTCGTAATATAACTCAACGGTTTAAAATGTGACATTGATCCAAATGCAATAACCAGTCCCAACGGAATAGCTCCAAGAAGCGTTGCAAAAAACAGCTTCAGCGTCTGTAAAAATCCCACATTCAGTGAGTGAATAACGATTGGAAATTGTTCCATAATAAGTTCCATTTTATTAAAGCTCCATCCTAAATTTATTTTTCGATCAATGCAGCCTGTACTTTATAAGTCTCAGCACATTTCTTCATTGATCCATCTTCCATACTCTTTTTAAAGTAATCATTCAGAGCTGCTGCAAGATCAGATCCTTTACGGAATCCAACGCCATACTCCTCATTGTTCAGACTTATTGTGTAAGTAAGATCTGCATAACCTGTTCCTTCTCCGATCATAGCTGCCGCCATCAAAGCATCAATTGCAGCTGCATCTGAATTTCCTGAAGCAACTTCCATCAGTGCATCTGCCTGTGATGAAACGGCTGTATACTGTGCACCAATTCTTTCAACCTGATCTTCCCCTGCACTTCCTGCTTCTACTGCAAAAGTTAAATCTTTCACACTTTCCTCATCCTGATACTTATCTGCTTTGTCAGCCGGTACAACTACAACCTGCGCGTTATTCATATAAGCATCTGTGCATTCCATAGAACTCTTCACTTCATCAATCAGTGTCATACCATTCCATACGCAGTCGATTGACTTTCCATCAAGCTCAAGCTCTTTATTATCCCAGTCAATCTCTACAAATTCTGCCTCAACTCCGATACTCTCTGCAAATGCTTTCGCCATGTCTGCATCAAATCCGACCCACTCACCATTATCATCTTTATAATCCATTGGTTCAAAATCAGTAACACCGACCACGAGTGTCCCTTTGTCTTTCACATATTCAAGATCACTCCCTGTTGATTCCGCTTTCTTATTCGCATTAGAAGAGTCTGAACCACATCCTGCTAACATAGAAACTGCAAGTCCTGCACATAATAACACACTTAATACTTTTCTTTTCATAATAATACCCTCCATCATCGAGCTTGGCTTTTATTCTCTACCAATGAGTCACTGTACTACGGTAAAGTTACTGTTGTATTCTACCATAGCATACAATATATGTCAAACCCCAAAAACAATAACCAAAAGGTACAGAACAATGCAGGTTACTGTTCACTCCCGTGTCAATCACTCCGCTGATTGACACGGAGGATGCGCGTTTTGACTTGAATGCATCTCGCCCCATCGCCAAAGGCGATTTAAAATGGCGAGATGGGTTGCTGGTCGCACATCGTGTGAACAGTAAACAATGCAGCTGCTCATAGATTCTGTGAACAGCTGCATAAAAAGTCTGTATTATGTATGATTTCTTCTATGTTTCCTCTTCCACTTCTCCAAAAGTACTTCATTTGGCTCAATCTGAAGATTCTGCTTCACTTCGTCCATTTCGCTTCTCATCTGTGCATTCACTTCCTGATATTCACTGTGCTTTGTAAGCAAAATGTGAAATTCTTCCAGCGACATATACTTATAAGACGCATACAGATATGGTTTTAGTAATTCCTTATCTTCGCAGATCTGGTAGGCTCTGTCATACATTTTGGCCGCTTCCTGATAAAGGAACAATCGTCCATATGCAGCTCCAAGACATGCATAGATCTTTCCATAGAATTTTTCATCTACACTCTCATCTTTTTCCTGATTCAGGATTTCCTGATAAACGATGATTGCTTCTTCAATCTCACCGCTTTCAAGAAGATTATCGCCTTTATACTTCTTACGCTCTACATCCTTCTGATTTTTCAGATGTTCCAAAACATTCTGGATACGGATCATCTCAGATTCTTTATAGATCTTTGAAGCTTTCAAGATTGTAAGAACAAAGTTCTCGACAGATCCACGCATACGCATCAAATCTCGAAGCTGCTCTGCCAGTTCTTTCATCCCGATCTCTTCTTCCAACCAGGTGCAAAGCGGTTCATTCATGATCGTATAATCGATCAGATATAAATTATTACACAGATAGTAACACAATTCTTCTATTGTAAAGATCCTGCAGTGGATCCTGGAAATCTCATAAGGATGTGCTGCGTGTCTGTCATGACAAAGAATTAAATTTCCCATCATTACCTCCTAAATGTATCACCTTTTCCTCACGGAAATCCGTCGGCAGGAAGAAATCTCCAAATCCGACATCACGTACTGTAATCTTGCAGGTTTTTTCATCCTGAAACATCGTTTCTATCTGAAGTCTTGTAGAGTACTCTGCTCGCTTTGGAAGTCTCTCCAAAGAGATTTTTTCGGTCTTAACCGTTCCCTGAACCAGTGACTCGATATGGAATTCTATATCATCACCCTCTTCAAGGATCACTTCCCACTGATTATTTGACTCATACCAGTGTGCACCCCAGGAAACAAGCGGATACCACATTTCCTGACCATCCACACGCATATTGACTGTAATCTGATCTGTCAGCTTAGTCTCCGATAGATAAACCGGATTCTCTATATGCATATACAATTTTCTGTATGCAGTATAGCAAGCTCCTTTGCTGTACAGATTATTTCCGATAAATGCTCTTCTTCCATTGCAAAGCACCCGCAATGACTTCGGATACCAGTTATTTTCGAACCCTTCTCCTGTCAGGAATACAGAAGAAACAATCCTCTTATCAAACACGCTCTGTATAAATTTACAGAACATCGCATCGGCTTCTTTTGCTTTGTCCTCGTTCAAAACCGGATAAACAAGTGCCAGTTCTTTCATATGTGCATTTGCAACTTCATCAACCGTAACAAATGTAGTCTTTCCACCACCAAGTCCCGGCTTCAGTCTGCGCAGCATATATGCTTTGATCTCATTACGGTCACAGCAGAACAATGCTGCATCATACTGCCACAGTTCTTTCGGCTGATAGAAGAGATAATTACAAAAACTCTCTTTATAATCCTGAATAAAGATATGTCTTTTATCAATATTCATACGAACTGCGATCCTTCGAAGCATCTGTGCCAGTTCTTCTGTAAGAACCGGTACACTGAACACAATTCCATCAATTTTAGGAAATGACTGTAAAGACATCTGGATAAACTGTGAAAGCAGCCATACTGCATCATATGTCTCATCACCAAATTCAATTTTCTCATTTGCAAGACTTCTCGAAAGCAGACGGGCAACGGTAAATCCTTCTTTCAGTGTTGCAAGACGTCTTGCCTCTTTTCCATAGGCCCATGTGTCTCTTAGTTTTCCAATAATCAAAGGAATCTGGAAATTATCTGAGTCAACTTCCAGTGTCTGAGGTTCCATCTCTTTATCATTATAAAAACTGATCTGGCATGTCTTTTCATTTATCTCATATCCAATTATACTTCCCTGTCCCATGAAAAGATTTCCTCCTTAATACTGTATGAACATATGTGATGCAACCGCATCTTCCAGTGCATACTGCTTCATCTTCTTCTCTCGTTCTTCCGGATCTTCTTCCAGAATAATGTCATTGAGCCTTCCATATCTGCCCGGTTCACCTTTTTCAACCGTATGCTGGCAGATCTTTTTCTCACTTCTGTAAGAATTTCCGTCAATTGTTTCTTTAAAATAATAGATCAGTCGTTCATGCGAGAACAACACAAACTTCTTCACATACAAATTCTCATACATTGGTGTCAGAAGTTCTGTTGCATAATCAGAATCTCCGTTTCCACCTTTCTGCAACTGATAATACAACATAACACGGCTATCCTTCTGGCCCTTGTATTCTACCAGTGTCTTATCCCACAACTGAAATTCAATCAGCCACTCCTTATCATACTTAAGGAAAAATGGGAAATAAATCTGTTTGCCACAAAGTTCCTGCATAAACTTTTTCAGCGTCTTCTTAAGGCTTGTTTCATACTCTTGATCCGAATAATATTTCAAAACAGCAATCATACAAATATCGATTGTTGCCTCACCCTTCTCTGCTTCCCTGCAGATAATATCAATTATAGATTTCTCTATCTTACGTGCTTCTACAACATATTCTCTGGAGACATATGCCAGATAAGCCTGCTGGAGCCGGAAGTATGCACCTTCATCATAATAAGCTTCAAATACTTTTGTCTCCTGGAATAATTCCTCAGAGAAGAGCATCTGTGTAATGATCCGTTCTGCCAGTTTGTGTGTATGGACTTCATACTCTCTGGCAACTTTCCACAATTCCTTCATCTCCTGTGTTGCTCCACAGTAGAAGTTTGCCAAATACGTAAGAATCACTTTATCATACTGTTTTTTCTTAAATAAATCATAACAAACATAGGTCAGGAAATCATCATTCTCATAATTTGTCTCACGAATCATCTTGCTGCACAGTATCTGGATCTCATCCTCCGGGAAATTTTCCAGACCCTTTTCCCTTACGATTTCCAGTGTCAGCTCTTCCTCTTCTTCAAACGCTTTGCTTCGGTTCAGGCTATTTGCATATTTTCTGCAGATATCCATATATCTAAGTTCATAAAACAGACGTTTACTCTCATATGGGATAGAATCTGTATAATGTCTTCCATCTTTTGCTTCCCATACAATGCGATCCGTCTTTGCATACAGAAATACTCTGGCTCCATTCTCTGTATATGCTGCCTTCTGTGTAATTGTTCCATCAGCTGCGATTACATGGATAAATTTCATATTCGGAACCTTTGTTGTAATCCAATATGCGTGACACACATCATAAAGAGCGCGGATTCTGTCCTGACTCATGTCTGTCTCTACAAGGAATCGCTTATAAATGATCCGCAGATCTTCATCTATATTTCTCTTCTCCAGCTGATTCCATGTGAATTCTTCCATCTCATCCCTGTAGTGCGCATAAATCTCGCTTGTCTCATCTTCATAAGTAATAAGATTTGCATACAAAAATGCGCATTTCTTATAATCCAGAGAATTTCCATGCATAAAATACAAATATACCGAACGAGGAAGCTGCTTATGAAATTCTTCCGGTCTTGCAGCCGCCATATAATATTCGTAAAGCTGCGCGATCTTCAACTCTGCGTCTACCGCTTTCTCATACCAATGGAAATAGATGTGTTCTGTTCTGCTGCCTTTTATAAGCAATGTACAGATAGAAGTCAATATCATCGCTTCATCATACATCTCATAACACTTCACAAGTACATTATACAGATGTTTATCAAAATTCTTCATCTGACTTGCCAGGTTTGCTGTATATAATGCAAGTTCCTTCGTCATCAGTTTATATTTCACGCCAAAAAGCAGAACCTGTACTTCAAACTGTCCGAGTTTTTTAAGAGATGAGCTCTTCTCTTTAAAACAACGGAATGCCTGAAGATAGAACCATAAGCTGTGAGACTTATACTCCATAAACTGCTTCTCAAGCGCATTCAGTCTTTCACTGTAGATTTTATATTCTGAATCAACCTCAATCAGCATACAAAGAATCCGCCAGCTGTCCGGATGCTTCATAAAAGAACGTGAAAGTTCTTCTGCGACCCTTCTCTGCCCAATCGAATCATTACTCAGTTTTGTCGTCAGATAAAGGTAATAGGAACTCAATTCAACATCCTTACCGATTGCAAAACGATTGTAGTTATAAGATTCTAAAAGCCATTTTGCCTCATCCATCCGATTACCCAAAATGCAGATATGTGCCTGGGCAAGAAGGTAAAATTCATTACGTTCATCTACTTCGCGAAGATGTGAAATTTTCTTAATAGAAGTCTCTGTCCAATCTTCCAGTGACATCTTGTCACCTTCATATTTCAGATAATCTTTCAGAATTCCATTAAATTCTTTTTCATTTGCACGATGTTCCTCATCTCTGCAAATATCCTTTTCCACTACGACCTCATAACTCAATGTTTCATATGGAGTTTCCAGAATGATCCTTCCAAAGTTACTTCCTCTGTGAAGCTTGTCCATAGAAATACCATATTCCAGACGATAGGCATTACCTATAAATTCGTCTGTCGTCAGATGTCTGTGCTCAACAGAAAGGAAATCGCCTTCTGTTCTTACATCAATCTCCAGATATCCCCAGGTATTTTTCTTCACAGTAAAAGTCTCTTTTCTGTCTTCTACAAGAGAAATAAAAGCACGGCTTTCTTCTTCCAATGTAAGAAAAATCTTCTCTTTCTGCTTGCACCCTACCAGGAATTCTTCAAGGGCGTGCTGATCCAGTTCCCATTTACGCATATTATTATAAAGCGCCTTGATCCTCGTATCTTCATATTTGAGAATCTCAAAGAAATCTCTGGACCGGAATAACTTCACTGCCTCAGCTGCATCGCGATATGTAAGCTTCTTAAAATCTTCCAGGCTCTGAACCTTTCCGTATCGAGTCATAACAAATGGTTTCTCAATAATTGCAGTAAATGCAATATCATACTCTCCACCGTTACATACAATCGTAAATTTCCCATGTTCAACATGTCCCGGCACAAGTCCTCTTCCATCGTATGTATAATAAATATTTACCGGATTTCCATCAAAACCCTGCTCTGCACACTGTACACGATAGGAAGAAGGATATACAAGTCCACGTATTGTCCCTTCCCCTTCATTCTGCAGAGAAAAGCTTCCCTCATATTTTTCTCCTTCTCCGACACGCATCGTAATGTGAGTCTCAGGAAAAATAATTTCCGGCTGCGGGATGTGAAAATCCCCCTTTGCAAAACGTTTGATCTTATTCTTCAAATCCGTCACCTACTCAAATTTTTAATCATCCATAAGTTTGCTTCTGGCAACTGCCAAAAACGCTACTATAAATTATATCATTAGTATACATGATCTTGCAATGGGGGATTGTATAAAGTTTTACATCCATTTTTTCATTAAAATTTCTCCTTTATTCCTTCCCGAAAAATGGATACATTTTTACCAGCAGCTTCCCATCATTGGATACAAGTAAGTAAAACCGAGACAAATCAAACAGAACGTGCTATAATAAAATTCATCTGAATGTTATTTCTACAAAGGAGGACTTCATTATGAAATTAGTAATTACTATGAGTCGTCGTTTCGGTACCGGAGCCAGCATCATTGCTGAAGAGCTTTCGAAACGACTTGATATTCCGGTCTATGACAAGGCCTATATAGAAGAAAAGCTCTCTGATCACAAATATGAAAGTGAAGCTGAAGCAATCCGGAAACTGGCTGAAAACCCTTGCATTATTCTCGGACGATGCGCCTCAGATATTCTGAAAGACCGGATGAATGTATTAAACATCTATGTGAGTGCTGCCAAAGAGGACCGCATTCAGAGAATCATGAAAAAAGAAAATCTTGATCATGATGCCGCAAAAGAAAAGGTGGAGCATACGGATGAAGAGCGTGCTGCTTATTATTATGAACACACCGGCAAGACCTGGGGAGATGTGAATGATTATCACATGATTCTTGACACTTCCGAACTTGGTGTTGAAAACTGTGCTGATATCTTAATGCATTATTTCGAAAAACTGGAATACATTTAATTTTTCGTGAAAGCACGGACTTTGGCTTGTTGCTCGTGTAAATATAACAGGGACAAAAACTTGTTGGTCTTCACAAAGTTTTTGTCCCTGTTTTTTAATTCTGGCTGTCTGAAGTATCTGATGTATCTGACGTTTTAATTGTTACACCCTGTTTTTCAAAACTGATCTTCTTCCATACTTTTTTCTCTTCTTTGATTTTTGTATCCTTTTTCCACTGCTCCAGAAGTGAATCATACTGTTCCTGTTTTCTCTCGCTTACAATACTTTCTTTTTTACTGTCTGTTGCCTCTCTGTCCAAAAGACTTGTAAGCTTTGCAATATAAATTCCATTCTCTGTCTCTATAATATCTGTAACATCGCCTTCATTTGTCAATGCATCTGCTGCTGCGATCAGATCCTTATCCGGGCTTGTACTTTCAGAATCAAATGTAGCTGTCTGGGCTGTAAGTCCTGCTGCTGATGCAACAGTCTCCATATCTTCTCCACCCTTTAACCGATCATCAAATGCCTGTGCGGTCGTCTTCAAGGCTTCTTTCTCATCATCTGATAATGTCTGGGATTCTCCCGAATCATCGGTTGTTGTATATGAGAATAAGAGATATTGCATACTCTTCTGTGCTGCATCTTCATCTGATACATTCTCATCCACACCAGCTTCCATTGCCGTTTCCATCTTATTCGAAATTGTCATCAGTTCGAGAACTTTAGCCACTTCCTCCTCATCTCCTGATACCACTTTCTTCACATCATCCGAATTATCTTCACCGAATTTTGCTGCTGCATCTTTAATCGCCTGCTGCTCTTCCTCTGTCAGTACAACATCATAGTCAGATACATGCTGTGAAACAAGATACATATTCTCCAGATTCTCAAGAATACTCTTCTTTGTCTGCTCCTCATATGTCTGATCGTCTGATACTTCCTTTGCCCACATCTCTTCTGCTGTTGTTCCCATCATACTCGCATAGTAGGTTTCATACTGAGCTTGCTGCAATCTTGCGTAAAAATTCGCGACTCCAAGTGTAATCTTCTCATCACCGACTGTTGCAACTGTCTCATCTGTATTTATTGTTCCGCATCCTGTCAAAGATGTTACTGTCAATGTGCCTGCCACTGCAAGCACTGCCAGCCTTTTTGCCAAACGTACCATCTGGTAAATCCTCCTCTTTTTACGTATTTACTTACGCAGCCATACTACCGCTCATTATATCGTGTTTTTTGTTCTATCACAACCCCAAACACAGAATCTCCTCAACTTCCCTAATCTAATCGAAGTTCGCGAATACTCTCTATAATTTCTCTTAGCATCTGCAGAACATTTTCCCCTTTCTCTTTTCCACTTCTCCCTTTCTTTTGATAAAGGAAATACGGGACTGCTTCTGCTTTGAAAGTCATATTATTTCCATATTTCTTTAAAAGTGCCGGAATTTTTGCCGGATCCAGATTTGCTTTTTCATATAAGATAAATTTGTAGTCTTTTCCCTTTTGTTCTATCGCTGTAATATATGCAGAATGCGCAAGACTCTTAAGTGCTGCAATATGAAGAAGCTGCTGTACTTTTTTCGGAAGATCTCCAAAACGATCAATCAGTTCTTCTGTCATATCATCCATCTCTTCTTCTGTTTCAATTGTGGCAATCCTCTTATAAATATCCAATTTTTGATACTCGTTTTTAATGTAAGATTCCGGAATAAATGCATCTATATCAAGATCAATCGTTGTAGTATAGTCTGCTTCTTCTTTTTCACCTTTCAACTGACTGACAGCCTCATTAAGCATCTTGCAGTACAAGTCATACCCAACTGCTGCCATATGACCACTTTGCGACTCTCCTAGAAGATTTCCCGCACCTCGGATCTCAAGATCACGCATTGCGATCTTGAATCCCGATCCAAGATCTGTAAATTCACGAATTGCAGCCAGCCTCTTCTCTGCAACTTCTTTAAGCATCTTATCCCTCTGATACAACAGAAATGCATATGCCATTCGATTGGATCTCCCAACTCTTCCTCGCAACTGATATAACTGTGACAGTCCAAATCGATCTGCATCCTGTATAATCATCGTATTAGCATTCGCAATGTCCAGTCCTGTTTCAATAATTGTTGTCGATACAAGCACATCAATATCACCATTGATAAAATCATACATAATATCTTCCAACTGATGTTCATTCATCTGTCCATGTGCGTAAGATACCCTTGCATCCGGCACCAATTTCTGCACATGAAGTGCCACATCTGCAATATTTTCCACTCTGTTATAAACATAATAGACCTGTCCACCTCTGGCGAGTTCACGCTCCATTGCTTCACGTACCATCTCATCATTGTATTCCATTACATATGTCTGTATTGGCATACGATCCATCGGTGCTTCCTCAAGCACACTCATATCGCGAATTCCGATCAAACTCATATGAAGTGTTCTTGGGATTGGCGTTGCTGTCAGCGTCAGCACGTCTATATTTTCTCTTAATTTTTTAATTTTTTCCTTATGCGTCACACCAAAACGTTGTTCTTCATCTATGATCAGAAGTCCTAAATCTTTATATCCAACATCCTTTGAAAGCACTCTGTGTGTTCCAATCACGATATCAACCAGACCTTTTTTCAAATCCTCTACTGTTTTTTTCTGCTGCGCCTGCGTCCGAAAACGGCTCATCAAGTCAACACGCACCGGAAAATCTTTAAACCTTTGAATAAATGTATTATAGTGTTGCTGCGCAAGAATCGTTGTAGGTACAAGATAAACAACCTGTTTCCCTTCCTGCACTGCCTTAAAAGCTGCTCTTATCGCAATTTCAGTCTTACCATACCCTACATCTCCGCAGATCAGACGATCCATGATCTTCGTACTTTCCATATCTTTCTTTGTATCTTCAATTGCACGAAGCTGATCCTCTGTCTCTTCAAATGGAAACATCTCCTCAAACTCTCTCTGCCAAACCGTATCCGGTCCATAAACATAACCTTCTGTCTGTTGGCGCGTTGCGTAGAGTTTTACAAGATCTTTTGCGATTAACTGAACCGCTTTTTTTACCTGTCCTTTTGTTTTTTTCCACTGAGGTGTACCAAGCTTATTCAATTTCGGTGGCTTTGCATCTGCTCCTGCGTATTTCTGGATCAGATCCATCTGTGTTGCCGGTATATATAGAATTCCTCCGTCCGCATAGGAAATTTTCATATAATCCCGAGTAACAGCATCTACTTCGACTTTCTCAATCCCCTGATAAATTCCAAGTCCGTGATTCTCATGTACCACATAGTCTCCCGGTTTAAGTTCGGCAAATTCCTGGATTTTTTTTCCTTCATAAGTTTTTCTTTTCTTTTTTTTCTTTTTCTTACCAAAAATATCAGATTCCGAGATGACCGTAAACTTTAACATTGGATACTCGTATCCCTCTGCAATATAACCACAGGTTACCATAATCTCTCCCGGATTCACCTGCCGTTCCATCTCTTCACTGTAAAAACTGCTCAGGTCATAATCTCTCAGATCTTCTGCAAGACGTTTTGCTCTTGTTCTTGAGCCCGAAACAAGAATCACGCGATACCCTGTTCTTTTCAGTTTCTTCAGATCTCGTGTCAGGAGCTCAAAGCTGCTATTATACGGATTGACAGTTTTAACCTGCAGACTGTAGACAGACCTTACTTTAAACATTCCACATTTTGATTCCAACATGGTAAATGCAATTCCATAATACTTGTTCATCTTTCCAATCGTATGGTCTGTCTGTTCTACCTGAATCGGAATCTCATCTGCCTCGATACCTGCTTCTTCTCTGCTCTCCAAGCTGTGAAAGTACTCTTTTTCTACGATTTCTGCAGATTCTTGAAGACGTACCGGTTCATCCAAAAACAAGATTGTCTCCTTTACCGGAAAATATGCCAAAAAGCTTTCCGTTTCCATCTGCTTCCAGTTCTCAGTTGCCGGATAGATTTCTATTTCCTGTAAATTCTCTGTCGACCTCTGACTTTCCACATCAAAACTTCTAATAGAATCAACTTCATCTCCCCATAATTCAATTCGAACCGGATTCTCCTCTGTCAGTGGAAATACATCCAGAATCCCACCTCTGACTGCAAATTGTCCCGGACTTTCAACCTGGTTTTCCCTTTCATATCCTAATATCGAAAGGTTTTCCTGTAATTTCTGAAAATCCAGCGCCTCTTCTGCATGAATCTTAATCCTGTTCCCACACAGTTCTTCTTTCGATGGAAGCCCATCCAGAAATGCGTCCATTGTTGTAACTACAGTAATTGCTTCCCGTCCTTTCTTCTCTACAATCGCACGCAATACTTCCATACGTTTCCCTGTCAAAAATGCGCCCTTAATATCCGCATGATAAAACAAAAGATCTCTTGCCGGATAAAACCATACATTTTCCTCCAGTACACGCCATTCTTCATAAGCCTGTTTTGCTTTTTCTTCACTGGAAAAAACGATGACTCTGTACTCAAAGCCATCGCTCAGTGCTTTCGCAAGATGTATCTTCTGTGAATTCACACATCCTGCGATTTGCAGGAAACCCGTTTTCTTTCTTCTCGAACTGACAATCTCCTGATAATCAGCCAGTTCTTTTAATGGTTCTAAAAAAGCCTGCATCTCTACTCGTCCTTCTTTTTACGATTATATTCGTTCATCGCTTCGCTCATCTGGTCACTCACAATCAGTTCCACCGCTTTTACCGCATTATCATAACCTTCGCTCATCAGTTCCTGTTCCGCCTTAGAAAAATGTCCTAAAACATAATCTGCAAGATCATATTTCGGTGGTTTTTCTCCAACTCCTACTTTTATTCTAGGAAAAACCTGTCCGCCAAGATGTGCAATAATATTTTTTATTCCATTATGCCCACCTGCACTGCCTTTTGCACGAATTCTTAATTGTCCTACCCCAAGACTGATATCATCATAAATCACGATCAGTTCCTTCTCAGGATCCACTTTATAATAGTCAATCACACTTCGGATGCTCTCGCCACTAAGATTCATATAAGTCTGCGGTTTTACCAAAATCACCTTCTGTCCTGCAATCATACCCTTTCCGATCAAAGCACGATGCTTCTCCATAGTTACATCTATATTATATCTCTCAGAAAGTCGATCTATAACATCAAATCCGACATTGTGTCTTGTTCCTTCGTATTCTTTCGTCGGATTGCCTAATCCTGCTATAATATACATCTTCTTCTTCCTTTCCTAAATACATTCTCCATTCTCATCTTCCCACTGTAAGCAACAATGACTTATTTTCATAGGTTTTCCTCTTGCAAACAGTAATCTTTATTTTACCGCATGTGTGAATATTTGTCATGCATAATTGCTCTGTAAATTCATAAATTGTATAAAAAGGGGGATACTCATGAAATCAAAAACTAAAATCATTGTCCTTCATATGAAAGAGATCATCTATACTATTATTTTTGCTGCTCTCGGCATTCTTCTGATCCTTCTTCTGATTCTTATGTTCCATCCAAAAGAGCAGTCAGCAGAATCCGATCCGCAATGCTGCATTGCTGAAACTAACACTTCTTCATAAACACTCGAAAAATGCCACTTGCCGGGTTTGTACAGCAAAAAAGCCACAGTCCATCCTATCTGTGGCTTTTTGATCGCTTTTTCACAATCACTACTATTTTAATTCTGCTTATCCTTCTACGATCAGATAAGTACCATCCGGCAGTGCAAACACTTCAGAAGCCTCTTCCAATTCTTCCTCTGACATCCCGTCTACATCCATGCCATTCTCTTCAAAGTATTCTCTTACTTCAGCCAGAGATTCTACAACAACTGCCATACAGTCCTCCAGAAAAGCTTCTGCTGCCTCAAGGGTCTCTGCTACCGGTTCATCAAAAAGCTGCTCCTGCTTCTCCAAAAAAGTCTTCAGACACTCTTCATTGTACTCTCCCATTACTTCTCCTCCTGTTTCTTAACAATCTTTCGTATCTCTTCCGCTGAATCAACAATACATTCAGCTCCGTCCTCTAAAAGAGCTTCTCTTCCACGGAATCCCCAGGATACAAGAATTGTCTGCATCTTTGCCGCATGCCCTGTTGCAAGATCCACTTCTGAATCTCCGATGTATGCCGACTCTCCCGGCAAAACCCCAAATGAACTGGCAATCGTCAACGCGGCCGTCGGATCCGGTTTCTTAGGAACTCCATCCTTCTGCCCCTGTATATGGTCAAAAAGTTCTTTCCCAAATACTTCTTCAACCACATGGACAGCCTGCCTGTCTGGCTTGTTTGATAAAACTGCAAGTTTGATACCACTCTCTTTCAACTGCTGCAACATCTGTGGAATTCCTTCGTATGGAGCAACCTTATACATACAATTTGCATCAAATATCCTGGCATACGCTTCCACCGCCTCTTCAAGATGACACAGTTTTGTATCCCCGCCTGCCTTTAATGTCCGTTCAAGCAGAACCTTCGCCCCATCTCCAACGAACTGCCGGCACTGTTCCTTTGTGATCTGTGGCATTCCAATCTCTTTCATCGTCTCATTGACTGAATATTCCAGTGAATCTAATGTGTTTGTCAACGTTCCATCCAGATCAAAAATACAAGCCTTTATCATAGCTGCCTCCATACTTTCCAACGGTTACTTTCCATCCTAACCGTCTCTGCTCTTTTCTGTTACTTTCCGTAACATTTTCTTCCCACTTATCATAGTATGAAGTCATAAAAATTTCAATACTTTCTCTCTATTTTCCGAGAAGATATTGTCTCATTGTTTTTAAAGCATTTTTCTCTAAACGACTCACCTGTGCCTGCGAAATTCCAATCTGTTCCGAAACTTCCATCTGCGTCTTTCCTTCAAAAAATCGTAAGCGGATCAGCCGTCTCTCTCTTTCATTCAGCCGTTCCATCGCAGCCTCTAAAGACAACTCTTCCACCCAGTTTTCTTCTCTGTTCTTCTTATCACTGACCTGATCCATCACATACAGTGCATCGCCACCATCATTATACACCGGTTCCTGAAGACTCATTGGTGTCTGTACTGCATCCAGTGCATAAACTACTTCTTCTTTTGAAAGTCCAATCTCTTCTGCGATTTCCTGAATGCTGGGTTCTTTCATATTTTTTCGGATATAACCTTCTCTTGTATAAATTACTTTATAAGCTATATCACGCAATGAGCGGCTCACACGAAGGGAACTGTTATCTCGCAGATACCGGCGGATTTCTCCTATGATCATAGGAACTGCGTAGGTAGAAAACTTCACCTGGCGATCTGGATCAAAGTTATCTACGGCCTTTACAAGCCCAACGCATCCAATCTGAAACAAATCATCTGCATTTTCATTACTGCTGTCAAACCGTTTCATCACACTAAGCACCAGCCGAAGATTTCCTTTGATGTATTCTTCCCGCGCCAACTTGTCCCCCTGACGAATCCTGCGAAAAAGCTCCTCCTTCTCCTTTTCCCTGAGAAGTGGGAGCTTTGATGTATTCACTCCACACAGTTCTACCTTATTCACAACCATTATAAGAAACCTCCTAAGTTTTTTTCTACTTAGAATCATTCTCACTCTTTGAATAAGATATTCCATGAAGTGCTGAATTTTATAAAGTTTTAGTCCTTGACAATCAAATATCCCATTTATCCGACAAATTATTAATCTGCGACTCGAATTTTGCTTTGTCTTTATTCGCGAGACCTTCGTTCTTGTAAATAACATCAAGTAAACGCCTTCCTGCTGCAACAAGACGTTCAAACGCCGCATCTGCTTTACGCTGTGCCGGTTTTTTCGCCTTCACCGGAATCTTTACACCTTCACTTAAGATCTCATTTGTCAAGAGGTCTGCTTCACTACACGGAAACGGTGCATAAGCCTGATATCCAAACTTTTCTTCCACCGTCTTTGCAAACTCTTCTGTTACGGTATCTTCACCATGCACAACAAAGACGCGTTGTGGCGCCTCTTTAAACGCTCCCAGCCATTTTAAGAGCCCATTCATATCCGCATGACCACTAATTCCATGAAGGCTCTCAATTCTTGCCTTAACTTCAATCGGCTCACCGAACAGCTTCACATTCTTTTCGCCCTCGATCAGTCTGCGTCCTAAAGTGCCCATTGCCTGATACCCAACAAAAAGAATCGTACACTCTTCTCTCCACAAATTATGCTTCAGATGGTGACGGATACGACCAGCATCGCACATTCCGGAAGCTGAGATGATCACCTTTGGCTTCTCGATGAAATTGATCATCTTAGAATCATCACTTGTTGTTGCAGTCTTAAGTCCATCAAATATAAGTGGATTAATCCCTGCATTAACAAGTGCAAGTGCATCCTCATCAAAACACTCTCTCATATTTTTTGTAAATATCTTCGTTGCCTCAATTGCAAGCGGACTGTCCAGATATACTTCGAAATTCTGATATTCTTTTAATAATTCCTTTTCTTTGATCTCACGTATAAAATAGAGGAGTTCCTGAGTTCTGCCCACAGCAAAGGAAGGAATAACAACATTTCCCCCTTTATCAAATGTCTCTTTCAGGATTCTTGTAAAATCTCCCAGATAATCCGGTTTTTCCTGCGTATGCAGCCGGTTGCCATACGTAGACTCCATCACAATATAGTCCGCACTCTCTGTATAAGCCGGGTCTTTAATAATCGGCTGATCCAAATTTCCAATATCTCCGGAAAATACAATCTTCTTTGTCACTCCGTCTTCTGTTGCCCAGACTTCAATACTTGCTGATCCAAGCAGATGTCCTACATCTGTAAACCGGATCTGGATTCCCTCACAGATTGTAATGCGCTCCCCATACTGACAAGGCACAAGCAATTCAATCGCATTAAGTGCATCCTGCATCTCATAAACCGGTTCATACTCCGGCTTTCCTGCTCTCCTGCCTTTTCGATTTCTCCACTCTGCCTCAAATTCCTGAATATGCGCACTGTCACGAAGCATGATATCACACAAATCCGCTGTCGCATAGGTAGTGAAAATCTGCCCTTTAAACCCATCCTTTGCAAGCTTTGGCAACATTCCGGAATGATCAATATGTGCATGTGTGAGGAATACATAATCCACTTCTGTTGCACTGATCGGAAGTCCCGGATTCTCATACAGATCCGGTCCCTGTTCCATACCGCAGTCAACCAAAACATTCTTTCCTGCTACTTGCAGAAAATGACAGCTTCCCGTAACCTCATGGGCTGCACCTACAAATGTTAATTTCATACATCCTCAACCCTTTCTGTCCTGTATCTTTTCTTTTTAAGCTTCAGATACTTTTTCTTTTATTTTAACACCATACGGGAAATTGTACATCTTTCTTTTTATTAAATTTTTGTAACTGCTATTCATACCGGACCATTTCCATCCGAAGTCTGTGCATAATTTTCTTTTCCAGTCTTGATATATAAGACTGAGAGATTCCAAGTTGATCCGCAACCTCCTTCTGCGTCATTTCTTTTCCCTCCGGATGATCCAGTCCAAACCTCATACGAACGATTAATTTTTCTCTTCCTGACAGTTTATTCAACGCACGAAACAGAATCTTTCTTTCTGCCTCATCCTCCAGATCCCGATAAATTGTATCCTCTTCTGTCCCAAGAATATCAGATAGAAGCAGTTCATTTCCATCCCAATCTACATTTAAAGGCTCGTCAATGGAAACTTCCATCTTCGTCTTACTGTTTCGTCTCAAATACATCAAAATCTCATTCTCAATACAACGTGAAGCATATGTTGCCAGTTTAATTTTCTTTGATGGATTAAATGTATTGATTGCTTTGATCAGACCGATGGTACCAATAGAAATCAAATCTTCTACACCTACTCCTGTATTATCAAACTTCTTTGCTATATAAACAACTAGACGCAAATTATGTTCAATCAGTATCTTTCTCGCCTTTTCATCTCGATCTGTTCCAAGCCACCTTACCACCTCACGTTCTTTTTCATTTTCCAATGGTGGAGGAAGAACCTCACTGCCTCCTATGTAATGAATCTCCTGTTGGCCACCAAATAAAACCGTCCTGACATTTGGTACAATCCTTAATTTAAATTTCTCCGGCACAGCCACTTTAACCATCATATAAATTCCTCCTGGTTTCTTTCTTACATCTTCTGTTGCAGCACAGTTTTTCATTCACAGCATCTGCACCTTACAGTTCAATATCAATTGATAATCTTCCTTCCCACTGATCGGTGATTCGCTCACACCGATCAACGGAGATTCTATCCATTCTTTTTCATTTATTTCCACACACATTTTCCTGATCCGGAAAATTTTCATAATGCCACTACCATGAACACTTCGATATGGAATATACCTGAATTCCATTGCTTCTTTCATTACCTGATGATAAAAATTACAATCCAGTACATGCACCCCTTCACCACTGAGTGGATCTGTCAGGCAGTTTCCCGTATCCCTCAATGCATGAACCTTATAACTATCTGCTTCTGTAAATAAAATCACTTCACAGCACCGTTCCTGCTCTATCTTAAGAACTTTCAAGAACTTCCAGGCCATCAGAATCCCCTGTGAGCTAAGCACCGCAATCCCATAAAACAGACTGATATAATGCAGATAAGGACGAAACATCATCAACGTGCCCCCCAGGAACATTCCAAAAGGTAAAGCAATCCCATTCCTTTGAGTATCTGGAGCATACATTGTTTCCTATTTTTTAACCAAAGCATACAAAATGGAATCACCAGATAAAAGGCTATGTTTTTCATCCAGGCGGGAACAGATACAACCACCATCAGACATGTCAACACACTTCCAAGGAATGCTCCGGATAAAACTCCTTTAAAACTATATTTTCCACCCGTAATCCGTTCTGTCACGAAAAGTAACAGGCTATCCATCATGAAATTTTCCAGAAAAAAAAGATCTATGTACAACTCATAGTGCATCTTCCACCTTCCTTTTCATTTCGAGTCATCCTCGATATCATATAGAATTATAAAATTTGCTCTTTGGAAATTTTGTCAGATACTGACAGTAAAACAGAAAGAAAATAGAAGAATTTCTGACATCCTTCGACATAAAAGAAAAACGGCCTGATACTTCAGACCGTTTCATCATTTTTCAATTCAATTATTTCTTAAAGAAATCCGGAATCTTAATAGACTGCTCTCTTACTCCACCAGTTGTTGATCTTGGCTGCAGTGTTGGCATTGTTCCACCCTGCGGTCTTACTGTTGATGTCTGAGCTGTTCTTTGTGCTGTATAGTCATAAGATGGTCTTGCATGACTTTCTACACCATTCGGAAGAATAGAACTTGTCTTCTGCTGTCCTTCCAGTCTTGCTTTCAGCTTGGATGCACTTCCGCCTACATTATGTAAGCCTGTAGCAATAACTGTGATTGTACATTCATCAGACTTTGTATCATCATACATAGCACCGAAGATGATACTTGCACTTTCTCCTGCAAGCTCCTGTACATAATCAGCTGCATCAGAAGCATCCATAAGTGTAATGTCTCCAGATACATTAACGATAACATTAGATGCACCTGTGATTGTTGTCTCAAGCAGTGGACTGGCAACAGCCTGCTTAACTGCTTCGAGTGCCTTGTCATCTCCGCGTCCTGCACCGATACCGATATGTGCAATACCTTTATCCTTCATAACTGTCTGGATATCAGCAAAGTCAAGGTTGATCAGAGATGGTACATTGATCAGGTCTGTGATACCCTGAATACCCTGCTGAAGAACCTCGTCAGCCTTTTTCAAAGCTTCCGGCATAGTAGTACGTCTGTCTACAACTTCAAGCAGTTTGTCATTCGGGATAACGATGATTGTATCAACGTTCTCCTTTAATTTATCAATACCATTGATTGCATTCTGCATTCTTGTCTTGGATTCGAAACGGAAAGGCTTTGTGACAACTCCTACTGTCAGAGCGCCCTGCTCTTTCGCAATTCTTGCGATAACCGGAGCAGCACCTGTTCCAGTTCCGCCTCCCATACCACAGGTAACAAATACCATATCTGCACCTTTTAATGCAGCCTGGATCTCCTCAGCGCTTTCTTCTGCTGCCTTTTCTCCCATCTCAGGCTGTGCACCAGCACCAAGTCCTTTTGTCAGTTTTTCACCGATCTGCATAAGTGTCGGTGCTTTACACAGCTGTAATGCCTGTTTATCTGTATTCACAGCTATGAATTCTACGCCTGCAATCTGTTCGTCGATCATTCGGTTCACGGCATTGTTACCGCCTCCGCCGACTCCGACAACAATAATTCTTGCAGCCGCTTCAGATTCGTTGGTTTTAATTTCTAACAAGAGTAGTTCCTCCTTTGTCGTCTTATTAATTCTTATATACATCCCTTATTTTAATTGAACGATACAATTCAATAAGTATATAATAAAGTCTTTTCCGTAAATAATCAATAGATTTTTTCTTATTTTTGGTTTTTTTCCAACAATTCAGCTTCAAGACTGCGGTGTAAAGTTAATTGATGCTGAATCTGCTTCATAATTCTCAAGATGAAGTACCCCCGCCTGATCCGGATACTGTTCCTTCAGCTTCTCAAGAATCGGTTTGATCTGTGCAATTCTGATCTCATATTCTTTATTCCCAATTAAAACTTCTACTGATCCAAAATATAATACCACACTCTGTTCATTGGCATATACCAGTTTATCCGGTGTAAGTGAATATTTCACCAGATACTTTGAAGCCTCTGCGATCAAAGTGAATGCACTGTCATCTTCCACCGGAATCTTTTTTCCGATCTCTACTTTCGATGCATCGAAAGAAAGTCCTTCCACATAAGGTACTCCTGTAAAAGTTTTCTTGCTTTCAAAAAGTGCTGTCCCCTTCCGGTCAAAATATAAATTTGTATCATTGAAAGAAACATAACCGGATTTTCCTTTCTCTTTCACATGCGCAACAAGCGTCCATGGATTTTCAAATGTCAATTTCATTTCTTCCACAACTGACGGAACTTCTGCATCTGTATAATTATATTTCCAGAATAAATACACCGTATTCATGGAGAGTTTATCTTTCTCGAGCCAGCTGATAATTGAATTCTCTCCGTAATATTCATTTCCCTTCACCTTTATACTGCGTGTCTGAAAGAGTAGAACAAATACTACAATCAACAGTAATACTACAATAAAGCGGAACATCCCTCTCTTCTTTTTCTTCTTTTTTTTCATTGATCAGATTCCTTCCTCTGTTCATGTTTTCCATACCCGGATTCCATCTGTATGAAATACAGGCAACTCTATTGTACCAAACGTGATATGCTAAGGACAAGCCCCATTTCCAAAAGCAGAAAAACAACTGACGTTCCACCATAACTGATAAACGGAAGTGTAATTCCTGTATTCGGTATAGAATTTGTGACGACAGCAATATTCAATATTACCTGAATCATCATATGTGCCATGGCTCCCGCTGCAATCAACGCACCAAAAAGATCCGGTGCGTGTGTTGCAATCACAAAAAATCTCCAGATTAAAATCAGAAACAGTACAATGATAGTCCCCGCACCAACAAGCCCTAATTCTTCACAGACAATAGAAAAAATCATATCATTCTGTGCTTCCGGCAGGAATCCCAGTTTTTGTACACTGTTTCCCAATCCCCGGCCAAACAGTCCTCCACTTCCAATTGCATAAAGTCCTTGCAATGTCTGATATCCTTTTTCATACTTCTCCGGATTGCGCCAGATTGCAAGTCGCTCTAGCCGATAGCTTTCCAAGGCGAGAAAAATTCCCAGAAATCCAACTCCTGATACAGCCATCCATATAAACTGTGCATATCTTGGACTTGCAACAAAAATCAATGTAACTGCGATTCCGAGGATAATGATTGCTGTACTCAGATTACTTGCTCCTACCAGACCGACAACCGGAAGGATTGAAAGCATCATTCCGGACATTATCCGAAGTTTTGATATTTTTTTCACATTTCGGTTGATCAGCCAGGCCAGAAACAAGATCACTGCTACTTTAGCAAATTCTGAAGGCTGAAAAGAAAACGGACCCAAAGACAACCATCTTTTGGATCCGTTATATTCTTTTCCGAATGCCATGACAGCAATGGATAAACCGATTGCAGCCAGATATCCTGGCACAGCAAGTGGAATCCATCTGTGATAATCAATTCTCGCAATCCATAGCATTCCTGCCATTCCAAGAACTGTAGCCAGTCCCTGCTTTTTCAGATAATAATAAGAATCATGAAACTTCACCCTGCCGTTATATGCACTTGTACTGGTCAGAAGGATCAGACCAACCAGTACGAGAATCAGCACCGTCACAAGCAGTGTATCATCATACGTGTGCTTCTTTGCAGGACGCTTCAATACAGTTCACCCTTTACAGATTATTTACAAGCTCTTTAAACTTATCTCCACGTTCTTCATAATTCTTAAACATTCCCCAACTTGCACATGCAGGAGAAAGGAGTACTGCATCTCCCGGTTTTGCATTCTCTACACATTTTGCAAATGCTTCCTCAAATGTATCCGCCATCTCAATATCTTCAAATCCATGTGCTCTGGCTGTCTCTGCGATCTTGTCACGTGTCGCACCAAGAAGTACTAATTTTTTTACTTTTCCATCAAAGGAATCGATCCATTCATCATAAGCAGAATCCTTATCATAACCTCCACCGATCAGAACTGTCGGACGATTCATCGCCTGAATCCCCTTAATTGCTGCATCTGGATTTGTTCCCTTGGAATCATTGTAATATACAACTCCATTCTTTTCTGCCACATATTCAATACGATGTTCGACTCCCTGGAACTCTTTCAGCGTTCTTCGGATCACATCTACCGGAACCCCATATGCTGCTGCCATTCCAGCTGCTGCCATCGCATTCTCATGATTGTGCGTTCCAAGAATATTCAATTCATCTACATGGCATACCGGTGTCTTCTCTCCGTTCATTGCAAGAACGATCTGACCGTTTTCCAGATAGATTCCTTCTTCTAATATACGCTGACTGCTGAAATATAGAACCTTTGACTTTACATTTTCTCCAAATGCCCTTGTTACATCATCTTCGTAATTCAGAACACAAGTATCTTTCTCTGTCTGATTCTTCGCAATATTTTCCTTTGCCTCTATATATGCTTCCATCGTATGATGGCGATTCAGATGATCCGGAGTAATATTCAGGATCGCGCTGACTCTCGGACGGAATGTCTGAATTGTTTCTAGCTGAAAGCTGCTCATCTCAGCAACAATTACAGAATCCTCTCTTGTCTGGAGTGCAATACTCGTATATGGATTACCGATATTTCCTACCACAAAACTGCTCTGCGCATAGTTTTTCATAATTTCTCCAAGCAGAGAAGTAGTCGTTGTCTTTCCGTTTGTTCCAGTAATTGCTAGAACATCACCTTTTCCAAAGACATACGCAAGCTCAATCTCGCCCCAGATTGGAAGTCCTTTCTCACGCATCTCATTCACGATTGGAAGATCTGTCGGAACACCCGGACTCATTACAACAAGAGAAAGTTTATCAAGAAGTTCTTCTTTCCTGTCTCCCTCAAGTGTTCCAAGGACGATTTCCAGTGACTCACTGTCCCCGCCTTCAATCTTTGCACGGATCTCTTCCGGATTCAGCTTATCGTTACCATCATACAATACGACCTTTGCTTCTTCTTTCAAAAGGAGCTCACATGCTGCCTCTCCACTGATTCCAGAGCCAAACACTAATACATTTTTATCTTTTACAACCATTCTTTTATACCCCCATAAGAGCGATCAGGCAAAGAATTGCCGTCACAATAGAAAATACTGCCACTACCCGTGTCTCTGACCATCCGCAAAGCTCGAAATGATGATGGATCGGTGCCATCTTAAAGAGACGCTTTCCTCCTGTCTTTTTGAAATATGTTACCTGCAGAATAACTGAAATAACTTCTACAAGATAAATAAATCCGACAATAATGATATACAGCGGCATCTGCATCATATACGCTGTTCCTGCAACAAAACCACCCAGTGCAAGAGAACCTGTATCTCCCATGAACACACTGGCCGGATACACATTAAAAAGAAGGAATCCCATCAATGCACCGACAACCGCGCAAGTGATCGGCTCAATCCCACTTTTCGTTCCAATTGCTACAACCGTGAAAAATGTTGCCACCAGAACAGTTACGCTTGATGCAAGACCATCCAGTCCGTCCGTAAAGTTTGTTCCATTAACTGTACCGATTACTGCAAAGAAAAGAACCGGAATCGCAAGCCATCCAAGATTCAATTCATAACCGCCGGAGAATGGAACGATCATTGTAAGCGGAATCTTCGCTACTTTTACGATGTAAAACGCAAAAATTGCTGTTACTACAATCTGGAGTGCCATCTTCTGCATTGGAAAAAGTCCATCTGAACGTTTCATGACAACTTTAAGATAATCATCCAGAAATCCAATCAGTCCGAATCCTACTGTAAGGAAAAGTACCGGGATGATCTTTGGATAGTCTTTCACATAAAACAGGGACGTAATCACAACAGCTGCCAGAATGATAATACCTCCCATTGTCGGTGTTCCTGCCTTCTTCAAATGAGACTGTACACCCTCCACACGCTCCGTCTGACCCATCTTTAACCTTCTCAGGAAAGGAATGACCACCGGTCCAAGCACAAGGCTTATAACAAATGCAATCAATACCGGAATCACTACATGACTGTTCATATATACACCTCTTCATTTCTTTTGTTTTACACAGAGAATCCTTCTTATGTACTTTTCTGTCATCAGATGATGTGAGTGTCAAAAATAAATTTTGCCACTCACTGATGTAACCGGATTGCTCCATTGCTATGCAATTCCCGCAATCCTCGAACACCTCAAACTCCCATAAAATGGCGTATTCACACCATTTTATTCCGTTTTCGGTGTTCGGCGTGTCAATAAGTATAAATTGCTTATTTGTGCGAGCACAAACGCAATTTATACTTTTGACACTTACATCATCAGATTCTCAAAATGCACTTTACAGTATACTCCATTGGTCAGTTTTTTTCAATCCCGAGATACGGAAGCACATTGTCATAGATGCTGCGCAAAACCGGAGCTGCAATCGTTCCTCCGTAATAAATCCCCTGTGGATTACGGATCACTACAATCCCAAGGACCTGCGGATCTTCCGCCGGTGCAAACCCTATAAATGATGAAATATACTTGTTTGCGCTTCTTGGAAGAGTCTGTGATGTTGCAGTCTTGCCTCCGATCGAATATCCTTCAATGTATCCATTTTTACCAGATCCTTCTTCTACCACACTCTTCAGAAGTATTCTCATCGTCTCCGATGTTTTTTCAGATACAATCCCATTCTTCTTTTTGTATTTCAGCTTTCGTATCTCTGTTCCGTCTTTTTCAAGAACTGCCACTCCAAAATGCGGTGTCACCCGGTATCCCCCATTAACCAGCGAACTTACTGTTGTTGCCATTTGAACCGGTGTTACCTGGAACGACTGTCCAAATGAAATCGTTGCCAATTCCACAAGACCAATATCTTCTACGTTATGCATAATTGTTCCCGCTTCACCCGGAAGATCAATATTCGTCAGACTAAGTAATCCAAACTGTTTAAAATAAGCATAAAATTTCTCTGCTCCAAGCCGAAGACCAATATCAATAAATACCGGATTACAGGAATTCTGTATCCCCTGGATAAACGTTTCCTGTCCATGTCCACCAACCTTATGACACCGGATTTTTCTGTCTTCTACAATCCGGTATCCCGGACAGGAAAATGTATCCGACAAAGAAACGACACCTTCTTCAAGACATGCTGATGCTGTAATGATTTTAAACGTTGATCCCGGCTCATATGTATCATTAATACAGGGATTTCGCCACATCTGATTTAACATCTCCTGAGTCTGTTCATCCGTCTGTTCTGTATTTTCATCCACATCAATCAATTCAAAAGGGGTATTCAGATTAAATTCCGGTGTATTTACCATTGCAAATATCTCTCCGTCCTGCGGATTCATAAGCAATACAGATACACTATCCGCCTGTTTTTCCTCCTGAACCTTTTTTGCTGCCTGTTCACAGTACTTCTGAATATTATGATCCAGACTAATCTGAAGCGTGTTCCCAGCCACAGGTTCAATCCTGTCTTCTGCTACTTTCTCAAGTTCGACTCCTCTCGCATCCGTCACTGTAAGAATGGTTCCATCGGTTCCTTTTAATACCTCTTCATATTTTACTTCAAGTCCGATGATTCCCTGGTTGTCCCCACCTGTAAATCCAAGAACTCTGGATGCAAATGTATCATAAGGATAATATCTTTTAAAATCCTCATCTACTTTTACTCCTGCAAGATCCAGATTACGGATTCTATCCCCCGTTTCTTTTTCCACATTTGTTTTAATTTTTTCCATTGAAGACACTTTTTCTACTTTTTTCCGGATGTTTTCTTCCTCTTCCCCAAGTTCCTGACAGAGAGCTGCGATCACCTGCTCCGGATCTTTCATCTGATTATGAATCACGGAAATTGTGCATACCGTCCTGTTCGTTGCCAGGACAACTCCATTTCTGTCAACAATCTCTCCTCTTGCCGCTTTGATTTTTCTTTCTCGCTCATGAAGATCTTTCGCCAGCTTCTGATAATGTGCAGCATCAAAAATCATCAGATAAACAAGTCTTCCGAAAAGAGCCGAAATCAAAAGAACTGCGCAGAAAAAAACAACTATTGTTTTTTTTCGGTTATATGTTTTATTTTTCACAAAAAATAACTCCGAGAAAAACATTTCTACAATGTATTATGTCTTTTTCGGAGTTATTCCTGTTTACCTGTCTGCTATAACACTTAATCTATATTGGATGATGTTGCCCAACTGTCCAAATCCGGCTTATAATTTTCATCAACATATGAGCCGTCTTCATTACTGTAATCATCTGTATAGTCCTGATCATAATCAGAATACTCTGTATCTTCAAAGCTCTGACCGCTCTGCTGTGTCTGACTTTCCCCTGTCTCTTCTATGGTTGTGATACCAAGATACGGAAATGCTTCTGACATGATATTCTTCGCAAGTTCAAGAACCAATGAACTATTATCCTGTGCATCCACATTTGCTTCATCAATTACCACATAGATAACAACTTCCGGATTCTCCTGTGGAGCATATCCGATATAAGAAAGAAGATATTTTCCATCTTTACGTGGAAGTTTCTGCGCCGTACCTGTCTTCGCTCCGATATCATATCCTTCCACCTGGGCTCTCTTACCTGTACCATACTGCATTACCGCCTGTAAATATGTTTTTACTAATTCAGATGTTTCTGTCGAAACTGTCTTACGGAGCAATACGGGATTCTTCGTTTCAATCACATTTCCATTCTCATCCTGGATCTGCTTTACAACATGCGGTTCATAATAATACCCACCGTTGATCAGAGAACTGAACCCTGCTGCCAACTGAGTCATTGTCACATTAAAGTTCTGTCCGAAAGCATTCGTTGCAAGATCAACCGGTGTCATCGTATCAGTTGTATACAGAAGACTTGCTGTTGATGCTTCTGCCGGAAGGTCAATTCCCGTATATTCTCCAAATCCGAAGATATGCTGATACCTGATAAAATTATCAATTCCGATTTTTTCCGCCATTTCCATCAATGCAACGTTACAGGAATTGGCAATCGCATCCATTGTGCTTTCCATTCCATGTCCAGAACGAAGATGACATCCGATATCATTATCTCCCACATGAAGATAACCACCACAATAATAAGATTCCTCTCCGGTAAGAGTTCCTGTCTCTAATCCTGCTGCAACAGTGAACGGCTTCATTGTAGACCCCGGTTCAAATGCATCACTGACACAGAAATTTCTCCAGATACTACTCAATATGTTCAATTGATCCTTCTCATCTATCGCATTCCATTTTTCTTCGGAATAAATATTGGACAGATCTCTTGGTTTATTCAAATCAAAATTAGGGTAAGAGGCCTCAGCCAGAATCTCTCCGGTATTCGGATTCATGATCATAACCGCTGTATTCTTGCTACCGGTCACTCCACTTCCTTCTTCTCCGGCATGTTCTTCATTGAACTGTTGAATGTATTTTTCCACAATACTCTGTAAGGTAATATCTATTGTTGTAACAACATTATTCCCATTCTTTGCTGCTTTTACATTCTGTTCGACTGTATCATCTTCATCCAGATAACCATACTCTCTGCCATCTGTCCCCGTCATAACATCATTGTAAGCACTCTCAATTCCAATTGCTCCTATATTTCCGGAATAAGTAAAACCTATCACATCACTTGCCAGCGTATTATATGGGTATGTTCTGTTATAATCATCCTCCAGCCAGATTCCCTTTACATTTGGATAATTCTCAGTATCATTCTTTATCTCATTATATTTCTGAGCCGTCTCGTAATCGATTCCTTTTTTCAATATAACATATCTGCTATTAGGTTTTTCTTCTACAATCTCTCGTACTGTCTTTTCACTGATTCCGAAACATTTATTCAATACTTTAATCGTAGGATCTATATATTCTTCTTTATCTGTCATTACAACAACATCAAGAATCACATTATAAACCCTTTCACTTGTCGCTATCTTTGTACCGTTTCTATCCAGAATATCTCCACGTTTATATGGAATTGTCTTACTGTCATAAATTTTCTGATTCAGTACAAGCTTTGTATACTTGCTTCCCTTCGTAACATTAATGTATGTAATTCTTCCTACAAGAACAAGAAAAGCCAGTATAACTGCTATAAACAGCAGTACCAGCTTTCTCTGCATTCTTACCGGGAATTTTTTAGTCAGAAATTGAAATCTGTTCTTCCTTCTTTTTCTTCCTGCCATCTTCCATTATTCCTTATTTTTCACATCCTTGGATTGCGCCAAAACGCCATCTTCCGGGATGTTATCATACTGTTTTACATAGTCACTTGTCGGGCTTTGATAATGAATCACTTTGCCCTGAGACTCATAAACCATTCCCATCTCGTTCATTGCCTTCTCACGAACAGTCTCAAGATTAACAGAATCTTCTGCTTCCTGATGTGCAGTATCATTTGATTCCTTCAGATCCGTCAGTTCCTGCTGCAGCGCTGTGATCTGATCTGCACGATTCAAAACATCTGCCTGTAAGCGTAAATACATAACACAAATAAAAACCGCACAGACTGCCGCCACAATTAGAAAAGTCGCATATGCCGGACTGATCCTCTGTGCACGATGCCGGTTTTTAATCACCTGACGGCTTGTTCTTTTTTTCTTCGGCTTACGAACTATCCCATTTCCAGACGGTAAAGCTTCTGGCTGACGCACGGCACTACCGTACACATAGAAATGGTTCCGGTCTGCTGCTGGTCTATTCTGCTGTCTGCGACCTGTGTTTCTCGCCATCGCTTTCCTGTCCTTTCTCTGAATTCTTGTTCCGCCGGGCTCTCCCCTTCCCGGAGGAACGTTTCGTTTATACTCTAAATACTCCCTGTGATATCAAATTATGCACGTTCAAAGATTCTAAGCTTTGCACTCTTTGATCTGCTGTTTACCGTCAGCTCCTCTTCTGACGGAAGGATTGGCTTCCTGGTGATCACTTTCCCTTTGGATACATTTCCACATACACAAACCGGAAAATGACTTGGACAAATGCACGGATTCTCATTCTTACGGAAAGAACTCTTCACAATTCTGTCTTCAAGCGAATGAAATGTAATAATGCAAAGTCTTCCTCCTGGATTCAACAGATCGATCATATCATCTAATGTATCCCGTAAAACATCAAGCTCATGATTCAATTCAATTCGAAGAGCCTGAAATGTACGTTTTGACGGATGTCCTGACGTCTTCTGAATCTTCATTGGTATTGCATGACTGATAATCTCATTCAATTGTCCTGTTGTCTCAATCGGACCTTTTGTGCGTTCTGCAACAATATGCTTCGCGATATTTTTAGCAAATCTGTCCTCGCCATAATCACGAATCACACGATAAAGTTCCGATTCACTATAGTCGTTGACAATGTCTCTGGCTGTCATCTTCTGACGCTGATCCATACGCATATCAAGAGGTGCGTCAACCCGATATGAAAATCCCCTCTCAGCTGTATCCAACTGATAAGAAGAAACTCCAAGATCTACTGTGATTCCATCTACTTTGTCAATTCCTATCTCATGAAGCCGCGGTTTCATATCACAATAATTACTCCGGATTATTGTGACCTTCTCCCCGAAACCTTCCAGGCGCTTTCCTGCTGCTTTAATCGCATCAGCGTCCTGGTCTATACCTATTAATCTCCCCTGCTCGCCAAGCTTTGTACAGACTTCATATGCATGTCCGCCTCCACCTAACGTGGCATCTACATAGATGCCATCCGGTTTTACGTTCAAACCGTCTACTGTCTCATGCAACAGCACTGAAACGTGCTCGAATGCCATAGACTCCTCCTTCTGACTGCCTCACTTGGCGGTCTTTGTTGTCATCAGATGCGAATTCCGATCGCTTCCATACGTTCTGCAATCGCATCCAGATCTTCCTCGCTGATCTGGTTTTTCTCTTCCCAGAGTGCCTTGTCCCAGATCTCAACACGATCCTGGACTCCGACCAGAACTACTTCCTTCTCCAGATGTGCATTCTTTCTAAGTGACGGTGGGACAAGAACTCTCCCCTGCTTGTCGAAACTGCCCTCAGATGCACTTCCAAAAAAGTAGCGTTTAAAGATTCTGGCATCCTTGTTCATTCGTGGTAAGCTTTCGAGTTCGGCTACGAATTTATTCCATTCTTCCTGGGAATAGACAAATAGACAGCCCTCTAATCCGTTACAGATCACGAAGCTGTCACCAAGATCTTCCCTTAACTTTGCCGGGATGATCAGTCTGCCTTTTTCGTCTATGTTATGGTTAAACTCTCCTAATAACATACGAAACCCTTTCTCTGGAATCTATGGAAATGTTCGCGTTCACTAAAGGTATCACTACCGTAATCCCTTTGCTTCCACTCCTTCTCCATATTGCACCACATTCTACCACTTCTCACCACTTAGTTCCATTGTAAACCACACTTCCACCTTTTTCAAGTCCTTTTTTTGAACTTTTTCGTTTCTTTTCAGAGTTCATGTTACTGTTCACTTCCTGTTTTGGTTGCAAGAAACACAAAAAGAGATTGCCGCTTTAACAATGATATGCCACCTTCCTATAGGATAACGAAATATAAAAATCCTATAACCGGAGGACGTATCACTTAATACGACAACCTCTTTTTATTGCACTATATGTAATTATAACAACTTTATTCTGCTGAAAGTGTACTTAGATAATCCTTAACAGAGTCATAATTCACTTCTGCAACTGCACGTTCCTGATTGGAAGAATGCAGATCATATGCTGAATATCCGAACCAGCCAACAATTGCAAGTACAATTACTCCTGCTACACATCTTTTTACATTGCGCATGATCTTCTCTTTACGCATTGTCTTCTTTCGGTCCGCCTTTTCCTTCTTATAACGATCCACCTTCGCCTGACTCATCTCTTGCCTGCTCCCTTCCTATTAGGTCTTTAGCAATTATTTTACCACAGCACATCTTAAAGTACAACAATAATTCCACCATCATTCGCATACATACTACTAATTCCTGCTGTATCCACAATAAAGGAATCTTTCACCTTTACTTTCTCCAAAATCAATTTTCTGACGGCCTCTGCACGTTCCGGACAGTTGCAATGTGCAATTGCAAGAATCTTCTCCTCCGGTTTTACAGCGTCCTTCGCGACATGCTCTGCCATCTTCGCCAAAGCTTTCTTCATTCCTCTGCTCTTATCCAACTGACAGATTGTTCCCTCTGGGGTAGAACCCATAACAGGCTTGATATTCAATGCGCTGACTACCAGAGATTTCAGTCCTGTCAGTCGTCCATTCTTACGAAGTGTATCAAGATTCTCAAGAACAAAATACGTATGCTGTTCTTCAATATAAGCTTCTACCGTTTCAACTACCTGTTCAAAATCCATTCCGGCTTCTTCACATTCCTGAATCTTTCGTCCGATCAACGTCTCTCCGACAGATGCTGAACGAGAGTTAAATACATGGATCTTTTCTTCTCCGCCTTCTTCTTTATAAAGTTTCTCTCCAAGAAGTGCACTGTTATAAGATCCGCTCAATTCCCCTGACAAAGTAACTGCATAGACTCTGTCAACATCACATTTGTATAATTCCATATAACGCTCCGGGGATGGACAGGATGACTTCGGACATTCCTCGCTTGCAGCCACTCTTCTTAAAAAATCAGCCTGATCAAATGTCTCGTCATCCGGAATGTGAAAGCCATCCACTTCCATGCTAAGAGAAGCTGTCTTAAAAATTCCACTCTCCTTCATCTGTAGGGTCAACTCTCCGCAACTATCTACGATCACTCTGTAACTCATAACTTATATCCTCCCATGCTCTATCGCATATTTTTCCATCCTACTTTACGTGGTTTTTAATACTACATATTAATATAACACACTTCAGTCAAGTTGAAAAGAGGGAGAATTTATTTCAACCGTATCTTAGATGATATTCCAAGCGCAATTCCCATCTCAGCCAACAATATCACAATTGCTGTACCTCCATAACTAATAAACGGAAGGGTAACACCGGTTGTCGGCAGTAGTCCTGTTACAACTCCTATGTTCAGAGTAACCTGCAGTGCAATATGTGCAAAAATACCTGTTGCGATCAACGCACCATACAAGTCCGGAGCATTTCTTGCGATAAACAGTAATCTATACAGCATGAAAGCAAACAAGCACAAAATAATAATTGCGCCGAACACTCCCAGCTCTTCACAGATAACTGCAAGGATCATATCGTTCTGAGCCTCTGGTATTGCATGTAATTTCTGCGTACTATTCCCAAGACCCTTTCCAAAAAATCCACCTGAACCAATTGCATATAGCCCCTGCAAGAACTGATAACTGTCTTTATCAGCATTCGCCTCCGGATTCAGCCATGCAATGATTCGGCGCATACGAAAGTTATCACTTTCCGCAAGTGTATATTTCAAAAAAATAATTCCAATAATTCCCACGATTCCTGCTGCAATTACTCCAGCAACAAATGGTTTTGTCTTCGGATGTACAACAAAAATTAAAATACATGTAATTGCAAACACAATAATTGCTGTACTCAGATTATCCGTCAATAGAAAAACTCCCAGTGTTGCAACAAGACCATAACCAAGCAGAATCTTAATTCCATCCCATTTTTTCGCCTTTTGCCCAAAGAGGCAGATTTCATATGCTATAAATAGAATCACCGCAATCTTCGTAAACTCTGCCGGCTGCAATGACAAGCCACCAGGAAGCCTGATCCACCTTCTTGCTCCATTTACAGTCTTACCAAGTGGTGTCTGCACCAATGCCATCAAAAACATTGAAAACCAAAATAATTCTTTTGCATAAGCACCATATAGATGATAGTCAATCTTAGAAACAATAAACATTACAATGAATCCGATAATCCCGATCATTGCCTGTCTTGTGAAAAAGAACATATCATTCTTATAATCAATCTGTGCGCTGTAAGCACTACTGCTGTAAAGCATCACAACTCCAAAGCACATCAGAAAAATAATTACAAGAAGCAGATCATAATCATAATAAGGTTTTTCTTTTTCTCTTGTCCTTTTGCGTTTTGTACTCACAGACATTTCTGCCCTTTGCCCTTTCCCCTGTACCGCAGTCTGCTGAGAATACGGAGAACCTGACGTTCTCACAACCTTCTGTCTCTGCTCTATTGAGCTTTGATACTTCCTATAAGCATCACTCTCATAGTTTCTCATACATACTCCCTGTCTAAACATCTGTATCAATTCTGCTTGTTTTATCCAGCACTCTTAAAACAAATGATATAAATACACGTTTTATTATTGAACACTCATCGCCGGATGAACCGGTTTTCCATGCTCAAAGAATCTGTCATACCATACGAGGAAGATATAAACTGTCCAGATCTTACGACTGTTATCTGTCTTCTCATTCGTATTCTTTCCGTTCTTATGATCATCAAGCATCTTAAGCAGGAGCTTCGTATCAAAGAACTTCTTCGCTGCATCAGACTCAAACATCTCTTTTACAATATTATAATACTTCTCTTCCTTCAACCATACACGAATCGGAATTGGGAATCCCAGTTTCTTCTTCTCCGCTGTCTTACTTCTGATATGTCGCTCTGCCGCAGCACGCAATGCAACCTTCGTCTTTGGCGCACGTACTTTGTATTTTAACGGAAGTGTCTCGGCAAGTTCAAGTACTTCTCTGTCAAGGAACGGAACTCTGACTTCAAGGGAATTCGCCATTCCCATCTTGTCACCCTTCATCAGAATATCATGCACCAGCCATAAATGAAGATCCACATACTGCATCTTTGTCACAGGATCTTTTCCTTTTACACGTGCATACAATGGTTTTGTCACTTTTTGGATTCCCGGCTTACATCCTTTTTTCAAAATACGATTTGCCTCACGCTCTGTAAAAATATTCGTCGCATTTGCGAAATATCTCTCTTCCAGTGTCTTTCCGTGACGCATAAGGAAACCTCTTCCCTTCATACCGCGTGGCAGACAGCGTTCTGCAAACGCACCCAGGAAACGGCGTACCGGCATCGGTATTTTATTAAAAGAAGTATGTTCCAAAGGTTCACAATATATGTTATATCCTCCAAACAATTCATCAGAACCTTCTCCTGAAAGAACTACCTTAACCTTCTTGGACGCTTCTGCACTGAGGAAATAAAGTGCGATTGCAGCCGGATCTGCGACCGGCTCATCCATATAATACTGAATATCTGAAAGCTTATCCCAATATTCTTCCGGTGAAATCACCTTAGCGTCATTCTTCATGTTAATGCTTGCTGCAAATTCCTTTGCATCCTGAATCTCACTATACTTTCCTTCATCAAATCCGACTGTAAAAGTACGATCCACCTGTCCCAGATAAGTCAGATAACTGGAGTCCACACCACTGGAAAGGTAAGAAGCAACCTCTACATCACTGATTTTATGCTTCTCAACGGAATCCTTCATCACACGTTCTACATCATCCACCACTTCTTTGAAAGGCTTCTTACAGTCTCCTGTGAAATGAGGTTCAAAATAACGTGTAATGTTCATTTTTCCATTTTCATATGTAAAATAATGTCCTGGCTGTACACAGAACACCCCTTTAAAAAATGTCTCATTCGTAGGAACAAACTGGAAAGAAAGATAGTTTCCAAGTGCCTCTTCATTGAACACCTTATCAAACTTCGGATGCTCCATAAATGCTTTGATTTCAGAAGCAAACATCAATGTACCATTCATATTCGCATAATACAGCGGTTTGATTCCGAAAATATCTCTCGCTGCAAACAATCTTTTCTTCTTTGTATCCCAGATTGCAAAAGCATACATTCCGCGAAGACGGTCTACCAGTTTCTCGCCCCACTCTTCGTATCCATGAATCAGTGTCTCTGAATCTGTATTCGATACAAACTCATGACCTGCCGCTTTCAGTTCTTCTCTCAGGTCCTGATAATTATAAATCTCTCCATTAAATACAAGAACCATGCTGCGATCCTCATTGTACAACGGCTGATCACCAACGGAAGAAAGATCTATGATACTCAGACGGCGAAATCCGAGTGCTGCATCTTCATCCACATACTTTCCCGCACTATCCGGTCCCCTGTGTACGATTGTATTCATCATATTAACAAGTACCTGTTCTCTGTCATCAACTTCTCCGACAAATCCTGCAAATCCACACATATGCCTTCTCCTTTTTTAATTACTGTCAACTGTATATTTGTTACTGTTCACACGTTGTGCGACCAGCAACGCATCTCGCCATTTTAAATCGCCTTTGGCGATGGGGCGAGATGCATTCAAGCCAAAACATGCATCCTCCGTGTCAATCAGCGGAGTGATTGACACGGGAGTGAACAGTAACGTATATTTACACCCGACAATAAATTTCTTTTATTATAGCCTCTTTTACTCAGGGAAAAAAGTCCCTTTCATCAGAAAAACAGAAAAATACTGTGAGTATAACATCACAGTATCCCCATTGATCGTATATTTAATTGTTATGGTTTCCCCATCAACGCGTATATTATATCTGATTTATAGGAAAAAGTAAAGGGGGATTTTTGAGCAGTGTATACATAAAACGCAAAACGCAAATCAGGGATTGCCGTCTGACAATCCCTTTCACAAAATAAACACTTCATCTTCATTCAAATTCTGGGTTGATCGCATAGAAATTCTTACTGTCAAGATGTTCCTGTACAATTCTTAGACTTTCACCAAATCTCTGATAATGCACAATCTCTCTTTCTCTCAGAAAACGGATCGGATCACAGATTTCAGGATCTTTAATCAGCCGCAGGATATTATCATACGTAGTCCGTGCTTTTTGCTCTGCTGCAAGATCTTCATGAAGATCTGTAATCGGATCTCCCTTCGATTGGAAATACGTTGCAGTCCACGGAGCTCCGCTGGCTGCCTGTGGCCATAATGCCAGTGTATGATCAACATAATACGGTGCAAAACCGGAACGTTCAATTTCTTCCGGTGACAAATTCTTTGTCAGCTGATAGATAATTGCACAGATCATCTCCATATGGGCAAGTTCTTCTGTACCAATATCAGTCAGTATCCCTGTTACCTCTTTATATGGCATCGTATATCGCTGTGAAAGATAACGCATAGATGCAGCTAATTCGCCATCCGGCCCACCGAACTGGCTTATAATGATCTTCGCCAGTTTCGGATTCGTCTGGGTTATCTTCACAGGATATTGAAGTCTTTTTTCATAATTCCACATAAATCAGCATCCCCCTTCCTGCCACGGCCATGGTTCATTGATCCAATTCCAGCAGTCACTGTTTTCGCTGACTGTATCTACAGTTAAAGGTCCATATACCTCTGCATATTCTTTGAGTGCTTCAATACGTTTCTCTTTATATTTTTGAAAATATTCAAGTGCTTTCTGATTTTCAGGGTGCGTATCTAAAAATAATTTAACATCATCTACTGCAAAACTTATCTGATTTATATATTCAAAAAGTTCTCTTCGATTCATTTCATGACAATTGCAACTCATTTACAGCATCCTCCTTTTCCACGAAATGGTTTTTCAAGCTCTTGAAAAATAGTTCCACACTGAAATCCATAACCGAGATCGTGAAGTTTTCTCCACTGCTGCCATGGGACATAAGCCATCGCAACCGGAAACTCTTGCAAAACATCCGTTTTGCTGTAATCACCAACACACTCATCGCAACAGTAATTTTTCGACTTCTGCTCCGGAAGTGGAGGAACAGGAATATTGCAATGAAGCTGTCTTTCATTTTCTTGCCTTGTTTGTGACCTGTAATTTCCATTCTGACAATAACAGTTCGTATTCCTATTAGAACAATATGGTGCCATAAAATAAATCCTTATATCTTTTTTGTTATTGTATGGAAGATAAGAAAAATTGTGAACAACAACAAAAGGGATTGCCACGTGACAATCCCTAAACATAATACATTCACTTAAAAGTAGTTTTATTTCGCACCTAATGTTACTTCCACTGTTTTCTCTTCATACTCTCCATTACTCTGTGGAATCTGAATTGTCAGCGACACCTTATCTCCTTTGGCATAATATTGAAGCTGTTCCTGAAGATCATCCTTGCTTGATACGGTTGTTCCGTCAATTGCTGTGATAACACTTCCTTTTGTCATTCCGGCTGCCTCTGCTCCACCGCCTTTTGTAATTTCTGATACATAAACGCCTTCCGGCATATTCAGCTGTTTGGAATATTCAGCCGGCACGCTCATTCCTTTGATGCCAATTGCGCCCTGATCTTTTTCTGCAACCTTTGTCTTTGTTGCCTGATTCATCAGATTCTGGATCAGATCGGATACATCACTGATTGGAATTGCATATCCGACACCTTCTACAGAATCACCAACCAGCTTGGATGAGTTGATTCCAATCACTTCGCCACTTGCATTTACAAGTGCTCCACCACTGTTTCCAGGATTAATGGCTGCATCTGTCTGAATCAGTTTGGCATCACTCTCTGTTGTCTCACCAGTCTGCTCGTTTGTTTCAGAAACAGAACGATTCAAAGCACTGATTACACCAGTTGTTACTGACTGTCCATAGCCAAGTGCATTACCGATTGCAATCGCAGGTTCTCCAACCTTTAGCTGTGTGGAATCTCCGAGTGTTGCTACCGAAATTTTTTTCATCGTATCATCTGAAATAGAGTCAAGCGGAACAGCCACAACAGCAATATCATACTCTGAGTTTGTTCCTTTGATATTTGCCTCAACACTTGTTCCATCATCAAACGTAACTGTTAATGTATCGCTTCCTGCTACTACATGATTATTTGTAACAACCAGAAGTTCTGAATCATTCTGGGAAATAATGATTCCTGTTCCAGCACTTTCGCTCTGTTGCTGTGACACACCCCCAAAGAAATCCTGAACCTGCTGCACACTCATATTTGTAATTGATACGATTGATGGCATTACATTTTCCACAATACTTGAAACATCTGAAGTTACAACACTGGAAGATTTGGATAATGAAGCATTGCTGCTCACAGATTTGGTTGCCGTAGTATTAGTCTTCGTCACACCGGTCAATCCCAGCACTTTACTTCCAACAACATTGGATGCCAGAAATGTACCACTGGAAACAACTCCAAACAATAGTGCAAATCCTGTCACTGCCACTGCTTTGGGAATTTTCTTTTGCGGCTTCTTACCATGCGGTGCTTGATGCTTCTGACCACCATTGTCATCATGAAATGGTGTTTCGCTCTGTCCGTTTCCATTCATTCCATCTGAATTATAATAATTATATTGATTCTCCATAAAGATTACCTCTTCTCTCGTTTATTCTTTTTCTTTGATGTTTACATAGTAACTCCGCATTGTGATAAATCTGTGTATAATCAATTAATAAAGATTGAAAAGAACGATAGAAAAACAGGATCAGAACTTTCTTCTTGAACAGTTCTGATCCTGTCTATATGTTTTCAACTACCTAATCAGTATCTTTCATCCTTCTCTTAAACTTACAGATCAATGAAATCTACATCATAATCATCTGATTTTTTTCCTTTTTTTGATTTCTTAGCGGATTTTCCTAAATTTCTTGTATTCCCTGTCGGCGCATCATAATCATCGTCATAATCATCATCAAAATCATAATCAGCATACTCATCATCAAAGGCGTCGTAATCATCATTAAAATCATCATCATAACCATCGTCATAATCATCATCTTTTACTTTTTTACGTCCAAACGCCTTTCTGTCTGACTTCTTAGCAGCAACCGGCTCGTCATCTTCTTCATCTTCATCTTCAAAAGGAATATCATACTCGTCATACAAATCATCAAGTTCCTGATTTCTATGCACAAGTTTTACTGCAAACATAATCATAAGAACAAGTAATACAACTACGATGAGTGCTCCTCCAGCCAGAAGAACAATTGGATGCTCTTTTACAAGCGACTCCAGTTTTCCAACAATCCCTTTTGCTTCCTTCTTTGTACTGTCTGTTGTCTGAACATCTACACTCTGATAAGTTCCATCCTGTGAATCATACTGATAGAACCCTTTTTCACCTGTTCTTGTATTCACTGCATACAGAAGATCATAACGATCATTCTCTGGATTTGCCCAATATGGATATGTCTGATCTGCTACTGTAAGTTCCCCTTCCTGGTATGAATCCGGAAGTTTTGCTCCTCCATTATCTGCCAAAAGAATAATAGATGTTGTATCAGAAATCTTCAATTCTGTATATGGAACAAATGTAGAATCGTCCTCATTGTAGAGGAAAAACTTTCCTTCTCCGGAAGCATCTACCAAATATCCAAGTGTAACACCAGCCTCATTAGCAACAAACTTGTGCTCTTCTCCATTGAATGTCTTTGTAGTCTCACTATATCCTACCGGAATCGCAGATGTTGCAAATTCTTCTGAGAAGTTATAATCTGTTCCATTCACATTTACCGTAATATCAGTAGCTGCGCCAGTTGATTCACTTCCATTTGCCTCAATCTCTGTTGAACCATCATCTGCCTGTCCAATCTTAATTGCGGAAGATCCCTGGTCTAATGTCAGTGTCTCATCTGAATACAGATAAGCCTTTGAGCTGTCAACTGTGATCGTTGTATCTCCCATCTTCAATGCTTTAAACGTCATTGTAGTACGAAGTTCTTTCGCTGTTCCGTCTCCGCTTCCTGAGTATGTAAGCTTGCCATCACTGTCTGCTGTTACACCCTCTCCGCTTTCAAACTGAAGTGCAGAAGTATCATAACTCATTGTAATATCTGCATCTCCAACAGCTGAATTTCCAGATCTCACAACAAGATCTACACTTACTTCCTCTCCAACCTTTGTCTGTGGATCAGAGAACATCAGAGAACCATCAGCTGCACTTACAATTGTGCTGAACATTGGCACTGTAAGACACAGTGATAATGCTACTGCCGCCAATTTCTTTGCTTTCATATAATTACCCCTTCTTTTGTTGTCTTAAACTTATATACTATCCTATTGTACACTGTTTGAGTGGAGTTGTCTACATGGAAGAATACATTTTAAAAACTTTCAAAACTATAAAAAGAAAGATAACAATGCATTAAGCACTGATATCTCTCTTTTTATCCTCTTACTTTTTCCTCTGTTTTTCATTTTCTTCCATAAATTTCTTTGCATCCTTCATAAAACTCAGCACAATCAACACAATAACTGCGCCAATTGGGAAAGCTGCAATAATACTTACCGACTGAAGATTACTCATTGAACTTTCTGAAAACACAAGTGCAATTGGAAGGAGAATCAGCAGGATACACCACATCAACTGAATCAGTCTGTTTGGATTCTCATCTTCTCCCAGTCTGTGATAACTATAGCATGATGCTGTCAGTGCAATTGAATCAAATGAAGTTGCATAAAATGCAATCATCGTGATCAACACAAGAGCAAGTACAAACGGTGCACAAGGCAGAGAACGTATTACTCCAATGATCATTGTATACAGATCCCCCGTCTTCTCATAAGCAGCGATAAAATCCATCTGTCCACTGATCTGTTTTCCAAGAGAATAATTTCCAAGAACAATGAAGCTTACAATTGTTGATCCAACACCAAATACATATCCTCCAAGAATGGTCTGACGAACTGTTCTTCCTCTGGAAATGTTTCCGATAAAGAACGGAGCTGCCACACACCATACCATCCAGTATGCCCAATAGTAGATTGTATAGTTCTGTGGGAATGATGTTGTTCTTTCCGGGTCTGTAAATGTTGAAAGCTCAAAGAAATTTTGAACCACTTTTCCAAGAGATGCAAAACCATTTTCAATAATGAATTTTGTTTCTCCTCCAAAAAGTAATACAAACAAAAGCAATCCGAAGAACAGGTATACGCAGGCTTTCGCAAGAAAACTAATTCCTTTAAATCCATGTAACAGAGAATAAGTATAAATAACACATGTAATCAAAATAATTATAATCGTTACAACTGTACGGCTCAGTTCGATATGAAACAGTTCATTAATAATACTTGCCATCAAAGGTGTCGCAATACTAAATGTTGTTGCTGTTCCCGCAATCAGAGCAAATACTGCAAGCAGGTCAATGATTCTTCCCAGCATTCCATCTGTATGTTTTCCAAGAATCGGTCTGCAGGCTTCAGAATATTTCTGTCTTTCACGGTTACGCACATGAAGCATAAATCCAAAAGCAACTGCAAGCACAAGATAGAATCCCCACGGAATCAGACTCCAGTGGAAAATCGGGAAAACGCCTGCCCATTCACGGATACTTCCAAGTTCTGCAATGTGTGGGTCTGTCGCATACATGACCCACTCTGAGAAAGAATAAAACAGAATATCTGCAGCAAGTCCTGCTGTAAACATCATGGAGCCCCATGCAAAGAAAGAATATTTTGGTTTTTCAGTCTGAGCTCCTAAAACAATATTTCCATACTTTGATGTTGCTACATAAATAGATAACAGGAATACACCTAATCCAATCACAAGATAATAAGTTCCAAATGTATCACCAAATACATATCTAATCTGACTAAGCACCTGATTGGATTGCTCCGGCTTAAAGAAGAATAAAATACATAAAACCACAATAAGCCCTAATGGCAATAATGTAATAAGCCAGTCAATCTTCTTTTTCTCTGTCTGTTTTGTCTGTTTTGTCTGTTTCGTTTCCATTTGCTTTCCTTTCCGACTTACCTTGTCTTTAATCCTGATGTATAAGAATACTCATACTTCTTACCATCACAAAAAAACTCAAATCCTATCACTTCTCCATTGGATTTTACTGGTTTCATCTGCGTCATTTTTCCTTCCGGACAGTTCAGTTTCTCTGAAATTTCCCGAAGTACTTTGCTGCCCGTACATTCTTTGTACTTTACATCAAATTCCCTTAATTCATCAATACTGTCAAACTCTTCAATAATACCGGCATCATACTTTCTGATATACATTTCCATTTCATCCATATGCACCATATAAAGATTTTCCCAGTATTCATCCCACAGTTCTTTTTTCTGAAAAGCTTCTTCAAGATACGGCAGCAACTGTGTACTGAATTTTTCATTAAAGAATACATGACCTTTCATCACCCATGCATTCTCGCCACCAATCTGAACCCCTGTGATTTTCCCTGTATTATCAGTCTTGATACACCACTCTTCTGTAGCACCATCTGCATATTCAGAAGCATAAAATGCATTTTCACTTTCTTCCATAAATACATTTTCTGTGAAATAATTGTCTGCCGAACAGATCCAGGTATTTTTCAAATATTCTCTCGCAACATACAAAGTAGAAAAATTATTCATTTGTTTGTAATATGGATTTTCAACAAGAATCACATGATATTTTTCTTTCAGATATTCAAACTTTTCTTTCAAATATCCGACTACGATAACAATTTCATCAATTCCTGCTTCTCTCAGCTGTCCGATCTGACGTTCAATCATAATTTCGTCTTTCACATTCAAAAGCGCCTTCGGCGTCTCCAGTGACAACGGTGCAAATCTTGAGGACATTCCGGCTGCCATGATAATAGCATTTCTAGTCATTTTCCATTCTCTCCTTTGCAAGCCTGTAAAATTCTTTTGCATAACGGTACTGTTTTAGAGAATACTCACCGAACTCCACTCCAAGGATTCTCTTATATTCGCACCAGTTGCTCCACAAAAATCCACAGATTGCAATATAACAATAAATCTTTGTCCTGATTATTTCTGGACATCCTTCCGTAAAATAGGCATCGATAAGTTGATCAATCTGTTCTTTCTCATACAAAGCATAGATTGCAAACATCGCAATATCCACATGCGGGTCCTGCATTCCTGAATACTCCCAATCAATAAGATATATCCTGTCATCCACAAAGAGAAAGTTATCCGGAACTGCATCAATATGAGTTAATGTATACTCTTTTTCCTGCTGATCAACAAAGAATTTCAGTTCATACATTTTCTCCTTTGTCTTCTCATAATCGCGGTAAATGGATTTCTCTCCATTTCTGTACTGCTCATATTTTTCAATCTGCTCAAACAAGTCAAAAGAATGGTCTACTTTTAGCTTCTGCTCATGCACATTTCTCAGGTACTTCATACATGCTTTCACATCGTTTTCATTTTCAGCATCGCAATTTCTTGCACCCTCTAAAAATTCTGTAATCTTATACCCTTTTTCTTTCGACATATATCGAACTGGATCACAGATTCCTTTCGGACCAATCACCTGATAAACATCATACTCCTGGCTTCTATTAATCATCTTATCCGTTCCTTCTCCCGGAACTCTCATGATATAACGCTTTTCACCACAACGGAAGCGGAACGAACGGTTAGTCATTCCTTTTTTCAGGGGTTCAATCTCTGTGATTTCTTTCTGTTCACAAGAAAGCGTCTCTGCAATAATATCAAGAAGTTCTGAATTCAGCTGATCTGAATTCTCATCAAGATCTCTCAACTGCTCCAATGTATTAATCTCCAGAACATCTCCCTTTTTCACTTCTTTCGGAAAAAGAATCATTTTCCCTTTCTCCATTGCTGCATCTTCCCAAAACGAATTGTAATATCTGCGATGTTCTTTCATTTCACTAATTTTCTGTTCTAAAGTTCTTGCACTTTCTTTATTGATGTAAGCAATTCCTACCATATGATTACCAGCTTCCGAATCACCAACTGCTTTTAATTCCATCTTTCGATTCATACGAATCGTACTATCCTCATCCGGCATCTCATCAATCATGTACCAGGAATACAGTTCAGTCTCTGAGAAAGGATTTGTTCTGCACCAAAGATCACACGGTACAATATACGCATTTTCCAATCTATCTTTTACCTTTGCCAACGAAAACAGATTGTTCTTTACTGCATATTCCTTATTATAAACCAGCTCTACTCCATACTCATCGATCAGGTATTCATACTGTTCTTTCATAAATCCAACAACGATAGTGATCTTATGGATTCCTTTTTCTTTCAACTGTTTAATCAGTCGTTCTACTAAGGTTTCACCTCTTACTTCAAGCATTCCCTTGGACACTTCTGTATTAATCGGTATCATTCGCATTCCCGCTCCAGCTGCAAGAATCACTGCCTGATTTGGTCTATTCTCTGTAAATAACTCTTTTGCCTGTTCGGTCAATCTATAATCTGCATTCAGATAACCGGCTTTCACAAGTTCTGCTAATGAAGTATTCACTTTACCAAGTGAATAACCAGAAGCTTCTGATAACTGTCTTTGATTTACATATGCTTCTTTTTTCATGATGTTCAGTAAATCAAGTTCTTGTTTGTTCATGTACTTTCATTTCTCCTTTTTCGTGAACTACAGGTAGTATAGCACCTTTATATTTAAAAAGCAAGACAATTTTTAAATTGCCTTGCTTTTTTAGGTAAGTGACTCAAAAAGGGGGTGTAGAGCAATTCTTCTATCTTATTGATGATATGCTCTAACCGAATCAATTAATTTAGGAGGCACACATGATGGGAAGGACAAGACAATGTTGTTGTCAAGTCTAGAATTACCTGTAATCTACTGAACAAGCGAATATTTCGTTATTTTTCCGTCCTGATATGTAATAAATTCAACGTCATTCCAATAATTCTTACTATCAATCGTTACACTATAAGAAGCATCTTCATTTTTCCTCATATCATAGGTGCAACCTTTCATCTTCATATATACATATGTTGCATTTTCATCAATTCCCGTTACTGTTATGTCACATAGATTTCCCCTTCTGCCAACTGCTACATCCTCTTGATTCAATGATTCAGATATCACCTCTGCCTGTTCTTCTATATCTTGCTCATTTGGATTTAATTCTATATGTTCCATATCGTATTGAGTAAAATAAACTGGCTCCAACGTATATTCAGCCAGTTCAAAAATAACACAGTCCGGCTGAAAAATATTATAATAATAGTCAAAATAAGTTATATTTCGATAATCGTGTACAGAAATATACTCACCAAAACTATTTTCAAGAAATTTATATCCCATTCCATTCATATAGCTTCCCTGAAATACTAAAGCTTTTGGTGCTCCCTCCTCTTTTCTATCTTCATTAATCACATATTGAAAATGCCTATACTGATCATCAACATATAGATCATCTTCATAATCTTTTGTAATATCTTCAACCTCTGATTTTAATTCAAAAATCGGTTCATATTCATGAATTGGAAATTCTGATACTTGTAAAGTTGTATTTAACTTCTCCTTTATATTATACTCGCTCTTTTCATTTATATGTAATTGTGGATACCATGTCTGCATCTTTGTCAGAATATTATTACATCCATAAAATGCTCCCAGATCATTCCAATGACCTGCATTATATTTTTTATTAAACACCACCTCTCCCTCATCTGTCTTTTCTTCGAGCAATGAGGTATTATCAACATAATTAATTCCACGATCATCCAACTCAGACATAAATGTTTTTACCCAGTCATTATTATAATTTATTCCATCAGGTAGTTCATCCTGAAGGACAGTTACTTTCGCCGGATTAAAAACAAACAAGAAAGGGACATTTCTGCTCTCACAATATTTTTGAATCTTTTCTATTGCATCCACAAATGCGATATGATATTCGCCAAAATCAGGTTCTTTTGTTAACTTGAAAAATACATATCCGTCTTTCCCATATGTATATGTCGGATGAACCATTTTGTCAAACAACCGATCATTCGCTACTGTATACAGATAGATCATATCCTCTCTAAAACCAATTCTATCCTGAACATAATTTTCGAGCATTTCTGTAATTTTTTCTTCCTCATCTTCTGAAGTATCTTTTTCCTCTGAATCATCCTTGTCTTTCTCCGAGTCAGCACAAAAAGGATTCTTAGTCAACATTCGGTTATCTATTTCTGATACTGCATTTTCCTGAAAATTAAATTTATAAAGAGGAATAAAAAGCAATAATGCAAAAATAATTATTGTACCAATTTTAATTTTCTTCAATTAATTCACTCCTAATATTTGAAATAAATAAACGGACTGTATGTAGAATTCACTATACAGATTACCGAAACAATCATCACTCCAAGCAATACAATCTCTTGAATTATTAATCCAACACTATTTTTCTGTAAATAATTCACTGCTCTTTTCATTCTATCCGCGCTAAATATTGTTGCGCCTAAAATTCCTACTATACATAAAATAATTGCTTTCTTGTCGAAAAAATACACAAACTGGTAAAATATATCGCTTGCATCAAATCTGACAATTCCAAACAGAATTTTATAATAGTCAAATAATTCTTTAATATTGCTAAACCTGAAAGCCTGCCAACCTATACTTACAATCAGCATTGTAAAAATCCATTTTACTGCTTTTGGAATCTTTATATACAACTCCTTCTTTTCTATACATTTTTCCAGAATTCGAACTGTTCCATGTAAAGCTCCCCAAAAAATATAATTTCCTCCGGCTCCATGCCAGATACCGGTTATCAGAAACACGATACCAAGATTGACAAGTGTACGTATCCATCCTTTTCGATTTCCTCCTAATGGAATATAAATATATTCCTTAAACCAGGTTCCTAACGAAATATGCCATTTTCTCCAAAAATCTGTAATTGATACTGCTGTATATGGAAATCGGAAATTTTCATCTAGTTCAAGACCAAATATATTTGACAACCCAATTGCAATATCAGAATATCCTGAAAAATCATAATAAATCTGCAAAGTATAGAGTAGTACACACCCCCATGCTGTTGGTATATCAATTCCATATGTGACCTGCTCCTGTATTGAGGCTACTACTGTACCAAAATAATCAGCTAGAATCAGTTTTTTTCCAAAACCAATCATAATTCTATTCAAACCATTAAAGAAAAGATCTACACTTGTTTTCCGATGTTCTATCTTTCCTTCAAAATCTTTCCATAATACAATTGGTCCAGATACAACTTTTGGAAAAAATGTCAAATATAATGCAACATCCAGCAGACTCCCCGATTTTGCATCTCCTCTGTATACATCTGTAATATATGAAATTGCCGAAAATGTTACAAATGAAATTCCTAATGGTACCCAGGAGGTTTTCCAGATTATTTTCTTTGAAATATAGGAATTCAATATTGCTACCGTAAAATCCATATATTTATAGTAATACAGCAATCCAACCAGTGCAAAAATTCCTGTAAAAAGGACTCCATATTTTATATACTTTTTCTTTTTGACCAATCCAATTAGTTTTCCCGTTATAAATACCCCAACTACATAAACAGATATGAACTTTACTCCATCCAGACCTGCCCAACCATAAAAGAAAATACTTATTAACACTAATACAATGTCTCTTATCCTCATCTTTTTTAAAATTCTAATTTTCTCCAACATTATCATCAGATAATACAAAATAATGCTCACTGGAACAAACAGAAATAAAAATATCACACTTGTAAATCCCATTATTATTCTCCTTAGTATTTCTTTGATCTTCATAAGTAATAATATCACTTGAAAATCAAACAATCGTTTTTATTAAAACATGAACCATATTAAATTACAATAAAAAATTAAGGGATTAATAAGAATTAATAAGAAAATAAAAAGATACTTCTATCAAAAAGCTCTTAAAAAAAGAAGCTGCCAAATAATGACAGCTTCTGATATATTGTCTGATTTTTCTCTCTAGAACCATTCACTACCAAACAGTTGAACATAATAATATGTATAGCTATTCGTTCCCACATATTTCGCAAAAACTCCAATTGATCCACTGTCAATGATATATTCAAGCATGTTGGCATTATGTCCAGGAGAGTTTTTCCATCCTGTCATGACCGACTGTGCATTCGGATAGCCTGCTGCAATATTCTCCGCACATATTTCGGGTGCATCTGAAAAAGAAAACGGTGTCAATCCATTCGGTCTCGTGTGTGAAAATGAATATGAAATCTCTACAGCACGTGTATCAACAGCTGCCTGCATTGCTGCAGATCCAGGTGAAAGTATAGCTTGCTCTTCTAAACCCTGTTCCTTTCTGTACTGATTTACCATATCAAAATAAAACTTCTGACAAAAGAGTAATTTCGCATTCTCCTTCAAATACCCCAAAGTTCACTTTCTTTTAATTATCTATACGAAGCGAATGGGATTATAAAATTATACCCTGTATTGTGTACCTAGATTGAAACACAATACAGGATATCCCCTTACTCTATATTCTACTAATAAATATTATGCCTTTTTATTTTTCTTTAATTGGATTGACTGAAGAATCTGTAACAGAATATCTTTAAATACAAACAGGCAAATTACTCCCACTATTACAAAGCTGATAATATTGCTCCAGATTGCTCCGTGAATATATACCATACTTACAACAACCGCAAGTAAAATAAAGAATCCAAGAAATTTCAGATCCAGTGAGATAGAAATTTCTTTTCTCAGAATAATCAATCTCATAACTGTATTCACGCAGAATCCAATAAGAAGAGATAAACTTGCCCCCTGTACACCCAAAATTGGAATAAGTACATGGACTGAAATCACATTTAATGTACCACTTGTTACAGTTGTCCAGAATAAATACTTATTCATTTTCGTAGCTGTAAAGATTTCGCCGAGGAATTCACTGATCACCGACGCAATTGTTGCAAAAAGATAAAGTGGAACGTATACTTTTGCTGCACTATAACTTTCATTAATGAAGAACGGGTAGATTACATATACAACGGGTATCAAAAGTAATACTCCCATTCCCAAAAAACGCATATAATAATTGATTGCCTGAGTGTAAAATCCTTTCCTATCATCATTCACATTAGCTTCTGTCACATAAGTAATTTCCTGCCATGCAAGATTGAAACAAGTCGTGAACAATGTAATAAACGACGAGAACTTTCCTGCAATTGCATACATACCGTTCTGTTCTTCTCCAAGAATATTTGAAATTGCAACTCTGCTATACGCTGTCAAAAACCAGAATGCAATTGAATTCAGGCATAACGGAATAGAAAAAATAATCAAACGTTTAAATAAATCGAAATCAAATGCTTTGATAGAGATTAATTTATCAAAACGAATTCCTATTCCAAGCACAATTGCATTAAACAAAAATCCAATGCAAGATGAAATGAACATTGCAGAATAGTCCATTCTAAATACAACAATCAGGAGAACATTGAAAGCCATTGTAACTACTGAAGTTCCAAGTCCTGCTGTTGCATAAAGTGCATTTTTCCCAAAACACCTGGCCAAATATCCTAATAAAGTCTGCACATTTGATAAAATTCCATATAGATAAATCCATTCAAGATATGGAACCTTCAATACAAACGCTCCGGCAATAAACAGTACTGTATATAAAACAGAAGAACACATAAAAATAGCCATACCTGTTGTAATCGGCTTTTTACGCTCTTCATCTTTATACTCAAACGTGTATCTCATAATTCCTGACCAGATATTCAGGAATAATACAGAACATAAAAACGTTACATATGCCAGTTGAACATCATATGTTCCCATATCCTTAGGGTTAATATATTTTGTGTAGATAGGTAGCAAAAAGAAGCTGATAATCTTCTGTAAAACCGTTCCGGCAAAATAAATACCTGACGTCTTTGCAAAATGCCAAAATTTTTTCATAGTTTCTGTAATCCTTTCCCTTCGTTATCCAAACAAAACTACATCATCTTCTTCTCTTTTTCTCACAATCCTGTTCAATCAATGCCTCAATCTCTTTAATTCTATCTGCAACACAGAATGCTCTTCCTCTTTCTTTTGCTTTCTTCTGATATGCTTCAAGCATTACAGGATCACCTGTCATTTTCTGAAGACCATCAAGAATCCCCTTTGTACTATTCTCTACAATAAGTCCATATTCAGAATCACCAAGCAGTTCTCTCATCCCAGCACATTCTGTTGTTACTGTAGGAATTCCAAGAATCAATGCTTCTGTTACAACTGTGCTAAATCCTTCCGCATAAGAGGAACACACAAAAATATCACTGGACTTTAAGTATGGATATGGATTTGACTTAAATCCCAGAAGTTTAACTTTATCACCAACTTTTTTTTCTGCAATCAGCCTTTCCAACCCACTTCGTTCGGATCCATCTCCTACCAGATATAATTCCACATTTGGAGTTTCTTTTATCAACTCAGCAAACGCTTCAATCAGACGCTCAAATCCTTTTACTTTCTCCAAACGACCAATACTGATTAGGCGAGTAATCTCTTCTGATTTCGGATTGCCTTCAAATAGTAACGTCTTTCTTTCTATTTCCTTTTCATCCAATGCATTATATACAACCTGCGCCGGTAGTTCAAATTTTTTCTCAAATGCCTCTTTTACAGACTTTGATACAGCAATCACACGATCATATTTAGAATATACTTCTTTTTCCTGTTCAAAATTTTTATAGCATTTATCTGTCCATGGATTCTTGATCATATCCGTATGAACCCAGGCATATTTCACAGAATCTGGATTTTTCGACTGTGCTACAAGGCTTGTTGCCTCTCCTTCAAGAAATGCAATTTCTACATCATAATCCCCTGCAATATAATGATCATAAAAATATTTTGGAGATATTTTCCGCAGTATATATGTACCGATTACACTTACACTTCCATAAAATCTACGTTTCCATACCGGTGTTGAAACATGTTCAAATATATATTTTTTCTTTACTTCTTTTGGTAGCTGTGCTACATAAATTCCGAAATGGTCTACCATAGCCACTGTAACCGAATGTCTACTGTAATCAAAATTGCTTACAATATCCATAAAGATTTTTTCTGCTCCACCGCTTCCCAAAGCATTGACAACAAATAAAATATTCATATAAATCCCTTCTAGAAAGTAACCACTCCGACAATATTAATATTATATTCTTTTAAGGTTTGCAACATATCTTCAAAGTCACTAAATTTTGTATAATTATATTTTTCTGCCAGCACTACTGCATCACAGTCTTGTATTTTATAAATCGCATCCGCATATATCTTCAAAGGCTCAATCTCTGTGAAAGAAATTCCTGTCTCTCCTGCCTTTTTTAGAGAACGGCTAAGTATTGCAACCACCTTATCCTTTTTATAAGATGTACTTGATACTACTCCAATTTTTTTCCAATTATTCTTCTTACATATTTCGATAATATTATACGCTGTTTTCTTATTTTCTTCTCTTTTTTTCAAATTCACTGAAACATCATATCTTTCCTGTCTCATTTTTTTATTTCCTCCACTTTTCCTAATACAAAAAGTCCATATTCATCAAAATCACTTTTCCGGTTCACTGTTGGCATCCACAGACAGATAAAGAATACAATGATACACGACACTACAAACCCCAACATTGCACCAAGAACCGAACTTTCTTTTGCAGACATACCGTCTGGTGAAGACACATATATTTCCTCACCAGTTCCAAGATTTGTTACTGTAATTCCCGGATATGTAGTTTGCATTTCCTGCTGCACTTTATGTGCAAAATCATCATAAATAGACATAATTGTCCTTACACATTCCTCGTCTTCCAGTTTCATGGCAAGGCTTACAGATTCTTCTCCATCCCCTAGTAAATGACTCATATTTTTTGTCATGATTTCCCAGGTAAAACCATTTGCATTTCCTTCGTTTCCAAAAATCTTAAGCAACTCCTCTTCCGAATATATTTCCAAAAGTCTTTCTTTTACATATCCTCTGCACATATCGGAATCTAATAGAGCATTAAACGTTTTTGCCGGTCTTAAATCTGATTCCGTATTATCCTGTGCATCAGAAGTTGTATTTCCAAAATACCAGGTCTCTGACATATAATACTCTTTATGTTCTTCATTAATTTCGTTATCAGAACTTAAAAAGAAGTAGCCTCCAAGTACCCCAATAATTATACCTGCAATAATCAGATACTTAAATCTCCATAAACCACAAAAGATGTCTTTAATTCCAAAATGTTCAAACATTTTCTTCAATTCCTTTCATTTTTAAACTTTTATACGAATAGGTACGAGCAATTAGAGCAGCTCCCATATAAGCCACTAAAATAATTACCCAAAACTGTGCATATACAAGAAATGTGATGCATCCTGTTGCCTCTCCTCTTGGCATAAAAAAGATATTCATGATGATATTAATTACGATCATTGATCCAAAATTCATCTTTCTCATTACATTAACAAACCAAATCAGAATAACACCTAGCAGAATGCTAAATAGAATAATTCCTATATACCCATAGTCAGCAAAAACCTCCAAAATATAAGAAGACCCCAGACCATGTCCTTTTAAGTAATCATCCGCTTCAATATAAGACATATTATGAGCAAAACTGTTACTTTTAAGAGCCCACAATAAATTATTTCCACTTCCTAAATCTTCCGCATGGAAAAATTTCTGTGCGAAACTACCATGTGCAAAATAATCGATGATACTTCCAAAAGTATAGTTTCTAAATCTACGCTGTGGTAAAAACGGAATACTTTCATATCCCAAATTTAAAACGTTAAAACTAACTCCTTGTTTAAAAAAGAAATCAAGAAGTAAATCTGATATTTTTGTCGATACAGATGAACCTGCTCTTATATAGTTCATTGCTCCCATTGCCACAAGTGCAAGCGGGGCTCCTATAAAAACACATGTCTTTTCAACCTTTCCAAGCCACTTTTCTTGCTCACCCATTCCATTACGCAGAATATAATACACAAGTATAAAAAGTGCATCCGTCATAATCAAACTTCTTTTTCCGTATAAAAGTACCGGGAAATCCGCTAAGATAAAAGAACTCAGAATCAAAAATGTGCTTTTCTTTTTTGGTGCTGTTGACAAATATATTGCCAGGCTATAAGTTCTAAAACTTGCAAGGAACTGCACGATATATGGGGCTGTACTCTCAAAGCTTGTATAAAAATCATTATATACTTTCCCTCTCATAAACATGTATTTTTCCATCTGCAAATAAAAGTATGCAACAAAAGATATGCAATAAACAATAACAGCTATTAACTGCAAACTTTTTCTAAACTCATCCGTTTCATACCATCTAACATTTTTTTTTGAAATTATTGTTTTAGAACGAGATCTTTTTAATGCGCAAGCATGATACTGTTCATACATTATCACTCCAACAAACATTGACAGTAGAGTAATCCACAGACTCACAAATGTAAATCTTAATGCTGCATCTGTATAATACTTCCAGGTATAACCTTTAAATATACTGATAATCGGCCGCACCATTAAAAACATAAAAATCATGCAATGAAAAAAGAAGAATATAAATCTGCTATTCCATCTTTCCAGACTAAATAAAATATTATGAAACCAGAATACTGTCACGCACAACAACGCAATTTCAAAGCTACCTTTAACAAGTGCTAAAATTCCAATCCATAGGTGCAACACAAAAAGACTATATCTGATACATTTAATTACGTTATTCTTTTTTTCCAATTACTTCCACCAGGCCTTTCTTGCATGAGGCTGTCGATTCTCTTCCGGCGGAAGCTGCATGTAATCACCATATAACTTTTTCAAATATGTATCATAATCTGCCGGAGCTTTGAATTTATGTCCTTCGAACTCAAGCTCTGTAAGATTATCTGCAATTGATGCATCCATAATCTGATCATATTTATATTCTGCCGGAAGACAACATATAAAACGTGGATAAGTATTTGCATGTTTTCTTGCATACCAGTCAATTATCTTTACAATATTATAACCACCGATTACTTTTCGCATCACCCACTTTGCAAAATAGAAGTGTCCTTTATCTGTTCTCTCTTTTGCCTGTTTCCAGGTTGTAAATGCCGGATATCTCTGTTCAGCAAGATAAACACATCTTTTCGCAAATTTTCTATATTCTGGTTCACTATCTCCTGGCAATCCATCGTATGGAAATACATCAATATGCACTCCAATCTCGCATTTTGCACTAGTATCATCCAAAAGTCCTGTTCTGACATCGATCAGCTTACCAAACGGATAAATAAACTTTTTCGTATTCTGTGGTGTACAAAATTTATATTTTTTTTCTCCATCCTGTCGTATAACATCTGCCAGTCTATCATAATCTGCTCGTGGCATCCAGACATCAATATCATCATCCCACGGAATAAATCCCTTATGTCTGACCGCACCGAGCAGTGTTCCATCTACGATAAAATATTTAAGTCCATATTTACTACAGACTTTATCAAGATAAATGAGCACATCCAATGCGATATGCTGCATCTCTTTAATATCAGTAATTGCTCTCATGCTATTTTTCCGCCTTATTATGAATTAATAATCTCTCTTACTTTCTGCTTCATTACATCCAATGAATATCCTTTATCTGCTAGTTGCTTTTTGACACTGACTTTCCTGTAGTCTTTATAGTTCAGAACTGTATCTCTCCACTCTTCTAATGGAGCATCCAAACTCAGGAAATGCACAAGTTCTGTAAGTCCAGCGTCTTTGCTTACTGTATCTGATACAACACAGGGAACTCCTGCTGCCTGTGCTTCTACAAGTGCAAAGGGAAGTCCTTCAAAAACGGAGGGGAATACAATACAATCTATCGCCTGAAGTATTCTGTTTATATCATTTCTGATTCCCAAAAAGAATATCCGATCTACTAACTGTTTTTCCTTCACATACTCCTGAATTTCATTTTTCAGTGCTCCGTCTCCACAAAGAAGAAGAACCGCTTTTGTCTGCTCTGACACTTTTTCAAAGATATCAATTAAAAATTTATGATTCTTTTCCGGAGAAAAACGTCCGATATGACCTATCACAAAATTCTGTTCCACTCCAAGTTCATAACGTATTTTTTCTCTTATTTTCTGATCCGGCTCATATTTCTTTATATCGACAGCATTCTGAAAAATCATAACATTCTTATGATTCTTTCCAAAAAACCACTCCGCCGCTTCCGGAGAACAAGCTATTCTCTGATCAATAAACCTTCCCACCCTTTTCCTGTTCAGGCAATGCATCATCATAGTAAATTTTCCACCCATATTCTGCGAGGAGTGACTATGACAAATAATCTTTGAAACTCCATTTTTTTTTGCAGCTTTCAGGCAATCAATGCTACTGAGAGTTGTCTTATTAAACCAAAGGACATCATAGTGTCTCATTTTAAAAACTTTATCAATGTCTTTTTTATAATTCTTGACACTAACATATCTTGGAGTAATCCGAAAGACATTTGATCCATTCGCTTTGAATTCCTCTTCAAATGGTATTTTATCATCAACTGTTATAAAATCCACTTTACAGTCATCTTTTAATATTTCATACAGGGTATGTACAAATTTTTCTATTCCCCCCATATTATTCGACATTCCATCAATTAATATTCTCTTCATATCAGATTTCCTTTATAGCCTCATAATTTCTCTTGCAATTATCTGAATCCCATAATGGAAAAAATGCTTCTTCCCTTCTCAGATACTCCACATCATTCTGAAGCTGGTTAGCAGCCGCCTTTTCTAATTCCTGCTCAACTTCTTCCAATTTCTCACATACAGGCCCAAATCCGTCTCTCTTGTATTCAAAATATCCCTGCTGATACTGTCCTTCTCTGAATTTCTTCATATCGAACTGGAAATATAACATCGGCTTTCTCATATAGCCGAAGTCCATAAATATACTGGATAAATCTGTAATCAGAAAGGCTGATTCTTTCAGGAGTCCCTGTACGTCGTACTTTCTCCAGTCTGCAATTGTGATTCTGTCGGATTTTGGATGGAATTCCTTCAGATATTTCTGCATATTCCGATGCGGATAAAAAATCATCTGAAGGTCATGTTTTTCCAGCGTTTCCTTAATTTTTTCACTGTTCAGGAAATTATTCCACTGCTGATAATATTCTGTCTTTTTAAAATCACTTACATCATCAAAATTCTTGGATTTAGATGTAGGAGTTGCAATCCATTCTCTCCAGGAAGGCATAACAAGGATCTGATTCTCCTTTACTTTGAAATCATGCAGTCCATCAAATCTGGTCAATCCTAGATATTTCACATAGTTCTTTGGATATCCATAAGTATCCCGGATAAATTCATATTCCTTCTGGGCGCCACATACGAATAGTCTCATTTTTGTATTCTTATAATAACACCACGGCATATCACTACAGATCACTCCATGTTGAAGAAATACTCTCTTATTTTTTAAAATTCCGTATACTTCCAACAAATAACATACTGCAGCATTCGGTTTTCCTCCCTTTTGAGAACTAATATTTTTACTCGCAGCCAGATAGTAAATCCAGTGTTTAAAGCTTCCATACTGAATCACCTCACCTAATCCGACAACCTTTTTATAATCTACTGATTTCTTATTGATTGCATATACAACATCTTGCTCTTTATGATTTTGTCTGATATAGCGGTACAACCAATATCCATTATCTCGTGCCTCATTATAATCTTCACAAATCAGCCACATATCTTTTCTTTTTCTTTTCAGTAAAGTTGCAAAAGGAATTGCACAAATAAACTGTGGTATTGCAAGAAGATCCTTAATATTTACACGATCCAATTTTTCTCTTAAATCACCCATTTCCTACCTCTCGCATTTCTTGTACTTCCAGAATGGAAGTTTTAAAAATCCAACCAGACTTCCAATTCCATAACTAACATGCAATAAAAAGAATAAAAACGGAAGCAGCAATTCCTGCCAATACTTCTTCTTTCCCTTGACAGCCATTAATGACATAATAACCGCCAGACAACTGTACGCTCCCCACATCATCTTTGCAAGAAGTGAATGATGACAAGCTGCAAGTACAGAAGTTACTATAATGCCTCCGATAAACGCAAACGGAACAAAATGATAAATTGCCAGACATCCAGGACATGCTTTCAATGTCAAAGCTACCCAGTATCCGTTTCCATATTTCTGTTTTAGCATACCCGGAAGTGTACTTCTGGCATGCTGGTATGATATAATTTCCGGTGAATAACAAATCTGATAACCTGCCTGTCGAATTCTATAATGGAATTCATTATCTTCAGTTCTTCCCAACTGTTCATCGAACCCATTTACTTTCTCCAGTACTTCTCTACGATATGCGCCATGAAACAGAGATTTGACATATTGTTTTTTCTGACTTCTCCGATAAGAAGCCATACTGCTTCCAAACATAGACTGTTCTGCCAGAAGCAAGGTTTCTTTCCACGGTGTACTCTCATCAATCATATTGGGTCTTGGTCCACCGGAAACCATTTCCCCTGATTCGAGAATCTCTACGTTCTTTCTCACGAATTCAGGGGGAATTGATGCATGTGCATCCACACGAATCATTACATCTCCAGAAAAATTTCGAATTGCAACATTCCAACCGGAAGCCTGCTTTTTTTTCAAATTCTCTAATACTTGAATTTTCTTAAAATCATCAGACGTCTGCTGCTGAAAATCCCTCATAATATCTTTCGTATGATCTGTAGACATACTATCTATCAGTACAACTTCTATTTTGGAATGTTCATAATCCTGTGCCTTGATATCATTCAAAAGATTTCCCAAAACCTTTTCTTCGTTGTATGCAACAACACAAACCGATACTATCATTCTAAATCCCTCTACTTCATCACTTAGCTACTGCAATCACTGTCTTTATCATGGTACAAATATCTCTCATGAAACTAAACTTTTCAATTTCTCTTAAATTATACACCATCTTTGCAGGCAATACTTCTTTTATATATACTTCATCTGCATCTTCTGCATTTTCAAGTAAGCTGTCTTCATCCTTATATTCAATACTTGTTCGCGAAGTAACACCTGCTGGGAGCAGAAAAGTAGCCATCATCTCTTCTGTATAATGCGTCACATATTTTGGTACCTCTGGTCTTGTTCCAACAAAAGTCATATCTCCCTTTAAGACATTAAACAACTGCGGCAACTCATCCAGGCGAACCTTTCTAAGCAGATGTCCCATTCTTGTAATACGCGCATCTCCTTTAGTTGTAACCTGCGTTCCCAGTTTATCTGCATGATTGACCATCGTTCTAAATTTCCAAATTTTAAATTTTCTTCCGTAAGTAGTTACACGGACCTGTTTAAACAAAACAGGTCCGTTCGAATCCAGCTTGATCATAATACTCAGAAGGACAAGGATTGGTGATAAAATTACAATCATCACGAAAGAACAAACAACATCAAAGAGTCTCTTGATTTTCAGTTCTGTTTCATGTTTCTGCAAGACATCATAATAATATCTCACTTTTTCATTCTGCATTGCTATTGGCAATTCATCCCATTTTTTCATAAATTCATCCTTTTCAAGCTTTCTTATTCACTCGTTAATCTATTACACAAAACTATTATAAACATTCCTTAAATGAAGTAATAATATACTCCACATCTTCATCTGACAATTTAGTATGAAGTGGTAATGTAATCTCATTCTCAAACATATGATAAGCATTCGGATAATTTTGGATATCAAATCCAAGATCTTTATACGCTGTCAGAAGTGGCAAAGGCTTGTAGTGTACATTTGTAGCAATCCCTTTTTCTGCCATCTTTTCAATAATCTGGTTGCACTCTTCTCTAGTCTTTCCATTCACCCTGACAAGATACAGGTGACCACTGGACTGCTCTGTTTCAGTATAGTGCTCCAGAACCGTGACATTTTCATTCTTAAATGCTTCATTGTATCTCTCAATAATAGTCCTTCTTCTCTTAAGAAGCTCCGGATAACGTCTCAACTGTGCCAGTCCAAGAGCAGCCATGATATCCGTCATGTTACACTTAAAGTATGGAGCGACAATATCATATTCCCATGCTCCAAGCTGTGTCTTGGCAAGGGCATCTTTAGACTGTCCATGTAAGGATAATAGCATAAACTGCTTATAAAGTGCCTCGTTGTCTACTCCTTCGATATCCCTCCAGGTAGCAGCTCCGCCTTCTGCAGTTGTCAGATTTTTCACAGCATGAAAAGAAAAACTTGTAAAATCTGCAATTGCTCCACATCTTTTTCCATTCTGTACTGCACCCATTGCATGAGCACCATCTGCCATAATTGCAATTCGTCCCATCTTCTTCTGAATCTCTGATTTCGGATGGAACATTGATTTCTTCTCTTCTGCGATCTCAAATGCTCTTGTATAATCACAGATTCTGCCGCCAAGATCAACCATGATAATTGCCTTTGTCTTCTCTGTCACAGCCGCTTCTACCTGATTCATATTCATCTGATAGGAGTCTTGGTTCACATCAACCATGACAATTTTCGCACCAACATGTGCGATCACACTCGCCGTTGCTGTATACGTATAAGCCGTTGTAATAACTTCATCACCTTCACCAATGCCAAGCACTCTCAAAATCATTTCTGCGCAGGCAGTAGCAGAATTCAGGCATACAACCTTGCTTGTGCCAATATACTCTGCCAGTTTCTTTTCAAATTTCTTTGTTTTTGGTCCTGTTGTGATCCATCCGCTTTTCAGTGTATCAACTACTTCTGTTATTTCTTCCTCAGTAATATCTGGTGGGGAAAATGCAATATGTCTGTTTTCCATTATTTTAATCCTCCATTACAGGTTTCTCATGACTGATCTTTCCAAGTTCACGCAATTCCTTATTAACTGCTTCGTCACGTTTCAAATCTTCCTGTCTGATATGATAAGTCGGGACAATTTCTGAAACGATCTGCTTTACATTCAGACTCTCATTCATAGCTGCTTCTTCAAGTTCGCGTAATCCGCTCAAGAAATGTACTTCATTAAACTCAAGTGGTTTTCCAATATAGATCAGATTGTTCTCTGTTTTCTGAATTCCTTCTTCTTTTACAAGAAGTTCTTCGTATAACTTTTCGCCCGGGCGCAGTCCTGTATACTTGATGTCCATATCCACACCAAGTGTATAACCGGACAGCCGGATCAGGTTCTTGGCCAGATCTGCGATTTTCACCGGTTCTCCCATATCCAAGACAAAGATTTCTCCACCTTTTGCAAAGGCACCTGCCTCCAAAACAAGTGATACAGCTTCCGGAATTGTCATGAAGTAGCGGATAATGTCTGGATGTGTAACTGTAAGTGGTCCTCCAGCAGCCATCTGGCGTTTAAACAATGGGATTACACTTCCATTACTTCCAAGGACATTTCCAAAACGTACTGCTACATATTCTGTCTTAGAATATCTGTTAAATGTCTGAATAATCATCTCGCACATTCTTTTGGAGGCACCCATGATATTTGTTGGATTGACCGCCTTATCTGTTGAAATCAGAACAAATCTCTTCACACCAAATTTGTCTGCTGCTCTCGCTGTCTTATATGTTCCGAATACATTATTCTTAATTGCTTCATTCGGACTGTCTTCCATAAGTGGTACATGTTTATGTGCTGCCGCATGATAAACCACATCTGGTCTGTAAGTTTTCATTACAGATTCAATACGACTCGTATTTCTGACAGATCCTATCAGAACTGTTAAATTCAATTCTGGATGATTCAGTTTTAATTCCTGCTGAATATCATATGCATTGTTCTCATAAATATCAAAGATGATCAGTCTTGATGGTTTATATTTTGCAATTTGACGACAAAGCTCACTTCCGATTGAACCGCCTCCGCCAGTTACCATAATGCATTTTCCTTCAATAAATCCACGGACACTTTCCAGATCAACTTTGATCGGATCTCTGCCAAGAAGATCTTCAATAGAAACATCTCTTAATTTTGATACGCTCACATCTTCTGTAATCAACTGATACATACCTGGCAAAATTTTCAACTTACAGGTTGTCTGATTACAAATTTTAAGAATATCTCTTGTCACCTTTGGCGAAGCGGACGGAATTGCCAGAATAATTTCATCGACATCGTATTTCTTTGCTGCATCCAGGATGCACTCTCTTCCTCCGATAATGCGAACACCATGGATCAGCTTTCCTTTTTTATGTGGATTGTCGTCAATAACTCCAACCACTTTGCTATTCAAATGCGCACTATACTTCAACTCCTGGATAATCATACTTCCTGCTTCACCTGCTCCAATTACCAAGGTATGATAAACATGCCCTTCTGGTTTTCGCAATCCGCTTTTCAACACCCAGAAAATTCGATAGGAGAATCTGGTAAGTACTGTCGTACAAAGCAGTAAAAAGAAATAAAAAATATGATAGCTTCTAGGCACTGGAAGCACCAGGATCTGCATTCCAAATGCCTGGCAAATTGTCGACAGGAAACATGCTGTTCCTATCAGAGTCAACTCCCTTAATCCAGCGAATGTCCATACACTGTTATACAAATTTAAAAGCAGAAAAATCACCAAAGTAGTCACAATATTAATTACCATATATGATTTAATACTGTGAATGTACTCTAATGGTACCCATGCATATTTAAATTCATATCGAAAAATCAATGATAAGAACGGGTGCACAATCATCGTAAGTATATCAACACAGCATAATAAAATCATACGATTTCTAGAATTGTGCAAATCAAAAAACTTTTTCATCTTCATATCCTCTTTTTTAAATGTTACAATTTTTTTACATACAGTTATATAATAACAAATTTCACTTCATTTTACAAGCGTTCATTTGGAAGTACATATTTTGTACATCTTTTTGTTCAATTGAAAAGTTAAATTCCACCCCTCTATGGAATTTAATCCTGCAAAACGT